>ODAJ012101240.1_pt1 | contig 11982 bp, 6 predicted proteins | sample 1539241 | NCBI WGS metagenome assembly ODAJ01 (sample SAMN02144231, study PRJEB22623) | gut metagenome | biome: sheep rumen | host: Ovis aries | place: New Zealand | reverse complement strand
GCTAATGCAACATTTACTCTGCTTATCAGTAATTAGCGCCGCAGGCTCTTGGCTCCCCTTTAGCGCAGCGATCAGGGGAGCTGGCAGCCGAAGGCTGACTGAGGGGTTTACGGCAGAGATATACTAACGTAAATATGTATTTAACAAACTATCAAACAATTTTGTTTTTCCAATTTATAGCCAATAATCATACATTCAAGGAATATATCAAAGAAAAAACAGGAAAACTCAAAAAATTTTATTTATACAAAAAAAGTATACAAAAAGGGGCTGCCGCATTTAAACATTACGTTTATATCTGCGACCAACCCCTTTAAAATTACTTTATCGTTATCAGCGTTTCCCCTATACTTCTTTCAAAGCAAGATACTTTTTTCTTATTATCTCGTATAATTTCTGTGTTGCGGCAGCATCAAAATACGCCCTGTGCGCATTTTTCAGCTCAATGCCGAAATAATTTGTCAGATACTCAAGGTTGTGCCTTGCACACTCCTTGTTATAGCGCCTGCTCAGGCTCAATGTATCTATTGCGGGATTTTCTATGCTTATCCCCGCTCTCTGCGCACTCGCAAGCAAAAAGGACATATCAAAGGATGCGTTATGCGCAACAATAGGCAGATCGCCTATAAACTCAATAAAATCGGGCAGAACATCCTCGATATACGGCTGACCCTCCACCATTTCATTTGTTATATGCACCTTTTGTCTTATAAAGCTTGTTATATGCTGCTTCGGGTCGATAAGCGTGGTAAAAGTATCGCTTACCTCATCATCCTCCACCTTTACTGCGCCTATCTCTATTATGCGGTTGACAAAGCAGTTCATGCCCGTTGTTTCAAAATCCAGCACAACATAGCTTGCCGCCTCGGGTTCTCTTATCTTCACATACTTCGGTCTGTCCGTTTCAACAAGCGGCTGTTCGCGCTTTCTGCGCAGTTCTTCGGGTATGCGTTGCGGTCTGTAATTAAAAAACTCGTTTTTGTTTGGGTCGGATTTCCTTATAAAGTAATCCATATAGCCGCTCATATCCTCACCCTCTTATTTAAAAGTTCTGAACAGACCTATGACTTTTCCGAGTATTTTTATATCCCTTACGATAATAGGCTCATAGGCATCATTTTCGGGCTGAAGACGCACAAAATCCTTTTCGCGGAAAAAGCGTTTGCAGGTCGCCGAATCATCAAGCAGCGCAATGATGATATCGCCGTTGTTTGCGGTGTTCTGCTGATTTACAAGCACAAGATCGTTATTGAAGATACCGCAGTTTATCATACTGTTGCCGCGTATTCGCAGCATAAAGGTATCATTGTTTTTAAGATAGTTAACAGGCATCGGAAAATAGCCCTCTAAATTTTCCTGCGCAAGTATGGGCAGACCTGCCGTTACCGTACCGATTATCGGCACATTTGCGTATTCAATATCATTCTGCGGCTCCGCATTGTTGTAGAAATTATCCTCAAGTATCTCGATACAGCGGTTTTTTGACTTTGAACGCTGTATATAGCCCTTTCTTTCAAGCGTTTCAAGCTGCGCGTGTACGCTCGATGTGGACGAAAGCCCTGCCGCATTGCCTATCTCGCGTATACTCGGTGTTATGCCTCTTGTGCGTATCTCGTTTTTGATAAAATCATATATAAGCTGTTGTTTAACAGTTAAACTTTCCATACCGCTCAACCTTTCTATACCGGTCAATTTACCGATCAATTCACCGAAAATTCGTTCTAATATTATTTTACCGCATTCACGCAAAAAAGTAAAGCTTTTTTTGATTTATATTGAATTTTAGGCAAAATCGTTCAATTACCCCATAGTATGTCATATGAATTTTTGTTCGATTTTTATATATTTTTCGTCCTATTTTCGATAAGCTGAGTTCAAGGCACAAAAAAGCTGTCGAAACCGACAGCTCTTTCGTGTAAATAATTTATGTTATTTTTTAGGAGAAATAAGAACAACAAGATCGCCTTACCCCTAACGATCCGTGTCGGTTAGTCTTTCCTAACACAATTGAGTATACCATAACTAACTCATATTGTCAATACATATTTTAAAAAAATTTTATTTTTGTTTTTCTTATTCAAGGCGGCTGAAAATAAGCCATAAAAGTCCGTAAATAACGGGCTGATGCAGCATATACACAATAAGCGAATGTTTGCCCGCAATATCCGCTGCGGGTATCTTTGTATACAGCACACTGCGGTCCGCTTTTATAACGATCGGCGAGATAAAATACCCGAATGTATACATAAATATCCACGGCAGTATCCCGAAATAATCCGCCGAATAAAAACCCCTGTCGGTAAAGCCCAGATATGTCATAAACATCCCGTTATAAAGCGCATCGGGCAGTTTTATCAGTCCGAAAAGCAATTCTCCCGCGGCTATATTTTTGCACGCTGCAAAAAGCAGGAGCGCAGCGGCAGCCCCGACAAAGTTGTTGACCCTGCAAAGCAGCTTATCAAGCGGTATCATAATAAGCATTGCGCTGCCCATAAATGTCAGGATACCGAAATATATACGCGCACCCGTTTCAAGACGGAGCGTCGCAAGGGTAACAATAACGCCGCATACCGACACGATGACCCCGTTTTTAAGATGTGTTTTTATGCTGCCCGAAAGCCTCCAGCAAAGTCCCGACAGCATAATAAAGCCGCTGCAAATGAACTGCTGCATAAAATACACCGCCGTACCGCCAAACAAGTCTGTCCCGATATTGAAAATATATACCAGATCCCATGCGGCATGGTACAAACACATAAGTATAAGCATAATGCCGCGTAAACCGTCCAGAAGATGATAGCGTTTCTTTTCTATTTTTCTCAGCTCCATTCAAAAATACGAGGGCTGCAATAAACAGCCCCCGTAAACAGATCAAAATGATTTTATTCTTCCACTTCAAACTTGAATGTGGAAACAAGTGCTTTCTGAAGAATAAGCGCAGATGTGTTGGCATCTATAACGCCGTTCTTTGTAACCTTGATATTCTTCATACCCTGTTCTCTTATAGTTACGGCGTTCTTGTTAAGAACGTACTGTAAAACAAGTGTGGCATCCGCAGCCTCTACCTTGCCGTTGCAGTCTGTATCGCCGTATTTTACGTCATCCACGGGAACAGGATCGGGATCGACCGTACCGTCACCCGAGAAGCCGAGATAATAGATACATATCTTCGAGCCTGCCGAATAGAGATAATAAGTCTTGCCCTTCTTTACGGTATATCTGTGTATCTCATAGGAAGTTGATGCCTCTGCATCGCCTACGCTGTCGATCGTCATACCGTCGCCGTCTGTGAAATATGTCACCTTGCCTGCATTTGTCTTGAAAGCAGCTGTAAGCACACCGTTCTTTTCGGGTACAAACTTAACGAATGCGCCCGTTGCGGGTATGCGGTCTTCGGTTGTTAGCGACTGCGGACCCACACCCGATGCGTTCTTCGGGTCATTGCTGCCCTGTACCCAGTTTTCAAGCTCATATTCAACGCCGTCTTCAACAAATATCCTCGGACCTGCTTCTTCGCTGTTTGAAGCCATCTTTTCGCCGAAAGTCATACCGTTCGACTCGCCCTCAAGCGTATCGGAAGTATCCCACATTATCTCATCGGAAAGTGTAGGTGCAGGGTCGGGTTCATTTGCGCCCGCAAACTGAACAAGGTACATATGTGTCTCATTTTTGTTCTTTTTTAATACGTTTACACCTGCTGTTACGGGTATTGTAGTAATTCCCGTTGCTACGGGATATGACACTTCTGTCTCCCCGTTTTTAAGGTAAACGGAGCTTCCGTCCTTTGCATCCATTACAAGTGTAAGAGTACCGTCGGAGGGTGCATCAAAAGTGAATGTTGTTGAAGAATTCATCTTTATAGCCTTTGTAAGCGTCTCGCCCTCAAACTCCTGAGGATTTTTGCTTGCGCTGCTCCAGTCGCTTATTGTGGAAACCACAAAGAAATCGTCCGTATTTGTACCTTCCGTGTAGTTCCATGTGTAAAGCTGACCCTTGTAGCTGAACTGTGCTTCAACATTTGCAGTCTCGCCCGCTTTGGCGGTAACTGTATTTGAAGATAAGCTTATAAGCTCCCATCCGGGTACATTAACAAATACTTCGTAAGGTGTGTTTACATCAACATTGCCTGTAAATACGCCGTTGCCCTTGTTTTCAAGTGCCGTCTTGCCGATGAATACAGTAGCCTTTGCGGTGCCCATAGCCTCCGTTTCGCCCACTGCTGCGGAAAGCTTGACGGAAACCGCGCCCTGTACTTTGTCAAGGTGTATCTCCGTAGCCGCATCTGTCGTCTTAACATTTACATCAACACTTTCAGGTGCGATATAATCGCCTGTGTTTGTAATATTCGCCTTATATGTGTTAACGGCAAGCTGTGCAGCCGACTGATAAACACCGCTGCCCTTTTCTTCAAGCACCGTGCCGTCCGCAAGCTTTACGGTAGCGCCCGTAACGGGTGTATCATCCGAACCGCCCGTAAGTTTTACAACAGCATAGCCGTCATGGTCAACGGGAAGATCGAAAGTATAGTTGAATACATCGCCGTCTTTTTCCATTACGGTCGAAGTAACGCTTTGGTTTGAATAACCCTCTTTTGAAGCGGTGATAACATATTCCGCACCTATCTGCGCAATAGCCGAATATGTACCGTCGCCGTTGTTTTTAAAGTTAAGACCGTTAGCCGTAACATTTGCATCTTTTACGGCTGTGCCGCCGCTTTTTACCGTGATGTTCACAGTGCCCGATTCGGTTGTCGGGAATGCTTTGAGCGTACCTGCATATGCCTTGACATATTCGGGTACTTCCGCAGCAGGTGTAAGCACTTCCACATCACTCTTCTTTGCGGAAGCGTTATAGTAGAACTGTGAGGGGTTGATGTCCCAGTTTGCAAGGCTTGTACCGTCGGGGAAAGTAAGACCGTTGTCGGGGAGACCTTCCTGATCTCTTGATGTTGCCTGTACAAAGCTGCCCTTAATATCGCCGATAGTACTCTTGCCTGCAAGTATATCGTTGTATGTCTTTAAGTTAGAAGTTGTTTTTCTTGTCTTGTAAGCGTTCTTTGCATTCTCAAAATAGTTTTCTTCCGAGAATTCCATAGCTTTGCCTCGCAGGTCGATAGTCGTGCTGCCCGCATTGTCAAAGTATGTGCTGTAAATATGAGCATTACCGCCCGAAGCAAGGGGCTGTCTGCTCTCTACATTCTGATACCAGTTGTGGTGCAGCGTCATATAGAACTGGTCGTTTGAATCGCCTGCACCGAGAAGATTTGTCTTGTGGCAGTTGATATAGTGGTTGTATGCCATTGTGTAGTAGCAGCCGCGCTTGAAGTCGAGCGAGCCGTCACCCTCTGCCTTGTCGCTTTCCGCAGGGTTAGCGCAGTAGCCCGGGTAGAATACATTGTTGTGTACCCATACACGTCTGATAGGTGATGTAACGGCATCGTCACCCTGGAAGCCGAGAGCATCCTCGGGATAGTTCTTGAAAGTAAGGTTTCTTACCTCAAAGCTTTCGCCCGCATCGGGAGCGGCAGCCTGCGTTGTGCTTGTCTGGGAGAAACTTATGCCCCAGCCGTTTATGGTCGCATCGTCACCGATACCCTCGATAGTGATGTTCTTTGCATATTTTGAAATAGCCATATTGCCGTTATCGCCCTTTGAACCGCCAAGCTCATTGGTCTTCTGGTTGTAAGGCGTAAGGTTTTCGGGCGCCGTTACCTCGCCCACGATACGGAAAACAACGGGATGGTTGTCCGTACCCGTTACTTCACGCAAAAACTTGTGGTTGTTGTTAAGGATGTTGCCGACACCCTTTGTACCTCTTGTCCAGCTTGCGCCCGAAGTCGAAGAAGCATAAGCCACATCTTCGTGACCCTCATAACCGGGTATCTCAACGGTGTTCTTGTTCTGCTCGGTAATATAAACAACAATTGCATTGTCCTTTAAAGTACCGTCGTTGTTGTATGCGCCCACGCCGTTATAACCGCCGTTGCCGCCCTCTTTTGTCCAGTGAGCGTAACCCGAACGGTCGTAGCCGTAAACCTGTATTTTTTCTCTCTTGTGCTCCGTACCGTCCGAAGCGGTGATAACAATATCGTACCTGCCCTGTTTAAGACCCGGTATATCCACACGGCCGTAGCCCGGCGTTGCGGACGGTCTTACAAGGTATTCAAGGTCGGCACCCGAAAGATAGGTGTAGTCCGCATCATCCGAAAGCTTGTAGCCCACCTTTACATTGGCCGCATCGGGATCGCTGTCAAGCCACTCTGCATAGAGCGTTTCGTTCCAGCCTGCCGAAACGGACGGCGCAGCATAAACCGAAGTCACCCTGAAAGAAACGCAGGTAAACATGACCGATGCCGCAAGCGCAGCCGAGATCAGTCTTTTATAAAGCTTCATATTTGTTTTCTCCTCTCGTTCGTCTTTGCCGCAAAATATACATAATTTCGCAGCTCAAACTGTTTCTGAAATACATATTATCATAGTTGCCATATAAAATCAATAATATTTTTCACATTTTTAATATTTTTTATTGAATTATTTGCATTTTTATTGTACAATTATTATAGTAGGTAAATAGCCCTCGGCTAAACCTGCTTAAGCAAAGTTACCCTCGAAGTTTATGGGAGTGAATAATATGGAGAAAAGAAAACTTATCCTTATAATAGACGATTCCGCCACAACGCTCAAAAGCGCAGGCGACGTGCTGAAAAATCACTATGAGCTTGCAATGGCAAGCAGCGGTGAAAAAGGCATAGATTATCTTAAAAAACACGATCCCGACCTTATCCTGCTTGATGTTATAATGCCGGGTATGGACGGTTTTGAAACTATACGAAAAATAAAGGCAATGAAAGGCAAAAGCGACATCCCCGTTATTTTCCTTACGGGCGACCTTGCCATAGAGAGCGAAAGCCTCGGTTTCAAACTCGGCGCAGTGGACTATATAACAAAGCCCTTTGACGGCGATGCCATGCTTTACCGCATTGAAAAGATACTTGAATTTGAAGCCCTGAAAAAGAGCCTTGAAGAACAGGTAAAGATAAAGACCGAGCAGCTTGAAAAAATGACGATACACGTTTTCAAGACCCTTTCAAAAATAGTCGATAACAAAAGCGTTTACACTCTCGGTCATTCGCAGCGTGTTGCGGCATACGCAAACAAGATTGCCAAAGCCATAAATTGGAGCGAGCATGACTCAACGGGGCTTTATTACATCGCCCTCCTGCACGATATAGGCAAGATAGGCATATCCGAAAATATTTTAAGCAAAAGCGGCCCCCTCACTCCCGAGGAACAGGCTATTCTTGACACACACGCAGCTATCGGCGGCGAGCTTTTAAAAGATTTCACACTTATCAAAAACCTTGCCGATGGTGTAAGATACCACCATTGCAGATATGACAACAACGGTGAGACAAGCGGCGCCAATATCCCCATAGAAGCCCGTATAATCGCAGTTGCCGACTATATCGACCTTGCACGCACACCAAAAGAGGGCAGAGAACCCTGCACGGATGAAGAACTTATCGAAAAGCTCAAAAACGAGCGCGGCGGACAGTTCGACCCCGTGCTTGTGGATGTTGCGATAGATATGATACGTTCGGGCTATGTTGCAAGCAAGATAAACGATGATGTCGAAGAAGATATGGACGTTGTGGATTTCAGCAATGCCATTCTTGAGCGCGTACTCACCGAATATACCGAGGAAATGAAAACAAAGGCGCAGAAAGACGCTCTCACGGGTCTGTGGAACCGTCAGTATATGGCGCAGACCGTCAACAGTTTTCTTTCCGTAAACGGCGCAAACGGTGCGCTTCTTATGATAGATATGGATAACTTCAAAAACATAAACGATGTTTTCGGCCATATCGCAGGTGATGATACCCTGCTTGCTTTGAGCGAAACATTAAGCGAAAATATCCGCGGTGATGATGTTGTCTGCCGTCTCGGCGGTGACGAATTTGTTGCCTTTATCGTAAGCGCAAAGTCACGCTCCGACATCGAGAACATATGCAAACGCATTTCCGAGGGCTTTTTAAACCGTCTCGAAAAAATAGATCCGCGCATACAGACCTCCGTTTCCATCGGTGTAGCATTGAGCCGCACGGACGGTCATAACTTTGAAAGCCTTTACAGCAAGGCGGACAAGGCGCTTTATTTCGTCAAGCAAAATGCCAAAGGCTCCTACCACTTCTATTCCGAGCCTTCAAAAAGTGCAGGCAAAGGCGACAGCGAAAGCAGCGAAAGCGTGCTCTACAAAATACTCAATGTACACGGCGATAACCAAACTCCCGGTGTCCCGGGTCTTTCACGCATAATAAACTTTGTGGAACAGTACACCCTGCACAGCCAGCAAAAAGTGCAGGTAGTGCTCTTCACCCTCGAAGCGGGGACGGAGCTGAGCCTTAATGCGGCGTTTGACACACTGCACAGCGCAGTATGCAGCAATCTGCGCAGGGGTGACGTGTTTGCGCGCTATTCGGACACACAGTACATCGTTATGCTGATGAATGTGGAAGCCGATATAGGACATAAGGTCGCAACACGCATTGAAAACCGCTTCAGCAGCGAGATAAAGCTAAAAAACAGCAGCGATGTCAAACTCAATTACGAAGTTTTCAGCATAAATGATGACAACGCATAAACACGGAGGCTGTCGCGTTAAGACAATTGCGGCAGCCTCTTTTTAAATATCGTATTAAATATTGTATTAAATATCGTATAATAAGAAGGTAATTTTATGATCTCAAAAATAAAAGACACCGGTATAAAAGATAAATTCCGCTTTTTTTCCGAGAACAAAAGCGTAACTCTTACTATCATCTTTATCCTTATCGCACTCATTGCGGTAATAGCTTTCAGTTTTTTCGGCAACATGCGCATACTCAGCCGCAGTGTGGAGACTCTCGCCAATATCGAGCTTGACAAAGCGGAGCAGAGTTTACAGGGGAATATTGACGACTGCCGTCTTTACACACGCCTTATCTGCAATTGCTTCGAGTCCGAAAAGAATGCTGCCGACCCGCAAAAAGAAATATCTCTTCATTCAAAACATATGGCGGATATATTCTCCCACAGCTATATCGGCACCTATGCCGAGCACGGCAGTTTCGTGTTTTCCGATACGGAGATAAAAAACGCAAAAACGAAGCGCTGGTACAAGGACTCCCACGGTTCGCCCGACATAGCGAAAGTATATGTCGAAGAAGGGCGCAGCGGTCTGCGTGACGGTCTTATCGTTATCGCACTGTATGACAGTGCTACAGACAGCATTTCCGCAGTATTTCTGAACGCCGAAATGATACTTGACTCCGTTTCGTCAAACAACGATTTCAATAAACTCTTTGATGCCGTCATTTTCAACGATAACGGCAGCCTCATAAGTGTACAGAACCACGCCGACCGCAAAAGCACGGCGGAATTTATGAAAAGCAGCAAAGGTGTTGACGTTCTCTCGAAATTTGCCAAAATCACGCGCGGTCATGATGTCTTCCGCATCGGAAGAGCCGCACAGACCGCTTATTTCTGCCGTTTAGTAGACGATTGGCACATAATGTACTACGCAAACCGCGCGGATATATATATGGATTTTTACCTTTTCAGCATCATCCAATACATTGTTATCATTCTTATTTTCCTGCTGTTTATTATGTTCTTCATTCAGAACCATACAAACAGTTTAAGGCTTGAACGCGCCCTCAAAACGCGCAGTGCTTTCCTCACCAATATGAGCCACGAGATCAGAACCCCTCTCAATGCCATTATCGGTATGAGCGAGATACTCCTCCGCCGCGATGTCCACGGTGCCGCACGCAACGATGTTGTAAGCATACATAACGCAGGCACGGGTCTGCTTGCCATAATCAACGACATACTCGACTATTCCAAAATGGAATCGGGCAGTTTCAAGATAATCAACGACGAATACGACCTCCCGGGTCTTGTAACCGAAGTTGTCAGCCTTATAAGCTTCCGTCTTAAAGAAAAGGATGTCCGCCTTATGGTAAACATCAACCCCGCTGTGCCGCGCCGCCTTATCGGTGACGAGGTACGTATAAAGCAGATACTTGTCAATCTGCTCGGAAATGCCGTTAAATTCACCGAAAGAGGCTATATCATCCTCTCTGTGGATTGGGATTTCATCAGCAACGGCGAGACCAACCTCACCCTTAAAGTGGCAGATACGGGCATCGGTATCGCAGAAGAAGAGGCAAAGCTGCTCTTTGACGAGTTCACACAGGCAGATGCAGGCGCAAAAAGCAAGCACGGCGGTACGGGTCTCGGTCTTTACATCAGCAAAAACCTTGCCCAGCAAATGGGCGGCAGCATCAGCCTTGAAAGTACTCTCGGTAAAGGCTCCACCTTTACCGTCACCGTCAAGAACAAGGTTGAAAACTATGCACCTTTTGCGGCAGTCTCGGACGAGAACATCATGCTCGGCATTTACGAGCGCGACATCACCCTTGCCGAACTGCTTGCCGTATCACTTGATATGCTGCACGTAAACTACCGCCTTATCTCCGATGATAAGGATCCCGACAACTTTATCGACCTCACGCACATCTTTTTCCGCAAGAAGTGGAAAAACGAGGTCGGTAGGATGCTCGGCAGTCTGAATATAACCCCCGTGCCCATACTTCTTACCGAGGCGGGCGACGACAGCGAGGAAGACACCTCCATAAAGAAACTTATGATAAACCTGTTCGGCTTGCAGATAGCCGACTGTCTTAACGGCGAGATCAAGTATTTCGACCGCTATTCGGGCTTTGATACGGGCGAGATCATCACTATCCCCGATGCGCGCGCCCTGCTTGTTGACGATAATATCACAAATATGGCTGTTGCAAAGGGTATCCTTGCCGAATACAATATCGTTATCGACACTGCCGTTGACGGCGCACAGGCGCTTGAAATGGTCAAGAACAACGAATATGACATCATCTTTATGGATAATATGATGCCCGTTATGGACGGTATCGAAGCCACCCGCCGTATAAGGCAAATGGACGGCGACTATTACAAAAACCTGCCAATTATCGCACTTACCGCCCTTGCGGGACGCGGTGACAGGGAGCGTTTCCAGAGCCTCGGCTTTGACGAGTTCCTCTCAAAGCCCATCGACCTTAACAAAATGGACATCATCCTGCACAAATTCCTACAGAACAAGATACGCGATATTTACGATATATCCACGGCAAAAGAGGAAAATATCAGCATCGAGGCAGACCTTGTTATCGACACCGAAGCAGGTATCCGCCAACTCGGTCACAACAAAGACTCCTATGCCGACATACTCACGATCTATGTTCAGGATATGGAAAAACGCTATTCACAGCTTATAGCCAACAATGACGATATTGAGAAAAAGACGATCAACTTCCACGCCATAAAGGGCAGTTCCGCCAATGTAGGTGCTTACAAGCTCAACGAAATGGCAGCCGAAATGGAAAAGCTCGGCAAAGCGGGAAACACGCAGGCTATCGACACCCTTTCCGAACAGTTTCTACAGCTGCTCGACCTGACCATACAGTCCGCAAAAGAATACCTGCAAGCCTACAAAGGTCAGCAGAATGAGTCAAAGAGCTATAAATATGCCGTTGAGACCAAATATATCAACGACCTTATAGATGCCTGCGAGAATATGGATATGATAAAAATAGAGGACATATATGAAACGATAACTCACTTTGTCTATCCCGACAACACAATGAAACTGCTTGAAAAGATAAAACTCGCATCCTTCGAGTACGATTACGACAAAATAAAAGACGCGGCGGAACATCTCGGCAAAAAGAACGGCTGAGCACCGTTCCGCCCCCGACGGGAAAAATGCTTCGCAGCTTCATACACGAAAAAAAGGCTGTTTGAAAACGATAAATTTTATCGGCTTCAAACAGCTTTTATAGTAAACGACATTTAAAAATGTCCTTTACTATAACCCTGCGGGGCATGCACACGACTGCGTACAAGGAATAAAGCCGCTTTG
>ODAJ011918696.1_pt1 | contig 11992 bp, 4 predicted proteins | sample 1539241 | NCBI WGS metagenome assembly ODAJ01 (sample SAMN02144231, study PRJEB22623) | gut metagenome | biome: sheep rumen | host: Ovis aries | place: New Zealand | reverse complement strand
CCAACCGGCATCCGGTATGTTGCACTTTACGTATGCCGTTCCAGTGCTGTTCTTGAATATCTGCTGGCCGAGAGAACGGATGCTCGAGGGAAGCTGGGCGGACTGCAGGTTCGTCAGACCCTCGAAGGCATACTCTGTAATGGATGTAATACCCTCGGGGATAATAATGGATTTTATCTGACTCTGATACTCTCTCCAGGGCCTATTATAGTTATTGGGATCTATTGTTCCATTACCCGAGATAGTTAGCACACCATCATCAGTAAGGCTAAATGTTACACCACTACCACACTCGCCACTGGCAACAACAGATGCATCTACTGCCTTTACAGTGACAACACACTGAGCCGACCGATTACTTCCATCGGTAGCCTTGGCTGTAATTGTAGCTGTACCAGAAGAAACAGCCGTAACCAAGCCATTTGAGCTAACAATTGCTACACTTTCGTTAGATGAAGTCCAATTTATTGTTTGCCCTGCATCTTCAGGCTCTACAGTTGCCGTCAGTTGAAGGGTACTACCAACCCTCATCATCTCCTCTGTCAGGTTAAGCGTAACCGAGGTCACAGAGGGCATAGGGATAGCTCCTATAGGCAGTATCGTACCAAAATCCTTCCACTCGTCAGCATTCTTGTAAGCTTCAAGCGATGAAGCAGGAACATAAAGAGTTGCTTCGCTTTGAGGAACATTGTCAAAAATACTATAATTTGTCGTTGGAACTGTTTCTGCCAGACAAGTTACTGAAGACAAGTTTGAGCATCCCGTGAAAGCGCCTGAATTTATTGCTGACACATTTTCACCAATAACGACGGAACTCAAATTGGAGCAACCATTGAATACACTTGCAGATATTGTAATTACACTATTGGGAATTGTAATTGACACTAAATCTGTACAACCAGAGAAGGAATGCATCCCTAGTGTAGTTATATCTTCAGGAATTTTCGTATTACAACAACCAACCTTCAAAGTATTTGTGGATGTCTCTATGATCGCATTACAATTGTTTCTGCTATCATAGCTGTAATTTCGTTCATCAACGATGATTGATTTCAAGTCTGGGCACGAACAGAAAGCCCTAAAACCAATACTTGAAACATACTGTGGTATCGTGAATGCGGTAATTCCTTCGCATCTGTCAAAGGCATGGTCTCCTATACTTGTTACGCTCTCAGGAATAATGGCATTCTTGCATCCCGCTATCAATTTATTTGTTGAGGTCTCAATAATTGCATTACAATTATTACGACTGTCATATTTTCGATTATTCGCATCCACTGTGATTGACATGAGATTGGGACAATGGAGGAAGATGAAATTTCCAATGCTTGTTACACTTTGTGGAATGTCTATAGTTTTAAGGCTTATGCAATCCCAGAAAGCATCGCTACCGATGGTCGTTATGCTATTTGGAAGATTAATAGACTCAAGACTTGTACAACCATAGAAAGCCCCCTGTCCTATAGTCTTAACGTTATTGCCAATAGTAAAGGTTTTTATTTCAGAACATTCATAAAATGCGTATTCCCCAATGGATGTGACTTCGTCTCCTACAACAATCTCAGAGAATTTCGCACGACAGAAGGCTCCTTCAGGGTTGTAAGAATAAGGACTAGGGAATCTTGCATCCTCAATAGGGCAGTGAATATACACTTTACCTGGGCACCCAGCAAAAGCACCTCTCTCAACTTTAGATATTGACGATGGAATATTTATAGAAGTTATCCTATCGCAAGCAGAAAAAGCCCAGTAGTCAATGCCAGTAACATGATAATTACTACCGGCATACGTCACAGATGATGGAATAACTATGTCCCCAGAATATACAACATCACCTTTTGTTACCGTTGCTTCGCTTCCTGAGAAGTTATAGTATATACCATTTACTAAGGCGTCATAACCAAATGCATTAATACCTGCAAATAGGCACATGCATACAAAGAGTAAAGTCTTTATATTACGATTTGCTTTCATGGTAAATGTATTTAATTTGCTTATATGGTTAATTCTTCTGGGGGCAAAAATACGATTTAGTGAGAGAAGAACAAAATAATTTGATTGTTTTTTTTCATCTGAGCTGAAAAAAGAGATATGGCTTCTTGCTATGAGCGATACGCCGTTTCTCTGGCAGCGATAGGCCGTATCTCTTGAATGGATTGGTTGTACAAAAAAAGAAGAGCCCCGCAGTAATGCTGCAGGGCTCTTCCTAATATCTATGGTAGGGAAAGATTATAAATCCTCTACGTAGTCCAGCAAGGTCTTACGGCTTGCCAGAACACGGTCATAATCTTCGCGATTACCTACGATAATCTTATCGAACTCACGCAAACCGGTACCGGCAGGAATCAGGTGACCGCAGATAACGTTCTCCTTCATACCCTCCAGGTAGTCGCTCTTGCCATTGATGGCTGCCTCGTTCAGTACCTTTGTGGTCTCCTGGAATGATGCAGCAGACATGAAGCTGCTGGTCTGCAATGCTGCACGGGTGATACCCTGCAGAATCTGGGTTGAAGTAGCGGGAACGGCATCACGAACCTGAACGGTGCGCAAGTCGCGGCGCTTGAGCTGTGAGTTCTCGTCACGCAGACGGCGGGCAGTAACAATCATACCCTTCTGCATGGTCTCAGAGTCACCCTCGTCAACAACAACCTTCTTGCCCCAGATGCGGTCGTTCTCGGCAGCGAAGTCGAGCTTGTCAACAACCTGAAGCTCCAGGAAGCGGGTATCACCGGGCTCGTCGATCTGTACCTTACGCATCATCTGACGTACGATAACCTCGAAGTGCTTATCGTTGATCTTCACACCCTGCAGACGGTATACGTCCTGAACCTCGTTAACGATGTATTCCTGAACGGCTGTGGGACCCTTGATAGCAAGGATGTCGGCAGGAGTGATGGCACCGTCGGACAGAGGTGTTCCAGCACGAACGTAGTCGTTCTCCTGTACCAGAATCTGCTTGCTCAGGGGCACCAGATACTTACGTACATCGCCTACCTTAGAGGTAATGATAATCTCGCGGTTACCACGCTTCAGCTTACCCATGGTTACCTCACCGTCGATTTCGGCTACGATAGCAGGGTTGCTGGGGTTACGAGCCTCGAACAACTCGGTAACACGGGGCAGACCACCGGTGATATCACCACCACCACCAACTACACGAGGAATCTTAACCAGTACATCACCGGCCTTAACTTCCTGACCGTCCTTGATGGCGATATGTCCGCCAATGGGGAAGTTATAAGTACGCAACAGCTCGCCGTTCTCGTCAACGATGTGTGCTGCAGGAACCTTTGTACGGTCACGAGACTCAATGATAATGCTCTCGCTCAGACCTGTTGCCTCATCGCTCTCGACACGGAAGGTTACGTTCTCGATTACATCCTCGAACTGAACCTTACCAGGAGCCTCGGTTACGATTACGGCGTTGAAGGGATCCCACTTGGCAACTACGTCACCCTTAGCGACCTTTTCTCCTTCCTTTTTATAAAGTGTACTACCATAAGGTACGCTCTGTGTAAGCAGAACAATATTGGTAGTAGGCTCAACGAAGCGAACCTCAGCCAGACGACCGACAACTACCTGAGCGGCATTGCCGTTCTCGTCGGTAACATCAACGGTACGCAACTCCTCGAACTCGAGACGAGCATCGTACTTAGCCTTGATCATGGCGTTAGCGGCTGCATTACCAGCCACACCACCGGCGTGGAACGTACGAAGTGTAAGCTGTGTACCAGGCTCACCAATTGACTGGGCTGCGATAACACCTACAGCCTCGCCCTTCTGAACCATCTGGCTTGTTGCCAAGTTACGTCCGTAACACTTCATACATACGCCCTTCTTGCTCTCGCAGGTAAGAACGGAACGAATCTCGACGGTCTCGATGGGGCTGTCCTCAATCTCCTGAGCCTTAGCCTCGGTAATCTCCTCACCGGCACCTACAATAAGCTTACCAGTAGCGGGGTGAATAACATCATGTACAGACACACGACCCAAGATACGATCGTACAAGCTGCTGATAACCTCATCGCCATTCTTCAAGGCAGAGCAGGTAAGACCACGCAATGTACCGCAGTCTTCCTCGGTAATGATAACGTCGTGGCTTACGTCAACCAAACGACGTGTCAGGTAACCGGCGTCGGCCGTCTTCAAAGCGGTATCGGCCAAACCCTTACGGGCACCGTGGGTAGAGATGAAGTACTCCAGCACGGACATACCCTCCTTAAAGTTAGAAATAATGGGGTTCTCGATAGTATCGGGTTCGGCACCGGCCTTCTGAGGCTTAGCCATCAAACCACGCATACCAGAGAGCTGACTGATCTGACCGGCACTACCACGAGCACCTGAGTCAAGCATCATGTATACGGCGTTGAAGCCCTGGTCAGCCTCCTTCATGGTCTTCATCAGGATGGCAGACAAGTCGTTGTTAACGTGTGTCCAGATATCGATAACCTGGTTGTGACGCTCCTTGTCGGTAATGAAACCCATTCCGTACTCACCCTGAATACGGTCGATTTCCTCATTACCCTTGCGGATAAGTTCGTCCTTCTCCTTAGGAATGATAATATCACCCAAGTTGAATGACAGACCACCCTCGTATGCCAGACGGTAACCAAGGTTCTTGATACCATCCAGGAAGTCACAGGCACGGGCAACACCAACGGTCTTGATAACATCGGTAATGATGCCACGCAGGGTCTTCTTAGAAATAACGTCATTGAAATAACCTACCTCGGCAGGAATAATCTCGTTGGCGATAACACGACCAACAGAGGTCTCTACCATACGCTTGCCAAGTGTTCCGTCCTCCAACAGGTCGTCAACCACTACGAATACGGGAGCGTGAACATCTACACGCTTCTCGTTGTAGGCGATGATGGCCTCTTCGGGACCATAGAACTTCAGACCAGAGCCCTTAGCACCTGGACGAAGCTTGGTAATGTAGTACAGACCCAATACCATATCCTGAGAAGGAACGGTAATAGGTGCACCATTGGCTGGGTTCAGAATATTGTGTGACTGGAGCATCAGAATCTGAGCCTCCAGGATAGCCTCGTTGCTCAAAGGCAAGTGAACGGCCATCTGGTCACCATCGAAGTCAGCGTTGAACGCGGTACAAGCCAGGGGGTGCAACTGGATAGCCTTACCCTCGATCATCTTAGGCTGGAAGGCCTGGATACCCAGACGGTGCAGTGTTGGTGCACGGTTCAACAGAACGGGATGACCCTTCATTACATATTCCAGAATATCCCATATAATAGGATCCTTACGATCTACAATCTTCTTAGCGCTCTTAACGGTCTTAACGATACCGCGCTCGATAAGCTTACGAATAACGAATGGCTTATACAACTCGGCTGCCATCAACTTAGGCAGACCGCACTCGCCCATCTTCAGCTCGGGACCTACAACAATTACGGAACGGGCTGAGTAGTCAACACGCTTACCCAACAAGTTCTGACGGAAACGTCCCTGCTTACCCTTCAGTGAATCACTCAGAGACTTCAGAGGACGGTTGCTGTCTGTCTTAACAGCGCTGCTCTTGCGGCTATTGTCGAAGAGGCTGTCAACGGCCTCCTGCAACATACGCTTCTCGTTACGCAGAATCACCTCGGGAGCCTTGATCTCAATGAGTCGCTTCAGACGGTTGTTACGTATGATAACGCGACGGTAGAGGTCGTTCAAGTCGCTGGTAGCGAAACGACCACCATCCAGGGGAACGAGGGGACGAAGCTCTGGTGGAATGACGGGAAGAATCTTCATGATCATCCACTCGGGCTTGTTCCTACCCTTGCTGGCACGGAAGCTCTCTACTACCTGCAGACGCTTCAGAGCCTCGTTCTTACGCTGCTGAGCAGAATCCTGGCTTGCAGAATCGCGCAACTCGTAAGACAGCTTGTCCAAGTCTAACTGGATGAGCAAATCGTAGATAGCCTCGGCACCCATCTTGGCAATGAACTTATTGGGGTCATTATCCTCGAGGAATGCATTGTTCTGAGGCAGACGGTCCATAATGTCCATGTACTCATCCTCAGAAAGCAGGTCGAACTTCTGCAAAGGCATATCCTTGTCGTTCTCCATCACACCAGGCTGGATAACAACGTAGCGCTCGTAGTAGATGATAGCATCGAGCTTCTTGGTGGGGATACCCAACAGATAACCAATCTTATTGGGAAGTGATCTGAAGTACCAGATATGAGCAACGGGAACAACCAACTGGATGTGACCGCTACGCTCACGACGAACCTTCTTCTCTGTTACCTCAACACCACAACGGTCGCAGACAATACCCTTATAGCGGATACGCTTATACTTACCACAATGGCACTCATAATCCTTGGTAGGACCAAAGATACGCTCACAGAACAAGCCATCGCGCTCAGGCTTATAGGTACGGTAGTTAATGGTCTCTGGTTTCAGGACCTCGCCATACGAATTCTCCAGAATCTCCTCGGGAGATGCCAGACCGATGGTTATCTTGGTAAAATTGTTTTTTACCTTGGTTTCTTTCTTAAAAGCCATATTTTATATCCTTTCTAAAAAGAGTATTCTACGTTAATCCAATGTAACACTTAAACCCAAACCACGCAACTCGTGCAAGAGTACGTTCAATGACTCAGGAATACCAGGAGTAGGCATGTGCTCACCCTTAACGATGGCCTCGTAAGCCTTGCTACGACCTACAACGTCATCACTCTTGATGGTGAGGATCTCCTGCAGCACGTGAGAAGCACCGAAGGCCTCGATAGCCCAAACCTCCATTTCTCCGAAACGCTGACCACCGAACTGTGCCTTACCACCAAGGGGCTGCTGAGTAATAAGAGAGTACGGACCAATGCTACGGGCATGCATCTTGTCTTCAACCATGTGGCCCAGTTTCAACATGTAGGCAACACCTACGGTAGCCAACTGGTCGAAGGGCTCACCTGTTGCACCATCATACAGCTGGGTTGAACAGTAACGGGGCAGGCCTGCCTTGTCAGTCCACTCGCAGAGGTCTTCCAGAGAAGCACCATCGAAGATAGGAGTAGCGAACTTAACACCAAGCTTCTTACCTGCAGCACCAAGTACGGTCTCGAAGATCTGACCGATGTTCATACGTGAAGGCACACCCAGAGGGTTCAGTACGATATCTACAGGAGTACCATCCTCGAGGAATGGCATATCCTCCTGACGTACAACCTTACTTACGATACCCTTGTTACCGTGACGACCGGCCATCTTATCACCGACGCCAATCTTACGCTTCTTGGCAATGTAAACCTTTGCCATCTGGATGATACCGCTGGGCAGCTCATCACCAATGGTGATAGCATACTTCTTACGCTTCATCTCAGCATCCAGAAGCTTGTACTTCTTCAGGTAGTTGATAATCAGCTTAGCAATCAAGCCGTTGATATGCTCATCGTTAGTCCAGTTGCTCAACTGAACAGCTGTGAAGTCAAAGTTATTCAGGACATTGGCTGTGATGCTGCCACCCTTAGCAATCAGGTCGGCACCCATGTAATCCTTGATGCCCTGACTCTTCTTGCCCTTGGTGAGCTCCAGCAACTTGTCAACGAGAATAGCCTTCAGGTCTTCCACCTTGCTATTGAACTCTTCGTCGATAGCAGCCAAACGGGGCTTGTCGGCATTCTTAATGGCACGTGTCTTGATAGCACGTGAGAACAACTTCTTGTCTATTACAACACCATTCAGAGAAGGACTGGCCTTCAAAGAGGCATCCTTAACATCACCGGCCTTATCACCGAAGATGGCACGCAGCAACTTCTCTTCAGGACTGGGATCGCTCTCGCCCTTAGGTGTAATCTTACCAATCATGATGTCACCGGGAGCTACACGGGCACCGATACGGATGATACCGTTCTCGTCAAGATCCTTGGTAGCTTCCTCGCTAACATTGGGGATATCTGCAGTGAGTTCCTCCATACCGCGCTTTGTCTCGCGAACCTCAAGAGCAAACTCTTCAACATGTACACTGGTCAGGACATCCTCACGAACAACGCGCTCGTTCAGCACGATAGCATCCTCGTAGTTGTAACCCTTCCAAGGCATGTATGCAACCAACAGGTTCTTACCCAATGCCAACTCACCGTCCTCGGTAGAGTAACCCTCTGTCAGGATCTGACCCTCTACTACCCTATCGCCCTTGTTACAGATAGGACGGAGGTCGATGGTCATATTCTGGTTGGTACGACGGAACTTGGGAATACGATATTCCTTCAGAGCGGGCTCGAAGCTTACGAACTCCTCATCCTCGGTACGATCGTAAAGGATACGGATGGTTGTAGCATCAACATATTCTACAACACCGCTACCCTCGGCAGTAATCATGGTACGAGAATCCTCGCACAACTGACGCTCGATACCGGTACCTACAATAGGAGCCTCGGTACGCATCAAAGGTACTGCCTGACGCATCATGTTAGATCCCATCAATGCACGGTGAGCATCATCGTGCTCCAAGAAGGGAATCAAAGATGCAGCAATTGAGGCAATCTGCTGAGGAGCAACGTCCATCAAGTTAACCTCGCTGGGAGGAACAACTGGATAGTCGTCATCCTGACGGCACTTAACCTTTGTACGGATGAAAGTACCATCATCATTCAAGGGAGCATTACCCTGACCGATGATCTGGCCCTCCTCCTCTTCGGCAGTCATGTACTGAACGCCCTCGGGAGAGAGGTCAACGACACCATTGTTAACCTTACGGTAAGGAGTCTCGATGAAGCCCAGGTCATTGATCTTCGCAAAGACGCAGAGTGAAGAAATCAGACCGATGTTAGGACCTTCAGGAGACTCAATAGGACAAAGACGTCCGTAGTGAGTATAGTGTACATCTCGAACCTCGAAACCTGCACGCTCACGAGACAAACCGCCAGGACCCAAGGCTGAAAGACGACGCTTGTGAGTTACCTCGGCCAAGGGGTTGGTCTGGTCCATGAACTGGCTCAGTGCGTTAGTACCGAAGAAGGTATTGATAACGCTACTGATAGTCTTGGCATTGATAAGATCTGTGGGAGTAAATACCTCATTGTCGCGAACGTTCATACGCTCACGGATGGTACGGCTCATACGAGCAAGACCGATAGCGAACTGATTAGCCAACTGCTCACCAACGGTACGTACACGACGGTTACTCAAGTGGTCGATATCATCGACGTTAGCCTTAGAGTTAACCAACTCAATAAGATACTTGATAATCTCGATAATGTCCTCCTTGGTCAGCGTACGAACGCTCATATCTGTATCCAGATTCAGCTTCTTGTTGATACGGTAACGACCTACCTCACCAAGATCGTAACGCTTCTCACTGAAGAACAGGTTGAAGATAACCTCACGAGCACTGGCATCATCTGCAGGGTCTGCATTACGCAACTGTCTGTAGATATACCAGATAGCCTCACGCTCACTGTTAGAGGTATCTTTCTGCAATGTATTAAAGATGATAGAATAGTCAGAACTCTGACCTTCCTCCTTATGAATCAAAATGGTAGGAACGTTGCTATCCAGGATAATCTCGATAGCATCCTCTGTCAATTCACTTTCACGATCCAAGATTACCTCGTTACGCTCGATAGATACAACTTCACCGGTATCCTCGTCAACGAAGTCTTCCGTCCAACTCTTCAACACACGGGCTGCCAGCTTCTGGCCTTTTCTTTCCATAAGGTTCTGACGTGTAACCTTAACCTCTTCTGCAAGGTTGAAGATTTCCAGAATGTCCTTATCGTTCTCGAAGCCGATAGCTCTCAACAGAGTTGTAACGGGCAATTTCTTCTTACGGTCGATATATGCGTACATAACATTATTAATGTCTGTAGCAAACTCGATCCAACTACCCTTGAAAGGAATAATACGGGCAGAATACAACTGAGTTCCGTTGGCATGAACACTACTACCAAAGAATACACCGGGTGAACGATGCAACTGAGAAACAACTACACGCTCAGCACCGTTAATAATAAAGGTACCGTTGTCCGTCATGTAGGGGATGGGACCAAGGAATACATCCTGAATTACCATATCGAAATCCTCATGATCGGGGTCTGTACAATACAACTTCAGTTTAGCCTTCAAAGGAACACTATAGGTGAGGCCACGCTCCAAACACTCCTCGATAGAATAGCGGGGAGGATCAATATAGTAGTCAAGGAACTCCAATACAAAGTTGTTGCGAGTATCCTGAATGGGGAAGTTCTCGGCAAAAACCTTATACAGGCCATCATTCTTACGAAGTTCTGGCGGAGTATCTAACTGGAGAAAGTCTTTGAAAGACTTCAACTGCACTTCCAAAAAGTCGGGATAAGCCATGGGACTTTTTACAGAAGCGAAATTTACTCTTTGATTAATAATATTAGCCATCTAAAACAGATTTGATTGTCTCGTGAAAGTTTTTAGACACAAAAAGGCAAAGAACCCTCTACCAGAGGATCCTTTACCATATTACCTGTTGAACAGGGATTAGTTTACTTCAACTCGATTTCTGCACCAGCCTCCTCGAGGGTCTTCTTCAGAGCCTCTGCGTCAGCCTTAGGCATACCTTCCTTCAGGGTGCTGGGAGCGCCGTCAACGAGCTCCTTAGCTTCCTTCAAACCGAGACCGCAAGCTTCCTTAACAGCCTTTACAACCTGGAGCTTAGCAGCACCTGCGCTCTTGAGGATTACATCGAAGTCGGTCTTCTCCTCAGCAGCAGCGCCACCTTCACCACCAGCAGCTACAACAACAGCAGCAGCAGCGGGCTCAATACCATAAGTTTCCTTAAGTTCGTTCTTAAGATCAATTACTTCCTGTACTGTGAGCGCAACGAGCTCAGCAGCAATAGCCTTAATATCAGCCATTTTGTTTAATGTATTTAATTGTTATTATTCTTTGTTAATTACTCAGCAGACTCAGCTGTAGCTTCGCGGTTCTCCAATGCACTCAATACATTCATAATAGGAGACTCGAGAGCTGCAATAACATCTGCAATAAGTTCGTTCTTGCTCTTCAGTGCAGCAAGTGTATTCAAATTCTCTGCACCAACATAGACTGTCTGCTCTGCGTAAGCGGCCTTCAAAGCGGGCTTCTCAGCCTTCTTACTTGCATAATCCTTGAGCATCTTAGCAGGTACATTTGCTGTCTCAGCGAAAATCAACGCAGTAGAACCCTTCAGTACACCGTACATCTCGCTGAAGTCTGCCTCGTTTGCATCCAAAGCCTTCTTCAACAAAGTGTTCTTAACAGCAACCATCTTGATGTTGTTCTGGAAACACTTACGACGCAATGCACTGGTAGTCTCAGCATTCATTCCCTCAATATCTACCAAGTAGAAGTGAGGATACTGCTGCAACAAAGCACCAATCTGCTCTACAATAACACTTTTATCTTCCTTTCTCATGACTTTCTGTAATTTTAGATTTCCTCAGTAGCCTTAGGATCTACCTTGATACCACGGCTCATAGTACTTGAAAGATAAATGCTCTTAACATATGTACCCTTAGCAGCAGCAGGCTTCAACTTCATGATAGTTGCGATGAACTCTTTTGCGTTCTGGGCAATCTGATCAGCAGTGAAAGAAACCTTACCGATAGAAGCGTGGATAATACCAGTCTTATCTACCTTGAAGTCAATCTTACCCTGCTTAACCTCACGAACAGCCTTAGCTACATCCATGGTTACAGTTCCACTCTTGGGGTTAGGCATCAAACCACGGGGACCCAGTACACGACCAAGTGCACCAATCTTACCCATGATTGCAGGCATTGTGATGATAACATCAATGTCTGTCCAACCACCCTTAATCTTCTCGATATACTCATCGAGACCTACATAGTCAGCACCTGCCTCTTTAGCAGCAGCTTCAGCATCAGGTGTGCAGAGGCACAATACGCGAGTTACCTTACCAGTTCCGTTAGGAAGTGATACGACACCACGTACCATCTGATTAGCCTTTCTGGGGTCAACACCCAGACGCACATCTATATCTACAGAAGCATCAAACTTGGTTGTGGTA
>ODAJ011704951.1_pt1 | contig 11999 bp, 6 predicted proteins | sample 1539241 | NCBI WGS metagenome assembly ODAJ01 (sample SAMN02144231, study PRJEB22623) | gut metagenome | biome: sheep rumen | host: Ovis aries | place: New Zealand | reverse complement strand
GTGGAGAGCCTGCACCATCTGTTTGAACTCACGGATACGGGTCTCGGGGTTATACGGGTCCGTAGAGTAAGAACCCTCGGGAACGTTATAGTTCACGGGGTCGTAGCCCCAGTTGTACTTATTGTCCTGCAGACGTGTCTCGTCAACAGAGCCGAAGTCGTAACTGGGCAGTATATGGACAGCGTTGACACCGAGACTCTTCAGGTGACGTATTGCCCAAGGCTCCGTAAGGGCAAGGAACTTACCCGGATACTTAGCATCGGGACGTGCTATTGAGAAGTCGCGGTGATGCATCTCATAGACCACGATGTCGGCAAACGACTTACACACGGGGCGCTTGTCACTCTCCCACCCTGCGGGGTCGGTAGTTCTGAGGTCTATGACATAGCCCTGCTGACCGTTTACTCCTACAGCCTTTGCGAATACTCCAGGAGTGTCGCCGTGTCCGGTATTAAAGACATAGGGTTTCCCCTTAAGGTCGCCCTTCACCTTTGCCGTCCACAGATTATCTGCGGTGCGCGTCATCTTGACTTTTTTGTTGCCTACCTTGACGTAGCACTTGGCGTCGTTGGGGGCAAAGAGACGGAACGTCGTTGCCTCCGGTGTATATGTCATCTCATCGAAATGAAAGTCCTGAGCAATGCATAATCCATAGTTCATAATGCATAGTGCGATTAGTGCTATTTTCTTCATATATCCTAATTATTTTGCTATCAATGAAACAGCGAAGCCACCGCCTGGCGCTTCCTTAACCTTTATCACATCACCCTTTTTCACTACCTTCTTGGTGATGGTATAAGCCTGAGGATTCTTCTCGTAGTGAGCATCCTTAGCATCAGCATAGAGTGTGCAGTCGTACTTGCGTCCTTTGTCGAGGAAGTCAAGTTTTACTACTGCCAAGTGTCCGTTCTCGTCGCACTTTCCGCCAATGAACCAGTTGTCTGTGCCCTTTGCCTTACGTGCAACGGTGATATAGTCAGCGGGTTCTGCCTCAAGATACTTGGAGTCGTCCCAGTCGCAAGCTACGTCACGAATAAACTGGAAGGCGTCATCGAACTGCTCGTAGTGCTCGGGGAGGTCGGCAGCCATCTGCAGAGGAGAATACATGGTGAGATAGAGAGCCAGCGAACCGGCAAGGGTGATACGTGCCCACGAGGGGTTGTCGCTCCAGGTGCTCAGCTTAGTGACGAAGATTCCCGGGGTGTAGTCCATAGGACCGCCCTGCAGACGTGTGAACGGCAGTATGCAGGTATGGTCGGGACGGCTGCCGCCGAACGCCTCGTACTCTGTGCCGCGTGCCGACTCGCCACCAACGAGGTTGGGGTATGTACGACAGATGCCTGTAGGACGTGTTGCCTCGTGAGAGTTCACCATGATATGGTGCTTTGCAGCCTCCTTGATGACATACAGATAGTGGTTGTTCATAGACTGCGAGAAGTGGTGGTCGCCACGTGGGATGATGTCGCCCACATAGCCCGTCTTCACAGCGTCGTAGCCGTACTTGTTCATAAGTCTGAAAGCGTTCTCAAGGTGGCGCTCGTAGTTCTGAGTGCTCGACGATGTCTCGTGGTGCATAAGAATCTTTACACCTTTGGAGTGAGCATAGTCGTTAAGCATCTTGATGTCGAAATCGGGATATGGTGTCACGAAGTCGAAGACGTCGCGTTTCCACATATTCGCCCAGTCTTCCCAACCGACGTTCCAGCCTTCAACGAGCACCTCGTCGAGACCGTTTTTGGCGGCGAAGTCAATGTAGCGCTTCACCTTGTCGTTGTTAGCGGCATGAAGTCCGTTAGGTTTCACCGTACTCCAATCAATCCTGTCGAGTTTTATGCTCGGGAACTCATCGGTGTAGTTCCAGCGCGACTTACCGACAATCATCTCCCACCATACTCCGCAGTATTTCGTAGGATGGATCCACGAGGTATCTTCTATCTTACAAGGCTCGTTGAGATTGAGTATAAGATTTGAAGAGAGCATTTCGCGGGCATCGTCGCTAACCATTACCGTACGCCAAGGGGTCTCGCAGGGAGTCTGCATAGCGCCTTTCAGTCCTGTAGCGTCGGGAGTAAGATGACTTACGAAAGTCATTGGTGCGGGAAGCGGATAAGCCGACGGCGCAGGGTTTGGTGTATAGACATTACTGTTGCCATGCAGTTTTGTCGTCAGCGCCGTTGTCTTAGCGTCAACAAGTTCAAGGTGCATAGTAGCATAGTCAAGACACGCTGCCTCGTGGATGTTGATGTACAATCCGTCGTCGGTCTTCATCTGTAATGCTGTCTGCACACCGGTGTCCGAGAATACCGCCACAGAGGAGTTGCCCCAGTTGACAGCCTCCTTCATGCGACCGCGTATCTCCGAGAGTCGTGTCTGCTGTGTTTCCTGCTCCTGAGTGTCGTAGTCGCCGGGAAGCCACCATGCGGTGTGGTCGCCGGTCATAGCGAACTCCGTCATCTCCTCCTTTATTATAAAGTAGTTGAGGTCCTTCTGCTGCGGGAACTCATAACGGAATCCTATGCCGTCGTCATACACGCGGAAGCGCAGCACTATGGTGCGTTCCTTCTGCTGCAGCGTCACAGCCAACTCGTTATAGTGGTTACGTATTGTTGCCGTCTCGCCCCACACGGGTTTCCACGTCTCGTCGAAGGTAGAGGTCTTTGTGTCAACAACAGTAAAGCCATCCATCAAGTCTGTCTCTTTAAGTTTTCTGCTGGCGTGCTTATCCTTTGCCAACTCCAAACCGAGGTGTGACGGTTTGATGACAGTTTTTCCCTTGTATGACATTTCGTACGTAGGACGGGTGCCGTCTAACGAGAACTTCAGCTCTACATTCCCGTTAGGCGACTTAACCTGCTGTGCCGACAGGGAGACAGCGCCCAGCACCAGACATAACGTCAATAATATGTTTCTCTTCATAAATTACAAAATTATGAATTATGAATTATGAATTATGAATTATGCATTACTTACGTCCCGACTGCAATACCAACTCTTTGACATTCTCCGTGAAACTTCTGTTAGACATGAGTTCCTCGATGCTTACGTGCATACGGTAACGCCAGTAGTGCTTAGGATTAGCAGGGATATTTATGCGTTCTGCATTAGGATCCTTCAGGCGTAGCTGCTCGTCGATTGCCATCCAGTCCTGAATACTCAGTATGCAGAGCATAGAAGGCGATGTAAGCTGTCGGCTTACGATGTCGCGTGCCAACCATCCGGGCAGCGGGTGCGGAGCAGCACCACCACGATGGAGCATACAAGAATAGTACTCCTGGGTGCGCTGTTCGTCCTCGTCCCACCACTGTCGAAGTGTAGGCATATCGTGACTGCTTATGGTGCATACAGAGCGGTACGGATTGTGTTTCAGCTTGCCGAAACGTGTTGTCGGGTCTTTCGGCATAGACTGTATCTCGAGAGACAGTATGCGGAGCTTGTTCATTACCCATGCAACGCAGTCGGGTACCATACCGAGGTCCTCGGCGCATACAAGCATTCTTGTAGCCTCAACCAGACGTGGGAGTTTCTTCATTGCCTCGGTGTACCAATACTGGTTGTTACGACGATAGAAGTAGTCGTTGTAAAGGTTGTTGAAGACGTACTTGTCGTTGTCGTTAAGACTCTCGTAGATGAAGTCGAATTGTACGGAGATACGTGGATGGAACAAATTAGGATTGCGGTGATCGCGAACGAAGAGAACGTCGCTGATAAGTGCGTACAAGCCGTCGCGAATCCATATATCCTTATCTGTCGTCTTACCTTCGAAGGCAGCCTCAACTTTACGCTGAGTGTCGTACTCAGGTTTCATGGTATAGAAGCCATTCGCTGCGGCGTCGATATACTTCTTCTTCACCTCGGAGGTGTGTTCACGGAAGATGCGGTCGAGTACCCAGTCGGTAATAAACGGACGGGTGTAGAGCTCCTCCTGGAAATGGAGTCCGTAGCCCTCTATCTCCTCACGCGTCATACCGAGGGCAGGAGCAAACTGTCCTAACAGTCCGTGAACAGCGTCGGCAGGGATTTCCCATATACGGAAGAAGCCCAGCACGTGGTCAATACGATAAGCATCGAAATACTTCGACATGTTCTGGAAGCGACGTATCCACCAGCGACAGCCGTCTTTTAACATCTCGTCCCAGTTGTATGTCGGGAATCCCCAGTTCTGTCCGTTTACGGAGAAGTCGTCTGGCGGTGCTCCAGCCTGTCCGTTGAGGTTGAAGTAACGAGGCTCCTGCATGACGTCGCATCCGTTGCGGTTAACACCGATAGGAATGTCACCCTTGAGGATAATACCCTTCTGACGTGCATACTCGTGTGCCTCACTCATCTGGCGACTGAGCACATACTGTACGAAGTAGTAGAACGGCACATTCTCCTCGCTGAGGTTGTCGCGCTTGCAGCAATATTTTGCATACGCTTCGAGCCACTCCTTCGACTCCTCGAAAAAACGCTTATACGAAACCGACTTCATCATGTGTGCGCCTTCCTGCTTGAAGAGGAGGTGCATATATTCGTTCTTCGCGTTGTTCACACGCTCATAGTCTATCTGTGGCAGTGCGTTCAGCTCCACACGGAGTTTCTCGAACTCCTTACGCTTCTTCTCGTCTTTGAGCTCTGGCAGCGCATTAAGATTAACATACTGCGGATGGAGAGCAAAGATACTTATACACGAGTAAGGATAGGAGTCCGTCCATGTGTGGGTTAAGGTAGTATCGTTGATAGGGAGGACCTGTAGCACTCGCTGACGCGTTGCTGCCACCCAGTCAATCATCTTCATCAGGTCACCGAAATCGCCTACTCCGAAGCTGTTCTTACTACGCAGAGAGAAGACGGGGACGAGGGTTCCTGCGCAACGAGGACGCGGGAATTCGAAGTAAGCTATAGGCTGTTCATAGACAATAACTTCGCCGTCGTTGATTGTCTCAAGCTCTATCTCTCTGTTTGCACTTGTCTCCCACTCTACGCCTACGCTTTTGTCTTCGTTGACACATATAAACTTAAACTCCAGCTTAGAGTCTTCTATTTGTGATGCATCAAGGTTAATCATCCACTCGTTGTAGTTGTGTTCTGTCATCTTGAGCGACTTACTTACATCCCAGTTGCCGAGCACCTTACCACATCCGACAATAGCCAGACACTCGTTGCTGCGCAACTGTGGAGCACGCACCTTCAGACGTACCGTCTTTATGTAGGGTTTGAAAGGACTCTTAACAGGAGTGTGACGGGCTATGCACTCCGTGAAGGCACTACTGTAGAGATAGCTGTCCTCGGGAATGTCTATCCACTGGTCGTAAACCACGTAGCGTGTGCCTTTCTCGCTGACCATTTCAAGACGGTGAGTGGTTACCTGCCACTCTATGCGCTGTGTCGCGCCGTTACTTTCAACACTATAGTAATAGTCAATTTGCGAACCTACGGCGTAACGCCCGTTGAGTTCGTATGTCCACGTCTCACCATCAACAGTATTCATGTGGTATGAGGACACCTTGCGCTTATTCTCTTTTGTTGCTACAATGTTAAGCACCAACTGTTCCCCGAACATTGTGCGGTAGCCTATATTAAACTTTATCTTCATAGGACAAATTATTTTTTCTTAAAATAGTCATTATAAATTTTTATGCAGAACACTATCATGCTACATGAGGAGGTAACAAGATTCGTCAGGAATAGCGCCCAGAGAATGTCGGGCTTATGTATAATGCCCTGCACCATAAAGCAGATACCACCCACCGCCATCATCAGGAATGTAGGCAGGGCTATTCCGTCAGTATTACGAGTGCGGATAGTCTCTATGGCTTGAGGCAGATACCCCAAGATCATAGTAATACTGGCTATCACTCCGAACACTTCAAAAGCTGTGCTTTGATCCATAGTAATAGTATTATAAGGTTATTATTTCTTATCTTTAATGGCGAAGACACATCCTGCGCCGATGAGAAGACTCACGCCTGCCACAACCATCATGTTATACTGATGACTGCCTACGAGGGTAAGTATCACACCACCCAGAAGTGCCGCAATAATCTGTGGAATACAGATGGTACAGTTGAAGAGTCCCAGATATACTCCCATGTGACCATAACCCTGAAGGGCGTTGGTTACGAGGGCGAAAGGCATAGCAAGCATTGCTGCCCAAGCACAGCCTATGAGCAGGAAGGGAACGAACAACAAATACTGGTCGTGAACAAACGGAACCATAACGAATCCCAAGCATCCCAGTACGAGACTTACGGAGTAAGCTATCTTCATGTTGGGGAACTGAGGGAGTACCATAGCCCACAGCACCGCTCCAAGAGTCTGGACACCAAAGACGATACCCGTCCAAGAGCCTGCATACTGATAAGCTGCTGAGGTCACATCGGTGGTGCCCCATACTGTGTCAGAGATAGCTCCCGTGGTGTAGCTCCACATAAAGAGGAATGCTGCCCAGCAGAAGAACTGCACAAGACCAACCTGCCAGAAGGCTGCCGGAGCTTTCTTCAGGAGCACAAGCCAGTTAGCGCTGTCACCGCCATCCTCGCTCTCTTCGCTCTTGGCGTTATATTTGTTGTATTCCTCCGGCGACCATTCCTTCACCTTCACTGTGGTATAGATAACGCAGAGTATCAGGATGATAGCGCCGATATAGAATGAATATACCACAGAGTCGGGCACTACTCCCGCAGCTGCAGTATTGGCTATACCGAGGGTGGCAAAGAGGAACGGGAAGACGAAACCTACCAGTCCGCCGGCATTACACAGGAACGACTGTATGGAGTATGCCTTTGACTTCTGCTTCTCGTTGACCATATCGCCAACAAGCATCTTAAAGGGTTGCATAGCCATATTGATAGAGGTATCGAGGAACATAAGGGCACAAGCTCCGAACCACAGAGCTGCACCAACGGAAAGACCTAACGAACCTGCATTTGGCAATAGGAACATTACGGCAACGGCCACAGCTGCTCCTATAAACAAATAAGGTATTCGACGACCAAAGCGTGTCCAGGTCTTGTCGCTCAGAGTACCTACAATAGGCTGAACAAGCATTCCCATCAACGGTGGGAGTATCCAAAAGAAACTCAACGTGTGCGGATCGGCTCCCAGCGTAGCAAAGATACGTGAGATATTAGCATTCTGCAAAGAATAAGCTATCTGCACACCAAAGAATCCAAAACTCAGATTCCATAAATTCCAAAAACTTAAATTCGGTTTTTCCATATCTTTATTTTAATTCATAATTATCTCGTTGTTCCACGCACGATGAGTCGTGTACGTACTACTTTCTTCTCCACTTTATCTGTCGTGAGACCTCCTTCAACATAATCGAGGAGCATGTTCACAGCCTCCTCACCAACCTTATGCCCTCTCTGCTCCACCGTTGTGAGCATCGGTTCGCAGGCTATTGCACGCTCTCCGTTGGTAAATCCGCATATGGAGACGTCCTCGGGTACACGGAAACCCATACGTTTTGCTGTATATAATATTCCTATTGCAGTATCATCGTTAACGGCGAAGAAAGCATCTGGACGGTTCGGTCTCCTTAGCATCTCAGGTGTTATTTCCTCTGCCATCTTACGGTTGTCACATTCTCGCTGCAGCGACTCATCGGGATGCAGTCCGTGTTTCAACAGCGCATCAACATAACCGTTGTGTCTGTTCTTTGAAATTTCGAGCTGCATAGGAGAGCCGTAGAATGCAATGTTCTTACAGCCCGTCTCAATGAGGTAGCTCACCGCATTATATGCTCCCATATAGTCGTCAACAACTACTCTGTTAGTGTTTATACCCGTACATATACGGTCAAAGAACACCAAGGGTACTCCGTTGTCGAGAAGATTCTGGAAGTGTGCATAATTCTTCGTGTCCTTTGCCTGACTTACAATGATGCCACACACCCTGTTGGCGAAGAACGACTTACATATAGCCACCTCTCTGTCGTACTGCTCGTTACTCTGAGCCACCATGATGTCGTAACCGCGACTGTGAGCCTCCTCTTCTATTCCCGCCAAGATGGTCGAGAAATAATAATGAGCTATCTGTGGCATTATGACACCGATGATTTTCGGTTGCGCCACCTTGCTTCGACGAAGATTTTCGGCTATCGTATTGGGGAGAAAATTATGTTCCTTCGCGTACCTTATTATATTAGCCCTCCGCTCAGCACTTATTCGAGGGCTGTCTTGTAAAGCTCTTGAGACTGTCGCTACGGAGACTCCAAACTCCTTAGCGATATCTTTCATGGTCAATACTTTTTGCTCCTTCATAGGTGGTTAGTATCAGGTTAATAGGTTTTCAGTTGCAAATTTATATAAAACATTTTTACGTTCATACATTATGCAAAAGTAATATTTTATTTTCATAGCGCAAACGTTTGCACAACGAAAATATTTGATTTATGTCATTTTTTTATCTTTATTTAAGTATATAAAACTATATTTGCACTGTAATTCTGTGAAGAAATATTCTTGACAATACTAAAAGAACTAATACTATTTGTGTAAAGTATTCAATATTAACTAAATAATTACTAACTAAATAATTAATTAACTAAAAATGTAGTATGATGAAGCAGGTAAAATTCAGAATGCCTCTGAGGATGCTCGCATTGGTTTGTGGGCTAATCCTTTCTGCAGGAGCCTTTGCACAGCAGATTACTGTCAACGGCCATGTTAAGGATGCTACTGGAGAAGCAGTCATCGGAGCTACTGTCCGTGTTGTAGGACAAGATGGCGGAACGGTTACTGACTTCGACGGTAACTTTATCCTGAAAGCAAAGCAGGGCGCACAGATTATTGTATCCTACGTAGGTTACAAAGAAGCGAAAGTCGCTGCTGCCACAGACTTAAACATCACTCTTGAGGACGACTCTCAGATGCTTGAGAACGTCGTTGTCATCGGTTACGGTGTCGCTAAGAAAAACGACCTTACCGGATCTGTAACAGCTATCAAGCCAGACCAGATGAACCATGGTTTGCAGGTGAGCGCACAAGACATGCTCCAAGGTAAGATAGCCGGTGTGAACGTAACAAACAACGGTGGTTCACCTGGTGATGGAGCTACTATCCGTATTCGTGGAGGTTCTTCACTTAATGCATCTAACGACCCACTTATCGTTATCGACGGTTTGGCAATGGACGTTTATGGACGTTCTGGTTCTGCCAACTTCCTGTCAACAATCAACCCTAACGATATCGAGTCGTTCACCGTCCTGAAGGATGCTTCTGCTACTGCCATCTACGGTAGCCGTGCATCTAACGGTGTCATCATCATCACGACCAAGAAAGGTCGCAAGAACCAAGCTCCAAAGGTTTCTTACAATGGTAATATTTCCATAAGTACAAACAAGAAAAACGTTAAAGTACTTAACTCTTCTGAATATCAGGCCTTCGTGAAGGACGTTACAATGAAAAGTCAGGGAATGACAGAAGAGGAATATCTCAACAGTAGCCAGTATGCGAACTTGGGTTATTACGATGCTGACGGCAACCACCTCTTTGCAGACACCGACTGGCAGAAAGAGATTTATCGTACTGCAGTTAGTACAGACCACAACATCTCTATCACTGGTGGTTTCAAGAACATGCCTTATCGTGTCAGCTTTGGTATAACATCCCAGAATGGTATTTTGAAAGAGAGCAGCTACAAGCGTTACACTGCAAGTTTCAATGTTTCGCCCTCATTGCTGGACGATCACCTTACTTTCAACATCAACGGAAAGTACATGCACTCACGCAGTAACTATTCTAACCAAGGTGCTATTGGTCAGGCTCTGAAAATGGACCCAACCAAACCCGTTCGCTTGAACACCGACTTCTACAACAAGAACTGGGGTGGTTATTGGCAGTGGTCTTCTCCTGTTGACCGCAATGACCCAGAATGGACACAAGGTCCTAACACACTTGCTGTAGGCAACCCTGTTTCTTCAATTTATTTGAATTCTGATAAGGGTAAGCAGAATTCTTTCATCGGTAATCTCGAAATCGACTATAAGATTCATGGTTTTGAGGACCTTCATATTCATGCAAATGCAGGTGCGGACTTTGAGTTCGGTCGCAACGAAAAGAATTCGGCACCTTACGTGTTTGATTCCGGTAACTATTACTTCGGTAATGACAGCTGGAGTTCTATGAGAACCTCTAACGTTTCTCTGAACATGTATGCACAGTACATGAAGGACTTCCTGGAAATCCATCATGTTGATGCTATGGCCGGTTACGAGTATCAGCGTTTCCACAAGAACACGGATTATTGGTTTGAGAAGAAATGGAGAGAGACAAATACTGAGAAAGAAGGAGTTTATGAGTCATCAAAAGGCAGACAGACACGCGAGAAGACTGAGAACTATCTCGTAAGTTTCTTCGGACGTTTCAACTACTCTCTTCTGGACCGCTACCTCGTTACATTCACACTTCGTGATGACGGTTCTTCACGTTTTGCAAAGAGTAAGCGTTGGGGTCTGTTCCCATCACTGGCTTTAGCATGGAAGATTAACGAAGAGCCATTCCTCAAGAACGCTTCTTGGATATCAGACTTGAAGCTCCGTCTCGGTTGGGGTAAGACTGGTCAGCAGGAAGGTATTGGAGATTATGGATATCTCGTAACTTACATGCAAAATAAAGCTCACGGCTACTATCCAATTTTTGGAGAAGGTATTACCTCTCGTCCCGATGCATACAACACTGAGTTGACATGGGAGAAGACTACAACATGGAATGGCGGTATCGACTTCGGAGTTCTCAACCAGCGTTTCACAGCAAGCTTTGATATATATTATCGTAAGACTACGGACCTTATCAACGAGATAACACTTCCTGTAGGTACACAGTTCTCAAACCGACTGAACTCTAACATCGGTTCACTCCACAACTTCGGTATTGAGGCTGCTGTTAGTGGCAATATCATTCAAACAAAAGACTGGACATGGAATGTTGGTTATAACATTACATGGAACCGCAACAAGATTGACGAGCTAGTTAAGTCCACAGGCGAAGACTACCGAATTCCTTACGGAGGTCTTCCTGTAGGAGATTCATCCAGTGACGGCGTAAAAGCTTATCATGTAGGTCAGCCCGTTTCTGCATACTATGTTTACCAGCAGGTTTACGACCAGAACGGTAACCCAATCCGTGGCGCTTACGTTGACCGCAATAAGGACGGTATCATTAACGATGCAGACCGTTACTATTACAAGAAGGCAGACCCAGACGTAATTATGGGCTTCACTTCTAAGGTTATATTTAAGGAATGGGACTTCAGCTTCTCTCTGCGTGCAAACATCAACAATTATGTTTACAATGCTGTAGAAGCAGACAATGCCAACCTTTCATTCTCTTCTCTGTATAGCGGAAGTTCATGGCACAATGTTGTGAACATGGATATGCAGAAGGGATGGACATCTAATGGTGCAAAGGACGTTCTCTCTGACTACTTTGTACAGAACGCAAGCTTCCTGAAGTGTGACAACATCACTATAGGATACAGCTTCCAGGATCTCTTTAAGTCTACCAAATACAAGGGTATAAGCGGACGTGTATATGCTACCGCCCAAAATGTATTTACAATCACCAAATATAAGGGCCTCGATCCAGAAATCAATGGCGGATATGACGGGAACATCTATCCTCGTCCATTTACGGCAATCGTTGGCTTGAATCTTGATTTCTAAAATAAGGAGGACTATAATATGATATATAATAAAGTAAAATCATTTTTTGGCGTAGTATTGGGCATCACGCTTATGTCTGTATGCACGACATCATGCGTCAAAGATCTGGATGTAGAAAACATCAATCCTCAGCAAACCACTCAACTTGACACTGAAGCGCTACTGAATAAAATTTATTCTAGTTTCGTTCTTACAGGTCAGGAAGGTCCAAGTGGATCAGGAGATATCAAGGGAGCCGACGAAGGACGCTCTGAATTCTATCGTATGGTATGGAATCTCAACGAATTGACTACAGATGAGGCTCACTGGATTTGGTATAAGAACGATGCTGGTTATCAAGACCTGGTAGAAAATA
>ODAJ012176665.1_pt1 | contig 12007 bp, 7 predicted proteins | sample 1539241 | NCBI WGS metagenome assembly ODAJ01 (sample SAMN02144231, study PRJEB22623) | gut metagenome | biome: sheep rumen | host: Ovis aries | place: New Zealand | reverse complement strand
GACAGTCGAACCCACCGTGGAACCGACAGTCGAACCCACCGTGGAACCGACAGTCGAACCTACGGTCGAGCCGACGGTGGAACCAACAGTCGAGCCCACGCCTTCGGGCGAGGGAAAAGCCGACGGCTTCTACCTGGAAAACGGCTTAGTCACCAAGTATCTCAACGGCAAGATCGACACCGCCTATACCGGCCTTGGCAATTACGAGGGCACCTGGTATTACCTGACGAATGGCGTGCAGGATAACAGCTTTTTCGGCTTCACGGAATTTTCCGGCGGCAAGTTCCTGGTGGCCAACGGCACGGTTGCAACGCATATCAACGGCCTGTTCCAGGATCCAAGCGATACTGCCGTCTGGTATTTCCTCTCCAACGGCCAGGCGCAGACGCAGTACAGCGGTCTTGCGCTGTATGACGGTGCATGGTTCTACCTGAAGGACGGCATACTGGATACCACGTTCAGCGGCGTCGTGGACTACGACGGCGGCAAGTTCCTGGTCGGCGCGGGCCGCATCATGAGCGAGGTCTGCGGCCTGTGCCAGGATCCGATCACCGGCACCTGGTACTTCTTCGCCGACGGCATGGTACAGGATTACACCGGCGAGGTCGAATACGGCGGAGCGACCTTCCACATCACCCACGGCGTGCTGGACGCCTGATTGCCGGCAAACAGGGAAGCGGCACTAAGCCGCTTCCGTTGTGCGCCGAAGGAACGCTTTTATCAATCATACCTTGATGATCAATCATCCAATTCGCATTCTGATAAAGAACAAAACAGGAGTGCGTAAGCTGGCGGAGAGAGGAGAGTAATAACATATGGGCTTTACGACGGGAAGCTTTCTATTCCTGTTTCTTCCGGTCACGTTGTGCCTGTTGCTGCTGTATACCGCGCTCACACGCGGCAGCGCAAATGCGTCCGGGAAATGGCTTCTGTTTCTCTCCGGACTTGTGTTCTACGCGTGGAGCTCCCTGCGCTATGCAGGGATTCTGCTCGCCTATGCCCTGGCGATCTATGTATTTGCGTTGCTGTTGCAGAAGCAGACGAATGACAGAACCGATGGGAGCCATCAGACAAATCAACTGCGCGCGGATAAAAAATGGCTGCTGGCAGTCCCTGTGTCGCTGACGGTACTCTTTCTGGCGTTTGCCAAATACTGTCCCTGGCTGCTTGAACTGATCAATGCCGACGGTGCCGAAGGGAAAAGGATCCTTTCGCTTGTCGCCTTACCCGGTCTTTCGTTTATTACTTTTTCCGCGATCTCCTATCTCGTGGATATTGGCAGGGGGGAAGCTGTCGCAGGCTCCTTTCTTGATTGCCTGTGCTATTTCTTCTTCTTTCCCAAGCTGATTTCAGGGCCGATCGTCACCTGGCACGATTTTCAACCGCAGCTTGTTCAACGCCGCGTCACGGCCAGAGACCTCACCGCAGGCTTCAACCGTCTGGCGATCGGCATGGCAAAGAAACTGATCCTTGCCGACACGTTTGGAAACTATGCCCTCGATATACAGGCAGGCGGGGGAGACGTGCCTGCGGCCTGGCTCGTCTGGCTGCTGTATGGGATGCAGATTTACTACGATTTCTCCGGCTACTCTGACATGGCCATCGGCCTTGGCAGAATGTTTGGCTTTCAGATAACGGAAAACTTCAATTTTCCGTACCGTTCCCTCTCGCTGACGGAGTTCTGGCGCCGCTGGCATATCTCCCTCGGCAGTTTTTTCAGGAACTACGTATACATCCCTCTCGGCGGCAACAGAAAAGGCAAGGGGCGTACACTGCTCCATTTGTTCCTCGTCTTTTTGCTGACGGGCATCTGGCATGGTGCCGGACCGGCTTACCTGCTGTGGGGCGTTCTTCACGGCGTCATGGTCTGCGCGGAGCGCCTTGCCAGGGACTGCCGCTGGTATCGGCGGATTCCCGGTATTTTCAAATGGATGTTTACATTCTTCTTCGTTTTCAGCTCCTGGCAGCTGTTTCGCTGCGGGGATGTCTCCATGGCCTGGGAAAGCCTGTGTTCCCTGTTTGGAGCCCGGGCGGGAGAGAGCGCAGGCATGTCGATCTATTATTATCTGGACAACCAACTGCTGATCATTGGCGCGATCGGCATTGTCGGTATGCTGCTTCCGGGAAACAGCCGCGTACTGCGCCTCTATGAGAGACTTCGGGAACAGCCGGCCTTTGCGCTTTTGCAGGAACTGGTATTGCTGCTTCTGTTCCTTCTGGCGGTGATTTTTATGGTTGATTCGACATACCGGCCGTTCATCTATTTTCAGTTTTAGGGAGAGCATTTCATGAGACATATAGAACGTATTGCCTCGACCGTATTTCTTCTTTTACTGCTTTTGCCGCTTGTGTGTATGAACAGACAGGCGGATGCCGTGTCAGAAAACGAAAACAGAGCATTGGCGCCATCTCCGCTGGAGGCTATTAATGAAGGCGCCGAGTTCTCGTCCGAGGTGGATGCCTATATCAGCGACAGACTCGGCTTTCGAAATCAGATGCTCACGGCCCGGCGGCTGCTGAATGCGCGTGTATTCCGCGATGCGCCGGACAAGCGTGTGATCGTCGGAGAGGATGGCTGGCTTTTCTATCACGCGGAGGAGAACGGGGACGGCAATACCATGCACCAGTATCTCGGCAGTTTTCTCTACAGTGATGAGCAACTGCAGCAGATCGCCGAGAATTTGGAGCGGACAAGAGCTTATCTCGCCGAGCGCGGCTGCGAGTTTGTACTGATGATTGCGCCGAACAAAGAGACGGTATATGCCGATCGGATGCCGGTGAAGTACCGCCTACTGCGCGGCGACAACCAGAGCTGCACCGTGCAGCTGATCGACTATCTCCGCCAGAATACGGATCTGCGCATTGTGTGGCCGTATGAGGAGCTGATGAGCTTCCGGCGCGAGCACCCCGACACGGATATCTATCTGCGGCTGGACACCCACTGGAACGGGCTTGGCGCTTATATCGGCGCCGGAGCGCTGCTGCGCGAGCTGGGGATCGAGCTGCCCGCGCCGGTCATCGAGGACTTTATGCGCACCGTGTGCAGGGACAAGGATCTGTATATGATGATGGGCTTGACGATGCTGAATCGAGAGGATATCGACTATATTCCCGACTGGTACCCGCTGCCGACGGCCGAGTTTATCAACGGCGGCTTTACCGGAGAATGGGAATACTATACCACCGACGCCGACGCCCGGCGCGTGCTGATCTGCCGCGATTCCTATGCCTCGGCCATGCATGCGATCCTCGGCTCGTATTTCAGCTATATGGATCTCTGCCATTTCACGACCTTCCGTCAGGAGCTGATCGATGAGAAACAGCCGGATGTCTTTGTCAAGGAGATCACCGAGCGGTATCAGGAGCAATTGTTGAGCTTTTGCCTGCAGGAGGAGCCGAAGTCATGAAAATTGATATTATCCTGGTCAGTTACCGCAGTGAAAAGTGGCTCGAGCAATGCCTTGACAGTATTCTGGCCGCAGACTATGACAAATCTCAGCTTGCGATCTGCCTGGAAGACAACGGCTCCGATGAAGAGACAGTACAGGAGATTCAACGCCTGCAGAACAAGTATCGCGGCTGCTTCGGAGATTTTTCTGTCGATCTGCAGCAGAAAAACCATGGGTTTGGCGGCGGCAACAACCGCGCGGCCAGGCTGGGTCATGGGGAATATCTATTCTTTTTGAACGTGGATACCCGGATCTATCCCGACACGCTCCGGGAGATCGAAGCGGGAATCCACAGCTCGAACGATGAAAATATTGGTATCTGGGAGCTCCGTCAACTTCCGTATGAGCACCCCAAGCTGGTCGATGCGCTGACACTTGACACGTCATGGGTCAGCGGTGCCTGCTTTGTGATGAGACGAGAACTGTTTGAGTCGATAGGCGGCTTTGACGAGGCGTATTTTATGTACTGCGAGGACGTCGATCTCTCCTGGCGTGTCCGCGCAGCAGGCTATCGGCTGCGGTATTTGCCGCGCGCCGTCATCGACCACTACAGCTATACCACACCGGGAGAGATAAAGCCGCTGCAATATGTGTACTCGATCGCAAACAATCTGGTTTTGCGTGCTAAATTCGGCGGGGAAGAGGCGCTGCGCGAGGGCTGTGAGCTGCTGCAAGCCATCTACGGGCGCCCCGAGGAGTATCCGGGGGCAAAAAAACAACTCTGGGACACACTTCGAAGCGTGGCAGCGCATTTGAAGCAGGCAAGAGAATGGCATCTCGAACATGAAGCGGACTGCTGTCGCGAGAACTTCCACTTCTACGGCTTCGACTACGAACAGTGCCGGGAGGGGGCCTTTTATCAGACGAAGCGCTGCCCGGAGGGCGAGCTGGTATCTGTTATCGTCCGGACCTGCGGCAGACCGGAGGTGCTCAGCGAGGCGCTGCGCTCACTGCGCAACCAGACCTACCGGGATTTGCAGATCGTGGTCGTGGAAGACGGCGAAGCGTGCTCAGAGCAGATGATCCGCTCGAGCTTTTCTGATCTGAATATCAAATATACTGCCACCGGGGAACATGTGGGCCGCTGCGTTGTGGGCAATATGGGGATGGCAATGGCGGACGGAATGTATCTCAATTTTCTGGATGACGACGATGTGCTTTATCCGGATCATATCGAAACTTTGATGGCCGAGATGAAAGCGCACCCCGGAACGAAAATGGCCAATGCAAGCGCTTTTGCCACACCGATTCGCGTGCTCTCGCGTATCCCCTATGCCTACAAGATCAAAGAGAGAAAGACGCAGGTGAACAGCAGCTTTAACCGACTCAATATGCTGCGCATCAACCTGTTTCCCATTCAGACGGTTTTATTTGAAAAATCCATCTTCTCCGAGCTCGGCGGTTTTGACACAGAGCTTGATATGTTGGAGGATTGGGATCTATGGTTGCGGTATACGGCTTGCTATGACTGTATGTCGATCCCTAAAACGACCTCGGAATATCGAGTTCCAGCGGAGGATGACCAGCGGGAGCAGCGCCAGAAGGCTTTTGACGAGGCATACAGCTATGTTCTGAAAAAACAGGCAGGCTTGCCGGTCAACTGGACCGTAGGTGAACTGCGCCGTGATCTTGGGATGACGTCGCAGGATGGCGATCAGAACAAAAACTCAGCCGGAAGGGTACATCGCCCGGTACTTGCCGTACAAAAAAAACAAACCAATCCTGCGCAGAAGGATTGGCAATTAACATTCGAGCTTGGCCGGCGCACGGTTCTGTACTGCCTGTTTCAGCAGAGTCTCATGAGCAGAAGCGGACGCGAGATCCAGGCCGGCTTCAAATGGATCGACAATGAGACCGTTCAGCCGAGAATGATGATCAGTCCGGACATGCTAAAGCCCGGACAGAGCGTCGGACAGTTCTTCACAGCGAGAGGGAGCCATATTACTTCTGTCAATTTCAAGGTCGCAACCTATGTGGGAAGGAACCGCTGCGGTTTAAGCGTGCGCCTGATCGATCCTGAGACAGGCAGCGACGTGGCAAGTTCCCAAGTTAGTAAAAGAAGTGTTCGAGATCTCGAATATACCCACTGTGTGCTGAATGCTGCCGTAAAGCCAGACAAGCGCTATTTGCTGCTGATAGGCACAGATCCTTCCGTACCACAAACATTCATAGCCTTGTATCGCACGGTGGAGAGCTCTGAAGATGATGAGTGCTATGCCATGATTGACAGAGAAAAAATGAGCTGGTGTCTCGATATTCAGGTGGAATATCGAGAAAACGGCACAGACAATTTGAAAGAGACAGGTCGGGAGAAAGCACAATGAACAGCAGGAAAGTCTTGACCGTTGTCTCTATGTTCAACCATTCAGCACACTTCCATGCAGCGTAGCCGGCGGCGGTGATTTGACTGCACTGGAGTTTGCGGATCGTATGTATATGCTTCCGGTTGAGAAATGATACCTCGATAGATTACTGTCGCCAGATAGTGGGCATTGCGGGAACGGATCCGGACAGCGTTGTTTTCAATTGAAAAAGAGAAGGTAAAAAACCATGTATGATGCTGAATGGCCGCGTATTGCCATTGTGATGGCTGTATATGAACCAAGACTGGATTGGCTGCGAGAGCAACTGATGAGCCTGAATGCACAGACCTATCCCAATCTGTTTCTGTATATTCGGGATGACTGCTCACCCAATGTCCCGATTTCGGACATAGAGATGCTTGTGCGCCAGTGTGTCGTGAACTTCCCGTGGACGATCCGGAGAAATGAAAAAAATATCGGCTCCCGGATGACCTTCGAACGCCTGACACAGGAGGCCGAGGGGACATACATCGCCTATTGCGATCAGGATGATATCTGGAAGCCGGAAAAGCTGACGGTGCTGCAGCAGGAGCTTGAGCGTAACGGCGCGCTGCTTGTCTGTTCCGACGTGGAAATCATAGATGAGAACGGGAAAAAAACGGCCGACAGTATCACAACGGTTCGCCGACACCATCGGTTTCGCTCCGGAAATGACCTCGCGGAGGGATTGCTTCTATTCAACTTTGCCATGGGCTGCACCCTTCTGGTTCCTGCGCAGGAAGCCAAGTCGGCAGTCCCGTTTTGCCCGTATATGGAGCACGACCACTATCTTGCTCTCTGGTGCGCAGCGCGCGGAAAAATCTATTCTCTGCCGCAGCGGTTGATCCGTTATCGAATCCACGGCGGAAACCAAACAGACCTGCTGGCCGGGGTGACGGATCGGGAGAGCTATGCACGTGTGCGTATTGACGAGCCTTTAAGACGATTGGACTGGCTGGCCGCACATTTTCCGTGCTCGGAAGCGCTTCGCAGTGCGATCGAGGCTCGCAGGATCTGGATGAAGGCAAGACAAGACAACTGGAATCACAGGGGTGGTGCGCGCGGCGTTTTTGCCGGGAGGGCGTTCAGTCCGATCCCGTCGATGTTCGAGCTGCTTTTTGCGCGCATGCCGCAGCCGATGATCCGCGCGGCCATTTGGTGCGGCAAGAAAAACTGGATTTAATTGCATGGGGATACAAGCAATATATCGGGAGTTTACAGCTCTCGATCAGGTGAGCTTTTCGGTTGAGCAGGGAGAAGTACTTGGAATCATAGGCCATAATGGCGCAGGGAAAAGTACGCTGCTGAAAATCATTCCGGTATCCAGAAGCCAAGCGAGGGCAGCGTAACGGTTAGAGGCAATATTGTACCTATGCTGGAGTTGGGATCAGGGTTTGACATAGATATGACCGGAAGAGAGAATATCTTCCTCAACGGCGCTATTATGGGATATTCAAAGGAATTCCTGATGGAAAAGTGCCAGGCTATTATTGATTTTTCGGAGATCGGCGCTTTTATTGAAGAGCCGATTCGCAACTATTCCTCCGGCATGATGATGCGTCTGGCCTTTGCCATCGCAGCGGTGGTCGAACCGGAGATCCTGATCGTTGATGAGATACTTGCTGTCGGCGATGCTGATTTTCAGTAGAAGAGCAGAGAACGAATGATCGAAATGATGGGCGGAGGGACGACGGTGTTGATGGTGTCACATGATATCCAGCAGATTCGTCAGCTCTGCAGCAGAGTACTGTGGATCGAGCACGGAAAGGTATTGGCGTTGGGGGAGACACAGCATATCTGCGACGCCTACGAGGGAAAGACAGAACTATGAAGCAAAATGATGTGTTGAATTTGTTCCGAAAGGGTGTTGTCTCGCTGAAGACGCGGGGGGCGATCGGTACGCTGAGGAAGATGATACAGAAAGTACAGCTGGCTGATCGAAGTTCCGCCTATGCCTTGCAGCTGAAATGTTCACCACAAGAACTGGAGAAACAGCGACAAACAAGCTTTCCGAAGTCTGTGCTCATCAGTATTGCGGTACCGCTGTATAATACGCCGCTGGATTTCCTTACGGAATTGATCGACTCTGTCCAGGCGCAGACGTATTCCCAATGGGAACTCTGCCTGGCGGATGGCAGTGACGATCGACATACAGCGGTTGAGAGACTGTGCCGCGAGCGGGCAGAGAAGGATGCAAGGATCAAGTATAGAAAACTGAGGGACAATCGCGGAATATCCGGCAACACAAATGCATGCCTTGCTATGGCCGAAGGGCAGTATATCGGACTGCTTGATCATGATGACCTGCTTCATCCAGCCGCGCTTTTTGAGGTTATGCGTGTGATTTGCGAACAGCATGCCGATTTTATTTACACAGATGAGGCTGTTTTTGCAGGCGACATATCTCATCTGACGACGATACATCTCAAACCGGATTTCGCGATTGACAACCTGAGAGGGAATAACTATATTTGCCATTTCTCGGTGTTTTCCAAGGAACTTCAGGCGCAAATCGGCGGTTTTCGCCCCGAATTTGACGGCAGTCAGGATCATGATTTTATTCTTCGAGCGACAGAGCAGGCAAAAAAGATCGTTCATATCTCAAAAGTACTGTACTATTGGCGCAGCTCGAAGAATTCCACGGCTGAGGATATCCAGAATAAGAGTTATGCCTTCGAAGCAGGGATTCGAGCTGTGTCGGATCATCTTCAACGCGTCGGCCTTCCGGCTTCGGTAGAGAGCTCAGCTGCGTTCCCAGCCATATATCGGATTCGCTATGAGTTGAAAGAGAAGCCGCTGGTGTCCATTGTAATCTGTTGCAGGGGTGATCGTGAAAGCATTTGCCGCTGCGTCAGTTCCATCCTTGAGCACACGGAATATGAGAACTACGAGCTTGTGCTCGTCGGGCGTAGAAACAATATGACTGTACTGCGCGAGCTTGCCGCACGATTGCGCGAAGGAAGGATTCATCTTGTTGAGGAAGAGGAAGACAGCTACGCAGCCATGTGTCGCGCTGGCGCGAATGCAGCAAAGGGCAAAATGCTCCAGTTGCTTGACAGCAGTATCGAAATCACAGCAGGCGACTGGCTGACGGAATTGCTGATGTATGCGCAGAGAGAAGATGTCGGTGCGGTAGGCGCAGAGATTTGTTTTCCAAATGGGCAAATCAGCCATGCAGGATATCTACTCGGCGCAGGGGAGAATCATATACTTGGCCATCCTTTTTCCGGCTGCAACAGAGACGAAGTCGGGTATATGGGGCGTTTGCTCTATGCGCAGAATCTGACAGCTGTTTCTTCGCAGTGCTTGCTGATGCAAAAAAATGAATGGGACAAAACCGGACCGTTTGACGAAGCCATGGGGGAGAACTACTGCGGCGCAGACCTTTGTCTGAAACTGAGAAAAAAAGGAAAACTGATCGTCTGGACTCCATATGCCACAGTGACAAGGCAGTACGCGCAGAGGAGCGGGGAGAAAGACAGAGAAGAAAAAAATCTATTTCGGAAGCGCTGGGCTGCTGAGATTGCAGCCGGTGATCCGTATTATAACCGGAATTTCGACGCAGCCCGGGATGATTTCGCCCTCCCCACGGCCAAGTTGAAATGAACAGCTGGCAGACAACTGCTTTGATTGCAGCCTTTATCATGCGGCGTAGCAGTGTGTTCCTTGCGAAATGGACTGTTTCTTATTTGCTCTTGATGGTACTTTTGGGCATTGTTCGCCTGCTCTTTCCGATTGATCTCGACAAGGCATTGGTTATCCGCTCCTATCAGGTGATTCCGGCGGTAGAAGACTTCCTGGAGCGATCTGTTGTGGGTTCGCTCTCTGTTGCTTCTCTGCTGCTTGGTATATGCGCCGTTGGCACCCTTGCCTTTCTGATTCGGGATTCGATCCGGCAGCTGCGCTTTGTGCGGGTGAGTCGGCACTACCCGGCTGTCGATCGCATGGATCTGATCGATCTTGCGGGTGAACTCGACGGCAGCTTTGCTCTTCTGGTCTCGCCTGCAATCAGCCGGCCGTATGTATCAGGCCTGTTCCGTCCGGTCATCTATCTGCCGGATATCGATCTGCCCGAGGAGCAATGGAGGATTATTCAGCGCCATGAGGTACAGCATATCCGCTCGCATGATGAGTGGAAGAAGCTGTTCTTCCTGGCCATACAGGCTTTGTTTTGGTGGAACCCCTTGGCGCACATGTCTCTCGCGGAGATCAATACGCTGATCGAACTGCAATGTGACGCAAAAGCGACCGCAGGCATGAGCCCGGTGGAGGTAGATCGATATTTAGAAACGCTGAAGTCCCTGAAGACCCAATCTCCCTCGCACGGCATTCCCGCAAGCGCGTCTGCGCTCGTCTGGGACCAAAAGCAGTTGGTTGCCCGTTTTGCGGCGCTGCAGGATGCCGGATTTTCCCACAAACCCCATCCGCGTATGGAAACGGATTTATCCGCCCTTCGATAGCTCGATCTACGTCCAATTCTACAGCCGACATTCATCCTGCACTGCCAAATGCATCTGCTATTGTATCCCATCCTCTCCATTTCCCTCAAAACTCATCTGTAGTTTTCTGAGTCTTTGGAAGAGTATCTTAAATTTACATCGCTTTAGGTAGGCGTGTTGTTATTGTACGTTTACAAAAGACGAATACGGAATTTGAGTCTTTCCGTCCACATAGTTCTTTGAAAGGCCTGACGGAAGTTCGGTGCTTAGGCAGCGCGGAGATTTGACGGACCATGAAATCAACATTATCTGCAGATTTATCAAGGAAAATTATCTGGATATGTACCAGACCTGGAAGGACTTCGGCGGAAAGGATTTCTACCGTGGGTAAAGCGGAATGAAAGCGGAAACAGCATAGATAATATGGAAAACATGGACGGAGAAAGTGCGTTTTATTTTGTAAATCATCCTTGTTTTCTGTGTTTTTCGCGCAGAAAAGTTCCAAAAATGAAGAAAGCAAGAATGGGGTTCAAGAGGCCGCTGGTTCGAATCTAGTCACTCGGACCAAGAAAAAACCTGATTTCGATAGAAATCGGTTTTTTTGTAACTTTTTTACTATAATTATAGAGTCACATAGAATGCAGGCATAGTCAAGGATTCGATGGTCAAGGAGTTCGGGATACCAGTTAGCGGGGAACTCTCAATGGAGGTAGAGAATATGTGCAATTACAGTGAGGGTGTCAGATTGCAAGGGCTCAGCGGGGAATAAAACTTGGCGCAGAGCGGAAAGCCGTTCAGATATACTACAAGTTTCTTGCGATGGGTATGGATGAGCAGACGGCTCGCGATACGATGGAAATTACGGATGAACTGCTTGAGAAATATCCGGAATTTCGCCCGGAAAATAGCTAATAATTACAGGGCTCTCGGAGTGTGTTCTTCGAGGGCCACTTTTTATTTTTCGCACATATTGACATAAGAGTATAAAGGTGAAATAATTTAAATAGAATTATGAAGTTATATTTTAGGTCATAGAATGAGTAGCTATGATCCTAAATAGTAACAATAATTCAAAATAAAGCTGCTTTTTCCGATGAAGTCCGGAGAATGAAAGCTGTTTTTTCATTTGAAAAAACGGAGGGATAAAATGAAAATAACAATGTCGGCATTACGAAAGCCGGGGATACTGATATAATGGCGAATCTTTCAAAGCTGGGATGGGGCAGCGAGGCCACGGATGCCGTGCGCTTAATGTATTTCATTGTCTGCGTACGCTTTAGACTATATTTTATTATTGAATGATTCGGAGTTATATGATATAGTATATCGAAAATATATTGAAGAAAACACTATGGATTTCGCAGTGAGTTCAGCTGGCTCTGCCGGATGAAGAGGGAACAGGACGGCTTGAGCGACGGACAGATCAGCGCGTTGATAGAAACAGGAATGCAATAGTTCGCGCTGCTCGTCAGAAGGCGGTGCGATGCCCTGTGAGTTGCACCCGAAATCATAATAGATAGAATATATGGCGAATGCTATGACACAACAGATTGGCATCCACTGCTAAATCTGAGGCGACGAGTTTCGCAGAAGAAAAGAGGAGTTATAGATGCACGATTTTATCAATGACCCACGTTTTGCCGGAATTAAAAAGTTTAGTTCTAAAGTGTGGCTCTCTTCCCCTACAATGCACGGAGATGAGCAGCGGTGGGTGGATGAAGCGATCCAGACAAACTGGGTCTCTACTGTTGGTGTGAACATCGATACGGTGGAACAG
>ODAJ011984556.1_pt1 | contig 12007 bp, 7 predicted proteins | sample 1539241 | NCBI WGS metagenome assembly ODAJ01 (sample SAMN02144231, study PRJEB22623) | gut metagenome | biome: sheep rumen | host: Ovis aries | place: New Zealand | reverse complement strand
CATCTCCACGGCCAGCACGCCCATGCGCTGCCAGCGGTCGTTGTGGGCGTTGGCGGCGTAGAACATGTCGGACGAGAGCACGTTGCCCACCTTGTGGCGGTAGCCCATGCGCTCGCAGGCCTCGATGGCGCGGCGCGCCAGCTGGAAGTCGGCGATGGGGGCGAAGGTGCCGGGCAGCTCGTACTGCGCGGCGTAGTTGGAGTTGGTGCAGGCACCGGTGGCTATGACGAGGTCGCCGACGTGGAGGTCTTCCTGGATGGAGCCGGCGGAGCCCACGCGGATGATGGTCTGCACATCGTAGAAGTTGTACAGCTCGTAGGTGTAGATGCCTATCGAGGGGCCGCCCATGCCGTGACCCATGACGCTGATGCGGCGGCCGTCGCGCATGCCGGTGTAGCCCAGCATGCCGCGTACCTGGTTGAAGAGCACGGGGTTCTCGAGGTAGTTCTCGGCCATAAACTTGACGCGCAGCGGGTCGCCCGCCATGATGACGGTCTCAGCAATCTCGCCTTTCCGTGCGCCGATGTGAGGTGTAGGGGTGTTATCCATGTATTCCATATTTGTTGTGCATTTGTTCATTTCTTTATCGAAAGCATTTCCGATGAGTCCAGTTCCAAAAATACAGGAGCTCCGTTGATGTGTTCGGGATGGGATTCGGTTATTTGTTCTATTAGGCTTTTACCGTCAAGGGATTGTGCTTCCACGGTAGATTCGGCAAGGCTGAACGTCATATATGTTTTTCCCGGCTTCTTAGTCGGATAGCCAATATCCTTTAGTTGGCCACCGCTCATTTCTGCACACGACACAATATCATATACCATTTGTTTGTCGGGATGTTTTAAATCATATAGCACCAGACGGGACGTCCGTTCAAATATCTCCGACTCCCCACTCATCGAGCCTTTCCTGGCACCCAGTCGGATATTGTATATGCCCTGTTCCTGTATCCAATCAAGGTGCTTCTTGTCTTTATAGCAACCCAGCAGCACAGTTTCTCTGTCATCGAACAGGCGTGTGATGCAATGTTCTTGTCTGTCCCATTGATAGCATTCATAGTCTTCCGCCGCCATCGGCAACGAGTCGTCGTCATCGGAGACATAGGGGATTACATTCGTGTGAGTGGTGGTAGTCTCGTTCTCTTTGAAATTCTCTACCTGCTCCATCACTTCACGGAATACCTCAGGAGTGTATTGTGGGGGATAGCCGTTCTTCACAAGGCAAATCTTGATATCCAACTTCAGTTGTTCCCTTACCCTGTCATTGTTTAGCCAATCAGTAAATGACGACTTGGCATCGATTATCTCGCGTATCTTACAAGCCAAACTTTTGCATTTTTCATTGACTACTATGCCATCTATCTCCTTGTCTTCGCCATAGACGAAGTTGTTTTTGTCTCTCAGGTGAATCAAAATGTCATAGAACGCTTTCTCCTCGAATGAAAGGCCCAATTTACGGAAACTTTCCCTGTCGGCTTGCATCCCTTTGAGGATGTTCAGGGCTTGCTCCGTGGCCTTTTGGATGATGCTTTCAGCTGTCTCTTCCTGTGTTGCGCCGGCTTCCTGTTCGGAAAGGAACTTGCGTCTTTCGTGGTACTCCTTGATGGTTGCCTCCAGCATCTCTTGGAATTTCTTGGAGGCTATCTGGTTGGTCTTGCCATATTCGGTAATCTGGTTGCGGAGAATCTTGACGAGCATCTCTAACTTAGATGCGGGCATTTTGATGTCTGACAACCGTTCGGTAAACTCGGGACCAAAGATGTCCATCTCTTCGCCATCTTCAAGAATACTCTCCACATTATTGTATTTCAGGGCTTCCTCCACCATCTTGGCCACACGCCTGTTCATCGTGTCGGTGTCGGGTGCATCTGTGCCATTCATCTTATACACCATACCCGCTATGGCCATAAAGCATTGTGCCAATGCCGACTCTTTTTCGTCGAGTTCTCCTGATGGCTGACAGAGGTCGTAGGCTTTTCGCATTCTCCTTACGTATTGCAGGAAGTAAGTTTTAAAGCCCACCTTCTTTGTCTTTTTTCCGTCTTTACTTTGGGTATTAAAATTCTCTGTCGATTTGAACACCTGTTCTGCAGCCTTTGCCAGAAGAATATAACGTGTGGCAGGGTCGGTATTGACATCGAGGAAGGGCGTCAGGTCGTAATCTTTAAAGAGGTTCTTTAGTACCTCCAGCAGCTCACGGAAGAGGAAAGATGCTTGCTCAATATCGTCCTTGGTGAGTGCCACCGAGTTGTCGCCGCCATACATCTTCCGGGCTTCCATCATCTGGTCGCGGATGCCGATGTAATCCACAATCAAGCCATACTCCTTGCCTGGATATTTGCGGTTGGCACGACTGATGGTTTGTATCAGCGAGTGCTTCTGCAAAGGCTTGTCGTTGTACATATATGTGAGGCATTCCACATCGAAGCCTGTAATCCACATATCGACCACAATGACGATGCGGAAATTGGATTTCTCCTGCTTGAAGGCAGCATCCAACTTGTCAGAGCGCTCGTCGTTCTTCACTCCGCCCAGATAGTTGTACATTCCCTTCTCGTCGTTGCTGCCAACGCTGGCCACCATAGCGATGGTGGGCATCTTCTCCAGTTTCTTCAATTCTTCGGGTGTCGCCACTACCCCTTCGGGCGTTTTGCGCTCCACAAACCATTCTGGATAGTGCTCCTTGAATCTCAACAGCAGATTGTAGGCAATCTCGCGCTTCGAGCATACAATCATGGCTTTCTGCACCCTGTCGGGGTCGTTGGCCACAGAAGAGACATAATGGTCGTGGATGTCTTTTGCCAATCTGTCCAGTCGCTCGGGCTCTCCCAATATCACCTCCAGCGAGCTCATGGCCTTCTTGCTCTTGGCTATGTCTTCTTTTGTAGAGCCTTCTTCTGCACATTTGGAATAGTAGTCCTCTATTTCTTTGGCCTTCTCGTCATTCAAAAGCACTTTGGCTATCCTAGGGTGATATTTGATGGGTACTGTGATATTGTCGGCCACAGCTTGGTCCATTGTGTAGCGGTCAATCTCGTCGCCGAAGGTCTGGTATGTCTCTGCAATAGGGGTGCCGGTAAAGCCCACGAAGGTGGCATTGGGCAACGCCTCGCGCAGCACGTTGGCGTAGGGCTTGGATATCATGGCCTTCATATTCTCGTCGGCATCATCGCTGAACTTGATGCGCTTCGAGCCCTCTATCTGTGTCCTGTGAGCCTCGTCGCTGAAGCAGATGATATTGGAGCGGGTATTGATGAGTCCGATGGGGTCGTCCTTGCGGTCGCAGAATTTCTGGATGGTACAGATAAAGAAGCCGCCGCTCTCGCGTGCACCCAGCTCTTCGCGAAGTTTCTTGCGGCTCTTCACTACCGACACTTCGCCCAAACCCAGAAACTCGGTACTCTTGGTGAACAGTTTGGCTCCTTGCTTCTGAAGGTCGTCCCTATCTACTATCATCAATATGGTGGGCGAACCTATCTCTTTGGTGCAGCGGAGCGATAGCTGGCGGGCGAGGAAGGCCATCGTGTAGGTCTTTCCGCATCCGGTGGCCCCGAAGTAGGTGCCACCCTTGCCACTCTTGGTCTTGACCGATTGGACGATGCTCTCCCTCAGCAAGCGGGAGGCGAAGAATTGCGGATAGCGGCAGACAATCTCCTTCTCGTCGCTGTCGAAGTTCTCGTCTTGGAAATAAACATAATCGCGGAATATCTCCAGGAAACGTGCTGGGCGATAGACACCCTTCACCATCGTCTCCACCTCCTCGAAAGGCATGGTTGAAACCTTGTCACCGTCTTCCACTCTGCGCCAGGCGTAGAAGTGTTCGTATGGGGTGCGTACCGTACCGAGGCGGGTCTTAACCCCGTCGCTTATGCAAGCCAAGGCGCAATAGTGCAACAGGATGGGAATGTCGCGCCAATAGCGTATGTTGATTTGCTCCCAGGCATCCTCAATGGTTGCATTGGCGTCGGCGGGATTTTTCAGCTCTATCACGCATACGGGCATACCGTTCACATAGAGTAACACATCGGCCCGACGGTTCTTCGTAACCCCATTATTGATATAGTCGACGGTGAATTGGTTGACAACGCGGAAGATGTTTTTCTCGGGATTCTCGAAGTCTATCAGGTTGACCGTTGTTGGCCGACCGTCGTTGTCTATGGCAGGCAGGCCATCCACCATCCATTTATATACCTTATGCAAGGTGGCAAAATCTGTGTCGGCGCCCACCAATCTGACGTTATCGGCTATTCTTTGCAGCTCCTCCTCCTTCACATCCTCGTGGTTGTCTTTCAGAAACTGAAGCAGGTCGTCCATATTCAGCACCTCTTTTCTGTTGGCTCTGGACATAGAGTCACCAAACAGATACTGCCATCCTTCTCTTTCCAAGAAGATGATAAGAGCGTTTTCGTAGTCGCTCTCCACGAAATGGCCGTCCATTTGTTTCAGTTTTGGTTTCGCCATAATACTTTGATTAGTTTTGAAGTGAACCTTTAATAAGTATGGGACAGAGATTGTTCAGTTGTTCTTTTAATTGAGAAGCAATGCGTTGACGCTCGATATAACACTTATGAATGTTGACTATCTCGCGTTGTACATAGATGTCTGGGATGGGTATTTCCACAACGTTCATATCGTCCATCGTGAACACCTCTCTTGCACTTCCCCAAGAGTTGAAACGCGCATAGCGGTCAAACTCAGGACGATTGAAAAACATGAAAAGATACTCTGGTAAAAGCTTTGATGTATCTTTGCTCTTGAAAGTAGTATATATGGAAGATACTAATAATGGTTCTTCACCACGATTCAAAGCAATAGCCATCTTATCACCTCTCCTTGAAGTGTCAGGAACATATACAAAAGTGTTTGCTTCTACAACCTTGTATGATGTAAGACTGACACCATTCATGTCTGCCTTTGTATCAATAAAAGATTTCTCTGTTGATATTCCTTTAACACTATTCAACTTTAATCGATTATCCGAATTCCTTTTATCGTATTGTTCAATGAACTCTCCAATTTTTAATTTTTTATTTTCAGCTTTCAATTTATCCAAGTACCCGTCGCAGACGAGTTTCAAATCATCCACTTTGCTTTGGTAGGCGGCGAGGTTGTTTTGGAGCGACAGATAAACATTAACGTATTTGCGCTGCTGCTCGATTGAAGGGAGAGGCAGATCAATATCACTTAAATCATTGAAATTAAATTCAGGCCTTTGGCTACCAAAATTGCGAAAAGTAACTTCCCTTCGGAATTCATTACGTCGTAAATAGATAAACAGCCAGATGGGGTCTATCTTTTCTTTTCCCTTATCATTCAGATGAAATATCTGGTAAAGGTGAGACACAATGCACAATCCCTCCGTTCGATAAGCAATTGAACCTAAATCAAATCGAGACGGATTATATACAAAATCACCATTGTCCACTATTTTGTAAGGCTTCAAATCAACTCCGTCAACGTTGCCCTTCGGAGAAGAAAACACGCCATCACTCGTAACACCTACTATCATATCCTCCTTATATTTCAAGGAATGATTATTGGCCGTGGATCGCTCAATGTATTCTCCCAATTTATACTTCTTCAATACCATTGCGCTATTCTTGGTTTAGTTTGGCCTCGATTTCTTCAATGGTTGGAATGGTTCCCTCCACCTTTGCGGGATAGAATTGCTCTAGTTCATATTCGGATATGCCTATGGGCTGACTGCTCGATTCCAAAGCATATTTGGCCTGTGTGTTGTCCTTGCTTCGGCAAATAAGCAGTCCTATGGTGGGGTTGTCCTTGCCTTCTTCCCGCAGTTGATGGTTGACAGCGACCACATACGAGCCAATCTGTCCTATGTCGGCAGGGGTAAACTTGCCAATTTTTACCTCAATAACGACATAACAGCGGAGGCGCAAATTATAGAATAGCAAGTCGATGAAGTTTTCAGTATGCCCAATCTGCAGTCGGTATTCCCTACCCACGTAGGCAAACCCGGTACCCAATTCTACCAAGAAGGCGGTGATGTTATTGAGCAGCGCCATTTTCAGCTCTGCCTCGTTATGCTGTTTGGCAACACCGGCAAATGCAAAATTGTAGGGGTCTTTGGTCAGCTCTTGTGCCAAGTCGCTCGAGGTGTCGGGCATAGTAGTGGCAAAGTTGGTAACAGACTTTCCAGAACGCTCATACATTCCGGTATCAATCCAGTTGAGCAGAATAGAACGGCTCCAGCCGTTTTCTATGGATTGTTGTACATAATACAACGCCTTGTTCACGTCGCCTTTCACCTTGTCGAGGATGAGTTTGTGATGCCCCCAAGGCACCATGAATATTGGCGATTGAACATGCTGCGGCAAATCGGGCAATAATTTGCCCTCAGGTTGGGGGCAAATTAAAGTCTCCTTGTTCCCGTCTATTTTGCCCCCAGCTTGGGGGTAAAATTCAACCGTCTCGGAATAAAGGAGATAGAAACGGCGACAATATCTTAAATTAGTTGACGAGAGTCCTTCGGCAGTGGGCATCGCTTTCTTCAAATCCTTGCTGAGTTGGTCGATGACCCCTTCGCCCCAGCGCTCTTCCTCGTGCATTTCCACGATGTCACGCCCAAGCAGAAAGTTATATATCAATTGCTCGGTGTTGACTTTTACTGCGGCTCTGACTTGGCACATCCGATAACGTGCAACCAAGGTCTCCAACCACTGCTGGTATTCTTTGTCAATGATGGTTATTGCCTTACTCATAATTTGTGTTTCTTCTTGTTGTTTACTCTATCCCATATCCAATGCCTTTAAATGCCTCTTCAAGCATCCGTTGTGACTCCTTTTCTCGTTGCATCAGGGCTTTCATCTCCTTTTGGATACGTGCCATTTCCTTGGGATAGTCGATTTCCAGATCGTGGTCGATAAACTCAATATACTTGCTCGGCACCAACGTCCAGTTGTTCTGTTCAATCTCCTCGATGCCTACACTGCGGTACAGTTCTGGCTCCTCAAAATGTGTGCCGTCGGTACCGACACTCTGCCATTGGTGATAGAGGTCTGCCACACGCTGGATCTGTTCGGTGACGAGCTGAACTTTTTTCTTCTGTTCGCCTTTCACCGGGTTCTCCGTCCACTGGCGCAGGTCCATAAAGAGGATTTCGTTCTCCCGGTTACGAAGCTGCCGACCATGATATTTGCCACCTTTCTTGTTCTGGTTCAGAATCCAGAAGGTGACGCTGATGTCAGTCGTGATAAACAGCTCTCGCGGCAGAATGATGATGGCCTCCACCTTGTCGTTCTGTATCAGTTTCTTTCGAATCTCGAGCGCATCGGTATCGCCCAAAGCACCATTGGCCAACAGGAATCCCGCCACACCCGAGAGGGGTTTCAGGTGCGAAAGCATGTGCAGAATCCACGCATAGTTGGCATTGCTCTCGGGAGGAGTGCTGTAATCTGTCCAACGTGAGTCGTTCTTTAGATTTTCGTTATACCAGCCTTTCAGGTTGAAAGGTGGGTTGGCCATGATGTAGTCGAAATAAAGCCCCTTGTGCAGGTCGTTGGTAAAAGAGGAGTCGCTTTCACTTCCCAGGTTATGGCTGATGCCCCGAAGGGCGAGATTCATCTTGGCCAGTCGATAAGTGGCAGCCTCTTTCTCCTGTCCATACACATTGATGCGGCTGATGTCGCCTTGCTTGGCCTTCACCAGTTCTGTACTCTGGATAAACATACCACCCGAACCACAGCAAGGGTCGTAGAGTGTTCCGTCGAATGGCTCTATGACTGTGGCAATGAGCTGAACGACATCATGAGGCGTATAGAACTCGCCTTCCTCCTTGGTGGCATTGACGGCAAACTCTTTCAGAAAGTATTCATACACACGGCCTATCAGATCTTTCTCTTCGCCAAAAGCCTTGTGGCTGATTTTGTTGACCTCATCCACAATCTTCTTCATGTCGTTGGAACCAAGATTGCGCTGGGTGAAGGTACCTTCCACAAAGCAACCCTTCAGCGTGGGGTTGGTCTCTCCAATGCTGCGCAATGCAGTGTCGAGTGCCACATTCAGTTGTGGTGCTGCCGTATTGATGATGGTCGACCAACGCGCCTCTTCGGGCAGATCGAATGTGCCGTCGGCAAAGGTGGCATCATCAAAGAATGCCTTACGGATTTCCTCATCGTCGGGGTCTAACCCTTGTTTGATAAGTGTCTGGCGTAGATTTTCCACGCCATCCTCGTACTTCTCGCCAATGAAACGGAGAAACACGAGCGTCAACATCATATCTCTCTTCTCGAAGAAAGAGCCGGAGTTCTTAGCTTGTCTGAGTATATCCCTGCACTTGAACAAAATGTTGTCAAGGTTCAAAGGTTCTTCTTTCTTTGTTGTTCTTTTAGCCATAGCGATTATTTCATTTCAAAAGAGGTCTTCTACTCCTCAGATAGTTCTCCTCGTTTGTATTTGTCAATAAGGACGTTTCGTAAATATGCATGCAGATTGCCTAGAAACAGGTTCACTGCAAAGAGAGCATCAAAAAGTTTAAGGGAGTCAAGCATCACTTGGGCTTCTACAACTTCCTCGCATCTGCTTACATATAGCTTTTCTGTATCAAGATGAGTTTCCATATTGCGCTCGTCTCTCCACCAAGAGGATGTTCGGGCATGATGGTCGAGCAATGATGATAGCTGTTTATATTGAAGCTCTAATTCCGTAGGGAAATAATTAATTATGGTACCAACTTTATTCCATTCAGACCTCATTTGTGTTTTTTTTTCATACCCATATAGTTTTTTGAATCCCTCGTTAAGAACAACTTTCATTTTTCCACGCATAAAACGTTTGTCATAGTCGCTGTCTGCCAGCATGAAATATTTGCCGATGACCATACAGTCAATCATCGTTATTATCGCAAACTGCATGACAGAGACAATGACACCATATACATGGTGGCCATCGTCATCGTAGCTTTTAAATTGTTCCAACATCTTGGCCAGCATTGGCAAACCTTCCGAGTACTGAGCTACATCTTCGTCTATAATAGATATAAGTTTCTTTCGGGTGGCTTCGTCGAGACGGTTCCCATTATAGCGGGTATCCCGAAAGAATCTTTCATATCGATAGTTTAGTATCGGCGAATATTGGATATTATCTAATTCGTCCATCTTTTTTAGGTAGATACATCATATCACCACTCCTTCTGGCATGTGTTGAATGACTTTGCCGAAAAGCAGTTTGCCATTAGCATGCTTGTTGCGCTTGACGCCGTCAGCACCCCAAGTGCCCCATTGTTTAAAGAAGAAAGCGGAGCCTTGCCGTTCTGTCTGTTCTTGGATGGAGAGTACCCACTCTTTTTTCATCGGGCGGGCTTGGGGACCGCTTTCGCCACCGACTATCACCCAGTCAATGTTGTCGAGGTTCAATTCTCCCAAGTCTTCAATCAAGGGTTCACAGGAGAGGAATCGTATCGGTGCGGGAAGGTTTCGCAGGCAGTCGATGCGGGGTTTGGATGATTGTGCCTCTACGGTCACACCTAACCAAGCATTGGCAGGCACGTCGTGCGTTTGGAAGTACTCGGCCATACGCTCGGCACGTTTGGTGAGTAACTGGTAGCGATGCTGCGGGGTTCGACGGATGATATCCATCACACGGTCGATAAACTCAAATGGCACATCCTTGTGGAAGAGGTCGCTCATGGAGCAGACAAAGATGGTATGCGGCTGCCGCCAAGCAAGTGGTTCTTCAAGGCAATCTTCATGAAGTGTCACCTGAAAACCGTTGGCATATTTATATTTTCCCATGGCTTTCAGCCGGCGAGACATCACCTCCGCATAGCAGTGCGCACAGCCTTGTGATATCTTGGAACAGCCCGTAACTGGATTCCATGTGTTTTCAGTCCACTCTATTTTACTATTAGACATTCTCTTTAAACATTAAAGTACAATCTTTAGATAGAAGAACGGAAACATGGTGGGATTTGTTATCTGTAAATACCGCACTAATCCTGTTTTCGTCAACCAAACGGCGTAATGCTTGTACATAATGTGCTCGACTATACAAACATGTTTTCTGATGTTCCTCGAATAAATCGAATGATGATATTACTTTTCCTTTGTATTGTTTGTATAATATTTCTTTCAGGTTATCTATATTCTCCGATTTGATATCAAATAGCTCCTCGACGGGATTGGTGATTCGCTTTACATCGAATGTGTAAGTATTTCGACCATCAAAGATTGTTCCAACGTTTGCAAAGTCATTGTATATTTGTTTCACCAAATCAAAACCTCTCTTATTCTTTGTCAAATGAAGGATAAAATGACTTGTGGTATCAATGTCTTCTTCTTGGAACTTGAATGCGGTATAATAGAGTGTGTTTGTGTTTAATAGTTTTTTGTATTCATCTCCAAGATTGTCTATAATACACTGCAATCTTTCGACAAGCGTTGGTTTTGTCCTAATGTCTGATTTAAGAGTTTCAAATGAACAGGGGAAAAGAGTGTTCATTAAACTTTCAAATTTCTCGTTTTCTAAAGCGGCATTTATTCGTTTTGAATTTACAAAAATAAATAATTCGTTTCCCCAGTACTGTAGGAATTCAGATAGCACTTTTGTGTCCACAGCTTTATACCCAAACGGGTCTATAAACATAACGGAGGGACATTCATTAAATCGTCCTTTCATCGTGTTTCTCGTTATAAAACGATTAATCTCTTCACATTCTCCTACAGTGCTATGTCCGAAATGAGGTTTAAATGAAAAAGTCCCTTCTGGAAATGTTGTGAGGAAATTTCTTTTTAGATCATCACCATATTCCTTGTCATTGAATACCATCCATACTTTGTTTTTTAGTATTTCATTGTTCGCACAATTTTGAGCTAATAACAATGGTGTAGATGGATTACCGTCATCATATTTCCCTGGCCCAGAAAAGAGATCAAAGTAACCTATTCTTTCAGGGTCGTGTTTTTTAATAATAATACTACAATATTTTGGGAAATATTCAGATATGATACTCGCTTTGACCTTTGATGAAAGTGTTTGCTTCTCGAAAAAGTTGTTCTCACTCATAGTTGTTGACATAAGGGGTGATTTGTTTTCAAACTGCAAAGATACGCCTTTTTTCTGGAATGGCAAAATGTATTTTTCAACGGTTGTTAAAAATAGAATGCTGTTATAATATGGTTGCCGAGAGACCGCCGAAGGGGCACCGAAGGTGCGTGGGTCCATTAGTTGAAAATCAAATAGTTGTCGTTATTAACGTACAACTTATGCAATGTATTGATTTTCAAGCATGACGTTAATGCAGCAAAGAAGGCATAAAGAACCCACAAAGAAGGGACGAAGAAAGAAAACTACCGACGAATCGCCGAGAGATCACCGTAGTGTGCCGTCGGCTTGGCTGACAAGGATTGTCAATAGTCTTTGCATTACCGGCCCCTTTTCTTCCGATTCATGGCACTATGCAGAGACCTGGAATAGACAAGTTTCCTACGTTCTTGCGAATGGATCATTCCTTGTCCCCATCTATGATTTCCCAATGTCCGTATCGTCTGCCACCCACTCGTTTTATCTTGTTGTCTTCCTGCAACTTGTTCATATATCGTACCAGCGTCCTTCTGGCTATTCCCAGGGTGTTGGACAGATTGTCCATCGTGGCTGACGGCTTGGCGCGTAAAGCGCCTATAATCCTTAGTGCCATAGTGCCATCCAAGGCGCTGTCGGACTTGGCACTATGGAATTCATCGCCCATGCTATGCTTGTACTCCTCAATCTGTTTCAGCAGGTTGTCACAATGATGCTGGAGCATGAAGGTCTTGAAATTCTTTGAATCTTCTGCTTCTTCGCTTTGTTCAAGAGAGCTGATGTATTGCTTACGTTTCTCCTTTTTCAATATCGACGGCACAACGCCAAACTCGTACTGAATCATATTCATCACCAGTCGGCTCATACGACCATTACCGTCGGCCCAAGGATGAATATTCACAAGCCTGTAGTGGGCTTCGAAACTCAAGTCATATACCGCTTCAATGTCTGCTTCGTGCAGGTGTTTCCGCTCG
>ODAJ012068343.1_pt1 | contig 12008 bp, 10 predicted proteins | sample 1539241 | NCBI WGS metagenome assembly ODAJ01 (sample SAMN02144231, study PRJEB22623) | gut metagenome | biome: sheep rumen | host: Ovis aries | place: New Zealand | reverse complement strand
GGGGCCCGCCTCGGACGCGCGCCCGTCCCGTTGCTTGCCAGCGCCGTTCGGCAGGGCGAGGGCCTTGCGCAGCATCGTGGTGCCCGAGTAGGCGATGACGAGCGCCGCAGCTGCCATGACGGCCCAGCCGGGGGATAGCTGCGCGAGCCAGACGCCGATCGGGGACGTGCAGGCGCCGCCGACGCCGAGCGCCAGGCCGATTTTCACAGAGCACGTGCCGCCCCGCACATGCGAGATGGCCCCAGATACCGAGGTCGGTATGATCGTGAAGAGCGATGTGGCGGTCGAGCTGACGGGCGACATTCCGAACGCAAGCCTGAACAGGGGAACCATGATGGTTCCGCCGCCGATGCCCAGCATGCCCGAGAAGGCGCCGATCACGATCCCGACGAGCGCCGTCGCGAGGAAAAGCTCAACCATTCCGACGCCGCCGTTTCTTGCGGTCCGATGCCTTCTCCCCGCGGAGGTGGCGCGCTTCCTCGCGCCGTGCGCGGATTCCCTCGAGCTCGGTCATGAGGGAGCGGTACGAGTCGAGGCGCGATTGGGCGAGCTCGCCGCCCTCAACGGCGGCGAGCACAGCGCATCCCGGCTCGTCGGCGTGTTTGCAGTCGCGGAACCGGCACTGCGCGGACAGCTCCTCGATGTCGCGGAACGCCCGGCTGATTCCCTGATCGGCGTCCCAGAGCCCCAAGCCCCGAACGCCGGGCATGTCGACGATTTGGCCTCCGCCGGGAACGCGTACCATGACGCGGTCGACCGTCGTGTGGCGCCCCTTGCCGTCGCGCTCGCGAACGGGAGAGGTGTCTTGCAGCTCGCTTCCGGCCAGGAGGTTCACCAGGCTCGATTTCCCGACACCGCTTTTCCCGATCAGCACGGCGGTCGTTTCCGCAGGGATCAGCTGTCGCACGTTCTCGATCGATTCGGCGTCGGATGCGGCCATGACCAGGACGTCCACGTCGTGTCCGGCCAAATCCGAAGCGGCTTTCCGAGCCTGCTCGACTTCTCCGCCGTCGCTTGCCAGGTCCGCCTTCGTCAGCACGACGGCGACGTGCGCCCCCGTCTCGTGGGCGAGCACGAGCTCGCGCTCGAGACGCTTCAAATTCGTCTGAACGAGCGGCTCGGCGACGATTACCAGGTCGAAGTTGGCGGCAAGCACTTGGGCGCGCGACTGCTCCGCCGGGTCCTTGCGCACGAACGACGTGCGGCGCGGAGCCACCTCGACGATGACCCCCTTGTCGTGGCCGTCCGGCAAGTCGACTTCGACTTCGTCGCCTATCACCGCCCGGTAGTCCTTGTTCTTCACGAGGGCCTTCGCGTGCTCGCAGCGTACGAGGGTTGCGTCCGAAAGGCGCACGAGGGGAAATCCCCGATCGAGCTTCACGACGGTCCCACGCACGGCTGGCCCCTAGCGCAGGCGCTCGCGCGCATAGTAGAAACCGGCGAGGAGCGCCACGCCGAGCAGCACGAAGATGACGCCCGGCACGAACTCGCGCGGCTCGAACTCGTCGGGGTGCTCTGAGCCGCGCGAAAGCACGGCAGAGCTCGTCGCATGAATGTCCGGAAGGCCGTCATGCTCCATGCAGGCTTGGTTGAAGGTGCCGCGTACCTGCAGCGTCGTTCCCGTGACGCCGTAGCGCCCGTAGTGTTCTATCTGGTCGGCTTGCTCGGCGCTCAGCAGGACCGAGATGGTCGCGCTGTCTTCCTCGCTCGTTTCCGTGAGCGTGATCCAATAGCTCCCCTGGTCCTCGTCGGCAACGATTCTGTCGCCGATGACCTCGCCGTAAACCTGGATGGTCTTGTTCTGGTAGAGCGCCGCCTGGTCGAACACGGTGTTGATCGTCGTGTCGTAGATGAACGAGTTGTCGGCGCGCTGCGTCGGGTCGACGACGTTCTGCTCCTTGTAGGATGCGGAGTCCGACGGCCCCCCTTCCGCGCAGAAGGCGGTCGATGGCGCAAGGCACGACACGGCGACGCAGACGGCCATCGACGCGAAGACGGCGGTGCAGGCCCTGATGGCCGCGCATGCGCTTACGGTCGCGCATGCGGCGCGCACGGCTGCGCGCAGCAGTGCGCTGTGTCGGCGAACGCTCGCGAGCCTCATCATGACCTCCTGCGCTGGGCGCGGCGCGCATGCAGGCGCATCGCGAGCGAGGACGGGGTGGCGGATACCACGAGTTGGATCATGAGGGCGAGCAGGGTGACGAACTCGAGACGGCCGGCCCACATTTCCAGCAGGTAGAACAGCTCGAGATGCCATGCCATGCCGGGCACGACGATGCCGGAGGTGATTCCGCCGTTCGAGGCCATGGCGACGGATTCGAAGATCGCCTGAGAGGCGTCGTAGCCGCTCGCTATCCCCACGAGGGCGCCGGCGATATAGGTTGTTCCATAGAGGATGAGGACGGTGGTGGCTTCCCGGACGATGTCGGGGGTAACCGGGCGCCGCCCGATGTGCTGGTAGGAGATGGTGATGCGCGCCGTGTCGGGGGCGAGCGTTTCCTTCAGCGTGGCGACGATGGACTTGCCGAGGATGGCGAGGCGGTTGATCTTGATGCCGCCCGCAGTCGAGCCGGCCGAGCCGCCGACGGCCATCAAGATGGCGATGATGAGCATTCCCGACGCGAACGAGCCGGTTATCTGCGAGGTCGTGACGTTTTGGAACCCGGTCGTGGAGTATGCGGCAACGACCATGAACAAGCCGCGGCGCTCCATGGCGGGCAGGTCGGACATGAGGCGGCTCGCAGCGAGCGAGGCGGCGAACACCATGACGATCGCGATGAGCCAGACGGCCGTGATCCGCACCTCGGTGTCTTCGAAGAAGGTCTTGATTCGGCCCCGCAAAATCTCGGCGTGCAGCGTGAAGTTGATGGAGCCGAGGAGCATGACGACCACGAGGACGCATTCGATGGCGAGCGAGTGGTAGTACATGATGTTCTGGCTCATGGGCACGAACCCGGCGGTTGCGAATGCCGAAATCGAAACCCAGAGGGACTGGAGGAACGCGCGCGCCGGCTCCATGCCCTTCACGAGGCACAGCGTGGTGACGATGGTCGTCGACAGCGCGATGAAGGCGAGCGTGATCCTGCCGATGAACTGGGTGGTTTGAACGACGTTCGGAACGACGTGCTCGCTGCGCCCCTCGGATGTGAACAGGCTTGCGCTGCCTTTGCCGAACAGCCCGAACGACAGGGCGACGACGATCAAGCCCAAACCGCCCATGAGGTGCATCATGAATCTCCACATGTTGTCGGCGTACGAAAGGTGGTCGAGGTCCTGCACGACCGATGCGCCCGTGGTCGTGAGCCCCGACACCGCCTCGAACAGCGCGTCGACGTAGTTCGCGTAATGCCCCGACATGCTCAGGGGGATGGCGGCGAAGAACGCAAGCACGAGCCAGGCGAGCCCCGTGATGGCGAGCGCCTGCTGCCGGCTCAAACGTCCGGGTTGGACGCGCAGGAAGCGCAGCCCCGAACCGGCGATGAGAAATATTCCGCTTGTGAGCAAGTAGCGTGACGCCGCATGCCATTCGCCGAACACGACCGCCACGAGCAGGGGCGGGACGAGCCCGATTGCGGAGACGAGGACGAGTACGCCCAGGTAGTGGCCGATGACCTTGACGTCTTCGAGTGTGAGCCTGTGCCACATGGTCTACGCAGCCCCCATGCCCGTCAAGATGCGCACGCCGGCGACGACGATCGCCAGCAGGATCATGAAGCAGACGAGAGCAAGCACGACGACCGCGTACCCCAACAACGCGTCCGGCGCCATGTCTACCCAGTTTTCGCGTTCCTTTTTCATTTCGGGTATTCTACCCTATCTCGCAAGATGGTGCCGAAAGGGCCCTATTCCGCCGGGTATTGCAGGATTTCGCTGACCGTGACGAACGTGAAGCCTTTCTTCTTCAGCTCGGGAAGGGCTTTCTGGAGGGCTTCGACCGTTTGGGAGCGATCGCCTCCGCCGTCGTGGCACAGCACGATGTCACCCGGCTTGACCGACATGAACGCGTCGTATATCACGTCGACGCCGGGAAGCGTCCAGTCGGCGGAATCGACGTTCCATCCGATCTCGTATTCGACGTACGGGGCGATGTTCACGACGGTGTTCTCGTCCATGTTCCCGCCGGGTAGCCTCACGATCCGGCTCGTCTCGACGCCGGTCGCGTCGGATATGGCTTTGCGCCCGTCCTCGATTTCGGCGATCTGGGCTTCGGGGCTCATGGTGGTGATGCTGAGGCCGCCGACCGGAAGCGCGTGGTCGTACGTGTGCGTGCAGATCTCGTGCCCCTCGTCGTAGGCGCGCTTCACGAGGTCCGCTCCGCCTTCTTCCTGGATTTCGGTGCCGACGGTGAAGAACGTGGCCTTCGCGTCGTTGGCTTTCAGTATGTCGAGGATCTTGCCGGTGTAGTCGGCGGACGGGCCGTCGTCGAATGTGATCGCGATGACTTTCTGCGCGCCCGTGTTCAGGTTGTGGCGCGTGCAGGCCAGCGGGGTCGGGGCTACGGTCTGCTTCTCGACGGTTTCGCCCGAAATCCTGCCGGTTCTCTTCTCGAGCACGCCGTTCGCGCCTTCCGTGAACTCGTGGACGGAGCCGGAGCCGCGGATTTCGGCCGAGAACGGAAGCTCCTCTTCGACGGCGTCGTAGGGCTCGACGGCGTCCTCGCCGTCGGTGACGGTCAGCACGTCGCCTTCGCGCAGCTTGTAGGCTCCGTCGGTGGTCGGCTCGCCGTTGACCGTTGCCGCGAACGGGTGGCCGCCGTGCTTCTCGAGCACTTGCCCGGTGAGCGAGATCAGGTCGCCCGCGTTGATGGGCAGCCCGCTTTCCTTGATTGCGGTGTCGATGTTCTTGTCGCCGCGTATGGCGTACTCGGTTCCGTTGACGGTTACGTTGATGGGCGTGACCGTCGAGCAGAGCCGTACTCCGAAGATGAGCAAGATGGCGAGAACGACGACCAATCCGATTCTGAAAACCGGAATCTGCCTTGCGGCGCCCTGCGCCCCATGGGCCGCGGGGCGAGGCTGCTGCCCGCTTCTCGCCCGTGCGGACGGGCGTTGTGCGGTCCGCGCGCTTCGCGTCGTGACCTCGGCGCTTCGGGTGCGTTTGGGTGCTCGGACCCCCGTGGCCCCTTCTGCGTCGGAGGGGGAGTGCGCATCGACCGACACCCTTTGCGCGGCGCGGCCCCTCGAGGGTCGATGCTCCGAATAGCGCGAAGAGCCGGCGGCCTGCGTCGCGCCACCTGCGTTCGAGCGCACGTCGCGGGTGGCTCCAGAACGGGAGGAGCCGATTTCTTCGCGGTTTGCTCGTGTTCGGTTGCCGGTTGCCATGGCCTTTTTCGCCTTTGTCCGTCGCCTTTCGGCGCCTGTTGGTGCGGAGGCACAATTATAAGGCAAGGCCAATGCGATGAACTGGGGTTCATGAAAAGGTCCGACCATTTCCAGAAGCGACCGCCGCCGCGAATGGCGGAATGCCGCCGAGGTTGGCAGGGCGCAGTCTCGAATGCATGGCTTTCTGCTTCGTGAATATTTTTCGACAGACGCGCAAGTGACCAGAACACGGCATAGAATGAGGACGTTAATAATCGACGAAAGGAACGAAATGCCTCGCATCCATTGCCTCAACAACATTTCCAAGCGCGGGACCGACCAGCTTCCCGACAATTACGAGCTCGTAGACGAGCTCGAGTCTGCCGACGGCATCCTCGTGCGCAGCGCGCAGCTGCACGAGACCGTCTTCCCCGAGGGCATGCTCGCCATCGCGCGTGCCGGCGCGGGCGTGAACAACATCCCCCTCGACCGTTGCGCCGAGGAGGGCATCGTCGTGTTCAACACGCCCGGCGCCAACGCCAACGCCGTCAAGGAGCTCGTCATCGCCGGCATGCTGCTCGGCAGCCGCGGGGTCATCGACGGCGCGATCTGGTGCCGCGAGAACGCAGACGACCCGAATATCGGCAAGTCCGCGGAAAAGGCGAAGAAGGCGTTCGCCGGCCGCGAGATCATGGGCAAGAAGATTGGCGTCATCGGCCTGGGCGCCATCGGCGCGCTCGTCGCGAACGCGGCGGTCGACCTCGGCATGGACGTCTACGGCTACGACCCGTTCGTATCGGTCGATGCCGCGTGGCGCCTGTCGAACGCCGTCAAGCACGTAACCGACCTTGACGCGATTTGCAGGGAGTGCGACTACATCACGATTCACGTGCCGGCAATGGATTCCACCAAGGGCATGATCGGCGCCGACCAGATCGCCCTCATGAAGAACGATGCCGTGCTGCTCAACTTCTCGCGCGACACGCTGGTCGACGGCGATGCCCTCGTGGCGGCACTGAACGCCGGCGAGCTTGGCCGTTACGTCACGGATTTCGCAACCCCGCAGGTCATGACCGCGAAGAACGCGATCGTCCTGCCGCATCTGGGCGCCTCGACCGAGGAGGCGGAAGAGAACTGCGCCGTCATGGCCGTGCGCCAGATGGTGGACTTCATCGAGAACGGCAACATCGTCAATTCCGTCAACTTCCCCGCATGCGACCTGGGGGCTCGCCGCCCGCAGGGTCAGCGTATCACGATTGTCCACCGCAACATCCCCGGCGTCATCAACGGCATCACCGACGCGATCGCGAGCCACGGGCACAACCTCGCCAACATCCTGAGCAAGGCCCGCGGCGATTTCGCGTATGCGATCATCGACATCGACGACCAGGTCGGCGACGATGCCACTGAGAAGATGAGCGCACGCGAGGGCGTGATCAAGGTCCGCATCCTCTAGGACTTGCCTCGAGGGCTTATCGGGCACGAACGCATTGAAACGCGTCGGATGCGCAGCGTTGCATCCGACGCGTTTTTTGTTTGGGCTTTTCCGGGCCGCGTCGTTTTGGTTTGCATCTCGTTTCGCGTAAAACGTCGGCGTCCGAAAACAAAACAGGTGCCGAAGGGCACCTGGAAGAATGCTATGGTGCGGGTGAGAGGACTTGAACCTCCATGGGGCGAACCCCATACGGACCTGAACCGTACGCGTCTGCCAATTCCGCCACACCCGCATAGGCTCATAAAATGAGCGAAACAGATAATAACTCAGGACAAGGTGCCGCGCAAGAAGAAGTTTTCGCATCTCTTCATTTCATCTTCATTTGCCGGATGCGCCCGGCCGGCCTGCAACCTTAATCTGGACGGGCGTTCAACCTGCAAATTCAATCAAGGATTTGCCAGATGCTTCGTCGGAAGCCGCCAATTGATAGTAAGCTGTGCACCAAAAGCGAAAGCGGGGCATTTCATGACAGAGGCGATTGCACGGGGCAAAAAGGTTGTCGAGCATTTGGCGCGTCGGTTTCCCCAACTGTACGTCGCGCCGGCGGAGGGCGCGCGGGAATCCCACGGCCTCGCATGTCGGTTCGGCGTAGCTCCCGAGGGCGCGAACTTGGAACATTTCGAAACGGACGACGAGGACGAGCTGCGCGAGGTGGCGACCCCGGCTGGCCCGGTTGACGTCGCGTTCTTCAAAAACCGAGCATGCTTCGAAACGTTTTTGCAGGTTATCGGCCACAAGGCCGAGCCTGTTCCCATAGCGCCCACGATTGGCGCCGTCACGTACCGCGGGCTGGCGGATTGGGGCGCCGTCGCCTCCGAGGTGCACGGCGCCGTCGTCGGAATCGAGGAGCTTTCCCGCAAGGCGGACCTTGGTCGCCCGTTCGACTTTCTCGTCGAGCTCAAGAAGGACGCTCTCCTGACTTACTAGCGCAAGGCGAAGGAGGTCGCGCGTGTTCGGCGTGCGCGAATTGAACATATCGGTCGAGATCTGGGGGTTCGCCTTCTGCGCCATCGGCATTGCGTGCGTCATGCTACTCATGCGCGAAGGCGGGCGCTACCGCACGCTGCTCGCGAGCATGTTCTTCTTCGAGCTCGCGTCGGCGGGAGGCGATGCGATTGCCGGCATTTACCGTGGTCAGGCGGGAACAGTCGCTTGGCTCGCGACCCATGTCGGCAACGCCACAACGTTCATCTGCGGGTTTCTGCTGCTCGCAGCCTTCACGTCGTACCTAGACATGAGGCTTGAGGAGGCGGATGGGAAAGACAGGACCGTTTGGGTGCGCTTGGTATGGGCTGCATCGTCGCTTCTCAGCTTCATGGTCGTGGCCGGCGTCTTCTACTACATAGACGAGGGCAACATCTACCACCGCACGGACCTGTACTGGGTCTCGCTTGCGTACGTGGCGCTTGTCGACATCGCGAACGCCGTGCTGGTGCTGAGGTCGCGCGCCGTCCTCAGCCGCACGACCCTCGCCTGCCTCCTCTTCTATGCGATCACCCCCATCCCGGCGGTGCTGGTCCAGATGTTCGTCTACGGGCTCAACTTCACGATGATCGCCGGCGTGGCGGGCATAATCGTCGTCTTCCTGGAACTGCAGCTGTATTCGTCTCGCGCGCTCATGAAGCGAAACGAGGAGTTGGCCCAATCGCGCCTCGAGCTCTCCGAGAGCCGCATCGCGGTCATGGTCTCCCAGATTCAGCCGCATTTCCTGTTCAACACGCTCGACAGCATCTACTACCTTTGCGACGAGGATCCCGGTCGTGCCAAGAAGGCGATCGACGCGTTCTCGAGCTACCTGCGCGCGAACCTCAGCTCGCTCAACCGGACGGAGCCGGTGCCGATCGAAACCGAGCTCACGCACGTCCGCACGTACCTCGAGCTCGAGAAGATATCCATGGAAGAGCTGCTCGAATACGAAATCGACGATCAGGCCGGCGGCTTTTCGGTGCCGGCCCTGTCGGTTCAGACGCTTGCCGAGAACGCGGTGAAGCATGGAATAGGAAAAAAACCCGGCGGCGGCAAGGTCGTCGTGCGCACGCGCGAGGCCCGAGACTGCTACCTCGTTTCCATCGTCGACGACGGAGTGGGCTTCGTCGTCGACGACGAGCTCGGCGCAGGTCGCGTCGGCATCAGGAACACCGAGATGCGGCTTTCGGCCATGTGCGGAGGAAAGCTGGAGATCACGAGCGAGCCCGATGCAGGCGCAACGGTTGTCATGCGCATCCCGAAGGGGGCTTGAGGTGAAAGACGCCGCGGCGAGGTGAAAGGTGCCGTGGTGCAAAGGGCGTCGCGGCGAAAAGGAACCGCGGCATGAAGGAGGTCGTGGCATGAAGGTGATAGCGGTCGACGACAAGCCGGTGCCGAGGAGGGCGCTCGTAAGCGCCATCCGCGAAGCCGACCCCGATGCGGAGATCGTGGCCTGCGCGAGCGGCGACGAGGTCCTGGCGCTTGCCGATCTCGAGGGCTTCGACGTCGCCTTCGTTGACATAGACATGCCGGGCATGTCGGGCGTCCAGCTCGCGCGCGAGCTCAAGGGCCTGCACCCGAAGCTCAACATCGTGTTCGCGACCGGCTATGGCGAGTACATGGCTGATGCGTTCGAGCTGCATAGCTCGGGATACCTGATGAAGCCCGTGACGCCCGAGAAGGTCAAGGCCGAGTTGGACAACCTGCGCTACCCGCCGCACCGCGTGGACGACGGCCTCGTCGTCCAGTGCTTCGGCGATTTCGAGGTGTTCGCGCACGGGGAGCCGGTCAAGTTCGAGCGGGCGAAGACGAAGGAGCTGTTCGCGTATTTGGTCGACAGGCGCGGCGCGGAATGCTCCATCGCCGATATCGAGGCGCTGTTCTGGGAGGACCGCGCGGGCAGCGCGTCCCAGCGATCCTACATCCGAACGCTCGTCGCCGACATGAAGTCCACGCTGGACGCCCTGGGCTTCGACAGCGTGATCGTGAAGCGCCGTGCCTTCGTCGGCATCCGCGTCGACGCCATAAGCTGCGACTACTACTCGTACCTCAACGGCGACCCGATGGCCATCGCGTCGTATAACGGCGAGTACATGCGCCAATACCCCTGGGCGGAGACGACGCATGCGGGCCTTTCGGGCAACAGTTAACGAAATGTTAATGGAGCAGGTGTTCTGCCGGCCGCCGCGGTTGCGCTTCTGTTGCGCTCGTTAGCGTACCATCTACATCAAATCACTTTAAACGGAGGAGCAAAACAACATGGGCGCAAACGGGGTCATAAGGGCGTTTCGCGACGAAAGCGCGCGTGACCTTGCGTCCGAATTCGAGGGGCTGTACCGCGAGAACTACCCGACCGTTTACAACAGCGTTTACTACAACATGCTCGACCGCGATGCCGCAGAAGACGTGACGGCGGAAGCGTTCATGCGCGCGGCGCGTTATTTCGAACGTTTTGATTCGAGTCGGGCGGGGTTTGCGACGTGGGTGAAGGCCATCGCCCGCAACTGCATGGCGGACCATTACGGCAAGAACAAGCCGACAAGCGCCCTGGAGGACGTGCCCGAAGCCGTGTTCGCGTCCGATGAGGGCCATGCATCGCGTGCCGCCGATGCCGATTTGGTGCGCTTTCTGCTTGCCGCAATCGAAGAGGACGACCGCACGCTCGTCTTTATGAAGTACTATGAGGGAAAGCGAAACGCTGAGATTGCGCAAGAATTGGAGATGAACCCGTCGACCGTTGCAACGAGGCTGCAAAGAGCGTTGGCCAAGATGCGATCGGTGGCGAATGGGAGCGTGTGATGCCCGGCGCCAAAGAAAGGCCTGCGTCCCGTAGGGTTGCAAGAGTCCCGCAGGTCATGCAGATGGAGGCGCTCGAATGCGGCGCCGCATGTCTTGCGATGATACTGGCGTACTACGGCAGATGGGTCCCGTTAGAACAGCTACGCGTCGATTGTGGCGTGTCCCGCGACGGCTCGAAAGCGACGAACATACTCAAGGCGGCGCGTTCGTACGGGCTCGCTGCAAAGGGCATGACGTATTCGGCGAATGCGCTCATGCGCAAGGGCTCGCTTCCCTGCATCGCGTTCTGGAACTTCAACCACTTCGTCGTGGTGAAGGGCTGCAAAGGGAAGAACGTCTACATCAACGACCCCGCGCGCGGCGAGGTCAAGGTGCCTTTCGACGAGTTCGAGGAGAGCTTCACCGGCGTTGCCCTCGTGTTCGAGAAGACCGATGCCTTCGAAGAGGGCGGGAAAAAGCCCGACATGAAGGTCTATGCGCGCAAGCTGCTGTCGGGCCTGGGCGGGGCCGTGGCCTTCGTCATGGTAACCGCGGCGATCGTCTCGCTGGTGACGGTGCTGAACACGTCGCTGAAGCGCGTGAACATCGCCCGTGCCGGGGCGATGGCGAACGGCAAGCTGTACGCGACGACCATCGGCGGCGTCGAGATGATAGAGACCATCAAGGCCGCAGGTGCCGAGATCGGTTATTTCGGCCGCTGGGCCGGTTACCAGGCCGCGGCGAACGAGGCTAACGTGCGCACGGCGCAGCTGAACGAATACATGGGCCTGCTTCCCACGCTGGTTATGCAGGTCGCCAACATCGCGGTGCTGACACTGGGCGTCTGGCTTATCGTGTTAGGCCAGATGACGCCAGGTATGGTGCTCGCGTTCTCGGGTTTTCTCTCTGCGTTCATGGCGCCGGTCGTGCAGCTTATCGGGTTGGGTCAGTCCATTCAGGAGATGCAGACCCAGGCCGAGCGCGTAGAGGACGTCATGCGCTACGAGGTCGACGTCCCTGAAGAGCCCGTGTCGGGCGATGCGGGCGAGAAGGCCCTGAGTTTCGGCCGCGACAAGCTGGCCGGCCGCGTCGACATGGAGAACGTGACGTTCGGCTACTCGCCCTTGGAGCCGCCCGTCATCGAGGACTTCAACTTGCATATGGAACCGGGCAAGTGGGTGGCGTTCGTGGGCGGTTCCGGTTGCGGGAAGTCGACGATTGCCAAAGTGGCGTCGGGCCTATACAAGCCCTGGTCGGGAACCGTGAAGTTCGACGGGACGCCCGTCGACGAGATTCCCCGAGCGATACTGCGCGGCTCGCTGGCCGTCGTCGACCAGGATATCGTGACGTTCGACGATACGGTCAGCAACAACGTGAAACTGTGGGACAAGTCGATCGAGGACTACGAGGTCATCATGGCTTGCCGCGACGCGGGAATCCACGATGTCGTGGCCGCAAGGGACGGCGGG
>ODAJ014767224.1_pt1 | contig 12015 bp, 8 predicted proteins | sample 1539241 | NCBI WGS metagenome assembly ODAJ01 (sample SAMN02144231, study PRJEB22623) | gut metagenome | biome: sheep rumen | host: Ovis aries | place: New Zealand | reverse complement strand
GTATTTTTAGTATTATCTTTATAGTATCTTGCCAGCATACCGACAGGGGTGTCTGCCGCGAACGGCAGTATGAGGGTATTCCAATAGTATGACGATGAAGTGCAGGCAACTCCATTGATATGAAGCGACGCCTTCTTTGCCTTAAAATTATCTGCCGGGTCATAATTATATCCCTGTTGCAATCTTAACTCTTCACAGACACCATTGACAACGACATTACACTGTTGTGCCAATGCTTGGTTGGAGAAGACAATGGCATTAGGATTTGCCGGCAGAGTGAGGTCGGCAGGAATCTTAGCACTTGTATTACGGAGGTCTATAGATGTTACGGTAGCATCATTGGCGATGCCACGATATTCAAGTTTGTCAAAGGTTGTGCCGGAAATCACGACACGCGTTCCCTCACGTTCTACTATCATATCACTGCCTGCAAGCATAAAGAAAGCAAGAGTATCTGAACATTCGGAATCGTAGTTGAGAGGCAAGAACAACGTACCAATGCCGTTGCCAACACTTGCACTGATTGATGCCTTGTAAAGCACGCCGGGCTTGAGTTGACAGAACTCAAACGGAATATCCTTCACATCCTTCGGTTCGAAGATAGTACCTCTTTCTACTTGTGTCTCTGCAATTTCACAATTTCCGTCAGCATCGACAGAAGAAACAACAGCTGTAATGACTGGCACACAATGTTTGGAGACGGGTCTGCTTGTCATATCGTTACTGAAGTTTGCCGACATAATCATGCCCGAGCCACTTTCTACCTTATATACCTTCCTGGTAATTTTCTCACCATTATAATTGAATGTTTTCTCTTCGGCACCGCTGTTATCAACAGTAACATTGTGAAGTTTTAAAGAACTCCAGGATTGCCGTACCGGCTCGGCTGTTTCTGTAACATAAAGAGTGCTGAGATTCTTATCGGTTATGATAAAATACAGACCTGCTGCATTCTGATAGGCATTGAAATAAGAGGCCGTCTCTGAAACAGTTTCGCCTTTTTTTATTACTCCGCCATATGAGCCGATGGCTTTATCCAACGTCGTTCCGGCAGGAAGTGATGTTGTAGAACTATAGAAGAGATACAGCCCATCTATATCAAAAGAACTGTTATTGGTAACACCAAAGGTTATCTTATTATCAAGATGTTGGTAAAGAGCTCCGCCAACAATCTCCACGCTAAACTGTCTGTCAATATTTGGTGAATATATCCTATATACCATCTGCTGGTCGTCAGGACGGCTGCCCATAGCTCCACGGTTGGTTTCTGCCATAGTGAAATAGCCATCAAAGCCGTTTCCCCAACCGAAGTTAATGTGGAAGGTATTACTTGCTGAATTATATCCGTCAACGACGTAGGCATGACCATCCCATCCCTCTTTATCCTTATTATAGGAGGAATATAGTACAGGTCTTCCCTGCACGAGGTCGCTTATAACCATCTTCTCCCAGGCTACCTGAGTGAAATTGTTTTTCTCAACATATTCGCCTCGCGTCAATCCTATCTGGTTTTGGAAGACATTCTGCATATTCCATATATATCCTCCTGTGCTGGAACCATAGGTAAGCCAAGCACTTGTCCCCATCAAGACACACAGACGAGCCATAGCAGCATTGCCGGCAGACGTAGTGCTGTTGTCTGCCATCTTCTCCCAGTCAAACGGAGTTCCTTTCTTCACTATGACAGATGTCACCGGAGCGTCACCATAATCGTAGGTAGGGGTATCATACTGGCTGACGGCATTAAGACCTTCATTACGCCAATAGTATGCTATCTGTGAAGCAGCCGTCGCGACACATCCTGTAACAGCCCTGCCGCCACCGTCCTTACGCTGCGGACAGAGGTTATTCCACGGGCTACTCTGATGCCAATGGCTGGTAAGCAGAACGGGGATATCCTTATCATAGGAACTTGCAGTAACAGATGAATAGGGCTTATTGATTCCACGTGCCTGTGCTTCACTAACAGCTTCTGCATAGTGGTCAATGATAGCCTTCAACGCCGGCGGCATATTCGCCTCGTCATAATCACCTCCTTCGGTATAGCCTATGATGTCAGGAAGGCAATCGTCACCAGAAACGATAACAAATCCTTCATTCTCTCCACGAGAGAAGATATAAAGAGGCTGAGACTCATCTGTGCCAGTAACTCCAGAGATACCTCTCATCGCCCTTGACATAGAGTTTTGGGACTTCATATAAGGCTGCGCCTTTAACCATGCCTCACTTTTGCTAACAGTGTCAGCATAGGAGAAAAGCGGTGTCATCAGGAGCCCTATGATAAGCCAAATATAAGTGGTCATTCTTTTCATAATAAAATAATATATAATTATGTTTAGTTTCTATTTGTGGATTCAGGTTAGAAACAGCAATTTCCCTATTTAAGGAACCGACAATATTCGCTTGCTGCAAGCAGGAAGGCACCAGTGCCGAAGTTGGAGGTAGATTTTTTATCTACTACCTGCCCCGGAATAGCTTTCTCGCCTATCGGCTGCACATATCCGATGGTATTATCTGGCTGCAGGGCTATGGTAGAAAGGTATTTCCATGCCTTATTGGCTGCCTGAATATATGTCTTGGGGAGATATCCGTTATTTATACCCCAGAATAATCCGTAGCACATCAATGCCGTACCGCTTGTCTCGTAGCCAGGAGCCTGTTCAGGGTCAAGGATGGAACGTGTCCAATAACCTTCTGACTGCTGACTGCTTACTAATGCCTTGGCAAGCTGCTTATACGTCTCAGCTATCTCCTTACGATATTTACCCTTAACCTTCTTGCCCTGTTTCTTGGCAGTATCAAAATCTTTCAACACCTTGGCAAAGGCAGCTATCACCCAACCGTCGCCACGTGCCCAGAAGTCTTTCTTGCCGGCACGAGTAGTATGCTTGGGATATACGTACTTACCATCGCGGAAATACAATCCGGTTTCCTTATCATACATGATGCTGTTGGCATACTTCCAGTTGGCATACATCTTGTCGAGATATGCCTCATCGCCAGTAAGGAGATACATCTTCGTCATGACAGGCATCACCATATACAAGGCATCCGCCCACCACCAGTAGTCATCTGCAGCAGAATACGCCTCGTATGACATAACTTCCTTGGCACGTGCCACCCACGATTCTTGAGGCGCGGAGCTGAAATTATAGAGGTCTATATATGTCTGGAAACATATCTGCCAATCCCCGAAGAGCACATGCTGAGCATCTTCACCATAGTTCTTGTATTTCCACTTGGCATTATCCTTTTCGGCAGCACCAATCCATCCGTTCTTCTCTGCCCATGCAAAGGAATAATCATACCATGCCTGTGTCTTCATAAGACTATAAGCCTCCATGTTGCCAGTATGATACACAGCATTGTCCCAAAAGGCGCTGAGACCAGCCTTTGTGCCGCCATATTCCGGAGCCCCATGCGACTGCTGCCAAGTATTATTTACACGGGTAATGATATCCATTACCTCCGATTTCTCATCTGCTGCAACTGAAAGAGAAGACAGGCAGAAAGCAATTGCGCAAAACAATATATTTTTCATAGTGATTAGTATTATTCAGCTTTAAACAAATCCTTTATACCACCAATGGCTCCCATCATATTGGAAGCTTCGTAAGGCAGGTAAACTGTCTTTGTATCATTACCTGTAGCAATATCCTGCAATGCCTGGATGTATTTCTGTGCCAACAGATAATTTGCAGGATTTGTGCTCTTGCCTACTGCTTCAGTAATCTTATCGATAGCGATTGCCTCAGCCTCAGCCTTACGTATGCGTGCTTGTGCCAAGCCTTCCGCCTGAAGGATTGCACTTTGCTTCTCACCCTCAGATTTTAATATGAGACTTTGTTTTTCACCCTCAGAGGTAAGTATGGCAGCACGTTTGTTACGCTCTGCCTGCATCTGCTTCTCCATTGCCTGCAGTACAGTAGCCGGAGGAGTGATATCTTGCAACTCTACACGATTCACCTTAACGCCCCACTTGTCGGTAGCATCATCGAGCACCTCACGGAGTTTGGTATTTATGGTATCACGAGAGGTAAGTGTTTCGTCCAATTCCAACTCACCGATAATATTTCTCAATGTCGTCTGCGTCAGTTTTTCTATAGCATTAGGCAGATTATTGATTTCATAAACGCTCTTGAAGGGGTCAACAATCTGGAAGTACAGCAAGGCATTTATCTCCATCTGGATATTATCCTTGGTGATTACATTCTGACGGTCGAAATCATAAACCTGCTCGCGAAGGTCTATTGTATTAGTCAATATATACCTGCCACGATAGAGAGCCACCATTTCCTTTGCCTTGTCAATAAAGGGGATGATGATATTTATTCCTGGCTGAAGCGTGCTGTAATACTTTCCGAGACGCTCTATAATCTTTGTCTCTGACTGAGGGATAATCACTATAGTCTTTTTCAGGACTATTACTGCCAACACAATGATGACAACAAGAAAAGCAACACCAAATTCCATAATCCTTATATTATTTATTTTAATTTTAGTTTATTTTTACTGTTAATATTGTACTCTGACGATTTACGACCGTAACCATTGTCCCTTTAGAAATAGCCTCACCAGAAGCTGAGATGCTACGCCATTCATCGCCCGCTATTTTCACATATCCATAACCGGCAGCAGGTATGTCAGTTGTTACGACTCCTGTGGCACCTATCAAGGCATCAGCATTACTCTGGCGTTCCTGCTTGTCATGAAGGCGTGCCGCCAAGGATGGACGCACAAAGAATACACACAACATGGATGCCAAAGCCCAGAACAGCACCTGCAGCCATAGAGGTGCTCCGCACAAATCGAATATCATTGACACCAATGCTCCAATAGCAAAACATATAAAATAGAGGTCACCGCTATTGAGCTCTATGATAAGGCAGACAATACTGACGACAATCCATGCCAGCCACAAATTATCGAATACCAGTTCCATTTTGGATATCTTTTACTTTCTTAAATAATTCAGATGCAAAGACAAGCTCATTAAGGTCCTTGTTCGTTGAGGTCATCACCTGCGTCTTATCCCCCTCCCACTCTTTCTTTCCGCGACATATAAAGATGATATTCTCACCAATGCCGAGCACGGAATTCATATCGTGAGTATTGATGATTGTCGTAATATTATACTCCACGGTGATGTCATGCAACAATTCGTCAATCACCAATGATGTCTGTGGGTCAAGACCAGAGTTTGGTTCGTCGCAGAAAAGGTATTTCGGATTCAAGGCAATGGCACGTGCTATAGCCACACGTTTCTGCATGCCGCCTGATATCTCTGCAGGATATTTCTTACCGGCATCAGAGAGATTTACCCTGTCAAGACACTCCTGGGCACGCCTCTTGCGGTCACGCAAGGTCATATTAGAGAACATGTCAAGGGGAAACATTACATTATCGCGAACCGTCAGCGAATCGAACAATGCAGCCGACTGGAAAAGCATACCCATTTCCCGACGTATATGAGCCTTATCATGCTTATTCATCGACACGAAGTCACGACCGTCATAGAGTATCTCACCTTTTGTAGGAGTAAAAAGACCTACCAAATTCTTCACCAATACTGTCTTTCCCGAACCCGACTTACCGATAATAAGGTTTGTCTTGCCATTTTCAAAAACGGCATTGATGTCTATCAGAACATCCTTGTCTTCAAAAGACTTATATAAATGCTTTACTTCTATCATGATAACAACTGTGTAAGAAAGACATCAGCAAAAAGAATTAATACACTTGATGACACAACAGCTGATGTAGATGCCTTACCGACCTCCACGGAACCGCCCTCCACGGTATAGCCACAGAAGGATGACACGCTGGCAATAATAAATGCAAATACAATACTCTTGATTATAGACATCCAGACAAACCAAGAGTTGAAAGAATGTTGCAAGCCAAGAGTCAAATCATCGGGAGTAAGGATTTGTCCGATATATGCTGTCGCATAAGCACCTACGATGCCCATTACATCTGCAAATATCACCAGTGCCGGCATCAGGGTCATAAGCCCTAATATCTTGGGGGCTATTAGATAGTTGGCGCTATTGACACCCATTATGTCAAGAGCATCAATCTGCTGCGTTACACGCATGGTACCAAGTTCCGACGCAATATTGGAGCCCACCTTACCAGCAAGGATAAGGCACATGATAGAACTTGAGAACTCCAACAACATAATCTCACGAGTAGTGTATCCGCTGACCCAACGAGGCATCCAGGGGGACTGGATGTTCAGTTTCATCTGAATACAGATAACGGCACCAATAAAGAACGATATCAGGAGTACGATGCCGATAGAGTCAACACCCAAAGATGCCATTTCCTTTACATACTGCTTTCCGAACATTCGCATACGGTCAGGAATAGCAATAGCTCGCCACATCAGGACGAGATAGTTTCCGAAGGTTTGTAAGTAATTAATTAAAAACATAGTAAATATACACTTGCGATGCAAAGGTACGATTAAGTTATGAGAATAGCAAAAAAAAAGCAGAAAAATAACTTTTTTTTGTTTTTCAAATAGCACCATTGCTTGGCAAGATTTTTTTTCACTTGAAAATGTTCTAAAAAAGACAAAAGTTTTCTTTTCACTTGTTTTTTTACGTATTTTCTCGTCCCTTTTACGTTGTTGAAGGTACTGACATTCGAAAAATCCAAGAAAAAATTTAAAAAATCTTTTTTTTCTTGGTTTTTTGCCCACTTAATCGTACCTTTGCGCGCAAATTAAGATAGAAAGGAAATAATTATGGCATCATTTATCGAAGACAAAGTTGTTATGGAAGGTATAACCTTCGACGACGTATTGCTTATACCAGCTTATTCAGAAGTGCTTCCCCGCGATGTATCACTTAGTACACAGTTCTCACGCAATATCAGCCTGAAGATACCTTTCGTTACAGCAGCAATGGACACTGTAACAGAGGCTCCAATGGCTATCGCTATTGCCCGTGAAGGTGGCATCGGTGTTATCCACAAGAATATGAGCATCGAGGAACAGGCTCGTCAGGTGGCAATAGTAAAACGTGCCGAGAATGGTATGATATATGATCCTATTACCATCAGGACAGGCAAGACGGTAAGGGACGCCCTCGACCTTATGGCAGAATACCATATCGGCGGTATTCCCGTAGTTGACGAAGAGAACAAGCTGGTGGGTATTGTCACCAATCGTGACTTGCGTTTCCAAAGCGACGGCAGCCGTCTGATTGACGAGGTTATGACATCCGAGAATCTTGTTGTAACACACCAGCAGGTTGACCTTGAGGATGCTTCAAAGATACTCTTGGAACACAAGATTGAGAAACTTCCTGTTGTAGATAGCAATAACAAGTTGCTCGGACTTATCACTTACAAGGATATAACAAAGGCTGCCGACAAGCCAATGGCATGTAAGGATTCAAAAGGTCGCCTGCGTGTTGCTGCCGGTGTTGGCGTTACTGCTGACACGTTCCAGAGAATGGAAGCCCTTGTAAAGGCTGGTGTTGATGCTATCATCATAGACACAGCACACGGACATTCTGCTGGTGTCATAGAAAAAGTGCGTGAAGCAAAGGCTGCTTTCTCTGATGTAGATATTGTTGTTGGCAACATTGCCACAGGCGAGGCTGCCAAGATGCTTGTAGAAGCAGGTGCTGACGCTGTAAAAGTAGGTATTGGTCCTGGCTCTATATGCACCACACGTGTCGTTGCCGGTGTCGGTGTGCCACAGCTCTCTGCCGTATATGATGTTGCCTCTGCACTTGAGGGAACTGGAGTACCTCTGATTGCTGACGGAGGTCTGCGTTACTCAGGAGACGTAGTAAAGGCTTTGGCTGCTGGTGGACATTCTGTTATGATTGGCTCTCTCGTGGCTGGTACAGAAGAAGCTCCTGGCGAGACAATTCTTTACAATGGTCGTAAGTTTAAGGCTTATCGCGGCATGGGTTCTCTGGAGGCTATGGAGAAAGGTTCTGCCGACAGATATTTCCAGAGTGGTGTGAAAGAGGCAAAGAAACTGGTACCAGAAGGTATTGCCGGTCGTGTGCCATACAAAGGAACCGTTCAGGAAGTTATCTACCAACTTGTAGGCGGTTTGCGTGCCGGTATGGGATATTGTGGTGCAAAAGACATAGAAAATCTGCACAATGCGAAATTCACCCGCATCACAAATGCAGGAATGTTGGAGAGCCATCCACATGAGGTAATTATCACATCTGAAGCTCCTAACTATTCAAAACCGCAGTAAAACTACATCATGAGAAAATCAATCGCCAGTCACCTCATGTTGCTTTTGATGTTGCCAATAACATCATACGCACAAGCAGATGACCCAATAGTAATGACTGTTGCAGGAAAGCCTGTCACAAAGTCCGAATTCATATATTCATATAATAAGAATAACGGAGATGATGTTATTGACAAGAAGACTGTAAAGGAATATGCAGAACTTTTTGCCAACTACAAGCGTAAGGTGCAGGCAGCCTTGGATGCCAGTTTGGACACGTTGTCTTCATACAACAAAGAGTTCAGGCAATATCGCGACCAGCAAGTGCTCCCTACCCTCATCAATGACAATGATGTAGAACAGGAGGCACGGAACATATATCAGCGCACCAAGGACAACATCGGTCCAAGCGGACTTGTCAACGTAAGCCATATATTGTTTTTGATTGGTCAGAATCCAAGCGACTCACTGAAATCTGCAAAGGAGGCATTAGCCGACTCTGTATATTACGCCCTGAAGAAAGGTGCCGATTTTAGTACCTTGGCAAAGGCTAAGAGCGATGACAGGGGTAGCGCACAACGTGGCGGAGTTGTAGGATGGATAAGCAAAGGTCAGACACTGCCAGCATTCGAGGAAGCAGTTTTCTCCATGCAGGATGGCGAAATCAGCAAGCCTGTCCTTACGGAAGCCGGCTATCATATTATAAAGGTGACAGGCCACAAGCAGTTAGAGCCTTTTGACACTCTGAAAAAAGATATATACAACTTCATTGAGAGACGTCACATCCGCGAGTCATTGGCACAGGCACGCCTGAAGGCAATCTCTGCCTCAAAGGGTATCACTACCGAGCAGGTGATGGATATGCGTTCGGATTCCTTGGCAAGCATAAACCAAGACATGAAATATCTCATACAAGAATATCATGACGGCTTGCTGCTTTATGAGGTAAGCAACCGCGACGTATGGGAGAAGGCTGCCAATGACGAGGCAGGACTTCTGGAGTTCTATAACAAGCACAAGTCAAACTACAAGTGGGACGCTCCACGCTTCAAGGGCATTGCATACTATACCCGCGACGAGAAGGATATCGATGCCGTCAAGAAAAGCGTAAAGAAACAGAGCTTCGACAAATGGGTTGAGATTCTTCGCACTACCTTCAATAACGACTCCATTCTCCGCATCCGTGTAGAGAAGGGTATCTTCAAAGAGGGCGACAACAAGATTGTTGACAAGGAGATATTCAAGAACAAAGATGCCAAGATACGTCCGATGAAGGACTTCCCTTATACTGCCACCTTCGGAAAAGTTATTAAGAAGCCAGAAGAGATGGCAGATGTGCGGGCACTTGTTACCGCCGACTATCAGGAGTTTAAGGAGCAGGAATGGCTCGAAGAACTGAAGAAACGTTATCCTGTCGTAATTAACGAAGATGTTCTGAACACGATAAAATAATATGAACAGACAACTCTTTTTATCTTTATTGCTTTGCCTGTGTTCTCTGACTGCATTTGCTCAGGACAATGACAGCACTATTGTAGATTCTATTGCAGATTCTGTTAAGACTGCCAAGCCCGAAATCGCCAATCCTCATTATATTGACGAGGTAGTATGGATTGTTGGCGACGAGGCTATCTTGCGTTCCGACATCGAGATAGCTCGCATGCAGGCAGAGCAGGAAGGCATCAAGTGGGACGGTGACCCTGATTGCCGCATACCGGAATCTATTGCAGTACAGAAGCTCTTTATCAACCAAGCAGCATTAGACAGTATCGATGTTACAGAATCTGAGATATCCCAAGCCATTGACCAGCAGATAAATGGCTGGATACAGATGATTGGTTCCAAAGAGAAATTAGAGGAGTATCGTAAGCAGAGCATCACGAAGATGAAGCAGGAGTTGCATGACGAATTCAAGAATCGTGAACTAGCTCAACGCATGAAGCAGAAGCTTGTGGAGAATGTCACAATACGCCCTACTGACGTGCGTGAATATTTCCAAACAGTTCCAGAAGACAGCCTGCCTTTTGTTCCCACGACAGTTGAGGTTCAGATAATCACCAACCAGCCAAGGGTTCCACAAGAGGAAATCAACAAGGTTAAAAACGAGTTGCGTAACTATACCGACCGTGTTCAAAGCGGCGAAGTATCATTTGCTACCCTTGCACGTCTCTATTCTGAAGACCCAGGCAGTGCACGCGATGGTGGTGAGATGGACTACGTCGGACGTGGAATGTTGGACCCTGCTTTTGCCCAGGCAGCCTTCAACCTGACAGACCCAAATAAGATTTCAAAAATCGTGGAGTCAGAATTCGGCTACCATATCATTCAGCTCATAGACCGTCGAGGTGACAAGATAAAATGTCGCCATATTCTCAGAAAGCCGGTGGTTCCCCAAAAGTCAATCGACGAGACAATGCTGCGCATGGACTCTATTGCTACAGACCTTCGTGCCAACAAATTCACATTCGAAGATGGCGCTACAGTCATCTCTGATGACAAAGACACCAAAAACAACAAGGGCTTGATGGCAAACGTCACAGAAGAAGGACGCACATCACGTTTCCAGATGAAGGAACTGCCTACAGAGGTAGCCCGTGCCGTTGCAAACCTGAAGGTAGGAGAAATCTCTGCCCCATTCACTATGACCAACTCACGTGGCAAGACAGTATGTGCCATCGTAAAACTGAAAGCCAGGAACGAAGGACATAGAGCAACCATAACAGAAGACTTCCAGCTGATGAGCCATATCGTACTCGAGAAGGAGCAGGCAAAAGTACTGAAGAAATGGGTTCAGGACAAGATAAAGAATACATACGTTCGTATTGACGAGCGTTATAAAGGCTGCGACTTTGAATACGAAGGTTGGATTAGGTAAGCCAAAATCCCAAGAGAAACATTTAGATGAAGGGTTATAATAGAACATCATGTCTTACGAGGGCAGGTATTGTTGCACTTATTGCGTCATTCGCCTGCCTTATCATGCTTGATGGCTATGCAGCCCGCAAGAAGGGACAGCGTCCCCGCAAGAAGACAGTTGACCAACGTGTTTACCTGCAACACGCTGACGAACTGATGTACGACGCATACGGCTCACATCCCGATGCCCAATTCGTAAAAGGCAATGTCGCTTTCATGCACAAAGGAATGCACCTTACCTGCGACAGTGCATATTTCTACGAAGAGTCCAATTCCTTTGAAGCCTTCGGACATGTTCACATGTGGCAGGGAGACACTCTTTCCCTCACCAGCGTGGATGGTTACTATGACGGCAACAACGAGATGGCGCATGCCTGGAAGGATGTCGTTATGAAACACCGTGGAGAAACGCTCTATTGTGATACCCTCGACTATGACAGGATGTACGGCATTGCCGATGCCTATGGTTCCAACCGCATAAAGCTGACAAGCAAGACAGACGTCCTTGTTGCCGACTGGGGACGACACTTCACAGAAGATGACCATTCGGAATTCTTCTATAATGTTGTTTTGACAAATGACAAAGGACTGCGAATAGAGACGGATACCCTCTATCATTACAACAAGACCTCTATGGCACATGCTGTAGGACCTTCTGTAATAACCCAGAAAGACAGCAAAGTGAATAGTACCGACTGCTGGTATAACACCAAGACAGAGAAATCCGAACTTTACGGACGTTCCACCGTCTATAATGGTGCCAAGGAGATTACTGCCGACAGTCTTTTCAATGACGACAATACTGGCATCAGCGAAGGTTTCGGAAATGCCATATACCATGATACAGAGAACAAGAATATGCTCCTTGGTGACTATTGTATCTACAACAA
>ODAJ014728666.1_pt1 | contig 12022 bp, 11 predicted proteins | sample 1539241 | NCBI WGS metagenome assembly ODAJ01 (sample SAMN02144231, study PRJEB22623) | gut metagenome | biome: sheep rumen | host: Ovis aries | place: New Zealand | reverse complement strand
GTCAACGTGAATTAAAATTAAGTTTAACCCGGGTCAACCCTTATCGTGACTAAGACCAAAAGTAGTCAACTAAAATCGTTAAACTACAGACAATACTAAGGTTGCGGTCAGACAATACTAATGTTTGTGCTCAGACAATACTAATGTTGGAGGTCAGACAATACTAATGTTGGAGGTCAGACAATACTAGGGTTGAAACTCCGGCGTCACCAGACCATGATTCGAGCGTCCCGAAGCATTGGCCATAGGTTCGTGAACTTGTTGCCATAGGTTCGTGAACTGATAGGTAAAGGTTCGGGAACTTTCTTTTATATTTGTGCTGATTCGGAGTAGAATTCATGGTATGCCTTAGGACGTTTGTGGGAAAAATAAGGAGGATTAGACAAAAACTATGGAAAAAAGTTGTATTGAAAAGATTTCTTTCTTAACTTTGTCGGCAAACCGTGTCATAAGTTCTACATTTTATAACTGTTATGAGTATGTGGTGGACACTGATGTCTGAATCGTTTTCGAGCCTCTTTTGGGGCTTGATGATTGCTGTGGGGGGTGTATTTCTTGCCTTCTTCCTGATTCGCATTTGTTTGCCTGACCGTCGGCTCGTTCCAGTTGGTTATTTGGCGCTTGCCGGAGCTCTCATATTACTTTTCATTCAGGCTACACTCTTTTGTGCAGCGTTGCGTGTGCGCAATCTGGTCGGAGAAGTAGAGACTCGAGTCTCTAGTATAGTCTCGTCGCAGGTGGGCATCGTCGGTGACAATCTTAGCCAGAGTGACGCAGGTAAGGCAGCTGCAGTCCTGACGAGCGAATACCCAGTCTTGGCTTCTTATATCGATGCATCTGCTCTGGCTGGTAAAACAGTAGAGCAGATTCCCACCGTTGTGGCTTCTTCGGTGCGCGACAGTATTGATACGTTCATTCGATGGCGAGTGTTCTGGGGCGTGCTGTTCCTGGTTATGGGTGCAGTGGGTCTGGTGATTACGTCTCGACGCATAGTCTCGAATGAAGTGGAGTGGGGCGATTATGATGTGCCTGGCAGTACATCGTATAGTTCTTCCTACGGCAGCGATTATACCCCGAATTACAATTATGAAGATTAATAATTTATAAAGTAATACAACTATGGAAAACCATCTTATTATCGGGCTTGGAGGAACGGGCGGCCGCGTGTTGGCAGCATTCCGCAAGCTGATGTTCGAGAAGTTTGACGGCGAGGTAAAGCCTAAGGACATGTGGATTGACTACTTATACATGGATTCCAGTGAACAGGACCTGAAGATGCGCGACCCGGCACAGTGGAGCATCATGGGCAAGAGTATAGCACTGGATGCCGACTCTGTGGTGCGCATACCGGCAGCCAATTTGCGAGCCTACGTTGAGAATCGTAAGCAGTTCCCCTATCTGGAACCTTGGCTTGGCAACAGTGAGGACTGGCGCAATATCATCAATGACCCCAAGATTAGCGAGGGCGCTGCCGGACAGAAGCGTCGTCTCGGACGCTTGCTTTTTGCCAACGGTTCGCCAGAGTTTAATAAAATGGTGGGCGTGAAGGCTCAGAAACTGAGATACAACCCTGACGGAAGCAAAATAACATACCATGTCGTTGCAGGCTTGGCTGGTGGCACGGGTTCGGGCAGTATTGTGGATGTCGTGGCACAGTTACGTCGTCAGTTCCCCAACCATCTTAATAACAAAATTTTACTGTATCTGCTTCTTCCGGAGGAAAATCCCAATCCCGAATGGGCAAGTACCGACAACTACCAACCTAACGGCTATGTAGCCCTGGGCGAGTTGAGTGCTATGGATTTGGAAATTTTCCATCCGTGGAACGTCAGCGAGCGTGATTTCGAAGTGGAGCGCCTGACACCGGTACAGCCCTTCTATTCGGCCTATCTTATTACCGATACCAATCAGGCCAACGTGCAATTTGACGTTGCCAAGGTGATGCCTTCCACCATCGCAGAATTCATCTACCAGAAGACCGTGGGTGTTGCTCTGAGCGATCGAAAATTGGGGCAGGGCGGCACAGAGAGTTCATCAAACTTCTTCAACGATAAGGAGAAAGGCGAGAATCCAAAGTATAGAGATTACGACACGCCTCACTGCTTCAAGTTCAATGGCTTTGGCATCAAGCGTCTGGCTATTCCCGAACAGGAAATCAAGGAATACTTCGGCTACTCGTTTGCTAACCAGACTGTACTGAAGATGATGTTCAACAACCTGTCCCGCGAATCTGGTTTCGTGGGTGAGGCTCCGGCGAATGACGACTATGCATTCGTCACCAAACCTGATCAGCAGAAAAAGTGGAATATCACTCGTGCACATTTATGTCTGTCACTGCCCATCACACCCGAAAATAAGAAAGAAGGCTGGAAGAGTATCAACGACGAATTTGGCGTGGTCGATGATATGCGCAAGAAGGTGATGGCAGACGAAAACTTGAAGCATGCAGACAAACTCATCGCCATCCGCAATCTGGCCAAACGCTTCTACGACAAGGATTTCCGTCCCATAGCCGAGGTGGGGCAGAATGGTGTGGAAAACTTCTATGACAAAAAGGCACGCTATGGCCGTGAGCCCATCGTGAAACAAATAACAGAGGCCATCAACGACGACTTGCTGAAACTCTGGGAGAACGGCGAAAAGTCGCTGTGCCAGCTCAGTGGAATCGTGCGCACATTGCTTGATTACCTGGAACAGGAAAAAGCCAATCTGGAAAAGATGGGCGCCAATGCACTGGACGAGATAAAGAAGCGTGATGCTGTGATGGAAGCCCTGAATAAGGACTGGCAGTCTATGGGTATGCTCACCCGTGGAGCAGCAGCCATTGGTGTCAGCAACAGCAAGGACGACCTCTCGGCACGCTATGCCGCTGCTGTCAAGGAGAAATACACCTTCATGGCATGGCGAACCAGCTATGAATTTGCCAAACTGCTCATCGATGACCTGAGTCGTACGCTGCAAGTAACCAAAGGTGACATAGATTCCACGCTGACACAATTCCAAACAGCACAAGAGACATTGCTCGGAGCCGTTAACAGTCGCTGCATAGCAGAGAGCGAAGAAAAGCAGAGCCTGAAGGGCGTGGTTATCAAGAACTATGACCCGAAGAAGGTTCAACACACCGTCATGGGCACCATTACCAACGAACACGACAACAAGGAACGCATCAAGTTGATGATGGCCAGCCTCATGGGTATGCTCAATCCCGAAAAGCGCAACTTCCGCGAAGTGGCCGAAAAGCTGAAGGCTGGCAATGTCATCGCTATGGTAGAGGATGAAGGTCAGAAGCAGGCTAACAACTTCTTCGCCAACAACGTTGGTCAGGACTACATACCCAACTATGAGAAACTGATTGGTGTAAATATCATCGAAAAACTGGAGAAGGAATTTAGTGGTAACGACGAAGGGCTGAAAGAAAAACTGGCCCGACTAGTGCGTCATGCAGCCATTACCAACAAACATGAGGAGGTGGAGGTGAACATGGGGCCTAAGGTGCATTCCAGCATGTTCGTCATCCTGCCAGACTACGACCAAAATCCCGCATTCTTGCAAAAGGTGGAAGACCTCATTAAGAGTCTCACAAGAGAAGGTCACGTGAAAGTGTCGCGTGGCGGAAACTCTAACGAAATCGTTATTATCAATTTGGAAACCAACCTCACGCCCCGCTATCTGGAGGTCGTTGGCAAACTGCGCAAGAGTTACGATAGACTGATGAATTCGAGTCAGGGCAAGGTAGCACGCTTCGAGACTCAGTTAGAGGACTACGAAGGCTTCATCCCGATGGGCAAGAAAGAATGCATCCAGCTACATAAGTTGCCATCTCTCTATAAGCCTACCGACCGTGAAATGGCCGAAATCGAAAAGATTCGTGCCACATTGGGCACCAAAGTTGAGGAGGAAACACCCGAAAAGGCTGTTGACGGAACAATGAACCAGCCGACAGGGCCTACTCCTCCGCCCCTTCCAACTGCGGTATCGTATTACGTGGCTCTCAACGGACAGCAGGCAGGTCCTTTCGATATGCCGAAGTTACAACAAATGGCAGCACAAGGGACACTGACACGCCAGACACTCGTATGGACGAATGGAATGGCAGGTTGGACGGCAGCAGGCGATGTGGCTGAATTAGGGTGCCTCTTTGCGACGAACACACCTCCACCACTTCCACCGATGGCTTAATTGATAAGATTTTGTAATTTAATAAATATAAATCAATGGAAAGAAAAGGTATTTGTAGAAATGTAGGTGTTTGCTCAATGGCAGGCAAACCGCAGGTGATAACCGACGACGATGCTGAATTCGTATGCGCTGAGTGTGGTAGCGAATTGGAACCATTCAAGGAAGAAGAAACGAAAGTGACTACTGGTGGAAACACCGGAGGCTCGAAGGGCAAACTCATCGGTATGACGCTCGCGGCCTTAGTAGTGCTGGGCGGTCTGGGATATGGCGGTTACAGCATCTATGACTCTAACCAAAAGGCTAAACAGGAGAAACTGGAGGCAGAACGTGCAGCTGCTGAGGCTGATGCACAACGTCAGGAGGCCGAGGCTGCAGCAGCAGAAGCTGAGCGACTGAAAGCTGAGGCAGAGAAGGCTCTGCAGGGCAGCGAGAAAGAACGCGCTGCCGAACTGGCTCGCATAAAATTGCGTGCCGACTCGGTGCTCGCAGCCAACGAGAAGCTGCTTGCCGACAAGGCTAAGACCTTGAAAAAGGAAGCTAAGGAGAAAATTGAAGGCCTCGTTGCCGAACTGCGCTCAGCACTTGAAACCGAAGATGCAACCAAGATTTACGAACTGGAGAGTGCTATCAATGCAGCTTGGGTAGGTGCAGAGAAGGCGACTACTGGCGGCAATGTCTTTAGCCTGGGTTGGGGCACTTACAATGGTCCCGTATCGGGTAACAAGTCTGGCATGGGCGGCACGATTACAGTCAACCGTACTCATACCATCGACCTGAAGAAAGCTTCTGGAGAGACCGTTACCGTCAATCCGGGCGACAAGATAGCCAATGCCAAGGTCGAGAACGGACAATTGCGTCAGGGCGAGATACGTTTTGCTGATGGTACACGCAAGTTCGTCTCTGGACTATAATAATTTAACGAACCAGCATTGAAAGGAAGGCAGAGCATATTGTTGTGGGCATTTGTGCTCATATCGCTACTGACAGGTCGGGCGATGGCGGGAAACCGCTATCGCACTGACCTATTGCAAAAAATGGCTGAGACACTGAGTGCCCGTCAGCAGCTGGACACATTGTCTGACGGCCAATACGTAGGGCTTTTGCAATACAAGAAATATCCCGTTACAGTAGTGGTGACAGACAGCACCGTGGTGCACATCGGTTATTCGTTGTTCTCCGCTGAAATGCGTGAGATGATGCCTTCACCAGCCCTCGATTTTGTGGAACGATACCCGCTCTGCCTCGACCTTCCTTTGCAACGTGAACGCAGTGTGGCCCGCCATCTCGACGAGGATGGTGTCTTCTTTCGAGGTGGCACCATCAGGAAGTTGCACCAAGTGGCCAACGATACCACAATGTCCGTCTCCGTAGAGAATCTGAACGGCAAACGATATACCGTGCATTGGATGCGAGATGGCGAGGAGCAGTTGGCCGTAAACTTTCCTATCGAATACAACCTGCTGGCAGGTACAAACATGGATGAGAACGAGCGTCGCCTCTTGAAGGAAGTGGCTCGTTGGAGTGCAGAACAACGTCATGCTGAGATGCCCGACAGCGTTCGGCTGAAAGCTACCTGGCAAGGGCGATACTTCATACTGCCCGGCGAACAGTTCTATCTGCCACAGCTAAATGCCAATCGCTACTATGAGCGAGACAGTCAAGATAGTCTGCGACTGCTCTGCAATACAAATCTCATGACAGAGAGCATTGCCAATTTGCTGACGACAGGGCAGGTGGAGAACGGCTACACGTTGGAAATCCGACTGGTGAAGTATGGCTTTGCTCAGGATACTGTGCAGGTGCGCCTGAACCAGTGGATTAACTATTGTCTGGATAACGGCTGCAAACCCTACTACGGACTCCTTGGGATGAACGATGGAGTGGCCGATTGTGAACTCATCATGTGGAATCCCGATATGGGATACATCCATCTGATGCGCCTCACGTTTGATGCCTTGACGCTGGAAGATCGGAAAGGACTTGTCTCCGGACGCCTTAACAGCTTCGTCGGCACAACGAAGGTGAAGTATTTGTTTGACGAAATAAAATTGTGATGAACGTAAAAAGATTCTTGATGCTGGCAGGAGCCGTCATGATGGTGTCGACAGCCATAGCGCAGAATACCAGCAAGGAGATTAATGACATTAAGCGTAACGAAAGTTACATCTATGCTGAGGCTACTGACCAGGATGCAGAGAAGGCTTTCGGCATGGCTCGCGATTTGCTGATAAGCTTCATGGTGGAATACGCACAAGGACAGCGTGAACTCTCTGATGAAGACCATGAACTGATAAAGAATAATGTAAATCGCCTGCAACGTATGCAGATGCCTCGTGGAACGCAACATCGTGTGTTCGTCTACATTGCAAAGGCAGATGTCTTGTCTGCCGAAGCCCCTGCGACACCTCCACAGGCTAAACCGCTCGGTCAGTCATTGCCAAAAGCCGCGCCAGGCACATGGCAGGAGAAAGTCATCAACGACCTGCTGGCGTGTGAGACATTGTATCAGGGAAAAGTGATGCTTAACCGACTGAAAGCGGAATACCGTGTGAAGCGGACCGGTTACATGAGTTCCTGTCCTGACCCTGCGGCTTGTTACCTTCTGGTTGGCGATGCTGAGGGTAACTTGAAGACGGTGCTCGGCCCAGGTGACGGACAGCGAACCAACCTGCGTACAAAGTCGGCCGATACGCTGGACAACTATGACGCCCAAACCGCCATCTGGTTTCAGTTGGCCAAATGATATATAACAATAAATAGAATAGGATATGAGAAAAATTGCTTTGACATTGTTGGCTGTGCTGTTCGCATGTGTGGCAACTGCGCAGAATCAGGTAAAAGTGGAAATCTCTGACGGTATTTCCAACGCCTCGTTGAAACAGCGCATCGAGACGCAACTGTCGCGTTTGCTAACAGCCGTAAATACGGCAGAACGTCAGTCGTCAGACGTAAACTTTTCGGGCCTTAATATCAGCGACATGGCTTCGCAGAGTCTTACTTCTCTGTGGGCCAATGCCCGTTTCCGCTGTGTCGACGACGATATAGTGGAGCATGGTCTGGCTCTGAGGCGCAACGGACGCATCTATCAGTATCAGGTGCGGAATATCCCCGTGGAAATGGTGCCCCTGGACGAGGCCTACACCGACGACATCAACCAGGAGGTGAACATCTGCTTCGACCTTACGGGCAAGATTGTCGATTTCAACATTTCCATGGACACGCAGACATACACACGCTTGATGCGCGAGGGGGCAAGTATAGAAGATGCCGATGAGCGTTGGCAGATTATCAAGTTCTGCGAAGACTTTGCCGATGCTTACCGCCGTAAGGATATGAAGTACTTGGAAGCTGTCTTTAGCGACGATGCTCTGATTGTGACGGGCAAGGTGGTCCTGCGCATGAAACCTGAGATTGGCATTGCCCAAAAGGACTACGAATATACCAAGCAGACCAAAGCTCAGTATTTGGCTAACCTGCGGCGTATATTCAGCAATCCCAAGACGGGAACGGTGAATGTGCAGTTCAAGGACTATAACATCAAGCGGCATGGTTCCAAACCCAACTATTATGGTGTCACATTGGTGCAGGATTGGGCCACCGACTCGTATAAGGACCAGGGTATTGTGTTCCTCGTATGGGACTTCACGGATAAGGAGAAACCTAAGATTCAGGTCCGTACATGGCAACCTATGGAAACGGATGAGGACGAGGTGTTCACGCTTAACCGTTTTAAACTGCGCTGATGATGAAGAGTATATTGGTTCTCGCCTTCTTCGTGGCATTGGGTATATCTGCCAGTGCCCAGCAGCTGAAGGTAACCGACTTTCACGACGATCCGTTCGACAATGCGGCGGTGAAGTTTGAGAAGAAGGATGCGAACAAAGAGGCTTGTGCGCTGGTCATCGTGCAGATAGCTGTACCAAATGTTACCTTCCAGGGCGATGTCGTTGCTGTTGAACAGAAAGAAGGTGAATATTGGGTATATATGAATAATGGAGCTACTTGGTTGGAGATTAAGGCTCCGGGTTTTGTATCTCCAAAGTTCGACATACAAGAGAAATATCCCAAGGGACTGGTCAGTCGCACTACCTATAAACTGGTAGTACAGAAACCCGCTACAGGCACTGGCCCCACGGGTACGCTGGTCGTGGAAACCAATGTGCAGGAGGCCGACTTCTACGTCGACGGCTCTAAGTTGGCAACCGGTGCACCACCCTATAAGGTAAAAGTGTCGGACGGCAAACACACCATAACACTGAAGGCCAAGGGCTACAATGACGAGTCAACACCTGTCGACGTCAAGGTAGGGCAGACAGTTAATTACCGTGTGAACATGAAGGCAGAAGGTAGTTTCTCGCTCGATGGCATCGGGTATGAAATGGTGCGCATCGAGGCAGGCACCTTTATGATGGGTGCCCGCAGATTGCCCAACGCTGTCAGCACTGCCAGTTTAGACATGCCTCAGCATCAGGTGACGCTGAGGGGCTATGCCATTGGGAAGACCGAGGTGTCGCAGGCCTTGTGGGAAGCTGTGATGGGCAGCAATCCTTCGATACACCAGGGGCGTACGTTACCTGTAGAGAATGTTTCGTGGGACGATTGCCAGGAGTTCATTCGTAGACTGAACGAACGATGCGGTACACACTTCCGACTGCCTACTGAGGCCGAATGGGAGTTTGCAGCCAATTGTCGTGACTCGAATCTCTCGGATACTTATTCTGGTGAGTCGGGGCCGGAAAATGTGGCGAACATGTCCGGACAGACCATTGATTGCGGTAGCAAGAAGGCTTCGCGCATAGGGCTGCAGGACATGAATGGGAACGTGGCAGAATGGTGCCAGGATTATTTGGATCGCTATCCCACGGCTAATGTCACAAACCCGACAGGCCCGGAAAAGGGCTTTGTGCGGGTGGTGCGTGGCGGTTCGTATCAGGATCGTGGTCTCATGCTACGTAATAATCACCGCTATTATATGTCGCAGGACGAAACGTCTCCTACTGTAGGACTTCGTTTGGCGCAGGATCTATGATCTTGATTGTTGACAAGTATAATTATTAAATTTATTGATATGAAACGTAAATTCCTTTTTGCACTCTGTCTCATCAGTGTGCTGTGTGTGCCTGCATTTGCAGAACAGGACGAGAAGATGGCTGTGTGCCTGGATCAATTGACACCTGTTAATACAGCCGATGCTCCCATGGCCGAGCGGTTGCGCTCTGCCGTGATTTCCTATCTCACTTCATTGGGGCGAGTAGCCTTGGTGGATTCTAAGACTCTGGGCACTTTGCCTGAAGTGGCCAATGAACGTGTCAAGACCTTGGGACAGAAGGGCTTTACCTATGTGCTTGGTGGTTCATTGGATAATGTGTCATATTCTGTTGAGAATAATGCTGCAGCCATGCTTTCTTATACTATTCGCCTCACCAATGCTCGAACAGGCGAAGTGGCATACAGCCGTTCGTTTCAGAAAACGGCTCATGCCGGCAGTTCTGAAGAGGCCATGCAGAAGGTGATTGGGGATGTGGCCAAGGATGTCAATTCATTTGCAAATGATGTATTCCCGGCTATAGGGACTGTCAAGGCCATAGATAAGATGGACAAGAACGATGTGGCAACTGAGGTCTATGTCAATCTGGGCAGTGATCAGGGTATCCGAGAAGGACAGGAACTCGACGTATACCAACGCATGTACATCGGCGGTGAGCCAGTCTGGAACAAAGTTACGGAACTGAAAGTTATACGTCTTGTCGGTGGCAATATGTCTCTGTGCAAGTGTACAGCCGGTGGTCGGAAGATTAAGCCGGCAATGGATACCGAACAGATTCTGCGCGTTATTAATCATGGTGCCCAAACACGTTTTTGGAACAACTAATCCAATGCCGATGCGACTATTATATATCTTGTTTCTCCTGTTCCTGATTCGGCCATTCTCCTTTATTCATGCACAGGACGAGCGTGCAACGGTCAAACTCATTGTTTATTCTGATGAGATTGCCGTCGTACGCGTCCATTGCTATGGGCATAATGAACGTGCGGTGATGGACAATTGCAAGAAAGCACCCTTGCAAAAGTTGCTCTATGAGGGGCTTGAGGGGCTGTCGGATAAGCCCATCGTTTCAGAGGAAATCGACCCCAAGCAACACCTGTGGCTGATGAAATTCTTCACCGAGGAAGCAGCCCGCGACAATTATGACAATTATGTCGAAGGCATCGAGGTTTTAGGTGAAGTCCGTTCTTCTTCGGCAGGAGGGTATGAAGGTTCAGCCCACGTCTTTCTGAAATACGACCGCTTGTTGCGTAAGGCTAAGGCTGAAGGCCTCGAGAAGAAAGCTCCTACGGGCAATTCTGGTGGAGGATGGCTATAGGGCGATAGATTGTATTAGCACGGGGATATGTCCATATCAAAAAGGCATATCCCCTGTTTTTTTGATTACTCCCCGGCGGATTTCTGCAAAATTATTTGTGAAATCGCGCTCTTATTCGTAACTTCGCTGCACGAAACAGTATAATGAGAGCCATGAAAAAGACGGCAGACTACATCCAAAAGATAGAAATAGATTCGCTCTGGAGTGGCCGAAGGCATATCGTCTGGGAACTGAGGCCGGACGTCAACATCCTGAGCGGCGTGAATGGAGTGGGGAAGAGCACCATACTGAACCGCGTAGTGAAGCATCTGCTGGAACGACGCGACCTGGAGCGGCACATGAGCGGCGTGACCATTACGTTCAGTCCCGAGGAGGCCGAGACGGTCCGCTTCGATGTGGTTCGTTCCTTCGACCGCGCCGTGGTCAGCAGCGAACTGCTCTCGAAGGTGAGCGACCTGAAGCTGCAGACCGAACTGGACCTGCAACTCTACATGCTGCAACGCCGATACCTCGACTATCAGGTGAACCTCTCCAACCGCATGATTGCCATGCTGACCTCCGGCGACAAGGACGCACAGCAGAGGGCACAGGAGATGGTGGAAGAGAAGGTGCACTTCCAGAACCTCGTCGACGAACTCTTCCGCGGGACAGGCAAGCGAATGGACCGCGAATCGAACGAAATCCGCTTCCTGCAATACGACGAGGAGATAGAGCCCTATCAACTCTCGTCGGGCGAAAAGCAGATGCTCATCATCCTGCTCACCGTCCTGGTGCAGAATAGGGAACCGGGTGTGCTCTTCATGGACGAACCGGAGGTGAGCCTCCACTTCGAGTGGCAGAAGCAATTGATATCCATCGTCAGGGACCTGAATCCGCATGTGCAGGTCATACTGACCACCCACAGTCCGGCTGTGGTGATGGACGGATGGCAGGATTGCATCACCGATGTGGAGGACATTGTTGTGGGTTGAGAATTAAAAATTAAGAATTAAGGATTAAGAATTAGGCAGCACCGTGGCAAAGAGGCTGACAGAAAACATATCGTCGCGCTACATCGAGGCGGCTAACCGGTTGCGGCCCAAGAAGGCTCGCCGCAAGGTGGTGGCCTATGTGGAGAGCTACGACGACGTACAGTTCTGGCGCTCCGTGCTCGACGAGTTCGAGACGGACACGCTCGGCTTCGAGGTGATGCTGCCCTCGCGGACCAATCTGGGCAAGGGCAAGAAGAACGTGCTGAAGAACCTCCAGTCGGACCCGTCTGCTCCCCTTGCAGGGGAACTGGGGCGATACATGATAGCCTGCGTGGATGCCGACTACGACTACATGATGCAGGGCACCACGCCCATCTCCAGGGAAATCATAGAGAATCCCTACGTCTTCCACACCTATGTCTATGCCATCGAAAACTATCAATGCTACGCACGCGGACTGCATGAGGTGTGCGTAATGGCAACACTGAACGACCGGGAGATGGTGGA
>ODAJ011947380.1_pt1 | contig 12022 bp, 15 predicted proteins | sample 1539241 | NCBI WGS metagenome assembly ODAJ01 (sample SAMN02144231, study PRJEB22623) | gut metagenome | biome: sheep rumen | host: Ovis aries | place: New Zealand | reverse complement strand
CACGCTATTCGGATCCTCCGAGCTTTCGTGCAAGGATTTCCTGACGGATTTCACCAAGATGCTGGGCTGCATGTGGGATTTCGATTCGAGCGGCAACATAAAGATAGTAACGAGAAACAATTATTTCAACGGATATCAGGTAAAAGATTGGACGAACAAGCTTGACAGGGCAAGCGTATCGTATAAGCCGCTCGTTTTCGACAAGCGGATTTACACGATGGGCTATAAGTCGGGCGACTCTCTGCTCGAGAACAATTTCAAGGACGAAACCGGAAAAGATTACGGAAAACAGTATATAGATACGGGTTACGCCTTTAACGACGATACGGAATCGCTGCTCGAGACGAAATTCCTGAATACGGTGCAATGCTCCGGGCAGCGTAAGGTCCTTATCCGTAATTACCAGCGCGAGCTTAAGTACATAGATCAGACCGCTTATGAATTGCCCATGATCGAGAAGAAGGACAACGGCGCCCCGAACGAGGGATTCCGCCTGCTTTTCGATAACGGCCTTACGGTATTGCCTAAAGGCGAAAACGTATACATCACTCAGGATTCGAGCCACATGTACAATGACGACATAGGAGGAAAATGCTGGATGGATTTCACGCAATACGGATCCGCGCCGGCTATAAACGACAATACGGCTATAATGACGTCTATCCCCGCTTTTTCGACGCGTCACTCTAACGCCTCCTGGGATTTCGCTAAGCCGCAGATAAGCTATTCGGGCGAGTCGGACTTAAGCTATCCCGGCGACATTTGCCTTTACCCGAGGTTTTGGTCGAAATACATAGGCGCCTTGTATGACGCGAAGGTCCGCGTGATGACGGCGGCTTTCAGGCTCGATATCGACGATTTGATAAAGTTCAGCTTCCGTGATTTCGTTATGATAGACAATCACTTGTGGCATGTTAACAAATTGATGGATTTCGATTATTCGGGCGAGAACCTTACCAACGTCGAGCTTGTCGAAGTCGTCAGCCCGGAATCATGGGTAAGCGGCCAGGACTGGGAATTCACCGGACGCCGCTATGCGGAGCGGGAAAACAATACGAATTATCCGGACGCCAGCACCGTGCAACCGGTTTTGCCGGGGAAAGAAAACATTGAATCGAATGATTAGCTTTGAAAATACGGTTAACACGCTTAACGAATACGGGGCGAAGATACGCGACCTTTACCGCCAGAAGAACATAGAGGCCGGTTACGACCCGGCGGCCGAATTACAGAACATAAGCTTTAACGTGGAATCCGGCGACGGCAATTTCGCTATCGTATTCAATTTGCCGGAATACTGGCGCTGGGCGGAGAACGGAAGGGGACCCGGAAGAATGCCCCCGCCCGGTTCATTGATGAAATGGATGGAATTCAATCAGATATTGCCCAGCCAGGTGCAATTGCCTAACGGGAAATCATATATACCGAGTATGCAATCGCTCGAATTCCTCATAAGGAGGAAGATAGGCCGCGACGGCACCGAGGGAAAGCACACGTGGGAAGCCACGGAAAACGAGATACGGGATTCGCTTGTGAACGCCGTTAAGGCGGCTATCGAGAAGGATTTCGCGGCGTATATAGAATCGATGACGAAAAGCGCGGAAAAAAACTGATTCTAAGGCCTTTTTCGTCGCGTATAAAGAGTTTTCCCGGTCATTCTGATTAGTATATCAGATTGACCGGGAAAATCTTTTATAATCGGTTTAGTATCTTCTCGTGAATTTCGATTTCGCTTTGTCTATTTCCTGCTTTTCAAGGTCCGCCTTGTGACGGTCCTTTTCTATGCGGTAGCAAAGCGTGTTCAGGAATTCCATGACCGGAAGCTCGGTGGCCTTTTCCCAGTCTATGCGCTGGGTTTCGCTTACCAGGTCAATCATTATGAAGCTTGACCATTTAGCGGAGTATCTTGTATCTTTTTCGCTTTTCTCTTGTTCGAGCGGCTTTCCTGTCTGGATATCGATTTCCGTATCTTCTTCAGGTTCTTCTCCGAATAGGCCAGCAAAGCCTTTGTGAAGCCGTCGAACTGTAGCTGAAAAAAACCGCTGTAGCCGAGTGCCGTTTCTATGTCCATGAATTCGTTTATGTCGCTGACGACGGAATCGAAATCATAGTCCTTGCCGTATTCTTTTCCTTTCGGCACCGTGAAGCACGCTATAAGCCGCGCTATCTTTTTCACGTCGGAAGGATCCTTGCTTATGGTCGTGAAATCGAGCCATTGCCCGGCGGTCCATTTTTGCGGGTAAAGCCTGACATTGTATTGCTTACTGCCCAAGGTTATCTTGTCCTGCGGCATGCGCTTTTTAGGGTCGGTCTTTATGAATTCAAGCGATTTGGCAAGCTCGGGCGATTGCAATACGCTTACCGGCCACGTTTTTACCTCCGTGAAATCCATGTCGCATAAGGCGGCGAGGGTCCGGGCGGTCAGGATCCACGGATTGTCTTCATGCGAGGAAACCGCCTCGGTAAGCTCCTCGAATCTTCTGAGCGATACTTCGCTCCATGATTTGGGTATCTTAAGTTCAAGTATCATATGAATAATGTTAATTTTTACTGAATCCTATCGTGAACGATACGGTAAGGTTCATGACGAACCATGCGAACATAAGCGACAATACGCGGTCGTCGTGCCTTTCGTCGTCGTCGTTGCCGTACGTATAGCCGCGCTTAAGCTTCTTGAATTCGAATCCCGCCAGTTGCGAATGCAGCATAGGGTCGTTGTCTATGCCTATGGTCCTGTTTTCGAAAGCGAGAACAAGCTTTTCCGTCATGTCGCGCTTTGATTCGTTGGTCGTATCGAATGTATACAGTATCGACGTATTATGAACGAGTTTTCGCAAAATCGAATAATACACGTTTCCTATCGAGTTAATCTCCACGCCTATATACTTTATGGTCGGGAAATTGTTTATTATGGAGGCAAGCTGCCTGAGCTGCGTATTCGGGTCGTCGTCCGCCGTCGCCCAGCGGAATACCACCTGGCCGTCCTTGTTAAGCAAGGTCAGGCATGTTTCGTCCTTTCCGCGGCCGGCGCCCCAGTCCAGCCCGCCGTACACGGGCGTCATGTCGGTCGGATTGCATATGCACCGCTTGAAATCCCCGAATACGGTCGAGAAGCTTTCGATGAATTCCCCGAGTATCTCCGTATTGAATTTCTGCCGCGTGTATTTCTTCTTGTATCTCGCATAATCCTCCTCGCTCAGGAACAGCGAGAAATCGTATTTTTCCCGGCACCAGTTAAAGCATATGTTGTCGTCGTCCGTGAATTCCGTATAGAAGAATCCCGACTTGAACAAGGGGGTCGATACGATGAGCTTAGGCGCCCGGTGTACGTTGCAATAAGGCAAAGTAATGTCGAATATCTCGTCCGTGATGAAAGACGCTTCGTCTATCACGAAAACGCCCGAAACTGTGGCGCCCCTAAGGTTTTCGCCTTGCTCTGCCGAGCGGAAATGAATCTCCGAGCCGTTCTTGAAAATCAGGAACCCGTCTTGCAGGTTGCTCGATTCTAACAGGCCGGTCCGCTTCAGGGCCTTGTTAAGCTCGCGGTGGATTCTCCTCGACATATACGATACGGGTTCAAGCAATATCGATACCGTATTCGGGAAAGATAATGCATAGTAAAGCAGCACGTATTTCAGGAAATACGATTTTCCGATCTGACGCGGACTTTTTATGACGCATGTTTTGCCCGAATTCTTGAGCAGCTTCACTTTTTCGAATGCGTCGTTTTGCCAGGGCTGGAGACCGGGCAGCTTAACTTTCTTCACAATACAACCTCAATTTCGTTTTTGTCGACGCCGGTGTTTTCGACGTATTTGGTCGTCATGTAATCGAGCGCCTTTATTATGTCGGTGGAATTGCGCAAATCCCCGCGCTTTAACGCGCCTTTGAGCATATATCTGACCGCCATGATGTTTTCTTTCGAGTAGCCTTTGATGTAATCGTTGAATTCTTTGTTAAGGTCCTTCCGGAGGGCCGCTATCTTCTTCACGGCCTCCTTTTCGTCTACGGACAATTCCCGCATGACGTATCTTTTCACGGAATCGTCCGAATTCATATAGGCGAGCCTTATCTTCGCTTCCTCGAGTATGTCTTCTTCAGTAACGAATTCCTCGGGCGGGTTGTCGACGATTCCTGGAATGTCGAAAAGCGGTTTCGCGCCCCCCGTGAGAAGGGCCTCGAAATCCTTGGAATCCTCGGTTACGCCTGCCGTCCGGTTTTTGCGCGGCTTAATCTCCTTTCCCAGCGCGCCTATGGGGCGTCCTACCGGGTGGCCTTGCGGCTTGCCGGAACCGGCCGGCTTTTCGCAGCCTTTACTTTGTGGCATTTTCTTTCGCTTTATTTTTCTTTTCCGCCTCCCTTGCCTCGATGTCCGCTATCGATTTCACGGCGGCGTAATATTCTACCGCTATGGATTTCACGGCGGCCAGTTTGCATGTCCCGCATGTCAGGACCGACGGCTTGAGCTTCGTTTTCCAGTCCGGGCCGTGGGCGGCCTCGAAAAGCTTTACCGTATCCTGGGGCGTAATCCTGATGAAATTGTGTACGGACATGTTAAGGTATTTCTCGAACGGATCAAGCCGCCCGGTTAGCTCCTTAAGCTTTTCGAGCAAGATTTTGTCTTCCTTTTTCATGGAATTCGCTTTTATATTTAATAGTTGATTTTTTGGTTGGCCTTTATTATCCATGTATTCAAAGTATCGAATACAAGCGCGTAAACGTTTTCTATCACGCTTGTCGAAAGCCCCGCTATAAGGGAATACAGTATTCCGCTAAGCGAAAGGCCGTATACGCATATTCCGTATATAAGGCATGTCCAAAATGTGAGGCAAAGCGCACACGAAAAAGGCTTAGGCAGCCTGAATTTCCCGAATTTAACGGCTTTGCTTAGTATTTCCTCCATTTCGCGCGGGAATCCGGAATAGAAGACGCCGGTCCATACGCACGCTATGAGAGCGAAATCGATGATGATGCTATTCGTCATATTCACGTTGTATTATGTTTTGCTTTATCTTGTTTTTCACTTGACCTATGTAATAAGCCAACAGCGCGGTAGGCACTTTCATTTGTCGCGCCAGTTTCGATATGTTGCCTGATTCCGCGTAATTCAGGAATATGCTTAATTCCCCTATGCTGAGCTTATCCAAAGCTTCTTTCACGCTTATCATGAAATCCGAATCCTCGGGCGTGATTTCGTAATCTTCTATGCTGATCGGGTCGTCGAAGTCCTCCTTTTTGTCCTTGTATTTAGGGCGCGCCTTATAGTCGTCGCTAAGGTACCATGCGGAATCGATATCGTCGGAATTGTCCGCCAGGCGCCTGTATGTCCTGTATACGGCGGAATTCGTGCTGTAGAGCTGCTTGACCAGGATTCCCGTGATGAACGCCGACATATGGTTTTCGCTTTGTATCCTGTTAAGCTTCTCGTTATCGTATTCGAGCAATATTACGCATATGTCCTGAACTATGTCGTCGTAAAGCTCCGGCGGCGTGCCGTAAATCCTCATTTGGTGCGATACGCAAAGCTTTATCAAATCCATATTGCCTGATACTATCTCGTTATTCGTCATTTATTAACGGATGTTAAGGTTTCTTCAAGCGGCTTTTTGAACCAGCTTATGTTAGAAGGCGCCCTATGGATACTTGAATGACAAATGGAACACATTGATACACAAGCAGTTAGGTTTTCTTTTTCATGATAAAGATGTTTATATCCCGGCGCCGTGTGGTGACATTGTAAAGTCCTTTTCATGGATTTCTTTTCCGGGTTATAATCGTTAACGGACCAGCCGCATGCCACGCACGTGTAATTGTCCCGCTCGAATACAAGCTTCTTCACTTCCGCGAATTCTTTGGACCTTATGTATTTAGTATACTTGACGTATTCCGGGTCTTTCTTGTCTATCTTATACGACATTTTTAGTAATGTGTTTTTTGTATTTATACTTATATATTATATAAGCGTTTTTTCATATAGGTTAAGCAGTATTTTCATTGTTTTTCAAATATTTGCGCGGCATGCTTATCGAAAAAACGTTTTTGTATATAAAAATAAAAAGATTAATGCTTAATATGAACAAAAAGTCCAAAATCAAGCTTTTGATGAAAAGCCTATTCGTTCAATTCGGGCAGGTTCAATGCGACAACGGCGTGACTTTGCTTTATGAGGAGGACACCGAGTTAATCGTCGGTTATAAGGTTTATGTCGAGCGTGAAGCCGAAAACGGCGATATCGAGTATGTCGCGCCCGAAGACGGGGAATACAAGAGCGGCAATACCGTATTCACAATAGAAAACGGCGTATGCGTGAAAATCGAAAACAATGAGGTCGCCGAGCCAGAGCAGCTTGCGGAAGAGGCGCCCGCGGAGGAAGCCCCGGCCGAGGAGGTAATCATAGAAAATCCCGCCCCGGAAAAAGACGAATTCGACGCCCGCAAAGCGATAGAGGATTTGCGCGCCGAGTACGATGCGAAAATCAATGACCTTAACGATCAGGTCAGGGTTATCAAGGAACAGCTTGACGCTTTTCTCGCTTTGCCCGCCGAGGAAAATGCCTTTCACAAAGAAACGGGCGACGATAAGAAGCCTATTTTCAAAACCAGAAAATAAAATTAAAAATAACTGAAATAAAAATGTCTGCTATAATTGGATTAGATTTGAGCAATTTGACTGAATATGTCGAGCAGAAATCTGACGAACTGTTGACCTCTGCTATCCTCGGCGCCAAGACTCTTGACGTCATTGACGTAATGCTCAACGTCAAGTACACTGCTCCTTTGAACTATCTCGACAGCACTGTGGTTTTGGCCGACGCTTCTACTTGCGGTTGGAATCCTCAGGGCAATGATAGCTTCACTCAAAGGACTATCGAAGTGTTCCCTGTAAAGGTGAACAAAGAATGGTGCGCGCGCGACATGCGTAAGTACTGGATGAATTATCAACTTTTAATCGACGCCAATCGTGAGACCCTTCCTTTCGAAGAGAAGATTGTCGACGAGAACATCAAGGCTATCAACATCGAGCTTGAAAAGGAAATCTGGCAGAACGACGCTTCCGCTTTGTTCCCTGGCTTCTTGTATGTGCTTGAGGACGAAGGCGCTTCTACCGCCGGCGGTTCTACCGCTTCCGAAGGCGTCGACGCCGCTTATGGTGAAATCACCGACGCGATGTACGCTCATGGCGATGTGACCATGTTCATGGATCCTACTCTGTACCGTACTTTCATCAAAGAGGCCAACGCCGTTTGTTGCGCTAACCACGACATGCTCGACGCCGCTTCCGACTACATCACTTATCCTGGCGACTCACGCGTTATCTTGCGTCCGACTGCCGGTCTTGCAGGAACCGAAAAGATTGTTGTTACTTGGGCTAAGAACCTGGTATTCGGTACCGATGTCGAAGGCTCTGAGAACGACTACAAGGTATGGTATGACGACAAGGACGAGATGACCCGCTTCAAGGTGTTGTTCAACGCCGGCGTACAGGTCAAGTTCCCTGATCAGGCCGCTATAATCACGGTATCAGCAGCTTAAAAATAACTCAAGAAAGGAATTTACATTATGGCATGTGCAGTAACACTTACAGGTATAGGTTATTCTTGCGAGGCTAACCTTTCAGGAGTTAAGGCCGTTTACATTGCTGACTCCAACGATGTATCTACTTACACCGTAAGCAACAACAATATCACGGCTATAACAATGGCCTCAGGCAAGAAATTCTACGAATATGCCTTTAACAAGAATACGGCCGGATTGACCTCCACCATGACGAAGGACGAGACCAACGGCTATAAGTATTACACGAATGAGCTTACCGGTAACATCAATCACTTGGATACCACCAAGCATATCGAAATCGATGAGCTTATGTCAGGTAGACTTAACGCGATTGTGCTCGACAAGAACGGCAACTATTGGTTCCTGGGTCAGGATGACTACGCCACCGGAACGGCCATGGTCGCCCAGACCGGCGCGTCGCCGGAGGACGGGAATTACTACAATCTCACTATAACCGACGAATCGAAGAAATTACCTTATTCAATCGATTCTTCAATCATAGCGGGTATCGTAAGCCAGGCCACGTACGAAGCGGCAAACGGATAATTCACGGATTAGTTTAACCTTAAATAAGAAATCCCCGGCGAGTAATCACCGGGGATTTTTTCGTCATATTCCGTATAGTCAGAAAAGCGCGACGGAATTCGTTTTACGGGGCCGTTTCGGGGCCTCTGTGGGCTTTTTCTCGGGAAGGTTGATGGATATGTCTATTTTTAACGGAATATCGTCCAAATCGATTGTTTCGAATTTCACGGGGAAGTCACCCTTTCGTATCTTCATGGATTTTCTTTTCTTTTTCGAATTCTTTCGCGCGGTCTTCAGCGCCGGCCCTTAACGTAACGTAAAACTGGTTAAGCGAAGATATTAATCTTCCCGTGTACTCTCTGTCCCGGGCGGCGACGGGCGGCGTGTATTCGGGATTGTCGTCGGATTCGGACATTATCTTCTTTTCCGCTTCGAGCACATTGTAAAGTAAACAGTTAACGTAATCCCTTAACGCCCGGTGGTTAGCGCGGCCCGTCAATTCCATGTCCTTATACGCGTAATACACGGCGCGCAATACGGCTTCCGCCCGGACGACGAAATCCTCCGCGCAGTCCTTTTCCGCCTTATATCCGGATTTCCTTTCTTTGATGTTTCTTTCGCTTACGCCAGGGGCCGGATCCCCCTCGAAGCGCCACAGGAATCCGTGTGAAGACGCCGAAGCGCCGGTGCAGCATGCGTATATATTGCCCGTTTTATATCCGAGCGCGGCTTCTATACTGTAAAGCGACGGCCACGTTTTCACTATCCTGCCCGAGCCGTCGTATTGTATCACTTTTCTCTTTTTCATTAAGCGAATCTTTAATATTATATATCCGGTTTTCCCGGTCGATTGCTATATAAAAAATAAAATGATGTTTAAATGGATTCTATACGCATAGAAATCACTTCGAATGCCAGCGAAGCCGCTAAGACTTTCGAAAACCTGAGCAACGCTTTCTCCAAGGCGGACAACGGCGCCAAGGATTTGCGGAAGGAAATCCGTGAACTTAAGTCCGACATTTTCAAGATGACGCCCGGTACCGAGGAATACAAGCGCGCGCTTGTTGAACTGGGCGACAAGATGAACACCTTGGGCGATATTCAGCGCCAGCTGAAATCTTCCACAGGCGGACTTGACACCGTATTTCAGACGACCACCACCGCTTTAAGCTCTCTTGCCGGCGGATTCCAGGCCGCCTCGGGCATAGTAACTTTATTCGGTGGGAATACGGAGGAATTACAGAAGACATTCGTTCAGCTTCAGGCGGTAATGTCCATAGCCACCGGCCTTAAGGGATTCGCTGGCTTTATAAAGTACTCGAAGGACGCTATCGCTTCCATAGCGGCATTCATAGCGAAAATCACATTGTCGACCGCCGCTGTCGAAGCGGACACCGCCGCGAAAGTAAAGAACACCGAGGCGACTTTGGCAAACAGCGCCGCCCAGAAGGATGCGGCCGGATCACAAGCTTTGCTTGAAAGCCAGACGATTAAGGCTACCGGCGCCGGAAAAGGCCTGCTCGGAATCGTTACACGATTGGCACCTGCGCTTATAGGATTAGCGGCAATCATAGCGGCAATAGTTTTACCTATCAGGCAGGTTATACGTGAAAAGGAGGCGCTTAACGAAATAGAAAAAGATTACCAGGATATCGTATCCGGCACGGTTAAGGCTAATGATGAAAAGACTGACTCCTTTAAGAAAATGGAGGCCGAGCTTAACGAATATATCGAAACTTTGCGTGAACAAGGCGCAAGCGAAGATGAGATACGCCGGGTTTCTTTGGAATACTGGAAAGAACGCAAAGAAGCGAATATCGATGAGGCCGAGCATATCAATTCCATAAAGGATGAAATTAAATGGTATAATAAGTCGATAGTACTTATAAAGAACAAGAAAACAAGCGTAAACGGCCTTAACAACGAAATGGAGGAGCTTTATGCGACGCAAGGCAACATAAACAACGCTATAGCGGAAAACAGGGCAATGGGTAATCCTTTCAAACATTATGAGGATCACCTTAAGGAGACCATGAAAAACATGAAGCTGCTTATAGCCGAAGGCGAGGCGACGGTGGAAGACGAATATGAACAGCTTATAATCATATCGAAAAAATACATAGGTGAAATATACGAAAACACCCGAAAGACGCACAGAAGCCTTACCGCCACAGAGCGGGATAACATTAAAGCGGCGGAGCAAAACATAAAGGATTACGAATATCAGATAAAGCTTTTGCATGCCGGCGCCCGCAAAACCATGCGTGAAGAAACTAAAAAGACCGTAACGGAATACAAGAAGAATTTCGATTCCATATCCGAAGCGATATCGACGGCCTTAAGCGGAATCAAGGGAGATTTCGAAAAAGAATTTAATCGTATAGCCGGCACCGACGTCGAAGGTAAAACCGTGATATCTAATCTTTTCATTAAATTCCGCGAGCTTACCAAAACCGGGGTCGACAAGGACCTTATCGAGAATTTCAAGAAGGACATAAATGAAGCGAAATTAGAGGATTCGCAAAAGAAGGAGCTGCTTGAACAGGTAGAAGGCCTTAAGAAAGAATATGAGAATATACTTAATTCGGTTATCCAAAGCGTGAAACCCGAATTAAACATGGACGAAAAAACGTCATTAGATACGGATAAGATGTACAAGATAATGACCCAGGCCAACGACGTAATCGACAAAGAAATCGAAAACGTTACGGATTTCAGGAAAAGGGTGGAGCTGCTTAAGACCGCTTTCGAAAAAGGCGAGGTAGACCCGGGGCAATACGCCGAGGCTATACACCGTAATATAATGAATTATTACGATACGCTAAGTCAGGGAATGCATGATATTCCGAAATACATTAATGAGATTATGCAAAGCGACGTTTTCGAAGGCATGACGGTGGAAGAAAAATCCATTTGGAGGAAGATACTCGAGAAGTATTTCGAGCAGGCTTTCTATATCCCGGATTCCGAGCTGGCGACGCTTTCCAAAAACGCCAACAATGAGGTGCTTTCGCAACTCGACGCCGTATTCAATGAGATAGAAAAACAGATGGACGCCGCGAATATCGAGGCGGAAAGGCGCTTTTACGCGCAAAGCAACGACATAATGTATAATGGCCAAGGCCTTTTCGGAAAGCTTATAGGCGGCGTATTCTGGGGCACGGGCGAGGGCCAAAGCTATAAACTGGCTAAGCAGCAGACGGAAGAATCGTTTAACGCGTTCAAGGCCGCGACGGACAGCGAAATAGCCAACATAGACCGCTTGATGGCCGCCGCCGGGGATGATGTCGCTTTAAGGGAGGAGCTTAACCAGCGTAAACTCGATTTGCAGGCGAAGTATAATCTTTCCATCGAGCAATACTATAACGATTTGGAGAATCTCGAGCATGAGCACCTTACCGGAATCATGAGCAATATAGGCGCCGTAACAAGTGCGACAAGCTCTCTGGGCGACGCTTTGTCCGGATATTATGAAGAAATGGCCAACGACGAAAGGCTGAGCGAGGACCAGCAGAAGGAATACACGCTTAAGTCGCTCCGCATGAAGAAAGCGATGGCGGTCGTGAATATCGCGCAAGGTATCGTCGCGGCAATTGCCGGCGCAATGGAGTTAGGCTTACCGATGGGTCCTATCGTCGCCGCTTTGGAAAGCGCGGCGGTCGCGGCTTCGGGCGCGGCGCAAATCGCGGCTATTAACAGGCAGATGCGTGAACTCGGAGGATCCGCCGGAAGCGACAGCACGCCTAACGCGGCGGGAATGGTCGACCGTATAGTAACGGCAAATGCCCAGAATACGGACCAGCGCGATCAGCTTAACGCGCAATACGGCCAGGCCGGCGACCAACGCGTATATGTTACGCAAACCGACCTTGACGCGGGACGCAAATCGAGGTCCGTCGCCGTAACGCAAAACGGATTTTGATATATAAAAAATAAAACGT
>ODAJ011841395.1_pt1 | contig 12022 bp, 6 predicted proteins | sample 1539241 | NCBI WGS metagenome assembly ODAJ01 (sample SAMN02144231, study PRJEB22623) | gut metagenome | biome: sheep rumen | host: Ovis aries | place: New Zealand | reverse complement strand
CTTGTCATCACATTTTATTAGTAATCTTCCATTGTGTATATATTTACGAACAAAAGGCTTTGTTTTCGTTTCCAAGACATCTGTTGCATATCCCCTATAATAAAACATTCTGCCAATCACACAATCTCCTATTCGAATAAATAGAAAGTATATTCCTCTGTCAAGGCAAGATATATCTATTTTTTCATGATTTTGGGCATACGTAACCATAAGCACATCGCTTGTATCGGCAGGCGTTACCCAAACACTATCAACATAAGGTGGCGTAATTGTTCCATTTTTAGAGATGTCATAAACTAGCGTAGAACGGAAAACCCCAACCGACATAGCCCCCATATATATATGGCATGGGTCATCATCTGCTTTTAGCGAATGAATGCTTAATGCCGCTAAAAATACGCATAGGATACATTTTCTTAATATCATATTCAAACTAACGTTTTATAAACATTATGCTATACGGAGTACCGTCATATTTTTACTATTTATGGGAACAAACGACAGCCGTCATAATTGAATCCTCCTAAATTTGCCCAAAAGCCTTTGCGACCGCAAAGGTACAACAAAAAAATGGAATACGCAAGAAAAAAGAGCAAAAAAGCACGTGGGGGCTTGTTTATATCAAAATATTTTCGTAATTTTGCAGCAAAATTGTATAATTATGGATGTAAGAGAACGATTAGCGGCGCTGCGTGCTCAGATGCATGAGCAGGGATTAGCCGCGTATGTAGTGCCGGGGAATGACCCGCACGCAAGCGAATATATGGCCTCTCACTGGTGTGAGATGCAGTGGTTAAGCGGTTTCAACGGAGAGAGCGGCACGATGGTTGTGACGACCGACCGCGCTTTATTATGGACCGACAGCCGGTACTACCTGCAGGTCGGTATCGAACTCAAAGACAGCACGATCGAGTTGATGCGCGAGAGTGACATCGATTGTCCGAGCGTGGTGGAGTGGTTAGCAGCCCCACCCAACCTCCCCATGGAGGGGAGGAGATTGGTGGGTCTCAACCCGGAGATGTTCAGCGTGAATGACTTCAAGGCATGGAAAGAGCAGTTCGCGGAGGCAGGCATCGGCGTGAAGAGCGTGGATCTGATCAAGCCCATCTGGACGGAAGGCAGGCCGGCTATCCCGAGCGACAAGCTCTATCCTTACTCGGCGGATTTTGCAGGAGAGACGGTGGAGTCCAAAATCTCCCGTATGCGCGAGATTCTGGAGTCGAAAGTCGAAAGTCGAAAGTCGAAAGATTATGCGCTCATTGTCAGCGCATTGGACGAGATAGCATGGCTGCTGAATATCCGCGGCAACGACGTGGAGTACAACCCCGTAGTGATCAGTTATGTGGTGTTAGAGGGAGATAAATGTACGCTGTTCGTGAACCCGGAGAAGATTGACAGCGCGGCGCAGAACTACCTGGATTTCAATAATATCGACGTACAGCCCTACGAGGCGGTGTTCGACTACATCCACGGGCTGAGAGGCACTATCTTCTACGACGGCGCGAAGGTCAATGAGGCGCTGTATGAAGCGATAGGAGCGTCGAAAGTCGAAAGTCAAAAGTCGAAAGATGTGCGGGCGGTCAATATCCAATCGCCGATTCTCATCGACAAAGCGAAGAAGAACGCGGTCGAGTTAGAAGGCGAACGCATCGCCATGCGGCAGGACGGAGCGGCGCTCACACGATTCTTCAAATGGCTGGAAGAGACATTAGTCAAGAGTCAAGAGTCAAGAGTCAAGAGTCAAGAGTCAAGAGACAAGAGACCGCTGACGGAATGGGATCTGATGGAGAAGCTGCATGCGTTCCGGGCAATGGGAGAGAACTTCGTGGAGGAGAGTTTCGGCACGATAGCGGGCTATCAAGGCAACGGTGCGATTGTGCACTACGCAGCGACGAAAGAGCACTGCGCAGAGGTAAAGAAAGAAGGTATGCTCCTGCTCGACAGCGGCGGTCAGTACCTGGACGGCACGACGGATATCACCCGCACGGTATGGCTCGGCGGAAGGATTCCGGAGCAGGCGAAACTGGACTATACCTACGTTCTCAAAGGTCACATAGCGCTCCAGACGGCACGTTTCCCGCGCGGCACCAGAGGCAATCAGCTTGACGCGTTAGCGAAACAGTACATGTGGCAGGCCGGCATCACTTTCGGTCACGGTACAGGTCACGGCGTAGGACATTTCTTAGGCTGCCACGAAGGACCGCAGAACGTGCGCACGGACAACAACCCCACCCCGTTAGAGGTAGGACATATCATCTCCGACGAACCGGGAATCTACCGCACCGGCAAATGGGGCATCCGCACGGAGAACCTGATCACCGTCATTCCTGCCAAGCAGACGAAAGCAACGACGACGGAAGACGAATGGCTGACCTTCGAGACGCTGACGCTCTGTTTCTACGACACAAGCCTGATTGAGATGAGCCTAATGACGGAGGATGAGATCGACTGGCTGAACGCCTACCACGTACGCGTCTATAAAGAGGTTAGTCCGCTGCTGAACGAAGAGGAGAAGCAATACCTGGCTAAGAAATGCGCGGCAATAGAGATTTAGGATTTAAGATTTAGGATTTAAGATTTATATGAAAGAGAACAAAATTGACGGGCGGTTATACAACCCGTACATTATTGAAGAGAGGCAGCTGAATATCACCCAACTCGATGTATTCAGCCGCTTAATGATGGACCGAATCCTGTTCCTCAGCGGAGAGGTAGTAGGCGACACGATGGACACCTTAGTGGCTCAGTTGCTGTTTCTGGACTCGGTGAACCACGATCCGATTAACCTGTATATCAATTCGCAAGGCGGCGAGTGCTACTCGGGCTTGGAGTTGATCTCGGTGATGAAATTCATCAAATCACCGGTCTATACGACGGTCCTGGGTCTGGCAGCCAGCATGGGTGCCGTGATTGCTTCGGCAGGCGAGAAAGGTCATCGCATGGCATTACCCTACTCGCGGTTTATGATCCATCAGCCCAGTTCGGGAATCGGCTACTCCACATTTAAAGATCAGGCCATCCACCTCAAAGAGATGGAAAGCCTGAAGATGGATTTATACCAAGTATTGTCCGAGAACAGCGGTCAGACGATTGAGCAGATCGAAGCGCTGTGTGATCGCGACAACTGGATGAAAGCCGAGGAAGCCATTCAGTTAGGCTTCCTTGATAGTATCATTCAATAAGTCTGCCGTCCGCAGTGTAAAGCCTGCCGGACCGACGGATATACATCTGCCCGTTGCGGAAGAACTTCTCTACCGCGCGGGTATTTTGTATATGCTCCAGTCCCTGGATAGCTTTCTCCACGACGGTCAGACGGAGGGTATAGGTGGAGTCACAACCGTAAGCGGAGTTATATTCCGCCACGAGGGTGGTATCGCCTACAGGCAGGACGGAGAGGTCAACACCCTGCCATTCTTTCTCTTCGCCCTCTTCGATGGTCATAGCCGACTCCATACGCATGGTCGGATAGACCTGAACGACGAGCGCTACAATCGAGTCACCGCCGTAGATATTCTTCTCCTCAACGAGAACGGAATCCTCGGTAGGACGCTTGTAGATCTTACCGGCATACTCTATCGGTTCGCCGGCACAGGTAGAGATCGTATCTACGCCGTAGGTCACAGGAAACGCAGGACGCTCGCTAAGCGAGAGATAGAGGGTATAGGTTGAGTCACAACCATATACAGAGGTATATTTCGCCACGAGCGTAGTGTCGCCTACAGGCAGAACGGAGAGGTCGATACCCTGCCACTCGCCCGGATCACCGGCATACATGCTCAGCGATTCTTCCTGAGCGAAGAGCGGATGTACATGGAGCGTGAAGGTGATAATCGAATCGCCACCGGCTACATTAGGAATGGTATCGTAGTAGGTGCCCTCCTCGGCGAGTTCCGCAAAGAGCTCATCGGTATAGGCATCGCCCGCACATATATCCGCCGAGTAGGCATAATACGTATCCTCGGGGAGGTAGTTAGCCGTTCCAGTCAGGGCGATAGTAGCGGTAGAGACCCCATCGGAGACCGTGATCACCGCCGCCATCTGTCCGCCGTCCTGCGGAGTGAAATAGACCGGGATGGCATAGTTAGCGATCTTACCGAGTGTACCTCCCGCAGCAGCCTCAGCCGTTCCGTTCGCCGAAGCACACGCATTCGCGCCTACGGCATAAACCAGCGGCTGGGTGCTCTCTGCCGAACCGATACGGAAGTTAGCCGGGTTGGAAGAGGTCACCGTGATATCTCCCGCAGAAAGGAAAGAACGGAGATTCACCATATACGGCTCGGAGACAGTGAGCGCGTCGATGGTCTCGAAGTTATGGGAAGCCACAGAGGTTCCATACTCTCCCGAAGCCAAGAGGATATGTTTCGCCAGCGGAATATCAAAATGATAGACATGCACCTTGTGGGTAGGCAACCCTTCTCTATTGAATTTAATCCAGTTGATATTTTTTCCTACGGAGAAGGACTCGGTCGTGTTGCTGCCATTAGAGGTATTCTCAGCGAGTTTGCCGACCTTGGTGGTATTACTTCCGTTATCGGCCGAAGTCAGAACTTCGGTATCAATTTTTGCAAAAGCTCCCAACCAGTCAATCCACTCATAGCGCCACTTGACATTGAGGGTACCGGTCGTAGGTGCAAAGACGCCATCGGCTGCATAGTCCCCCTGGGTATTCATCGTATGAGTAGCATCATCATAGATCGAATACCAAACGCCGTTATGGTAGGTCTGCGCAGAGAGCGCACAAGCGGCTACCAAAGGCAAAATAGATAGAAATAAACGTTTCATCATTTTATTCGCATTTATTGTATTTTCTTACCTAAGATATCATACATCTTCTCATCCTTGCGGATAATATAGATCTTGCCGTTGAGAAGCACTTTGCGTGCCGCGCGGCCGGATGAGATCTCTGCGTCCTCCAGCCCTTCGATTACCGGAACGGCATTCACCGTAAGATGAAGAACAATCGTGGAGTCGCAATCATATACCGAATAATAGGTCGTATAGAGCGTATGCTCGCCTACCGGCATGGAGGATAAGTTCCATCCCTGCCAGGAGCGCGATTCACCTTCCTGCATAGTGAGGTACTCGTCCGTCTCGATATTCGGATAGACGGTCACGGTCAAGTGCACGATCGAGTCACCGCCGTAGATATTCTGCCCGGCAAGGAGTATATCGCCCTTGAAAGCCGCGGAATACGTAACGCCCTCGTAGGTCACTTGTTCTCCCTCGCATAAGATCGCCTCATAGGCGCCATACGTAATAGGAATATCGGAGATAAAGAGTACGAGCGAACACACAGAGTCACAACCGGCGAGGGTCTTGAGGCTGTCGCGATAGACATAGGGCTCAGCCTGCGCGGGCAGATCGGCTATATGTATGCCATGCCAGGTCGTATCCACCGTATTGAGCCTCAGCGTGTCTGCCAGAGAATAAGCCGGCAGCGTCGTCAGGGTCAGGGTAATAATCGAGTCTCCTCCCTGGGTATTGGGGATGGTAGTGGTATAAGTTCCCGCCTCGCTCAGATTAGCGAAGAGCTCGTCGGAATAAAGCTCATTGGCACAGGTAGAAGCGGAATAGTGATACTCGGTATCTTTCGTCTCAGGAACCGGTTCAGCCATCTGGAGGGTATAAACAGAATACGCTTTTGCCTGAGAATAGTTATTCGCCACAACATATACATACACCTTGTTATTCGCAGCGTCGTAACCGACAAATGTCTTAGCACCCTTACCATTGGTAGTTGCCGCGAACGTATAATCGCTATCGCTAAACTCCATATCGGTAGAAGCCGCTCCATTCGTAAAATGAACTGCTGTTCCATTCATCTTCAGCGACGACAAGGCATAGTTATAAATGATCTCCACATCGTCCAGATAGACATTATCCGGACTGCTGCTCGAGGAGTTTCCTCCGCCCGGGGTAGCATTGGTGGAGAAAGTAACCAAGATATACGCTGCCGTCGTAGGATCCAGAGAGGTATAGACGAACGGAGTAGAGAGGCGTTGCCATCCCTTCGAACCAGTAGCGGAATAGTTAATCTCTGCGTTACCCACCTTAACCGAACCATACGAACCGGTTTCCGGATCTTGGTAGCGTGCATTCTGAGTGATAACGGCATTCGCACGAGCTTTATTGGAGTTGTCAGAAACGTTTCCGCCGCCGGGTATATATTTCGCCCAGAAGACCAGCGAATCCGGCTGGCCTACAAAAGCAGTATTATAGCCATTATTGTCCGGGGCAGAGAAATTATAGTTTCCGCTGGCATCACCGGCTGTCATAGAACCCGCATTGATCTGTCCGTTCGTGCAGTTTCCGTTAGCTTTGTTTCCTCCTATGACACCTTTCGATTTGATCAGCGCACTCTGCGACCCAGATGTCCCGGGACGAACATCCGTACTACGGGAGAACTGCTCAGTATTACCCTTCACAAAGCTGGCGAAAGAACCCGTCGCTGTACCGAATGAATGCCATCCGGCCACCTCGTTGTTACTCCAAGAACCCTCAAAGCCACCATTCGTAATGGCATAATTGCGATTCGTCACCTTGTTTCCGTTAAAAACTACCGAAATCGGTTCAGGAAGGTCGGCTTCTATAGAAAGCGACACATTCGCAACCGTCCCGTTGAGCTGACTTCCGTTCACCATCGACACCTCCGCACGCGTCTGAATGGCTTTGATATACAGCGAACGGTTATTCAGACTCAACTGACCGGAGTTACTCATCGGGATATTAACCAGCACGATATCTCCCAGCGAAACACCGCTGAACTGAAAATCCGGCAATACAAACGTAATCGTACTCGCCGTCTTGCCCGGAAGGATATATACCTCCTTGTTCGGATATTCATCGCCGCCGATATTCAGCGAGCCCTGGAATACTCCGGTAACGTCACTTACCGAAACGGCCTTTGCCGAAACGGCCAGCATAGAGATTAATAAAAATACAGTAAAAATCTTTTTCATATCTTTTATAACGTAATATTCATTCTGCACACAAACGTACGCGGAGCAGCTAATGCCATAGGACGGAAACTATACTCCGCATTGAGAAGATTATTGATCAGGAACTGCACCTCCACATGCTCTTTGAAGCGGACAGAAGCACGCAGATCCATAGTAAACACACCGGTGTTATGCTCCATCCAGTAGTCATGCAGCGAGACACCGTCTTCGTAACCAAATACGAAGTCGCGGACATAATCCATAAGGTCGGGCTCCGCTTTCTCACGCTCGTCCACCATGATATAATCCACCGCTAACATCTTACTGCGGTACATCATATTCACGCCCAGCGAGAGCCACTTGTAGTTATAGTCAATAGAGGTCTTGAAGGAGTGTTTGTTGCGGTACTTGAGGTACTTGGAGTCATTGGATTTATTCTTCATCTGCAGCGGGTCCGTATAGGTCTTCTCCTCCTCGATACGCTTGGCGTTATCCACATCCTCGGGTTGCGTAAAGGTATAACCGATCGTATAGCGGAGTCCCATATCCTTCGTGATATCCACCTTACCGGCGGTACTGATCTCCGCACCGTAGATACGCGCATGATTGACATTCACAAACTGCGCTCCGATACCGATTCCGGCATTGCTCAGCGACTTGGTAGCCATGATATCATCGATGATATTCTGCGCCTCACTGACCACATCGTCCATCGAGTTAATCATCGAGAAATCGGAGTTACGGAAGAGACCGAACTGGTACTCGATCATATTCCTGTACTCGGTATAGAAGGCAGCTACGTCCAGCGTACCGGTGATCGGGCCGAACTTATAGAGCTGCTTATAACCGATCTCGGCATTGAAACCGGACTCCGGCTTGATATCATGATTCGGATACACACCTACGCCACCGATATCCTTGCGGGCAAATTTCTCCGTGATAGAGGGGTTACGATACCCCTGACCAAAGCTCGCGCGAAGGAATCCCGCCTTGTATATCTCCCAGTTCAGACCTGCGCGGAAGACCGGACGTACCGGGCAGAGCCACTTACCAATCTGGATATTCGCCTCCTTATAATGGTCATCCATGCGATAGTACTCCAGACGCATACCGGCACTGAGCGACAACTTATCTGCGATACGATGGTCGTACTGCAGGTACGCCGCTACGTTATCCGTATGGTGGGTTCCCGTAACATTAGCAGTATTGGTGATATGATTCCAGTTAACACCCGTCGTCAGGCGCACACCGGAGTTCCACTGCTTGGCAAACTGATAATCCAGATAGCCGTTATAGGTCAACTCCGGGCGAGTCGGGTTCTGGTCCGACAGAAGATTCATGGCGTATGCCACTACATCTTGTAACTCGGCTATCGTACCGGTATAGCCCAAACCGTTCTGTACCAGATTGATACCACTCTTTACAGCGTTTAACCAATCCTCATTCATTACAGGAATAGCTACTTCCTGGAAGGTCAATACAATCGCATCCTTTGCGGACATTCCGCCGTCTGTATAACTCTTGTACTGGTCGTAGTAACCTTTCACCTTGTCCATATCAAAGCTCTGCACAGCCCATTTAGCCAACTCCTCGGTTGTCATCGTGGCAGAAGGGGTAGTCAAGTTATCGGAGGTGAGATAGAACCGCGCACGGAGCTTATGCGAAGTTCCGTTATCGGCATTATCGTAGTTCCAGAAAGGATCGATATTGAAGTTATGCTCCTTACGGCCCATATTCGTCAGCGGCGAAGGATGAATAGGATCCTTCGGGCTGCGCCAGATGAAGAAATCGCCATATTGGTTAGCAACGTAATTCACGTTCGCACCCATCGTCATGTATTTGCCGGCCTCCATCGGCTGGTGATACGTCAAGTTACCTCCCAAACGCACACGGTCGTTAAAACTCTGCTGGCGGAATCCCTCGTCCTTAAAGCCGCTGATAGCGCCCGAGACGTCAAAATTACCTACTCGGCGTGCGTGCGACGCCTCCGCTCCGTAATACAACGGCAAACGCGCGCCTGTGTACGCGTATTCCTTATAATTATCATAGATACCTACATATCCGCTGATCTTCGTCTCCGGCTTCAGACCCGGACGCTGCGTACGCACATTGATCACACCGTTCAGCGCCGACGAACCGTACAAAACCGACGAAGCACCCTTGATCACCTCTACCTGACCGACATTCTCCAGCGGCACGTTGTTCCAGTTGATCTCTCCGGTCTTCGGATTCAAAATCGACATACCGTCCATCAACACCTGACAACGGCTTCCGACGCTATACGTCCATCCTCCGCCGCCGCGGATAGAAGGCTGCTTGTCGATAATCTCCACACCCGGCAGGGTCTGTAAAGTCGCAGACAAGTCCGTCGGGGCCTGACTGCGAAGCGCCTGAGGTTTCAACACCTCCATCGAAACCGTCACATCGGTTGACCTTTGCTCAAAACGACCTGCAGTCACTACTACGTCGTCGAGGATCTCATTATGCGTCAGCAACGGCACATTCAGCACTTTCGTCAGAGAATTGACCAAACGCGTCTCTGTGTCATAGCCCACATACGAGAAACTGAGCATCGTCGGTTTCTTTGTGTCCACTAAAAGGGTATAATGTCCGTCAAAATCGGTTACCGTACCTTTCGACGGATCGTTCTTGTCACACACCGTTACGCCGATCAACGGCTCACGGGTCTGAAAATCTGTAACGACGCCGGAAACCTCGGTCATTTGCGCCCCACCCGACGTCTGAGCCCACGCGCTGATGCTCGCTATGAGCAGGATAAGAAATAGAGAAAATTTGTTTTTATTCATTCGTTTTTGTACCTTTATTCAAAACCGGGTGCAAAATTACTGCTTTATTCTCACATACGCAATACCAAATTTTAATAGAAAGTGCTCTTTTTTTATTATTTTCTGCAAAATCTTAAAAATCGTACACAATTTTGGAAGAAAATACGCATTTATGTACATATTATATTAAAAAAAATGAGCCCCCTTTCGAGGACTCATTTCGGACAAACGAAACATTTGTTTTATAATAATTCTACACTTCGGTTGACAAATTTGGCAAGTGCTTCGCCTTTCAGTTGACCGGAAGCCAGAAGGGCGATATCGATCAGCTGTTTCATCCGCTCGTCTTCACCTTCCAGCTTATAAACCGTCTTAACGACCGTCTCTTTCTTGCCGTCTTTCTCCACTTCTTCGTTCACTTGCTCGCTACTCTCTTTCGCCGCCAGCTCCTGAATCAGCGGGTGTGCGGTATTGATGACGAGGTTGTAACTATCCGGCATCTGGCCGTAGAAAGACATGCCTTGCTGGTGCGCACTCATCTCTTTCATTCGGCGCATGAACTCGTTCTGCGTCAGGAATACCGGCAGCGCGTCCGCAGCCGCAGCCTCGCAAGTGACAGTATAACGCAACTTATCCTCCGCGCTCGGCAGCAAGTTCTCAAAGGCCTTTCTAAGTCCTTCTTTCTGCTCGGCGGAATACGTATCCTTCGCCTGGTCTTCCTTCTTGATCAGGTTCTCGATAGTGTCGCTGTCAATCCGCACGAAACGAAGTTTGTTCTCCTCCGCTTTCTGCTCTGCCTGACTCATGCAATGTACGTCCAACTCGCCGTCCATCAGCAGTACGTCGTACCCCTTCGCCTTCGCACGCTCGATATAGGTGTAATGTGCGTCCGGATCGTTGGTATAGAGAAGCACCAGATTGCCGTCCTTGTCGGTCTGCGCGTCCTTGACCTGCGCCTTGTATTCATCGAGCGTCGCGTACTTGCCGTCGAGGTTCTTCAGCAGCGCAAAATCTTTCGCTTTCTCATAGAACTTCTCGTCGGTCAGCATACCGAACTGGATGAACATCTTGATATCGTCCCATTTCTTCGCAAACTCCTCTTTATCAGCCTTATACAGCTCCATGAGTTTGTCGGCAACTTTCTTCGTGATATACCCGCTGATCTTCTTGACATTATTGTCGCTCTGCAGATAAGAACGGCTCACGTTCAGCGGGATATCCGGGCTGTCGATTACGCCGTGAAGCAGCGTCAGATACTCCGGCACGATATTCTCCACCTCATCCGTCACATAGACCTGGTTGCAATAGAGTTGGATCTTGTTGCGATGTACATCCAGATTGCTCTTGATCTTCGGGAAGTACAGGATTCCCGTCAGGTTGAACGGATAATCCACATTCAGATGGATATGGAACAACGGCTCCTCAAACTGCATTGGATAGAGCTCGTGGTAGAACTTGTCGTAATCTTCGTCTTTCAACTCGCTCGGCTTACGCGTCCAGGCGGGGTTGACATCATTAATGATGTTCTCCTCGTCGAGTTCCACCTCTTTGCCGTCTTTCCACTCTTTCTTCTTGCCGAAAGCAATCTCCACCGGCAGGAACTTGCAGTATTTCTTCAAGAGCCCTTCGATTGTCGCATCCTCCAGATACTGGCTGAACTCATCGTCGATATGCAGCACGATATCCGTTCCGCGCTCGGCTTTGATGGTATCCTCCATCGTGTACTCCGGATCGCCTTCACAGCTCCAGTGAACGGCTTTCGCGTCCTCTTGATAACTCTGCGAGAAGATCTCCACTTTCTTGCTGACCATGAATGCGGAATAGAAGCCCAGGCCGAAATGTCCGATGATGGCCTCGGTCTTGTCTTTGTATTTGTTCACGAACTCTTCGGCACCGGAGAACGCAATCTGGTTGATATATTTGTCCACCTCCTCAGCGGTCATGCCTATTCCGTGATCCGAGACCGTCAAGGTCTTCTTATTCTTATCTATGGACACGCGTACACGCAAATCGCCCAGATCGCCTTTCACTTCGCCGACCGACGATAGAGTCTTCAACTTCTGCGTCGCATCTACCGCATTGGAGATCAACTCACGCAAAAAGATCTCATGATCCGAATACAAAAATTTCTTAATGACGGGGAATATATTGTCACTCGTTACCCCAATATTACCTTTGCTCATAGTATATGTTTTGTTTAAAAATTTCGTCATGTCGTCATGACGTTATGCCGTCATGCCGATTTTTTCTGAACAAATCTCATGCCATGAGCTTTTTTCTGCCAAAATGGCAGTTATT
>ODAJ012174262.1_pt1 | contig 12027 bp, 9 predicted proteins | sample 1539241 | NCBI WGS metagenome assembly ODAJ01 (sample SAMN02144231, study PRJEB22623) | gut metagenome | biome: sheep rumen | host: Ovis aries | place: New Zealand | reverse complement strand
TCCTCGCCGTCGGTCATGCGCTTGGCCGTGAAGTACATCGGCTCCGGATGCAGCACCTCTTTGTTTTTGTTGTAGTGCGAGACGAACGAACGGATACCGCCCTCAAAGCAGTAGTCGCGCTCCATCTGGCTGCCCTCGCGCTCGTCGATCGCGGTGATGCGAACGCCCGCGTTCAAAAACGCCAGCTCCCGGAGACGGGATTTCAGCTTGTCAAACTCAAACTTGACTTCGTCAAAGATATCGGGATCGGGATGGAACGTCACGGACGTGCCGGTGTCGCCGGGGTCACATTCGCCCACGATCTCCACCTTCGTCATCGGGATGCCGCGCTGATACCGCTGCCGGTGAATCTTCCCGTCGCGCCGCACCTCAACCGTGAGGTCGTCCGCAAGCGCGTTGACGCAGGACAGGCCGACGCCATGCAGACCGCCGGATACCTTATAGCCTCCGCCGCCGAACTTGCCGCCTGCGTGCAGGATCGTCAAAGCGACCTCCAAGGCGTCCTTGCCGGTCTTTGCGTGATAGCCCACCGGGATGCCGCGGCCGTTGTCCTTGACCGTCACATATTCGCCCTCGTGGACGGTGATCGTAACGTGGTCGCAGTAGCCCGCCATGGCCTCGTCGATGGAGTTATCGACAAGCTCATAGATCAGGTGGTGCAGACCTCTCGAATCGGTCGAGCCGATGTACATGCCGGGGCGACGGCGCACCGCTTCCAAGCCCTCCAAAACCTGAATTTGGGAAGCGTCATAATTGCCGTTGACTTCGTGCTGAATGTCTTCCATGTTGTTTCTCCGTTTCTGATACTGTTAAACCTTTCACTTCGGAAAGAACTGCCCGTTGCGGCGGGCAGGAAAGCCTTCCCCTTCATGGGGAAGGGGGACCGTCGAAGACGGTGGATGAGGTGTCTGACTTTAGCCCGCATTTTGTGCGGATTTAGCTGAGGCCCTGCCTCGATTTAGCTGCGAAGCCCCGCTTCGCTGATTCGCTCCTGCAGCGTCTTCACCGCTGTGGACGCGGCGTAGACATAGGTATCGTCGCCCTTGGTGCAGATCACGTAGGACTTCGGGCGGCCGTAGGAGGGGTAGTAGTGCCCGATCTCTACGCAGTCGCGGATCAGGCGTTCGGTCTCGGCGCTGACGTTCTCCACGGGCAGGATCGCCACGATCGACGCGCTCGGGACAAACCGGTTCTCTCCGATGTGCAGCAGCATTTATACCTCCGAAACGCGTCCGTTCTCGACATGCCAGACCTGCATGGTCAGCGTTTCGATGGACGCAAATTCTTCCAAGTGGGTGCAGGTCACAAACGCCTGACAATCGCTCACAACCTCCAAAAGCCTTGCCTGCCGGTCGGCGTCGAGCTCCGAAAACACATCGTCCAGCAGCAGCACCGGCCGCTCGCCGCGCGTCCTTTTGATCAGCTCGATCTCCGACAGCTTCAGCGACAGCGCCGTGGTTCTTTGCTGCCCCTGCGAGCCGAAAACGCGCACGTCGCGCCCGTTCAGCATCAGCCCCAGATCGTCCCGGTGCGGGCCGACGGACGTAAAGCCGCGGAAGATATCGCGCTCCAATCGCTCGGCCAGCTGCTCCTGCAGCGTTTCCGCCAAGCGTTCCTCATCCGTGTACGGCACCGACGGCTCATACGTCACGCGAAGATTCTCCTTGCCGCCGCTCATCGAACGGTGCAGCTCATGGGCAAGGCCGGAAAGCTCCTGCACAAACTGCGTGCGTTCGCGGATGATCCGGCTGCCGAGCCGCGCAAGCTGCTCGTCCCAAAGCTCGATCATGTCGTAGCGGATCGGCGTTTCCTTTAAGAGCAGGTTACGGTTCTTGAGCGCGTTGTTGTACTGCTGCAGATCGTAGTAGTACGCGGGCTTCATCTGGCTCAGCTCCATATCGAGAAACCGCCGCCGCTCGGCAGGACCGTCCTTCACAAGCTGCAAATCCTCCGGCGAGAACATCACCACATTCAGACAGCCCATCAGCTCGCCCGAACGGGACGTGGCCGCATCGTCGATGTAGACCTTTTTGCGCTCGCCCTCGCACAGCTCGATGCGGATCGAGCGCGACCCGCCGCGCGTGTCGAGGTACAGCCGCACGCCGCCGAACGGCTCATGCTCCTGCAAAAGCTCTGCGTCGCGCGCGGTGCGGTGGCTCCGGCCGAGGGCGCAGAGGAAGATGGATTCCAGAATGTTCGTCTTGCCCGCCGCGTTCAGCCCTTCGAACACATTCAAGCCCGGATCGGGCGAAAGCTCGAGCGCATCGTAGTTTCGATAGTGACTTAGCTTCAGCCCCCGGATTCGCAAAGCGTTATACCTCCACCATGGATATGTATCAGTATACCATATTTCACAAGGGGTGTAAATAATAATATAGAAGAAACCCCCGATTTTGCGGAAATCTTACATGATCGGCGGCACAAAAACAAACGAAATATTGATGCGGCGAACGGGTAGAAAAGGGATGGCGGAGACGAATGAAAACCGGTTTTTGCGTAGTGTGGAACAAACACCGCACACACAAAAACCCGTTCCGCCCTCCAAAGTTCACGCCGGCGTCACGTCCGCGCCGAAATTGGGGCTTTTCGCAGAACAAAAACTATGCTATACTGTGTGTAATACAATGACAGGAGTATGGTCATGGGATTTTTGGATCGTCTGCTCGGCAACACGAGCGAGAGTAAATTAAAAAAACTGCGTCCGAAGGTGGCGGAGATCAACGCTTTGGAGCCGAAGTATCAGGCCATGAGCGACGAAGAGCTTCGCGGCTGCACGGCGGCTTTTAAGGCACGGCTGCAAAACGGCGAGACGCTGGACGATATCCTTTGCGAAGCGTTCGCGGCGGTGCGCGAAGCGAGCGTCCGCACGGTCGGGATGCGGCATTTCGATGTGCAGCTGCTCGGCGGCATGGTGCTGCATCAGGGGCGCATTGCGGAGATGAAGACCGGCGAGGGCAAAACGCTCGTCGAAACGATGCCGGCTTACCTCAACGCGCTCGAGGGGCGCGGCGTGCATATCGTCACGGTCAACGATTACCTTGCAAAGCGCGACGCGCAATGGATGGGCAAGATCTATAAGTTCCTCGGCATGACGGTCGGCTGCATCGTGCACGATCTGGACAACGACGCGCGCCGCGAGGCGTATGCGTGCGATATCACCTACGGCACGAACAACGAATTCGGGTTCGACTATCTGCGCGACAATATGTGCGTCTACAAGGAGAACATGGTGCAGCGCGAGCTGCATTATGCGATCATCGACGAGGTGGACTCCATCCTGATCGACGAAGCCAGAACGCCTTTGATCATCAGCGGCCACGGCGAGGAATCGTCCGCGATGTATCAGGAGGCCGACCGGTTTGTGCGGCGGCTTGTGCGCGGCGAGAACATCAAGGACACGAGCAAGACCGATCAGATCCTCGGCGAGGATCAGCCCGAAAGCGGCGACTATATGTGCGATATCAAGCGCCGCACGGTCATGCTGACGCAGGAGGGCATCAAAAAGGCCGAAGCGTTCTTCAAGATCAACAGCCTTGCCGATGTGGAGAACACCGAGCTGAACCACTACATCAAGCAGGCGCTGCGTGCCAACGCGCTGTTCGAGCGCGACCGCGACTATGTCGTGCAGAACGGGCAGGTCATCATCGTCGATGAATTTACGGGCCGTCTGATGATCGGCCGCCGGTACAGCGAAGGTCTGCATCAGGCGCTGGAGGCCAAGGAGGGCGTGAAGGTCGAGCGCGAAAACAAGACGCTGGCGACGATCACGTTCCAGAACTATTTCCGCATGTTCCATAAGTTAGCGGGCATGACCGGTACGGCCAAAACCGAGGAGGACGAGTTCTCCGGCATCTATGACCTCGACGTGGTCGAGATCCCGACGAACAAGCCGAACATCCGCAAGGACTTCAAGGACGTCGTTTACATGACCGAGGAGGGCAAGTTCCGCGCGGTCGTGGAGGAGATCGAGCGCATCCACGCAACCGGGCAGCCGATCCTGGTCGGCACGATTTCGGTCGAGCGCAGCGAATACCTTTCTGCACTCTTGAAGCGGCGCGGCATCAAGCATGAGGTCTTGAATGCGAAGTATCACGCGAAGGAAGCGGAGATCGTCGCGCAGGCCGGTAAGCTCGGACAGATCACGATTGCCACGAACATGGCGGGCCGCGGCACGGATATTCTGCTCGGCGGCAACCCGGAGTTTTTGGCGCGCAAGGCGCTGCGGCAGCAGGGCATGGACGAGGAGCTGATCGAGGAAGCGACCGGCCACGCGGAGACCGAGGACGAGGAGATCATCGCCGCGCGTGCGGAATTCACACGGCTCTATAACGAATACAAGGTGGAGACCGAAAAGGAGCACGAGGAGGTCGTGCGCTTGGGCGGCCTGCATATCATCGGCACGGAGCGGCATGAAAGCCGACGGATCGACAATCAGCTGCGCGGCCGCGCAGGCCGACAGGGCGACCCCGGCAGCACGCGGTTCTATGTGAGCTTGAAGGACGACCTGATGAAGCGGTTCGGCGCGGATCGCGTGGAGGGCTTGATGCAGCGGCTCAGCCCCGATGACGACGTACCGATTGAAAACGGCCTGATCACGAAGCAGATCGAGGCGGCGCAGAAGCGCGTCGAGGGCGCGAACTTTGATATGCGCAAGAACGTTTTGCGCTACGACGATATCATGAACCAGCAGCGCGAGATCATCTACGGCGAGCGCCGCAAGGTGCTGATGGGCGAGGATCTGTCCTCTTCGTTCGACAGTATGAGCCGCGAGGTCGTGGAGAACATCGTGCGCACCTATTGCTCCGAGCACGGCAAGAGCAGCGATTGGAACCTGGATGCGGTCAGCAAGGAGCTGGCCGATCTATGCGGCATCCTGCCCGCGGACTTCTTTGCCACGCTCAAGGGCGACAGACACGTTACGGTGGAGCAGGTGATCGACGCTGCCGACGCGGTCGTGCAGCAGCGCCGCAAGGATAAGGAAGCGGAGCTGAAGGAGCAGGGCGTGGACATGCGCGAGGTCGAACGGATCATGCTGCTGCGTTCGGTCGATTCGCATTGGATGGATCACATCGACGCGATGGATCAGCTGCGGCAGGGCATCGGGCTAAGGGCCTACGGCCAGACCGACCCGGTCAATGCGTATACGTCCGAGGGCACGGAGATGTTCGATCAGATGGTCGGTGAGATCCGCGAGAATGCGGTGCGGAACCTCCTGCATGTTGCGGTGCGCAAGGCGCCGGTCGTGCGGCAGCAGGTCGCCAAGCCGGTCGAAACCCCGTCCGAGGACGGCAATAAGCCGACCGTGAAGCCCAAGCGTCTGAAAATCGGCCGCAATGACCCCTGCCCCTGCGGCAGCGGGAAGAAGTATAAGAACTGCTGCGGGAAAAATGTATAAAGAAAACGAGGTCGCTTCGGCGGCCTCGTTTTTGTGCGTAATCCATGCTTTGCATGGGCGCAATCGTGCGAGGCGTTCCTTTCATAAGCGAAAGGGATTGCGATCAAACAAAAACCGCTTATGTGCAGGCTATACACATAAGCGGTTTGATCATTTTTGGCTTTCTTTGTTTCTTGGTACTTCTTTATTGCTTTCTCCCGAAAGAAATAAAGAAGTACGAAAAGAAGAGAAGACCTTCCCTCAATCCTCATGGAACGTCGGGAACGTGACGGAAATCTCGGTGCCGACGCCCTCGCGGGATTCGAGACGGATCTGCGCATGGTGCTGTTCGCAGATCTGCCGCACGATGGCAAGGCCGAGCCCCGTGCCGCCGGTGGCCTTACTGCGGCTCTTATCGACGCGATAGAAACGCTCGAAAATGCGCGCCTGATGCGCCTTCGGGATGCCGATGCCGGTGTCCCGCACGGTCAGCACATGATGGTGTACACGCACCGAAACGGAGCCGTTGTCGCGGTTGTAGCGGATCGCGTTATCGACAAGGTTATAGATCAGCTCGGAAAGCAGCGCGCGGTTGCCGGTGACGACCGAGGGTTCCCCGGTCAGCGAGATCGTCGTGTTCTGCCGCATGGCGGCGGCCTCGAGCGTCTCGATATTCTCCTGCGCCAGCTGATAAAGATCGACCTGCTCGGCTTCGGCCATGATCTGCGTTTCGTCCAGCTCGGTCAGCTTGATGATATCGGTGACGAGCTTGAGCATGCGCTTGGCTTCACGGTTGATGCGCGCGGCGAACTTTTGGATGTCCTCCTGCTTGGCCATGCCGGTTTCGATCATTTCGGCGTAGCCGGAAATCGAGGTCAGCGGCGTTTTCAGCTCATGCGAAACGTTCGCCGTAAACTCCTGCTTGCGGCGGTCGTCCATGTTCGTGAGGTAGAGGATCGCGCCGCTGCGCTGCCCGCCGGAGATACGGTCGTTATACAGCAGCTGCACCGCATGGCCGTGCAGCTCAAAAATTTCCGTGTCGCCGTTGCGCGCGGAACTAAGGAACGACGAAATCCGGTCGTCCAGATCATCGGTATGCGATTTGTTCCGCAGATGGAGATAGTCGTTGGCGACCTCGTTGGCGTACAGAATCCTGCCGTCCAGATCGCAGACCATGATGCCGTTCGGCAGCGATTCCACAATCTGACGGAAGATTTGCGGATCGCCCATGTGTTACTCTCCGAGACGGTAGCCGACGTTGCGGATCGTGACGATCAGCTTGCCCGCGGCGCCGAGCTTCTGCCGCAGCGTCTTGATGTGCATATCGACGGTGCGCGTTTCGCCCGCAAACGCAAAGCCCCAAACGGTGTCCATCAGGCGGCTGCGTGTCACGACCGTGCCCTTGTTCTGGAGCAGGAACTTCAACAACTCAAACTCCTTGAACGTCAGCTCCACAGGCTCGTCGTTCACGGTGACGCGGTGCGTTTCGATGTTCATCACGATCGGGTCGTAACGCAGGATCATGCCCGCGCCCGCATTGAACTCACGCGAGGTGCGGCGCAGCAGCGCCTTCACGCGGGAGACCAGCTCGGTCACGCTGAACGGCTTGGAAATGTAATCGTCGGCGCCGGTGTCCAGACCGCTGACACGGTCGGACTCAGTCGTCTTGGCGGTGACCATGATGATCGGCACGGTCTGCGTTTCGGAATCCGCACGAAGGTGCTTTAGGATGCTCATACCGTCCTCACCGGGGAGCATGATATCGAGCAGCACAAGGTCGGGAATACGTCTGCCGATCGCCTCATACAGCTCCGTACTTTCGGTAAAGGATTGCACCTCCAAATCGCTGTTCTGCAGGGCGTAGGTCTCGAGTTCACGGATGTCGCTGTCGTCTTCTACCAAATAAATCAGTGCCATATTTCTCTCCTTTACTTTGTTGTCAATCGTTTAATGGCTTCTGCCATGATCTCTGTATTGAACCGGAGATCGTCCAAAGCGACGGATTCGTCCGGTACGTGGCACAGGTTCTCGTCGCCCTCGCGGACGATGCCGAATGCCACGGCGTTGGGCAGCTCCCTCGCATACGTGCCGCCGCCCATCGAAAGCGGCTTGGAATCGCTGCCGTTGATCTCATTATACACGCCCATCAGCGTGGAAACCAGCTCGGTATCCGCCGGAATGAAATGCCCCGGCTTGATGACCTCCTTCACGCGCGCAAGGCCGAGCGCGGCATACGCCTTGTCCCACGTATCGAGCAGCGCCTCCGCCTTCTGCGTGAACGGATGGCGGCAGTCGCAGGTGAAGGTGACGCCGGTTTCGTCGATCGTGAACATGTCCGGCGAATAGGTCGTGCGGCCGGAATCGTCGGTCACGTCGATGCCGAGATGCTCGCCGTGCATGTCCATCGCCCACAGCGCGTCAAGCCCCCTCACAAGCACCGCGTCCTCTGCGGGCAGATCCTGCTTGGCCAGTACGTCGAGCGTTGCCAGAAGCGCGTTTTTCGCAAACTCCGGCATGGAGGCATGGCCGCCTCTGCCGGTGACGGTGAGCACATCGCCCTTTACGTCGAGCGTAAAGCCCTCCGGCGCTTCGACCGGCTTGAACGGAACGGGCAGCGTTGCCGTCACGACGCCGGGGATGACATTGGCCGCGGTGCCGACCGACACGCGAAGGCCGAATTTGCCGTTCTTATGATAGGTCGATTGCAGAATGCCCATTTCGGAATTGACGACCGGGTATTCCGCATCGGGCGTGAACGCCATCGTCGGTGCGCCCTCGACCTTTAGGTAATGCTCGACGCCGAGGGAACCGATCTCCTCATCGGTGCCGAGAATGATGCGCACCTTGCGCTTCATCGGAACGCCGCTGGCCTTGACCGCCGCGAGCGCATACAGCGCCGACACCGCCGCGCCCTTATCGTCGAGCGTGCCTCTGCCGTAGATGCGGCCGTTGTGGATCTCCGCACCGTAGGGCGGGTAGGTCCAGCCGAGCCCCTCGGGGACGACGTCGAGGTGGGCCAGGATGCCGAGCGTTTCTTCGCCCTCGCCGTATTCGATCACGCCGGCGTAACCGTCGGTGTGCCAGACCTTTTCAAAGCCGAGACGGCGGGCAATGTCCAGCGCGCACTCCAGCGCGGCAAAGACGGTCTTGCCGAAGGGCTTGCCGGGCTCGGCAGGCTCCCCGCGCGAAACGGACGGGATGCGGACAAGCGATTGCAGATCCTTGATCTGCTGTTCCATCGTATCATGGATAAACTGTTGCATACAGAAGCTCCTTTTTGTTCAGTTGACGGGGGAGAAGCCCTTGCCGAAAACCTCGCGCGTGTCGATGATCGAGATGATCGCATGTTCGTCATGCGATTTGACGATGGCGCGGATTTTGGCCAGCTCCGCGTTCTTCGCAAGGATGTAGACCAGAATCTTTTCCTTGTTGGTGAACGCGCCCTTGCAGGGGATATAGGTGACGCCGCGGTGCAGCCGCAGCACCTCCGGTGCGATCTCGTTCCATTTATCGGAGATAATGAACAGCGTCTTGTTGCGGTTCATGCCGAGCATCATGTTGTTGAACACGACGCTCTGCACGCCGAGCGCGATCACGCTGAGCGCACAGCCCTCGACGCCGATGCGGAAATCCCCGCTCTGAAACGATTGCAGAATACCGAGCGAAAACGCGATCACAAGGTTGACCGCCATCGCCAGCGTTCCCATCGGGAACGACGTGCGGCGGCTCAGCATCAGCGCAACGATATCGGTGCCGCCGGTCGATCCGCCGAGACGCACGATCATGGCGCCGCAAAAGCCCATGACCATCGCGCCGGTCATTGCGGAGACGAAGCGCCAGGCGGTGTCCGTCGTGTCGAATGGGGACGGGATCTGAAACTTGGCGACAAGCGCCTTGATGACCGCGATACCCGCCGAAAACAGGAAGGTCAGCAGCGCCGTATAGATCACGAACTTGCGGTGCAGATCGCGGTACGCCCACAGCAGCAGCGGGATATTCACCGCCAAAATGACCACCCACGTCGGAATCAGGTCGTTTGTGGCATAGCCCAAAAGCATACCGAGACCCGTGACGCCGCCGGAAACGACGTTGGCGGGCGTATAGAACAGCACGATCGCAAACGACTCCAGCAGGATCATCAAAATCATGAGCGGCAGCGCCCTTGCTTCGCGGCGCACGGACAGCTCCCGGCGCGCATTCGGCAGCTTGCCGGCACGCATATTTTTCAGTCTGGTCGCCTTACGCATAATCCTCTGCGGAAACGAACGGGAAATTGTTTGCATTCGTCCCCCTATTTATCATAGTATACCGTAAAACATGGTATAGCGCAAGGGATTTTCTACGAAATTTCATCCACAAATTTCGGTCAATTTTACAAAAAAAGGAGCCCGTTTCGGCTCCCTTCCCGTTATGCGATTAATACTTGCGCTTTCTGGCGGCTTCGGCCTTCTTCTTGCGCTTTACGCTCGGCTTCTCATAGTGTTCACGCTTGCGGACCTCCGCGAGGACGCCGCTGCGGGCGCACTTACGCTTCCATCTTTTGAGTGCGCTTTCCAGGGATTCGTTTTCGCCGACTCTGATTTCCATTCTTTCTCCCTCCCCTCTGTGAACAACATTGCGCTAAGCGATTGCTTTTTGACGCGAAAACTATTATACTCGCTCTTTTTGAATTCGTCAACAACTTTTTTTGCGCCATGATTTTTTTGACAACGTCGGGTTCTTCCTGTATAATAGGCATGGACAAACTGTTCGGGAGGGAACCATGGCAAAGCTGTATTTCCGCTACGGCGCAATGGGGTCGAGCAAGACCGCCAACGCGCTGATGGTGCATTATAACTACTGGGAGCGCGGCAAAAACGCGCTGCTTTTGAAACCGTCCATCGACGTGCGCGACGGCAAAAACCGCATCTGGTCCCGCTGCGGCCTCGAGGCCGAATGTGAGCTTGTGCAGAACCTCGATATGGAGCGCGTGAAGGCGGGCGAGTATGACTGTCTGATCGTCGATGAAGCGCAGTTTTTGACCAAAGAGGAGGTCGAACGCTTCTGTCAAATCGTCGATGAATACGACGTGCCCGTGATCTGCTACGGCTTAAAGACCGACTTTCAGGGCAATTTCTTTGAGGGCAGCCATTGGCTGTTAGCGCGCGCGGACACCATCGAGGAGGTCAAGACGATCTGCTGGTGCGGCAGAAAAGCCACCTGCAACGCGCGTCTCGACGGCAAGGGCGGCATCACCAAGGAGGGCGAGCAGGTCGTCCTCGGCGCCAACGATAAATATATCGGCCTCTGCCGCAAGCATTGGCGGCTCGGCGATCCGGGCCCGGATCTTCGCGCGTAGCAGCGAAATCCACCCAAAGCATGGGCATAGACAACAAAATCCTCCGCTGACCGGGCCGGTATAGCGGAGGATCGTTTCTTTTTGGAGAGGCCGACGGAACGGCTTTTTTACTTCGTGCTCATTTCCGTTTCATACGAGGAAGCGTCCGGCTCGGCGTCGGCAGCAGGTTCGGACGGCGCTTCGGGCGCGGCGGCCTTTTGGTCAACGGTCGTCAGATCGCTGTCGGAGGTGGCGTCGACCGCGGCTTCGGAAGCGTCGGCGGAAGCGGTGTCGTCGGCTGCGGGGACGGCTTCGCTGCCGTCCTCAACGTAGGCAAAGACCTTGCGCATCGCATAGGGACTGTCGTAAAACAGCGAGGGGGACAGCTCGGAAAGCGTGAAGTGCATGCCGTCGCAGGTGTGCGGATAGTAAAGCCCCCAGCTGAACCCGGCGCGATAGAACGCGAGCTCATAGAGCAGGTAGTTCATCAGCGGCTCGGGAACCTTGCACAGCCCGGCCTTGGCGGTGCCGGTGTAGGTGAAGTCGTAGCAGGGGAGGCCGTCGAGCTCGACGATGCCGTTATAGGTGAGGTTTTTCGTGACCTCCTTGTAGATAACGTCGCGGTTGGACAGCACGTCGCGGTGGCTCGGATAGTAGGCGTTGATATCGACGGCGGTGCCGAACGAATGGTGGCTGATGAACTGGTTCGAGTTCGTGAACCGGCGCACGATGGAGCCGTTGAACGTGACAAGGTCTTTAAGCCGCACCACGCCGGTATCGAGCTTGTTGCCGTGGATGCGGATATAGGTGCTTTCCAAATACTTCCCGGCCTTTTCAAAGTACGGCACGGCGTCCACATGGCAGCGCCACGTTTTGCCGTTGATCACGACGGCCTCGGCGTCATACTGCTCGCGCCACTCCGGATCGACGGAAATCATCGTCGAATCGGTCGTGCGGTAGCGGAACAGGAAACGCTCCGGCGAGCCGAAGAACGCAAGCGCTGTCGTATAATTGCCGCGCAGGTTGTTGGGCTGCAGCTGCAGCCAGCGTTCGTTGCTGATTTTGAACGGGACGGAGGCCAGTGTCATGCGGTTGCCCGCCGCGTCCTCGCCGGTCAGCGTGAGCGTATAGCTGCCGACGGCAAGGTTCTGGAACTTGATGTTTTCGGAGAGACAGTCGATATTCTTGGCGAACGTATCGTCCAAAAGCCGATAGCTGGTGACCTTTTCGGACGCGCGGAACAGCACCTCGGCGGTGAGCTTTTCCTTGCCCTCGCTGTCGGTCACGGCGGCGGCGACGCGCACCAGCGGCTCCACGGCCTCCACGGTGCCGTCGA
>ODAJ012032334.1_pt1 | contig 12027 bp, 5 predicted proteins | sample 1539241 | NCBI WGS metagenome assembly ODAJ01 (sample SAMN02144231, study PRJEB22623) | gut metagenome | biome: sheep rumen | host: Ovis aries | place: New Zealand | reverse complement strand
TCACGCTGCGACGGCTCTCCCTGACGAATATACTCGTCAAAGTTTAAGTATAGCTCCTTATCGTTCTTTTCGCTCATATCTCGTCTTACTATATTCTTATAACGTTTTTATCTCGTTCATTATTATCACATCAGCCATCTTCAGCGGATCAAAGTCCCGTGATTCTTTTATCATCTTCTGATGCAGGATCAAAGCCACGCATATTGTCATACTTCGTCGATTTGCTTGTATTTAAAGAAGAGGCGGATGTAGTCACTCGTTTAGACGGATTCTCTTCTTCTTTAGACGATTCAATCTGAACGGAAGCTGCCACTGTATCAATCTGCGACTCTTCTGCTGTAGGCAGACCATCAACAACAATCGGTTTCGTTTGCTTTTCTTTATTACCACATGCCAGAAGAACTATACATGCAGAAATGGCAATAACTGTCATTATCTTCTTCATCCTACTCATTATATCAAATCCTTAAAATACCCAAAGTCACCATCAACCAAAATCCTTCGGTCGAGACCAACATTTCTTTTCTCGCATGATGTCTCAGATACCATAGCACATGAGAAGCAAGCAGCATAATTCAATTGATCCTCGTTTTCCCAGCAGATTGGGTCTGAGGCACAGTTTATGGCCCTTTGCATTGCCTTGCGAATGATATTCTCTATCAATTCTGGCTGACCTTGCCAAACCAATCCGCCCATGCTTCCTTCTGCGCCATCTGTCGTATATATCAATACTCCGCACATCCTGTCAGAGAAATACAGTCGTTCACTCATACTGGCAGTTGGATAACCACAGGAGAATTCCAGTTCCTTCATCAGAATGTGTGAGAATGTGTGAAGTACTAAGAATCTTGCTATTCCTCCAAGCTTCATCTCACGATAGATGCTCTCAAAGGTGTCATCATGTTCACTCATGGCCTTATAATGCTCTTTGAACAAATCCTCGTTGCTGCTCATCCATGCCGACATGGTTTCTTCATTGAAGCTAAAGAAGAGACCCTCGCCGAAACTCTGAACCGCTGGCATCGTCAATACATCTTCTGGCGCTTCGCTGAATATCTTCATTCGATTGGGGTAATCAATTGTGCCATCGTCCTTCAATTCTGGCTGTGGCATACTGACACGCGAGAAATTAATCTGTGTATTACTTACGCCAAGTGTACTTACTTGTTGTATTTTGTGGAAGTAATGACGAAGAGGTTCTGGCAACTCAATATCATTGAATATCAGCTTGTCGTTAGATTCTAACGATTTGCTGTTCTTTTGGAAGACCTCAAATTCCTCGAATCTGTACTGTTCACGAACATCGCCAGATTCATCGCCTTGTTCATCACCCAGAAACGCATTGATAACTTTTTGTGCTTCATCCTCGCTTAGTGTGTAGTCGCTATCATCGGCCTTTGAAATAATATACTCAATAAGGCTGTCAAAGTCATCCTCAAAGCAATGTTCCGAATAATCCTGCTTAGTTGCCCCCGGATGCTTCTTTGTATATTTGTCAAACCACTTCTCTGTCATCAGTGTCAGCACCTTTTGCATCTTTTCATCCAGCACATTTGCTCCAGTCCTATAATCATCAGGAATGTACAGGCTACTGAAGTTCTCTGCATAATAAACACTATTACTTGTCACCAATGCCCACTTCATGGTCGATCGTTTGTTCTTCTGCATACATGCTGCATAATCCTGCTGGCCAATCCCCTCCCATGGTTTGTCACCTGGGCACAATGGCTGTAGGTTCATGATACCTTCAAGGCTGACAGTCTTACCACAACATTTGCATTTAAGCATACCAAAGCTCTCAGTATGACTACGGTTCTCCAACCATTGCAGTTCGTGTTCACCATTATTATTCTCAGGGCAAGGGTCGCTTTCGTAGTTAAACAAATCGAAACCTTCTTCTGTCACCCGCTTCCCTTCATTGAGCTTTGCCGAGAAGTATTGTTGCCAAGGAATATCAGAGATATGCCCATTAGGACAAATCAATACCATTGAAGACTGTTCCAACAGTTCATGGACTTTATTCTTCCCCTCTTGCAATCTTGAGTCATTTATTCTCCTAAATGTTTTTGTATAAGGGTCACGTGGTGGAGCAAAATATCTGAGGTCACCGTTATTACAACCTTTTTCCTTCCATATTCTAATCCATTCCTCTACAGGCTTAAAGTCTTTTTTTGTACGTGAGAAGAACCAGCGAGGGAAAACAATGGCTGGAACAGTAAAAGTACCTTCCTCTAATTTACTGTTTGGATGTATTTCCTTGTATCTGATGTTTGCTGGATGCTCATCCACGTTACAATTGTTGTAAGCATCAAGGGAAATATGTGGAATAGCTACCAGACAGCGTAGATGCGTCATTCCCTCTGTCGCACGCAGGAACCCTACGAACCGATTGTCATCTATTATTTCGACTCCAGTTTCCTCAGAAATCTTAGACGCATTAAGAAGTTCAGAACTATGCCTTTTTAAATACTCGGATACTGCAGCCACACTGCCCCATTTTGATGAGGTTAGTGGCATTACAAAGCCGCCCCATTTTGTAGCCACAATAGAGCCAACACCTGCATTTGATGAAAGAACTTTGTACTTTCCAATGCCCTGATTGAATTGTCTTGTAGTCTTAATTTCCATCGTTTCCTACTCTTATATGAAGCACAGCTTCTGGTTCAACAATACGTAGCGACTGTGGTACTGTCCACAGGTTATCACCATTGGAATTGTCGTATCCTGCAGGGATACTAAACAATGCCGCAGCATTTTGATACTGGGTTGAATTGTACACCAACCCATCTACTTCATTGGCTTTAGCCTCCCACTGTCCTATAGCTTCATCAACAAACCGAATAATATTGTCCCTCAGTTCTGGGGTGAGAAGGCCCTTTTCCAACTGGCTAATCTCCGGCTTTTGCATTCTATCATACCGCTGGTTGAAGTAATCGGCCACCATTTGTTTAATCTGGTCGCTCAGATTGCTTTCATTGATTTTGCTGGCACTGTTACGATCGGCAAGCTTATCATAGGAGTGTCTCACTATAGCAGCCAAATACAATGCAAGGTATTTCTCAACAGATTTCTTAGAGAATGGCGTTATTGAAATTGGCTCAACATAAAAATACAGCTTTTCGTGGAATTCCCTGAACTTCTCATAGTGTGATACATCTCTCGAACGGAAAGGATTGTGAAGAGTCAGTACAAGTCCTTTTTGTTCTCGAGCCACACGGGAACTTGCCTGAATGTACTCGGCAATGTTTCTTGGCATGGAGTTCATGATGATGGTGTTAAACCTACCGACATCCAAGCCAACAGAAATCATGTTGGTAGCTAAAATGTAGTCTGGAGGCGTGCTCCCTTTAACCCATTCTCCATTCTCTTTATGAGGCAGTCGCTTCTCAATGCTCCAATTCTGACCAACCTCTGCAAACTTTTCATTCACTTCGGCACCTGTCAGACGGCCAGAAAGTTCAGCTTCACTCAACTCGTTCATTGAGTAAAAGCATTCTAACAGATTCCCATATGGCATAACGCGCTTAAATAAGCGGCGCACATACTTCGAGTACTCTGTATAAAACAGCGCATCCGTCTTACCGACCTCCTTCAGACTATTGAAGTAGGAAATAACCGAATAGTAGTTGTTAGCGGCAAATTCAAATCCTGAATCCTGTGAGTGCTCTGCTTCGAAAATAGCTCTATGTACTAACAGTATCGCGGCAAGACGCATCTGTGTTGTCATTTGCGTTCTGCCTGTCGGCATAATCCCGATGTATTTACGCTTAGATATGTATTTCTCCTGGCCATCCTTCTTCTCTCTCTTGTAAAAGGCAAAGAAAGAATCATCATAGTCAACTCCATTATGGGGGAAGATATTTAAATCCCTGTCATACAAGGCTCGAATCTGCAAATCTGTATTGCGAGTCGTGGCAGTAGAGGAAATTATTTTGGGCCTTGTTCCGTCTTTTCGTGTACATAGTTGGTCAATAGCGCATTCAAAAAGACTGACTGCGGAACCTAATGGACCTAACAACAAATGTAACTCATCTTGGATAATAAGATCTGGCGGAAGACAATTAATGCCCTGCCCGAAAATACGGCGAGAGTCTTTGTGCTCTTCTTTTGGTTTTGTAGACACTCTATGTGCTATAGCTGCAAATTTGTCAACAGTACCGAACAATAAAGTTGGCGGCTCTTTGTAGATGTGCTCATCGCAAAGGCGTACAGGCAACTCGTCAGAGAATGTACATGTGTCATTTGCATTCGAACAGAAATATAACTTCTTCTTTTGTGAATACCTCAGTTTTGAACCGCACCAGGGACATCGGTCTAAAGGAATCTTTGTCTTATTCTCACCGTCCTCTCGACGATCCCATTTTATGGACTCATCATCCAGTCCATCCTTTCCGTCAACTTTGTTCGGAAGGGAATTGGAACCCACATATAAACCTATAGAAATAGGTTTTGCGCCTAAATAGAATTCTTCTTTTTTCTTACCCCATCTACGCATCTGTTCCAAAGCCAAGATGAGTCGCAATGCTCTCTGAAATTGTTGAGTCGTCAGCAGACGAAGTGTATATCTCATTATCGCAGCAACTCCATATCCTTGTTCACCATACATTCTGCGTCGATAGATGATACATAGCGCAATGATTCCAAGGTAGGCCTCAGTCTTACCGCCACCAGTGGGGAACCAAACCAGATCAACTAAGTCATTACGCTTTTTCCAACCATTATCTTGTGGATGGTTGATGATACCATCAAGATTTAACAAGATAAAAGCCAACTGGAAAGGTCGCCATGCGGCATGTGGAGAAGAAGGAAATATGTTATCTTGGGCTTGTTTATAGAAGTTTTCGTTCAAATTTGGGTCATCATCAATGATTATTTTCTGATTATCCTTCTTGTTATGCCATAGTTGCATAAACATGGCAGAATTCATCAATCTGAAACAGAGCATGTTCTCTTTATTACCAGAGAGAATATTGTCAACATTATCTTTCATGCGCTGCATGTCACTTTTGCATTTAGATAGATTATCCAATGCAAACACCCTGTCATTAACATCTGTAATACGTGTTTCATTTTGAGCAATCCAATTCTCATAGAGACCTATGAAATCCTTTAATCCGGATATTATCTCAGGGTCATTGGCCTCAGAAAATGTGGATAAGTACTTAAACTGAAGACATCTGTCATCAGTAAAATATGGTTGGGGAATAATCATGTCCCCCTTTTCAATATATTCACTATACTTTTTCCTGGGTACAGGTTCAATGTCTGGAGTTTCGAAAGAGGGAATAAATTCAGACCAGATGTGATAAACTTTGCCATCCTCATCCTTTTTCCAATCAACTGAACAGAGGTGTCCCACTCCATAATCATTGATGGAACGATATAGGAAATTCAATTTATCCTCGTCTTTCTTGACATCTTTGTAAGTATTGCCTTCGTGATACGGGCATAAGAACTTACTCTTAAGATCAATATGGATTCCAAAGAAACATAGTTTGTTAACTTCTTCATTAACAATTGAGAAATAGTTCTTTGGAGATTCACGGAATGGTGAGGAATCGTTCACAATTAAAACCTTTAGATATAGGTTTCGGTCTGTCTTGTCCTTACTATTTCTTGTCACTTGCAACCAAGCCGACAATGCGATATTTTTATCATCCTCCAAGTCTACGGAATAGAAATGGTTTAACGTATCATTGTCTTTTGGCTTAAATATCTGTTTAGCAACATTACTACTTTCTGACTTTATTCCCTCCAGATTTAAAGTCGTACTGAAATCATGGGATTGCCAGAAACCAAAACCTTTATGGTCATAAAGCTCTATAAGGTTATCAAAATAGGACAGGAACGTTTCATACATTTCAACTTTCTCAAGTTGATTAAGGACTCGCTGTTTTTCTTCATCTGTAAGATATAATGGTGTATCATGGTCGTCACTGTCTTTTTCATAATGAATATGATTAAGATACTTGTTGAAAAGGACCTCACGATATGAAAGTAAGAATCTGTAATTTGGGGGAATCTGAGTAAAAATTGGGTCAGTCTCACCATCAATAACGGCTAACTTCGCTGCACAATTCATATTCATTGTACGAAGCATGTCCTTAACCTGTGATACATTCTTGTTAGGAATTGGATATATTTTAAGTTTACCGTCGTTATAGTTGAAATATTGGTGAAGAATAGGATTCTCTTTAAAGAACTGCTCAAACTGAGTAAGATGGTCGCTTACTAAGACCTGGACCCTTTGCTTATCACCGCGGACAATTTTGGTATAATATCTTCCCGAGACAGTTATTTCCACATCTTTCGATAAACTTGCCTCTGGAACCAAGCAACATGAGATTCCTACTGTATTAGGAAATCTTCTGCTTAAAGAATAGACATCTTCATCATCTACTTCATTTCCTAAATCTCCATTCTGTTCGTTACTATCAGTGCGCAGAAGTTCATCGTCATCTTCCTGACCATTTGTTGATACTGTTTCATCGTCAATGTCTGCTTCGTCTGATGACTCTTGTGAGGCAAACATGCCCTGAGCCTTGGGTGGAAAAAGAACTGCCGTGCTATAAATCGAGCCTGGAGTAGTGTTAATCACTTCACCATCGAATGATTGGCCCTCTTCCATTTCTATGGAAAAACGTCCTCTACACCCATTGGGGCCTATCATTTGTTCACGGATGAAAGACTCCAAAGATTCTCTTTTAATATCAATTATGTTATTCATATTATGTTATAGTTACGACGTTATTCATTTTTATTTCATTGCGAAGTAATGATTGCAAAGTGGCTAAGTCACCGACATTGCGGAGGTTTAGCAGATCATTTATATCGCTATCTTTATAGTCATCAAACAGATCTTCATCAACATCTGCCAACAAAGTATCTTGTAGAAATTGATCCATCATGCTGTTGAATCTCCTTGTGCCGTTTTTCGTGGCAGCCTTCTTACTCCTCATTATTGAAAGATATGGGGAGATAAGTCCAAACCCTAGATACTCAAAGAGTTTCTGTTGACAAACCTTTTGCAAAGGTAGAATCATATTTGAATCCAAATCGGCCCAATGACAGAATTGACTCTTTTGTATTCTATTTGACTCTTTCAATCCCATCATGACAGAATCATAGGCATTGTCTATCCCTTCTTCTTCTATCTTCTTTGAAAGAAGAATTTTCCACAAAATAATCGACGAATCACGTTCTTCTGCTGTTATCTTTCCCTGTTTATACTGTGATTCTCGAATAACTTTTTCGCGCTGGTCATCTGCTTCTGATTGCAAATCTATGAAAGATTTAAGCTCGTTCGCGACATCATCCAATTTCTGTAGCCTCTTAATTTCTTGTAGAATCCCTTTTTTCTTTATCTCGGTTAGTCGGGCTATTTGTGAAATACCATTATCTGTTTCATAGATTACGAAGTCTGTCTCAGGAATATTGAATTTACTGCCATCATCAAATTCTCCCTTAACATATACAACTGCTCGCGATGTGCTGCGTTCATCACTAAAATCATATTCACCCTTAGTTCTTCTTACAGAAGGCTTAACAGGACGTGACACTTTGCCAAAAAGAGTGTTTCTTAGTTCTGAATCCAACAAATCTGCTTTATATTTATCATAGTCGTATTTATCCCATTCATACATGTCATTAAACGCTACTCCTTGTATAATATCATGAATGAACTGATCTTTACGTACAGGTATAGGGTCAAAAGAATTTGGGAACTTTGCATATGACTCTCTGACATAATGTGGACGATATTGCAGAACAATTACACGATTTTCTTTAATAGCATTATTCCCATTTATTGGCTTTAGAGCAGAGTAGTCGTAATACTTCACCTCTAATCGTGGAGAATATTCCTGTAGGCAAGTTGTTAATGCTCTTTTCATGGACAAATCAATGCTCTTATCCAATACGATAGCTATTTTTAGTTTTTCTCCAAACTCATCTCGGGTCTTGCTCCTTATCAGTTTTTCCTTAATGATACAATTATGAATTATCGGTTTAACTGCCTTGGAGGCTCTTTCTAGTTGCCATTCTATTGACATTTGATAGTCTTCATCATTATAATCAGGAAAAGATTTGTGAAGATAACTCGAGTATAGAGATATAAGTTCGTCACTTAGGCATAAAGAGAAACGGTTACGCTCTTGAATCCTATATTCCGATTCATCAAGTAACGAACCAAGCACATCAGAAAACAGTAACTGGTCATCAGGGATAAAAATGTGCTCATATGAATTGTTCCTACCAAACATATAGTTGCTCTCTTCCTCATCGAAAGTAATGTAATGGGGGTATTGGTAGAACTCTTTTTCACTTACCATGGGGAATTTCCGACAGAAGCCAATCCCCTTACTTATAGAATGACGAAGATGGAAAGGCTTTTTTGAGAAAGCAAAGACGAAACAGTTCTTTAACCCCATCTTGTATGCCGTGTTCCAGCGTTCGAGTGAGCTTTCTTCTAACGAATTGACTTTGTCGTTATTCGTATAGAACACAAAAAGGTTATCCACCATAACATACTCATCATCTCTTTTGTGCTCTCTAAGCTGGTCTCGTATATCGTCAGCATCGAGATTATGGCACATAATCAAGTTCTTTTCAGTAAAGAGGTTGTCGGTTTCACCATAGAACTCAGAGATGAATTTATGTTTATCAGCTCTGGATACTTGCAAATCTCCTTCTCCGCAAATTATTATGTTTTTGTGTCCTTTCTCGCCAGAATAATTATCTGTTATACTACCCAATGTTTCTCGGATGTATTTAGCACATGGGACAGCGTACTGTTTCATGTGTTTTTCGTCTTCTTTTGTTCGAAGTACGATATTACGCATAGACGCAGCTCTTCTTTTAAGAAACTCTCTATTATCATCGTTGTAATACAAAGATAACTTTAGAATAAGGAATTTCAACCACACTTCGCGAGCCCATTCTGGGGCATGTGGCATATAGATGATTGGGAAACAGATTTCTCCATCTTCTGCCTTCCTGTTCATATAATAATCCACAATGCTGTTCATCACGTTTATGAATCGACGAGCCGATTCCTTTTGTGTATGAACCATTGCATTGATGATGGAATCGACCTCTGCAGATGATTGGTTGGCAATATTTTTAAATTCTTCTGTCATATGAGCCGATATCAATTTGACGAGTTAACTTTGTCAAGAAGTAATATTTCAAGATCAAACATTGCACGAGTCATTCCGACATATAGCTCAAACTTGTCTATTTCTTCCCGGTTGTTTAACACTAATAGTACATGCTTAGTTTCAAGCCCTTTGTAGGACAAAATTGTAGTTAAACACAACCTGTCTTCTTCATATCTGACATTCTCGGGCTTTAATTCTTTTATAAGTTCAATATCAGAAAGACGTTCAAATAGTTGCTTGTTATGGGAGTCCGTCAGAACTACATACTCTGACCATTTCTTTTCCCCACTTCTCAAATCTGTTAGGAGGGTCTTTATATGCTTTACCAATTCGTTAGTCCCTTGGTAGTGATGTATTTTTATAGCAGGGTCATTACTTCCCTCAATATCTCTTATTATTATGGAAGTCTGTGTCCCGTCTTCACTTTCCAAGATCTTGTTGGCTTCATCAACGATCTGCTTATTATTAGGAACTCTTTTGTTCTCATTCAAAACGAAATGGGTTCCATATCGCGAAATGTCTTCCGCGTAACTATCTAATTCTCGAATGTCTTTTCTATATCCTTGCTCAGTATCAAAGAAAACAAGGTATCTACCTGTTCCAAGACCATTACTGTTTATAGATGTAAGTGAATTTAGGACTTCCGCAGCCCCTTTGTCAAAAATGTCTTGCGCTTCATCAATGACAATAAAATCATATGGGATAAAGTCATCTGATTCGCGAAGTGTGTCAAACAGTCTCTTCATTTTCTCAATAAGGGATGAAGAACCTTCCTGAAAATCATCGAAGGTGACAAACTTGTGAATGGGGTCCAGTTTCGATATAAATGAAATAAACTGATATACCTCGCAATTCTCCAGCCCGACCTTTAACAGCTGGTTGCGTACCGTCGCTGCCAGAAGATTATTCCAGCAAATATAAATGCCCCGTAAGGACTTGTATCTGCGGATAAATGCTTTCGCTATGGTTGTTTTACCAGTACCAGGGCCTCCCTCGATAATAATGCGATTGTTTTTCTCCAGACTCTTGAATGTATCGAGATTCTGAATGTTCAGCCAGTCAAGAATGCTTTGGTAACTGGTTTCTGTATAGTTGAAATCAGGGCGAATATTTGCGACCAGATGATGAATCGCAATATCTACCTCAGTTGGCTTCAAATCCTCAGTAAACCAATGTTTTCTCTCTTTGTCAATGCTAAGTACTGATAGACAGAACTCAGCAAAAGACTCTGATTGATTCTCCTGTTGGTATGCAGACCATAATTTATATCCCATATCCAACTTGGGAAGATGGTTCGTGTGAGACATCTTTGTGTGCGGGAACGCACATACCGTGTCTATAAAGATTTGGCTGCTATTAATAATCTTGTTGTTCAGCAACGCATATTTGTAGTCTTCAGCTTGCTGGAAAGGCGACCTGTCCATAGTCATCCCGTCTCCTTTGCTAAAGAAGAACTGACCATTTTGGATACCAACGTTACCACCTTTTACTTCAACAACGAGTGCTCCTTTTTCACATACTAAGAAGAAATCAATTTGAATTTCGGATTGTCTGCTATTACCAATGGGCAAACGCAAATCATGCCAAAAATGCCAGGTAAGATTGCTCTTTTCACAATCTTTCCATATCCTGCGATACATGTCTATTTCACCATATAATGGTGTTCCATCATTATGTTTGATGATGGTTTCCAAATTGTTCAGGTTTTTATAGTCATGACTTATTATTGGCATATCTCAATTTTCTTTACTCCCAAAGTTTGGGATCTTTTAAGTTAGACATCTTATAATTAAACATCTCAAGTAGTTCCTCTCGATGTTCAGGAAACATCTCTAGTGTATCAAGTAGAGTCTGCAAGGTTTTGCAAATTTTTCGCACTTTACCTCGCGAATCTTCTCTATCGTAATATCCCGTTTCATAATCCCGTTGGAACTCTTCAAATGGCTTTATGGGCTTAAGAACTTCAAAACCTGCGCCTTGTTCCCAGAACGTTTGGTTACGATAAGAATATTCCCAGAACGACATCTTCTTGTAGAAGGCCTGCTGATTACACCAGCGGGCGATTTGAATGTACAAGTTTGAAATCGGAGCGTTGTGGTAGTCTTCATGACGCATTAGGTAACCTACACAACCGTAAGTCATCAGCACCTTGATGCGCTGAAAGATTTCCCATATATCACGATAGAATTTCTGATAACCTTGCTCTGTTTGTTTAAATCCGCAGAACAGGTAGAATTTTGTACCCTTCTTGGGATTGTAATGCTTCCAGATCTTTAAGGCTCTTTCTATTAGTGGACGGTCTTTCCAATTATCAAAGGCAAAGATAAAGTCACCATGATACTTCGTTTTCGAGAGCATCTCGGCCATCTCCTCACCATGAGGACTTTGTGCCAGCATACGCTCGTCAAGCCCTTGACGGAACTGAAAAGGTCGTCCCGTGTCTATCAGCTGTTGCAGTCTGGCACGCCAAATGGCAGGGTCGGCTGCAAGGAAGTTATCATCCCATAGATAGATATAGGGGCGCACCAATCGGCCTTGATCATCACGTTCTTCATCAAGGAACCATTCAAGGTCGGAATACGGGAAGATTTTGTCTTCTAACTTGTTGATGCAGAATGGGCAATGACGGATGCAACCACGAGTAAGGAAGCCTATGCTGTACTGCTGGTAGTCTTTGTACTTATCACGCTTAAACCCTTCGGCCACCTTACGGTCAACAAATGAATCATAAAGATGATAGTAAGGCATTTGGCGAGCAAGGTCAATTCCATTTTTTCGGGGGCCACCACGAAGATTAGGATATTGGCAAAGGAACTCATCACGTTCCAGTTGATTCATATCGTCATCACGTTTCTGTCGGTAGATGTTC
>ODAJ012133343.1_pt1 | contig 12029 bp, 5 predicted proteins | sample 1539241 | NCBI WGS metagenome assembly ODAJ01 (sample SAMN02144231, study PRJEB22623) | gut metagenome | biome: sheep rumen | host: Ovis aries | place: New Zealand | reverse complement strand
AATCGTTCTGCGGGAGGCAAAAACATTCTCCGTCAAGGAGGAAATCTCCGTAAGTGATCTCGCTTCGGCCAAAGATGAAATAGACCCTGCTCCGAGTCTAAAGATCATTGCCGTCACTGACGGCGGGAAGATCACCAAGAATGGGGAAGTGGTTTCCTTTGATATGTCCGGAACTTTCTCCATCGGGCTTCTTTCCTCGGATGCATCGGGAAATACAGTAAAGAATACCCTCTCGGTGATCGTCAAAAACGATATCCTTCCGGAGCTTATTCTTTCCGAGGAAGAGATACAGATCGATGAATATGTGGAAGAGGTCGCATTTGAAGACTTTGCCGAGGCTAAGAGTGAAGTTTACGGCGACCTGAATGAAAGTATAATAATAGACTACTCCCAGGTGGTCTTCGGTAAGCCCGGCACCTATATGGTCACCTACTCCGCAGAGGATCCGGACCATCATGAAGTCACTGCCCAGCTCAGGGTGGTGATCATGGATACCACGGCGCCAGAGATCAATCTGGAGAATACATATATCGAATATACGGTAGGTGAGGATATTCCCGATTACATGGATGGGGTCTGGGCCGAGGATGAAAATGACGGAAATCTGACAGATAAGATTATTATTGATTCTTCTGATGTGGACTATCAGAATGCCGGAAGCTATGAAGTAATCTATACCGTAGTGGATCAGGCCGGGAACAGAGCGGTGGAGACCGCCATAGTGGAGGTACAGGAAGACATAATTGAGATGCAGGAAGATGACATAGGTGAGGTGCAGGAAGAATTTATGGACAGAACCTCCGTTATGGATGAAATGGACGAATTCGAATCCTCAAAGAAACAGACACCGGAAACAGAAGACGAAGAACAGGTCATGTCGTATGTCATCAATAAGAATACGGGAGTATTTCATTACTCTGACTGCGGTTCTGTTTCAAAGATAAACCCAGCTAACAGAATTGACTTTGAAGGAACACGTGAAGAAGTTCTTGATCAGCACTATAAGCCTTGTGGGAAGTGTAATCCTTGACATGAAAATCCGACTGGTTACATATTTGTATTTCACTCAAATCCCAGAACTGAGAAAGCCATATTTACGCCATTTTCTGGACGCAGTTGTGAAATTGAAATCATTTTGACAACACATATGGACAAATGGCAATGTAGAAGACACCTTTTTATAAGTGCCTCATTTAGGGAAATGGAGTATAAAGAAGGGATATTTAGGATCAAAATGTTTGATTTTGGAAACGCTAATGAGGGACAGCATAGAGCAATATCAACTGCAGAAGGGCCGGTCCTTATTATTGCAGGACCGGGAACAGGTAAGACATACACGCTTGTAAAAAGGGTAATATACCTTATACAGGAATATGATGTAAAACCTGAAAGTATTTTTATCGCAACATTCACAGAGAAAGCAGCAAAAGAACTGATTACAAGAATCACGAATGAACTGTCGGATCGCGGTATTGTGGCAAACATCAACGAGATGTATATTGGTACATTTCATTCGATCTGCCTCCGTATTCTCAAAGAGCATCTTGAGTTTACAAGGCTCCGTAGAAATTACCGTCTATTGGACGCATTCGACCAGCAATATATGGTATTCCAGAACATTCAACGGTTTAGAAATATCCCAGAGGTGGAGAGGGTTCTACCGAATAGTGGAGCGTGGAAACAGTCGGAAACCATTTGCAATTTCGTGAATATCCTTTCTGAGGAACTGGTAACACCAGAGGAACTTATGTCTGACTCCGACCTGTCAATTGTTGCCCTTGGACGGATGTTGAAGGAATATCGCGACCTGCTGACAGAATCCAATCTAATGGATTTCTCATCTATCCAGATTGAGGCCTTCCACCTCCTGCAGGATAACGAAGAGATTATAGAAGAACTTCGTTCCAAGATCACGCACATCATGGTTGATGAGTACCAGGACACGAACTTCATCCAGGAGCAGCTTGTGTTCCTCCTGGCTGGCGACCGTAAGAATATTTGCGTAGTCGGTGACGATGACCAGGGCTTGTACCGTTTCCGAGGTGCGACTATCCGTAATATTCTAGAGTTTCCGCAGAAGTTTGCGGAAGGCGAGTGCCGCATTATTCCGCTGGTCATTAATTACCGCTCAAACAGTGATATCGTTGATTTCTACAATGAGTGGATGGTCACCACGGACGGCGCGAAATTCAAGTTCCGGTGGGACAACTTCAGATACGATAAACGAATCGAACCACACGAAAGAACTACTCTCCAAAGCTCTGCGGTTGTGAAACTCGCAGGTGTGGATGATACGGATGAGTGGCACGAAAGAATCCTACGGTTCATTAAAGACCTTAAAGCCTCCGGCAAACTCACGGATTATAACCAAATAGCATTCCTATTTAATTCGGTGAAGCATCCGAGAGTAACAGCCCTTGCCCGTTTCCTTGAGGAGAACCATATAAATGTTTATTCGCCGCGTTCTGATATGTTTTTTCAGCGCGACGAGATACGGCTTGCCATCGGCTGCCTCATGCTGATGTTTCCGCGCTACATACAAGGCTTGGAGAACGGCGACTACACGTTTCTCCAGCCAGAGCATCTGACCTACTACCGAAACTGCATCATGTTTGCAAATGAGTATCTAACACAGTCGGAGAACGTTGAGCTTCTTAAATGGATACGATATCGTGGCAAAGTACATGTTGGATTGACCGGCACAACAGACTACGCCTATTGCGGGCTCTTGTATCAGCTGTTTGAATTCCAGCCTTTTTCGGGAATTCTCGATACAGAGATGGATGTGGGCGTGGTTGATATACGTCCGGCACGAAACATCGCAAAACTGACTCAGATAATTGGTAAGTTCGAGTACCTCCACCGAGTGGACGTCTTGGATGCGGGTAAATATCGAGGTAAACGCCGTATAGATCAGAACACCGAGTTGCTCTTCAATCTGTATCTCCGTCTGCTCTTTGACGGTGGCATTACGGAGTATGAGGATGATTCGGAATATGCCCCGAGCGGATGTGTTTCGTTCCTTACCATTCATCAGTCCAAGGGCATGGAGTTTCCCATTGTCCTTGTGGATTCCCTGGCGAATGTGCCGAGGAAGAATGCTAACGATCTCATGATGAAGATAGAGGAACACTATTTCAAGCGTCCCGCGTTCGAACCGTATGAGTTTACGAAGTTCTTTGATTTCTGGCGTCTCTACTACACGGCCTTCTCCCGTGCGCAGGATTTGCTTATCTTGACCTGCTGCGAGGACAAGAGGACGCCCAGCAACTACTTTAGAGACATATACGGGGAACTGCAGTCAGTCAATAGCTCTGGATTCGATATAAAAGAATTTGACTTCAAACCTATAAAGGATGTGAACATTAAAAATACATACTCATTCACCTCACATATCACAGTTTATGAGACCTGTGCCCTTCAGTACAAGTTCTATAAGGAACTGGAATTCATGCCAATTCGTGCGAACGCTATGCTCTTTGGTACGCTTGTACATGAAACGATAGAGGATATACACCGCGCCGCAATTCGGCATGAGGATCGGACAATCACAGAAGAGAATGTCCGCCGCTGGTTCGATTCGAACTACGTGTCTCTGTCAAAGATCGAACACACTTACCTCGCCGGTCCGCAGCGTGAGGCGGCTCTGAAACAAGTGTTGCACTATGTGGAGAGACAACACGGTGATTGGTCACAGATTCAGCAGGCAGAGGTCGATGTTTCTTTGGTAAAGCCGGACTACATTATCGAAGGAAAGATTGACCTTATTCGCGGCGCAGGAGACACGGTAGAAATCGTTGACTTTAAAGCTGAACGCAAACCGGACTTGGAAAAGATGCGTGAAAAGCTTGAGAAATATAGGCGACAGCTTCATATCTATGCTCACCTTGTGGAGGAACGTACTGGGCAGAAGGTTAGTAAGATGCACATCTACTATACTGGCGAGGATGGCGGAGTGCCGACCATCACCTTTCCGTACACGAAGACCGCTGTGGAAGGCACGATGGCTGCATTCGATGATACAGTCAAGAAAATCATGAAAAAGGATTTCCACCGGTGTGCCGAAGATCCAAAGGTATGCAATGCGTGTGACTTCCAATTCTATTGCAGGGGGAAATAAAAATGCCAGACATATATGACCCAAAGAGAGGCTTAAAAATTGGTCTTACTGATGCTGACTACGATGATTATCAAAACGGTAATTTATCGAATGACTTTTATGCTAGGCGGACAGATGGCTCCATAGCGAATCGAGTTGATATCCGTCCATGGGACAATGATGATAATGACGATAATGATGATTATGAAGAAGATGATGATAATGAAATTGAAGTCCCTTCAGGAGAAATTGACCTAGGCTCTGCCGTAATAGGTGGTTTTATTGTGATTTTTATAATCGAATTGGTCCGCAAAATAAAGAAATTATTGGGTAGGCATAAGAAAAAGAAAACCGAGGCACAGGTCAAAATTCAAAAAGAAGATAGTTTACAAACGGCAATCAAAACGGTGAACACAACGCCTTCAACGGAGACTGTGAATGATTATGCTGAACGAACGATGCTAACTCAAGAAGAGGCTATTCAAGAGTTGATGAAGATAATTGTCGGCATGGCAGAAATAGCTGATGGGAAGAAAAAAGTTTCAGAAGGTGTTGAAAATCTCAGTAACGCTGGGTTAGTCGATAGAGCCGCATTGTTAGAAAAACTATCTGATCCAAAAGTGCTTGAAGACTTCAATGATTATTTGGAGAAGAATCCTCATATTGTAATTCAAAACCGGACAATACTTAGCGGAATATTTGGACGTGACCTTACGACAGAGGGGATGTATGTTCCGCTGACTATATCGGATATCGAACGGCAATTAAATACTGAAACTATTCAGGAGGATTAATGAAAATGGATGAGAAACTTACTTTTGAATTTGAACAGAGGCCCACGATCAAGGGCTTCCCTGAACTTCGATGGACGGGCAAGCGCCCCTACCGCTCTACACAGTATTATCCTGCGCAGCTGCGAGAGTCTTACGGTGAGGAACAGAATGGATGGATCAACAAAATCTTTTGGGGAGACAATCTCCAGGTCATGAGCCATCTGCTGAAGGAGTACCGTGGACAGATTGATCTCATTTATATTGATCCTCCGTTTGATAGCAAGGCTGACTATAAAAAGAAAATCGAAGTACGTGGCGTTGGCAAGGCAGAAAGTGATAGCACATCATTTGAAGAAAAACAATATGGTGATATTTGGACAAATGATGAGTATCTCCAATTTATGTATGAAAGACTTCTTATAATGCGAGAGCTTCTTTCAGATAAAGGATCTATCTTCATACATTGCGACTGGCATAAAAATCATCATCTTCGCTGTTTGATGGATGAAGTTTTTGGTCCATCAAATTTTGTTAATGAAATAGCGTGGTGTTACTATGGCCCTGGATCGCCTGGAATGCGTCAGTTTAATAGAAAGCATGATAATATTTTGTGGTATAGTAAAACCTTTAATGTTTGGAAATTTAATGCTGACGCTGTGCGTGTTCCACATGATGAGAAAACAACAGGCAACTTTAAGCAAGGACTTCGTGGCTCTGGATTTATTGCCGGTGATTATAATTTGGCTGATGGTAAAATTCCGGAGGATTGGTGGGAAATGGCTATTGCTGGTAGATATCCCAACGATGGTATTAAGCGTGTTGGATATCCTACAGAGAAGCCTTTTAAACTTCTCGAAAGAATCATTAATGCCGTGACGGATGAAGGAGATATTGTTGCAGACTTCTTTATGGGTAGTGGCGTTACTCAAATGTGTGCTATGAAGATGGGTCGACGTTTCATTGGAGCTGATATTAATCTTGGGTCTATTCAAGCGACAACAAAACGTCTGCTTGCTGTTGCTGAAGAACTGAAACAGGTCCGAAAAACTGTGAACTATAAGATGATTCAAACTCAGCTTTCTTTGAGTAAGGAAGAGCTTGCTGAATTTGTTGCTGCATACTGTGCTACAACAAACTTAAGTGAAGATACTGAACTGAGTGCAGAAGAACGCGCCAAGATCATCGACTTCTTTAAGGAGAAAGGGCTGGATACCTCTGCACTCGAAGAGGATGTGAAGTACACAGGCTTTGAAGTTTACAACGTAAATAACTACGACTTCTTCCGCAATCCCGTTGAGGCACGTGAACTCCTTATTGCTGCACTTGAAATCCAACCGTTCCCGCAGAACGATGTCTGGGATGGTGAACTGGACGGAAGAATGGTTAAAATTATGCCGGTTAACCGCATAGCTACCAAGGCAGACTTGAGAGAGATTCTTGCAAACCTTCCGTACAAGACATACGAGAAGCGCAAAGAAGAAAATCCGAATCAGCCCGTAGAGCGTATAACCATCGTATGTATGGGACACGAGCCGGATTTGAAAGGCGCCTTGGAACAGGAACTGATTGAATATAAGGTTGATATTCAGATAATGGATATACTCCGCGATAAGGCTGACATCCAGTTGAAGAGGGACTCTGAGGCAGAAATCGTCTGTGAAGACGGCAAGCTCGTCATCCGTGCTTTCTTTCCGATGAACCTCATGCAGAAACTATCCCTTCAGAGAGAGTACGTGGAGGACTGGCGTCAGCTTGTTGACTCCATCATGATTGATTGGAACTACGATGGCGTTGTCATGCAACCGACCATTACCGATGTTCCCGGAAAGAACGATATGGTTAAGGGAGTATATGCTATTCCGGAAGGTTATGGCACTATCAAAGTCAAAATCACCGACCTGCTCTCCGAGTCGCTGGAAGTGGAGGCGCGTTAAATATGGCTGTAGAATTCGATCCACATTTTTCTTTTAATCAGCAACTGTGGTATTACTATACCATGAACCGTGGAAAGATTCGGTCTCGTTACAATGACCTCACGAGGAAGTTCCTCACCTATAATGATAGCGAGGAGAATCCTCATGCCTTCTTACGCAAGCCGCAGTTTGAGGCTCTGGAGATGTATGTCTTTGTGAAGGAATTTATGAATAACAAGCAGGTCTACGAGATGTTCGATGACTGGCGGAATAAAAGAGACCGTTTCTCGGATGATTCGTATTATGGCTTAGAAAAGGGCGGTCAATTATGGTATTTTGATGCCCCGACTGAGAAGCAGACCGACACGATCTTCAAACAGATGAAGAAATACCGAGAAAATTATCCAAATTACATTTACGCCCTTACGATGGGGCTCGGTAAAACTATCCTCATGGCTACCTGCATCTTCTATGAGTTTCTACTTGCAAAAAAATATCCAAAGGATAAGCGTTTCTGCCACAATGCGCTCGTGTTCGCGCCGGATAAGACCGTCCTCCAGTCACTCCGTGAAATCATGACCTTTGATAAGACAAAGGTAGTCCCACAGGAGTATGCCCGTGTGCTTGATGCGAATATCAAGTTCCATTTCCTGGATGAGACGGGAACTATCCTGCATACTATTGATGATTCAGATTTCAATATTATTATCTCCAATACACAGAAAATTATTGTAAAGAAAAAGCGTAAGGAAGAAACCCCTGGCCAGATGCTCTTTAACGGATCCAGTTCTCTGCTCTCCGCAGTTTATGGCACAGGTGGCGAGGATGACGAGGACGATGTATGGGATGATACTACGCTGATGGATAACCAGCGTTTTAAAAAACTCTGCCGTCTTCCACAGCTCGGTGTCTATGTTGATGAAGCACATCATCTATTCGGTGCTGACCTTGAAAAGCAGATCAGATCAAGCGGGGCGAATAAGACAAGTCTCCGCGATACTATCAATCTCCTTGCGGCGAACACATCAATCGTAGCCTGCTATAACTACACAGGTACGCCATATGTCAAGAATCAGCTCCTCCCGGAAGTGGTCTATGCCTATGGGCTGCGTGAGTCAATTTGGAACGGCTTCTTAAAAGACGCGGATCCAATCGGTTTCGAGAATGTAAAGAGCGGTGAATTCCTTACCGCTGTGGTTACTAAATTCTGGGAGAGATACGGCGGTAAGACCTACGAAGGATTGAATCCGAAACTTGCTATTTATGCCGCAGGCGTTGAGGAGGCTGCCACAGAGGTAAAGCCCTCTCTTGAGAAAATACTCGCAAAACTTGGTATCTCGACATCGAAGATTCTCTTGAATGTTGGTGATGCTAAATATACGAAGAACGATGACATCAGAGACTTCAATAACCTCGATGTTTCAGGAACGGAAGGAAATGAGAAACAGTTTATTATCCTGGTTGAGAAAGGCAAGGAAGGCTGGAACTGCCGTTCGTTGTTTGCTGTGGCTCTTTTCCGTAGCCCTAAGTCGAAAATATTCGTACTGCAGGCTACCATGCGTTGCCTCCGTTCAATCACAGATGAACGTTTGACAGCTACGGTATTTCTCTCAAAAGAGAACTATGACACGCTAGACGATGAGCTTCATAAGAACTTCAACATGGAAATCAAGGACATCAAGAACTCGTCTAATGCCGACCGTCATAAATACCAGGTGCGAGTTTTGCCGCCTCCACGGACGATTACTCTCAAGCGCGTATGGCACGAGTATACCCTACATGAAAAAGAATACTCCGAGCCTGTGGACTTCAAGCTAGTTGATGCAGATCTCTCCAAGTATGCCAGCATCATGTACGAGCGTGACAGTCTTGCCCGCGATACCACGGTAAAGGAGAAGAACATCGACTACCTCCAGGAAAATATGAAGTTTAGTGAATTCTCCCTCGCTGGAGAAATTGCGCGGTACCTGAATATTTCCTGTATCCTTGCTGCTTTGATTCTGCGCGAATCCGTGGATGGGATTGATACAATTCTTGAGGCTGTCAATCGCTATAATACTGTTCTTGATGACTATATCATTCCAGCTGTGTTCCATGCACTTTTTGACGTTACATCGGAACTGAAGACCGAGGATAAGGATCTGGTTCTGCTGCGTGAGCCGAAGGATGCCGGTTACTACGAATTCTCCGCAAAGGATGACCTTGTTATCACGAATAAGTATAAAGGCTTCACGCCGGAACAGCTTAAGAAGAGTTTCCATGCCGACACTTATTGCTTTGATTCCATCCCAGAGAAGGAATGCTTCATGCAGTACATTACGAGCGGAAAGGTTGCAGAGGTTTACTTCACAGGTATGTTCACATCAAACCAAGGCGATCTCTCTATCCATTACTACGATCCTGAATCCGGTAGAATCCGTCAGTACTATCCTGACTTCCTTGCAAAAATGATGGATGGCTCCTATCAGCTTATTGAGGTCAAAGGCGATAACAAGATTGATGATGCCGTAGTAAAAGCAAAGCAGGCAGCCGCTGAGGAAATGGCTGTGGCAAGTGGTGTGAAGTATCTTATGTACGCAGGCAGCCACGTCGTGAGTTCACATCTTCTCGAAGATGAACCGATGACTCCAAAACAAGGAACGTTGTCAATGGGCGTTTAAAATCTAAATGAAATAAGAACTGATAGGATAAAGGGCATATGAAAACAAATGATAGACCACTAACCGATTTAATGAAGGCCGTGGATACTGGCGCGGCACAGCTTCCAGATTTTCAGAGAGGCTGGGTATGGGATGATGGTCGCATTAAGGCTTTAATACTCAGTGTGATTCACAATTTCCCAGTCGGAGCAGCTATGTTCTTGGAGTATGGAAATGAAAGTATTCATTTCAAACATAAGCCAATTGAAGGATCTGATGCAAATCCAGATACTGAACCGGACGAGCTAATCCTTGATGGCCAGCAAAGGCTTACATCTCTTTATAATGCACTTTTCAGCAAAAAACCGGTTCATACAAAAACGGACAAGGGAAAAGAGATAGACAGGTACTATTATCTGGATATTGAAAAAGCAATCGATCCTGCTGCTGGTGATGATGATGTTGTGATTTCTATTCCATCAACACGGCAGGTGACATCTGATTTTGGACGGAAGATCGACAAGGATCTTTCAACAAGGCAGCATGAGTTTGAACAGAAGATGTTTCCTCTTAACATTATTCTTGATTCCGGAGAGGAACAGGGTTGGCAAAACGAATATTATGCATATTACAATTACGACCCAGCGATTATTCGGCAGTTTACAGAACTGTTTTCAAAAATCATTATGCCGACACAGAAATATGCTATGCCGGTTATCTTACTTGATAAGGAGACTCCTAAGGAGGCGGTTTGTCAGGTCTTTGAAAATGTCAATACAGGCGGTGTCTCTTTAACTGTTTTCGAATTGGTAACGGCCATATTTGCTATGGATGACTTCCAACTTCGTAAGGATTGGGACGACCGAAAAGAAAAGTATTTCTCAGGAGAACTGCTAAACATCGTCACGGCAACAGATTTCTTGACCGCGCTAACATTGCTGTCTTCATTTGAGTCCGGTGGAACGGTGAGCTGTAAGAAAAAGGATGTGCTGGCGCTACAATTGCCAACGTACAAGAAGTACGCAGATGATCTCTGCAAGGGCTTTTCTGTTGCTGACAAACTGCTGCAGGAGGAACGGATTTTCTCAAGCAGAGATTTGCCATACACCACACAACTTATCCCGCTCGCAGCAATCTGCACCGTACTTATGGACGGAAATAAAATTTACACTACAACCATCAAGAATATGGTCAAGCAGTGGTATTGGTGCGGCGTTTTTGGAGAATTGTACGGGTCTGCAAATGAAACAAGATATGCAAACGACATAACTCAGGTTATCAAATGGATTACTGCCGGTGGTGATTTACCAAAGACAGTGACGGATTTCTTCTTTAATCCGACACGCCTGCTTGGTCTGCAATCGAGACAATCTGCAGCCTATAAGGGTATCATGGCAATGATCTTGAAGAATCATGCTCGTGATTTTATATCCGGTGCAGAGATGGATTTCTCAACATACTCAAATGAGAAAATTGATATCCATCATATCTTCCCTAAAGATTACTGCATCGGAAAAAAATATGATAAATCCAAATGGAATAGCATCGTGAATAAGACACCAATTTCGGCAAGTAGCAACCGTGAGATCGGTGGTGTGGCTCCGTCAACATATCTTGGGAAACTTGAAAAAAAGGGTTCCGTTCTGGAATCAGATTTGGATGGATATGTAGAAACACATTGGATCGATCATACATTGCTTAGAAATGACGAATTTCAGGACTTCATTATTGACCGAGCCAAGAAACTCCTCAGTGCTATTGAAGTGGCCACTGGTAGAACTATATCCGGCAAGGACTCTGATGAAGTGCAGCAGGCATTCGGTGCTTCATTGATCTAAACCTTTTAACGTTTCTATACTTTTTAACGATTGCAGAAAGGGGTGTCGCTTTGAATACATCGGCTGCCACGGCTTGTAAATACAGCGTCGCAGGACACCTTTCTTTCGGTGCGCCAAAATGTGAAAAAGCCCAGAAATCAAAAGGTTTCTGGGCTAATCGTACATATAGGCTTTGTATCAAAGATAACGTCTTGATAGATTCGTGTTATAATCAGAGGAACATTCTTTGTGTGTTTTTTAATATGCTTGCACAGATTGCTGAGAAATACGATGAGAGACAACCTTTAGGGATTAGATAGGAGTAATAAATATCCACGGGTAAGGATATAGCTGATCCTCTCATAAGAGCGTGTAATGCCATTTTTTGATCACAAGGTGAATGGACTATAACCCCGCTAAATCCCAGACATATCCGATAGCTTAATTAATCCTGAATTATTCACGAGGGTAGGTCCTGCATAGGATCCCCACCCTCAGACATGTAAACTGGCATTTCAATGGCACGATTTTTCAGGGACAACCCTAAAAATGGGCATATTATCCCTGTGGTTTCAGGAAGGTGCCTTTGAAATTGCCAAGGTACATTAGTTACTGTGGTTACTGTTTATTCCAGCTGAGGCTGCAGTCCCTGTATATTTGACAGAGTTTCATAGAATTCTTTCTTATACTAGTTAACAAAAATAACTGCTGTTTTATTGATTAAATCTTCGCTTTGCGTTATAGTGTATTTGTGGAGGTAAATGCACTATGGATAAAAAGAAGCAGTA
>ODAJ014739072.1_pt1 | contig 12030 bp, 8 predicted proteins | sample 1539241 | NCBI WGS metagenome assembly ODAJ01 (sample SAMN02144231, study PRJEB22623) | gut metagenome | biome: sheep rumen | host: Ovis aries | place: New Zealand | reverse complement strand
CGCTGTGACCCCATGTGAAGAGGCGCACATGACGGAAGCTCTCTATACCGCTTACCGCAGAATGTATGTCCTTGTGGTCTATGCAATAGATTAGGGTGTCACAATGGGTAAACAGCTGCAGCTTTTCCGCAATCTTCTGTCCTCGAGTCAGGAAATTCTCGTCATGAGCCTGCCCGATATTGGTAAATATCCCTAACGTTGGCTTTATCACCTTTTGCAGCCGCAGCATCTCTCCTGCTTCAGATATGCCAGCCTCGAAGACACCTATTCTGTCCTTATCACTCATCTGCCACACAGACAGCGGAACACCTATCTGGGAGTTGTAGCTCTTCGGACTCGACACCACCTGACCGTCAGGCACAAGCATCTGCACCAACCAGTCCTTCACTATAGTCTTGCCGTTGCTGCCTGTTATGCCTATAACAGGGATATTGAACTGCTCCCGGTGTTTGGCGACAATCTGTTGCAGCGCCAGAACCACATCGTCAACACGCCAGATATTTGCATCGTCATATATAATATCACAATCGCTGGGAACAACGAAAGACCTCACACCTTTTTCGTACAACTCTTTTATATATCGCACTCCGCTGTTACGCCTTGTAACAATAGCGAAAAAAACTGTCCCCTGCGGCTCCGCGAGACGTCTGCTGTCTGTGAGCAGATGCTGCACTTCGCCTTCCGGCACGGCGATATGCACATCCACAGGTTTTACAACTGTACTAATATCAGAAATCTTCATTTGTGCTTTAGTATTTGAAAGCCTATGCCGCACTCTAAGCATTTGCGGCTTTTGCAATAGTTGTTTTCAAGCTGCAGCAACGCTTGACTTTCGGCTGCATTACATGGTGTTATCCCGACCTGGCACCACTTGCGCATCACAGCATTGTCCTCGGCGGGCAATTGTGTCAGCAACTCCACCGCCTGCTCTTTGTATTTCTCCTGCCCGTGTACGGTGCCGTAAAGGAACAACAGCGGTACCCACGCATTGATAATGAGCAACTGCGCCTGCGTCTTACCAACATGCTTTACCGTCTGCTTTTCCGTAGCAGTGTCAAAACGATAATGGTTGTTCCAGTATGCGGCAGCGCTTTGGTCAAACATCTTCACCATCTCCTTGGTGTCGTGCATGTCGAGCAGTGTAGAGAAAAGACCGGAGGTTGTTGACAGCAGTTTGGCAAACTGGCTGATACGTATCGTGGGGAAACTCGACGGGCGCAAGCAGTAAAACCGCCAAAGATAGCCACCCATCGGCTTCATGCCGGTACCTGTCTTCAACGCTTCATAATCTTTCTGCAACAGACGCGGATATTCATCCTCAAAGTAGCCTTCAAGCAGCCCGGCCTGCCCCATAAGAACGGCCTCTACCCTGCTTTGATTGTCCTTCCATCTGGCCAACAGCCGCTGGTCGGTGGCCTTGGCCAACATCTCGAAAGGCAGCGCATTGACTTTGCCCCCGAAGTAACGGGCCATAAGCCAATAACAGGTCTGTTCCCAACCGCCATGACTCTCTTCAAGCAGACGGCGCACAGTATCGGTCTTAGCCATAATGCGCTCTGCCAGCAGCCTGTCAAGGAAAGACTTCATCAGGAACTGCGGAACCTCCCCTACTCTTCTCCCGCACGGGACACTATTATTGTCGTCGGGGGTCATCAACGCCTCGTAGTTGGACACCACAGCAGGCGGCAGATAATTCTTAAGTTCAACCGTAGGGGGCACACGCCCGCTCTGAAGCACTATTTCAGTGTCGTGCTCATAGACAACGTGAAGCACAATGTTGTTGTATGCTTCATCCTGCGTATGCCGGTGAGCATCCCAGTCTGACGTATGTATATGAACCTCCACATTGCCAGCCCATTCCACACCGCCAACGCGAACCCTTGCATTGAAGAAGTCTGGTCCTGCATCCTGGTTCAGCTCACCAGCACGCAATACGACAACAGGCTGGCCATCAACGGTGGTCAGCCCGTGGTCGAGCAACTGATGCTGCCACACGTACTGCAAGAACGCTTCCGTCATCAGTTGAACATCTCCTTCATCTTGTCAAAGAAACCTTTCTCCTGCTTTGTCGGGGTCGGCTGGAAGTTATCGTGTTTCTGCAACCCTTCGAGTATCTTCTTCTCTTCTTTGTCAAGAGTCTTAGGCACCCACACATTGAGGCACACCAACAAGTCACCGCGACCATATCCGTTGAGCACCGGCAAACCTTTGCCACGCAGACGCACCACACGGCCCGACGGCGTGCCAGGCTCCACCTTTATCTTTACCTTGCCATTGAGGGTCGGTATCTCGACCGACGCTCCAAGAGCAGCGTCGCTGAATGTTATGAAGGCGTTGTAATAGAGGTTTGCGTCCTGACGCTCAAACGTCTCGTGCTCCACCTCCTCCACAAGCACTATCAAGTCTCCGGCAATGCCGCCACGCGGCGCAGCATTGCCCTGCCCCTGCATAGCAAGCTGCATGCCGTCCTGCACTCCGGCGGGTATCTTGATGGTGATAATCTCGTCGCTCTTCACTATTCCGTCGCCGTGGCAGTCGTGGCATTTGTCTTTCACAATACGGCCTTCGCCACCGCACTGCGGACAGGCGCTCTGCGTCTGCATCATGCCCAGCATGGTGCGCTTGGTCTCTGTCACCACGCCGGTGCCGTGGCAATGAGGGCAGGTCTCGGTCTTGCCGTCACGTGCACCACTGCCGCCACAGGTCTTGCAGGGCACATACTTGCTCACCTTGATCTTTTTCTCGCATCCACGGTCTATCTCCTCAAGGGTCAGCTTCACCTTGATGCGCAGGTTGCTGCCACGCAGCACGCGACGTGCTGCGCCGCCGCCGCCGAAACCGGTGAAGCCGGTACGGAAGCCTCCGCCGAACAGGTCGCCGAAGATACTGCCGAACTGCGAGAATATGTCGTCCATATTCATGCCGCCCTGACCATAAGCGCCATCCATGCCGGCCATGCCAAACTGGTCATAACGGGCTTTCTTGTCGGGATTGCTGAGCACATCGTATGCCTCTGCCGCCTCCTTGAATTTCTCCTCGGCTTCCTTGTCGCCAGGATTGCGGTCAGGGTGATACTGCAAGGCCAGCTTGCGGTAAGCCTTCTTCAATTCTTCGGGCGTGGCATTCTTGTCCACACCAAGCACCTCATAGTAATCTCTTTTTGCCATAACGCTATACTCCTAACTCTTATAATTCTTAATCCTTACAATTAAAACGCCACCACCACCTTGGCATAGCGCAGCACCTTGTCATTGAGGTAGTAGCCTTTCTCCACCACATCGACGACGGTTCCCTTCTGCTCTTCGGCGGCAGCGGGGATTCGTGTGATAGCCTCGTGCAGGTTCTCGTCAAACTTCTCTCCCTTCACCTCCATGGCCCTAAGGCCTTTCTGCTCGAGTATCTTCATCATCTTGTTGTATATCAGCCTCACACCCTCTTCGTTGGCGGTAGCTGCCAGCGCACGCTCAAAGTCGTCGATAACAGGCAGCACGGCTTTCATCATCTCTCGGCTGCCGTTGAGCAGCAGGTCGGCTTTCTCCTGAGCGGTACGCTTACGATAGTTCTCATACTCGGAATACAGGCGCAGATACTTGTCGTTCAGCGCCGCCAGCTTTTCGCCAAGTTCCTGTACCTTGTCGGCTTCAGTGGTCTCAGCAGCCTCGGCGGCATTCTCTTCTTCTTGCCCTTCAACCTGTTCTACAGGCTGTTCCAGATTCTGTTCCTGTTCTTTTTTCTCTTCCGCCTCTGCGGTATTATGTTCTTTTTTGCTCATGTCGTTTTATTGGTTTTTTACAGCTATATAATACAAAAAGGCTGCCACGGCAGTCTTGACTGACATATTGTCACATGGTGACAAAATGACACTTAACCCATTGTCATCATTCACCACCTGAAGACATCCTCAGGCGACCGGGGCCTGCGGGCCGTAAGCCATCGGAAGTCGGGCAGGCGCTGCATCTCTTGGGGGAAATCCATGACCGGATAGGTCTGCATGTCAGGCTTGTCGTATGTCACCACACGCGACGCAGCGTGCGTGGTGTCGAAATAGATGCGCATATCCGTGCCCACACCGACATTGGCGCCCACAAGCTGTGGTTTGCCGTCAGGACCGTCGTCCGTGATGTAGTACACCATCTGGGCGTTGCTCAGTATGTCGGCATATAGCGGTTCACCGTTGCGGAAATACACGATACCCTGACGGCCTTTCAGCTGGTTGAACTTATTGAGGTCCACCTGCTCCACGGCAAAGCAGTTGGTTCGCAGGTATACTATCCTCACTCCTGAGGTATCGTGGTGCAGCTCGATAGTGTCGGCTGTGCACTGGTAGTGCTCATACCACACCACAGGGTCACTGTAGAGCGTGAGCACCGAATCCGCGGCGTTGTAGAACGCCGAGTCGCACTTGGCCTGGGCGTCGCGACGGTAGACTTTCACATGGTGGTTTGCCCTGACGGTAGACAGGCGGTTGGCAGTATCGGTGGTGAGGTACACGGTGTCGCCATGCAGGAAAAGCGAATCGCCGGCATCGACGAAAAGCACATGGGCGCTGTCGGTGACATAGGAGTAGCGGCGCTTGCGGTGCGTCTCGCCGTAGCGCCCCGAACAGGTGATGTCGTTGTCAGTGTCCTTGATTTTCACATTACCGTAGGCCCTGCCGAATTCGGCCACCTCATCGTAGTACAGCGTATCGCTGTCAATCATGTGACCCTGGTTCTCGACATGCGAGGCATGGTACGAACTGGCAAAACGGGTGTCGGTGTTATAGTCGCCAAGCTCGCTGTAGATCAGCGACGAGTCGCTGTAGATATGCGTGGCGCTGCGGAAATGGGCCACCTGGTCGTCGGTGGTGTACACCAGCGTGTCGGTAACAAGCCGCATCGTGGAGTCGGTAAGCTGCACATCGTCGTAGATGTAGAACACCTTGATTGCTGAGTTGTACTGCCCCTTGCGGCTGTCGAGGGTGCGGTCGGCGCTGGTGCCGTGCCCCCACTCGTTGTAGTATGCCGTCGAGGTGTTGCGTTCATACGTCAGATGGTTGGCCTTCAACACATTCCCCCCATCAATAAGCACCACAGTGTCGGCCCAGATGTCTATCACGCGTGTGTTGCCGTCGTAGAAGAGCCGGTCACCATAGATGGTGGTTGTGTCGCTGAGCCTGATCACAATGTCGCGGAAAGCCGTGAAGCTGTTGAGCTCGGTGTCGTAGTGCGCCGAGTCGGCATAAAGGGTCATGCCCTCATGCGTTGCCACGACATCCTTGTACAATATCCACACCGACGGCCGCTGCGGGTCGCGCGACCCCATGCCCGAAGTGTACTCTATCAGCTTCTGCGACCGGGCGGCGGTGGCCACACCCATCAGCGACAGCAGTAGTATTATGACGCCCTTTGTCTTCATTCACAAAAACGGACGGCTTCTAATAAAGCCTTAGAAGCCGTCCCTTTTATTTTTCAGCAATCATTACGTTCCTTTACTTGGTGCGCGAGCCGAGACGGTCCATGGCGCAGCGGAAACCAATCCAGGCGGTTCCCTTGTCCTGGTCGTAGAAGCGACGGGTGCTCGACTGCAGGTAGTAGGCGCGGTCTCTCCAGCTGCCGCCCTTGACGACGCGAACCTTGTTGTTCACCATCGACGAGCTGGGAGCCTCTTTCTGGTTGTCGGATTTGCGGCGATACATGTTGTTTGTCCACATGTCGTCTTCGCTCACGGCGTCGACAGACTCCTCGTCTTCGCTTTCGCTTTCCTCTTCCTCATAGCCAGCCTCTTCGGCGTCTTCTTCACCTTCACCGTCGCCAGCATTGGCAGGCTGCCAGCCGTCAGTGCCGAGGTTGGAAGCACGGTCACCGTCGAGATAGTTCACGTTGTTGGCCTGGCGGTAGTTGCGGCGGTTATAGTCGGCAGGAGCCTCTTTGTAGGCTATCATGCCGTCTTCGCCGATGAGCACCTCACCGTCTTCGTCGACATCGTAGGTGCGGTAGATGTTGCCGCGGAACGGATCCACATCCTCGCCACCACGGGGGTTGACGACCTTACGATAGACGTCCATGCACCATTCGCTGACATTGCCAGCCATGTTGTACAGGCCGTAGTCGTTGGGGAAGTACCACTTCACGGGGCAGGTGTAGTCCCAGCCGTCGTTCAGGTTGCCGGCAATACCCATGGCGTCGCCGCGCGAACGCTTGAAGTTGGCCAGGAACTGACCGTAGTATTTCTTGTTGGCTGAGCGGAGGCTCTGGCCTGCCCAGGGATAAGTCTTGTGCTCCACGACGCGCTCGTCGTAGGTGTTGCCTATCAGACCAAGGGCGGCGAACTCCCACTCGGCCTCTGTCGGCAGTCGGTAGTAGGGGTACAGGATACCGTCGGTCTTGCGCACCTGACGCTCCTCGCCACCGGCGGAGGGGTTGAGGTCCTCAAGGCCCTGGCGGGTCTCGCCCTCATAGCGTCCGGCAAGATAGACGTCGGTCTGGAAAGCGTTGGAACCGATATTCTCCTGGTCGAGCATCAGGATGCCACGGTCGACAAGGACCTTCTCGTTCAGACGGTCGGTACGCCAGGTGCAGAACTTGGTGGCCTGCTCCCAGCTGACGCCGACGACGGGATACTCGTCGTAAGACGGGCTCTGGAAGTAATGCTCCACGAAGCTTTCACGCCATGCCAGCCTGTCGCGCCAAGCGGCAGTGTCGGGATAGATGGCGCGCACCTTCTCGCTGTATTCCTCGCCGTAGGCACGGTTCATCCAGTAGACGAACTCGCGGTACTGCCTGTTGTTCACCTCGCACTCGTCGATGTAGAACGACGACACGGTGACGGTATGGGCAACATTGTCCCATTTGTAGCGGGTGTCTTCGGTGACGTGGCCCATGACGAAGGAGCCACCCTCTATGAACACCAGGCCGGGGGCTGTGCCCTGCTCGCCTTCGTTGGAGACTTCGAAGCCGCCCCATTCGGGGTTGTTGTAGTCCCAACCAGTCGTGCTTGAACGGCCGGCTTTGTTGCCGCACGAGGCCAGCAGCATCAGCGCTGCAACGGCCATGAATGAAAATCTGACAATCTTCATATTCTATCTTTTGTATTATTCGTTTCTATCGCTTTGTAACGCAACAACTGCGTTTTTGTTTCATCATTAATTTTATTTAACATACGCCGCGCCCCCTTACGGCACCGCCGGCCTTAGAAGGACGGGCAGCGTATGGCGCGCACTTTCTTCTTCTGCTCGGGCACCGGCAGCATCACGCCAAGCGACACCTCGTGCGCACCTGCCGTGCTGTTGGCCAACTTGCTGACGGTCACGTCGTAGCTGTAGCCGACCTTGAAGTAGTCCTGCTGCACGCCGACCTGGAAGATGAAGGCGTCGGCATTCTCGATGCCGTTGCGGAACCACACACCAACCAGGAAAGGCATCCAGTCGAGGTAAACACCGTAGTTGAAATAATGCATGCCACCCTGCATCTGGTAGACGATGTTGGGTGAAATAATCGGCGAACCGAAGCCCAGCGACGACTGGCGGCGCTCCTCTTCAGAGACGTTGATAAGACCGCCGGCATGGACGGTAAACTTCATGGGCAGAGGCGATTCCGAGTAAAAAGCGACATTGGGCTGCGTCAAGTGAGCGGCAGCCACACCGGCATACCACTTGCTGCCGTAGGCAACGGCACCGGCGCTGAAGTCGACAGCCCATTTGCTGGTCTTATCGGGCGGCTGCACATTGTTCTGGAAGATAAAGCCGTATTCGGGGTGTATCTGCTCGGGGAAGCGCAGGTTCTCGTCCCAGCGCAGATTGGTGTTCATCACCGACACCTGAAGGCCGGCGCTGATGTTCACCGTGCGCGAAACGCGGAAGTTGAAAGCATACATGGCGCCCAACGAGTTGGTGGAGAGTGCGCCATGGTCGCCCACACGGTCTGTCATCACAATGACGCCGAGGCCGCCATGCAAGTCAGGGACATACTGGTCGTATGACGCTGACACTGTGGTGAAAGCGCTAACCAAACCTGGCCATTGGCCGCGGTATGTGAGGGATATGCGCGGAGCAACGGCGGTACCGGCAAAAGCGGGGTTGAGGTAGAGCGGGTTGGCGTAAAACTGAGAGAAGCCAACATCCTGTGCCCCAGCCGTTCCCGATGCCAGCAGCACCAAGCCGAACAGCGCGCACTTTAGCTTCTTTTTCAACTTCATTTCAGTCATATTACATGCCTATAATTAATTTGCAATATTACGAATTATTTTCCATTCATGCGCATTTTTCCGAAAAATATTTTACAAAAAACAGATAAACAAGCACTTATTTTTCACCGTCGTAACACATCCGCCCTACAAAAAAGCCTTGCAGACACCCAGTTTCAGCAATTTTCACACTCATTTTCCACATTATTTCACATCCCGCCCCCGTTTCTCCACACCGGAGTCCCTTCGGCCCCCCTACGGCCCCTCTTCGGCCATCCTACGGCCTTCCACTGAAGAACGGCCGAAGAGGGGCCGTAGGGGGTCCGTAGGGACTCCGTAGAAAAAAGGGTGGAAAAAAGATTTTTTTCTGCACAGGTTACTTATGTGAAAATAATTTCGTATATTTGCAGCATTGATTAACAAGGGTATTTAAACATAAAGTGCTGTGATTGGCTACATTATAGTTTTCTTTGTACTATTTGTGGTGTTCGTTGCCATGCCGTTTGGCATTGTGATGATTATCCTTTCGCTCCACTTCAACCGCCGCGAGCGCAATCTGCGCAACGAAGCCGAGGCCCATCGCAAGATTCTCGAAAGCACTTACGACCACATCTGGCGCGAAATCAAACAGCACTGCGGCCTCAGCGAGGAGCACCGCCGTTCGTTCAACAATATCTACCCCAACCTCCTCGACGAGGACATGGACGACAACACGATGCTCAACTGGATCCTGGACAATAACATTGACTTCGACCCCTCTGAATATATGGTGATTATGGACAACATCGCCGACGACCGCAAGCGGTTTGTGACACACCAGCGGCGCATGATCACCATCCTTCGCGAGCACAACAGCATCATCGAGAAGGGATGGCCCATAAAATGGGTCATAAAGAACAAAGAGCCAATACACTACGAGCCAATCGCAACGAATTACGACCGTTGGGGCACACATCTATAACCCGTCCCCAACACAAATGCGAACATCCCACATCGCCACGTTATTAGTCATTTTCACGCTGCTCGCCGCATCGTGCGAACCACTTGCGCCCGAGCCCTACGGCCCCGTGCCCACGGAAGCGCAGCTGGCATGGCAACGCATGGAAATCAACATGTTCTGCCATTTCGGTCCCAACACCTTCTCGGGTGCCGAATGGGGCACCGGCGACGAGAGCGAGGCGCTGTTCAACCCGACGGCCCTGGACTGCCGCCAATGGGTCGACGTGGCCGAACAGGCAGGCATGAAGGGTATCATCCTCACCGCCAAGCACCACGACGGCTTTTGTCTATGGCCTTCGGCATACAGCAGCCACACAGTGACTCAAAGTCCATGGAATGAGGGACATGGCGATGTGCTGCGAGAATTCACCGATGCATGCCGCGGACGGGTCAAAGCTGGCCTCTACCTCTCGCCTTGGGACCGTCACGACAGCACCTACGGCACCCCGCAGTACAACGACCGATTTGTGGCGACTCTCGAGGAGGTACTCTCCTCATACCATGACATATACGAGCAGTGGTTCGACGGCGCCAACGGTGAAGGGCCCAACGGAAAACGGCAGAAATACGACTGGCAACGCTTCAACGCCACAGTGGCACGCCTGCAACCCAACGCCCTTGTCTTCAGCGATGTAGGCCCAGGATGCCGCTGGGTGGGCAACGAGGAGGGCCGCGCCGGCGAGACGTGCTGGAGCACGATAGACGTAGAAGGCTGTGAACCAGGCACCGGCAACCCGCCCAGCGACTTGCTGACGCACGGCAAACAGGGGGGTAAAAGCTGGATTCCGGCAGAAGCCGACGTCAGCATCCGACCCGGCTGGTTCTGGCACGCCGACGAGCACCCGAAGACGGTGGACGAGCTGATGGAGATATACTACAACTCAGTAGGGCGCAACGCACTGTTACTGTTGAATGTACCTCCAGACACCACAGGCCGCATCAGCGCCGAGGACAGTGCCGTACTGGTGGCCTTCCGTGCCGAGCGCGACCGCATATTCTCCAGAGACTTGGCGCAGGGGGCAAAGGCCAGCGCATGGCACCGCCCGGGGCATAGGGCGAAAAACGTCCTCGACACCGCCTACCACACCTACTGGGCCGCCACGGGCAAGAAGGCTGAGCTGACGCTGGAGCTCGACAGCGTCACGGAGTTCGACATCATCGTCATTCAGGAATACATACCCCTCGGACAGCGCGTGACCAGCGTCGGCCTGCTTCTCGACCCGGGCGACGGTCTCTACTCCTACACCCTCGGCGACAGCCCCTTATGCACCACCGTGGGCTACAAGCGCATCATCCGCCTCAGCCACCCCATAAGGTGGCGCAAGCTGGTCTTCCAGTTTGAGGGCATGGCTCCGCCCGTCATCAACCGCATAGCCCTCTATAATTCAGACAAATGAACAGACTAACCAAGATACTGGCCTGTATAAGCCTAACTATTAACTCCTGCCTCTTACCTCTTAACTGTCAGGAGCTTCCGCAGGGCTATTTCGGCAGTCCGCTGAAGGGCGAATTGGGCCTCTCAGCCACCTTCGCCGAGAGCCGCATAGGCCACTTCCACGCCGGCATCGACATACGCACCGGCGGAGCCGTGGGTCTCCCCGTGCTGGCGGTGGCCGACGGCTATGTGAGCCGCGTGAGCGTCTCGCCGTGGGGCGGCGGCAAAATACTGTACATCAAGCATCCCAACGGCTACACGAGCGTATACATGCACCTCAGCGACTACGCAGGCCCAATTGGGCGTTGGGTTAAAGAACAGCAATACAAAGCACAGTCGTACAGCATTGTAGAGGATGTACCCGAGGGCCTGCTGCCAGTACGCAAAGGGCAGACGGTGGCCTTCAGCGGCAACAGCGGGGGCAGTGCGGGGCCGCACCTGCACTTCGAGCTGCGCGAGACGGGCACCGACCGCACCATCAACCCTTTACGTTTCGGCCTGCCCCACAGCGATAGCATGAAACCCGTCATCCGCGGCCTACGCATATACCCCATGGCAGGCAACAGCATCGGACGTGGCTATGACATTGGCAAAGAGAACACTGCCACAGTCGACGGCCCATTCTGCCTGGGCGTCTATGCCACCGACGCCGCCGAAGGGTCCACGCCCAAGAACGGCCCCGAACGCATAGAGGTATACCTCGACGACGAGCTCTTCTTTATGTACACCATGGAGAGCTTTAACCTCGAGAACAGCCGGGTTATCAACGCCTTGGTAGACTATCCGGCCTTCGCGGAGCAGCGTCATGGCTACATCCTTACACGTGCGCTCCCCGGTGCCGAAGGCGAATGGGTGCCCGTGAGGCAGGGCGACGGCATCTTCCGGTTTGCGCCCAATAGCAGCCACAAAATACAAGTGCGGGTATACGACTTCAACGACAACATCGACGAACGCACGATCACGGTAAACACCTCGGCCACAGCATCAACCGCCAGAACGCAGAATGCCACCGACGGCAAAGCGGTGCGCTACAGCGAGGCCGCCAGCATCAGGCACCCTGCTTTCAGTGCCGAGCTGCCTCCTTATTGCCTCTATGCCGACGACCGGCTGACGGCAAGCTGCCGCATGGACGCCGGCTACCTCTCACCGATTTGCTCCATAGAGCCTGCTATCAACAAGATACCGCCCCATATACATTATAAGATAAGCATCAAAGGGGCTGTGCCACAGGGCATAGACCCAGCAAAAGTCACGGTGGTGCGCATCAACGGCAAGCGCGTCAACGCCTACAAGACGACCTGCGAGGGTGGCTATTACAGCGCCTCGGTGCGCGATTTCGGCACCTTTGCACTGCTTGCCGACACCACGGCGCCCACGGTGCGTGCCGTGAACTTCAGCGAAGGCAAGCCCCTGAAAGCAAAGACTCTGCGCAT
>ODAJ012129298.1_pt1 | contig 12032 bp, 15 predicted proteins | sample 1539241 | NCBI WGS metagenome assembly ODAJ01 (sample SAMN02144231, study PRJEB22623) | gut metagenome | biome: sheep rumen | host: Ovis aries | place: New Zealand | reverse complement strand
CTTCAGGCGCGCCGCCAGTTCATCGGCCTCCGCGCGGTTATCGTTCCAGAACTCTTCACCGAGCTGCGAGTCATCGGACTTCTCGGAGAGAATCTCCATCAGCTGGAGGATCGTCTTTTCTTCGTTGTTATTTTCCATCGTTTTCTGTGGTTTTGGTGATACGGATCATCATAGCTCTTAATCCGGGGAATCTGTTATGAATCAAGTCTCTGAACCGCTCGGCCTTAGCTGCCTCGTCCTCAATGCGGACAAAGAGCTGACTTTTGTCTTCGGAACGGCTTACCTTAGTGATGTTAAAGAAGGAGCCGTCGGTGAACTTCTGGATGAGAGTGGCGTGGGCCTGCAAGTTGTCAAGGATATCATGTTTGCCACTGACGACAAAATCAAATTTTGTTTTCATTGCTATTCAGATTCAAGATAACGTTCATAGATTTTAATAGACCGGCGTGTCCGTTCCAACTCATCTTCGGCATTGGAAAGGATGATTTCCTGACGGGCGATGTCGGCGCGAAGGAACTGCGTGATACGGTAGGCGGCCTGCTCCTTGGTGCGGCAGATGTAGGACAGGCGGACGCCGTTTCCAAGATCTCGGCAGCTGAGGGAGTTGAAATCGGCTCCGTGGCTGAGGTCTCCAAAGAGCCTTTTCAGAGTGGTTCTGCGGATGACATAGCGGCGGTCGTCATCATCGTCGATGTAGTAAGCGTAAGTCAAGTTCGCGGGAGCGGTTTCGTGACCTTTAGAGGCAGCGGTGTAAACCCGAAGGGAGGCCCGGAGCTGCTCCAACCGCTGACGGACGGTAATGATGTAGTTCTTCTCATACTCAAGGTCAGAGCGAAGGCGCTCAATGACGAAGGAAATGGCTTCCTTCCTGGTGAGGAAGACAAAGCTGGGGCGTAATGACTCTACGGACTCGAAACTGTAGCCGTCTTCGCAGCGGTAATGGTATTTGTCAAAATACAGGCGCGATGAAGGCCGTTTTGTTATTTCGGCTATGCGGGTCTTGCGGATTCTGTAGCGGGGCCCGTCAAACAGAACGTAATACACGGCGCTGCCGACTTCTAATAAAAGGTACTGGAACATATTATAAACTGATTACGGGATAATAAAGAAACGAAGGCCCGAAAATTCATTTTTTTCCGATATTCTTTTCAATTTCTTTTGGGTCCCAGTTCTTGATGATGACGTTGAAGTGACCATCTTTTGCCCTTTCAATCTCGAACCGCATTTTGTTTACACCGATATGCACCGGGCCGGAAACCGTTTCAATATCACAAATATAGAGATGATTACCTGCCTGTTCTGCCAGGCAACGTAATTCTTCCCGACACTGTGCCTTCCAACCGCCATTCTTTTCAAAGAAGGAAAACATTTCCTCTTCTGTCTTGAACAGAAATGTGTTATCGTCAGTGACCATATAAAAATGAGGAGGTTCAGTATCCGGGATCTCAGCACAAAAAACCATAATCCGATACGGGAAGTACTTTCCATCCTCGTCATTGGTGTGGTAAAAATCCGACTCGCATACACCGGAATAGAAACGTATATCTCCAATGCCTGAATTATCCCTCTTCTGCAGATTCCAAAGGCAGAGGCTCTGCTCCCACTTCGCCTCTTCGACAAAGCGAAGGACATTATCCTTCAGCTTGGCGTTGTACCAGTAGGGACTGCCTTCTTCCCGAAAACTTACTTCCGATAACGGCATACCCATCTGGGGAAGTATATTGTTGACATACTTCCCTTCGCCGATGAGGGCGGCAAGTTTCCGGAGAACCTTGTGGTCGCCCTCAATCCAATACTTTGTTACGCAGTAATTTGCCATAGTGTTCTTTCTTTACTGTTCATCCACTCCGGCGAAGATATCCTGGTACTGACGGATGTCGCGCTTGGACATCAAGAGATTCAGCGCCTCCCTCTGGATGTAACCTCGACGACTGTCGTTGTCCTTCCAGTCCGAGTTGTGGGTGGCGTACTCAGTCATATCATTATATAGGTCCCACATATTGACGCCAGACTTGAGCTCCCGCAGCCGCTTGGGATCCGTGTCAAAGCCGCGGTCGGCATAGCGCAGTCGCATGGGCTCAAAGGGGGCGATGCGGCTGATGACCGGTTGCGCTACGAAATTCTCGTTCAGCAGTTTGGAAGCCTTCATCAGTTCGTGCATGGACGCCCGGGTTTTCATGGCTTCCACGGCCTTGTCGCTAAACTCCTCGAACGATACGTCCAGCATATTCTTCTGGGATGGGATGTCAATGAGACGGATTACAGACTCATCCTGGAGGGAATTCACCCTTGCATCTGATTCACGGATGGTCCGAATCTGACCATTGGTGCAGACAAGGCGTATGAAATAGTGCCCAACCTCAATCTGTCCCAGGTTCCAGCGCATGAAGTAAGAGTTCACCAGGAAGTCCTCTCCCGGGCCGATATTGCGAACATCGGGCGACACGTTGTTCATATACACCGTCACCTCCAGCCCATGCTTGCGATCGGTCTCGTAGCGGACTGGTATGAGTTTGTTCTTGGCCATAAACACTTCCACCAGGTCGAAGAACGCATCCAGCGGGATGAGGTCCTGCTTGATGGGGATAATTTCATCCACCATACACGTCTCCGGATTGGCCACGAGGGCGACAGACACGGGCTTAGTCATGGACCCAGCCACGGCCAGGTAGTTACGGAAATCCCGCATACCCGTCTCCCCAGATGCGTTCCTAACGATGCCGGCTTGCTTCCTTTCCAGGCCGATGACCTCGTCCAGTTTAGCCGATGCGCCCGCGCTCACCATAATCTCCTTCCCGTCCACGTTGTAGATGCTGACGGGGCGTTCCTGGTCCTCTACCATCCCCACGTACTGGACGGCGTCGCGTCGGACGACCTTGTAGGGGCTCTGATTCGGTTCAAGTGTGCTGCGAATCTCGTTAAGATTCAATTCCTTCGTCTGTTCCTGTAGTTTTTCCATTGCGTGTTCCGTTAAAGATCTTGTCAAATTGATCGGCGAAGTTTCTCAGACTGGACGAAGCTGTGCTCTGAAGCTTACGGAGCTGACGGTCCTGGAGGAACTTCTCCTCGTTAAATGAGACGTCTCCTGTAGAAGAGAGGTCATAGTAGAGTCTCACACCCACATCTCCGCGCCGGTGCTTGCTGAACACGGCATAGCGGTCAGAGTAGACGTTCTTGGGATTCTCCAGGCGCAGCTCCAGCATGGCCGTGATGGCGTGCTTGAGGCGGTTTGTTCCAATGAAACGGCCGGATTTGGTAACCTGCTGGATGGTGAGGAAGGTGGTGTTCACGTGGCGGTCGTTCTCTCCCTTGTTCTGCTGTTTGATTAGGGACAGGAGCATGGTCTCTGCCTTACGCAGGGATACGTCCTCCTCATCCTTGACGATGCTCTGGAGCTCGAAGAAGGAGTCCACGGCCACCACGTCCCATCCCTGCTGGAGGGCCTCCTTCACCTTGTCCAGGTTATGGGAGGGAGACTCCTCGTTAAAATCGGCCTCGATGAAAAGGATGTCCAGGTCCTGGAACTTCGGGAAGCGCTGCACATAGATGGCGAGGTCTATCTCATTCATCTCTGCGCTGATGAAGAGCACCTTCGCTCCGGGATTACAGGCGCGAATGTTAGATAACAGATCCAGGATGATGGTGGTCTTTCCCACGCCGGGGTCGCCGATGATCATATAGTTCACCCCCTTAGGGAGGCCCTTGTAGCTGCAAAGAAGCTCATCAAGGACCGTCCCGCTGGTGAAATTAGTGAAGATGGACGGGTCGAAGCGAACGTCCCGCATTCTCGTGGTGATCATTAAGCAACGGCCTCCCAACCCTTCTTTATGTTGTTCAAGATCTCAGCCTCAAAGATGTTGCGAATGGATGCCTCGTCTGGGGCGTAGGCCATGTCACGCTTGAGGATATCCTTGCGGCCGCTGCTGTAATCGGTATGGTAGAAGATGTAGGCAGGATAGCGACCGGTTGCCTCCTTGTTGGTCTTCCAGATGAGGAACTTGTGAAGCATCACCTTGTCGCCGGAGATCTTACGGTACACTCGGCGGTCAAGGACCGTGCTCGGAGTCAATTCGCCCATGCTAGCTTGAGCCTCTTCAAAAGGACAAAGGTCGGTGAGCTGGCTGATACGGATGTCCGTTTCGGACGGGGTCTTGTCGGAGCGCTCGCGGACGAAACTTAGGCCGAAGGCCGATACGCCTGGCGTCATCCCCTCGTGCAGCCACTGGCCATTTTCGAAGCGTACCAGGGCGTTCATACGGACGCGGTCATCGTTGCCGCGGGCGACGAGTTCGATAACGCTCACCTCCCAAACGATCTCCGGACGGACCATCTGGTAGGCAATGCCGCGAGAGTCGGTGAGGACGTACTGGGACTCGACGTTCATCGGCTGAAGCCGTTCGGCAAGGCTTGCGCGGTCGGCATCGGAAAGAGCGCCGGAACCTACGGCAAACACCTGGAACAGACTGTCTTCGCGGCGTACGGCCAGCATCAGGTCACGTATGCCCTGATCACCGGTTGTGTAGCCCACGATGGAAGCGTCAATGCTGTGGCGGGGCTTTACCTTAGCTACGATGTTGCTGTCGGAATGGATGACCAAGCCCTCGGCCCCGTCACATTCCACCCACTCATCGTAAATTGCCTTAACCTCATCCAAAGAGGCGGCGCGCATCATCTGTACGGGGCAGACAGCATCGGCCTTGAAGATGTCGGAAAGGGCCTTGTAGGTCTCCTGGTAAGGAACACCCTCAAACGACTTCCCGTCCAGCGAGACGATGTCGAAGGGGGCCAGGCAGAGCTGGTCGCGTTTTCCGGAATCAGCCAGGGCCGATGTGACATCGGCACAGCGGGGACGTCCTCCTTCTCTGGGCATGTAGAGTTCTCCGGCAACGATGGCATCCTTGACACCGGCCTTTTTCAGGCATTCTGCCGCCACATCCAGGCAGTGGAGCCGACCAGCCTTGTCGATGCCGTTCGAGTTGAGAAGGACAGCGTCACCGTCCTTGAAGAAAAGGACCTGGAGGTGACCGTCGATTTTGCGGGTGACACAGAAGTCGGTACCTGCAACGCGGGCCTTGAGCTTCGCGCCTTCCACCAGCATGAACTTGCCGGCGATGTTCTTCTTATAGTCTATAGCCTTCTGGCTGAGGTCTTTTGTGATTTCCATGGTATTAAAGGGATTTGAGTTCGAGATTGGTAAGACGGAGGATGAGGGCATAGCTGTCGCCCTGGATACGGCCTTCGAGGAAGGCGCGATAAGGAGTACCGCCGGTCTGCATCACCAGGGGGCCGATGCCTTTGGCTCCTGCGCCGACAAGCATCATCGCCCCGGCATCGGAGAGTTTTTTCGCCATGGCCTGCAGGAAGTCGAAGGTGAGGCCGTTCACGTGGCGGAGCTGGTAGCTCTTCTTGAAAACGAAGCGGCGCATAGCATCGGCCTTGGGCATTAACTTGCCGGTCCAGCGAACGGGCATCCCGTCCACGGCGATGTTACCGGTTGTGGAGGATTCCGGACGAATCTCTTTTTCAGTGCCGTCGGGGTTGAAGACGTGCTCAGTGAGGGTGACGCCATAGGCCACCTTTCCTTCTTCGGTGAGATAGACCTTCTTGAGGCCTTCCAGTTTAAGGCCCACCTTCTCCATGTCTATCTCGGGATCTTCGGCGATGAGCACATTGGCCAGGTTGTCGGAATACTGACCAAGAAGCACATCGGGCTCGGTCTCCATGGTGCTGCGGAGACGCTTTTCGCAGTGGGTGTCGCTGCCTTCGGCAGTCTTATAGGAGGTCTTGGCGCGGGTTGCTTTCTGCTCGAAGGCCACTTCTGCGTCGCGCTTTTCTGCGTTGGAAATGTTGAACTTTCTCATATCGGGTATCGTTTAAATCATGCTGAAATCCAGTTCGTCAATATCTTCTACAGTCTCTTCTTCGCACTCGTCAATAACGGCTTCCTCTGCTAGGGAAACGGGTGTGAAGTCAACCGGTGTTCCTGCAAAGAGGAAAAGGCCGGCGGGGCAGTTCATCAGGAAGCCATCCTGGAGGGTAGTTCCGCCGCTGTAGCTGAACGGGAAAGTGTAGATGCGCTCTCCCACCGCGGCTGCAAGGTCCTCGTTCTGGATCTGGTATACCGACGCCCACTCGTGGTCCAGGAACTGTTCCTCCGTGGCTTCCACGGACAGTTCGATAGGGGCTTCAAAGGAGGATGGAAAGCTCTCTAGAGCCTTTCCTTCGGCGTCGAAGGCAACGAGGTCGGACTTCTTGACGAGGACTCCTCGCTCATCGACGGTGGCCAGTTTGGCAGCGCCGGATGGAATCATCAGGGAATCTTCAGGTGAGATATACGCTCCAGTGCAAATTCGGCCGTCGCGGTCGGTGGCCATGAGGCTACTCCAGCCATAGAGTTTCTTTCGCTCCAGCTTCACGGGAGCGGCGGAGAAAGGCGCTCCGCCCAAAATAAATGTGAATTCTTTTGCCATAGTTTCTATTTTTTTAGGCCGCAAGGGCTGCCATGAGTTTGGCGATTCCTTCCCGGGTTGGAGCGGACATCTTCCGCACCTTTCTGGCACCGGTGCACCAGGCATCGGAGCGGAGTCGGACTCCGTCCGAGAAGAGGACCTCTTCAAAGGCCCCGGTTTCGTCGGCCTTAAATTTGGAAGTCGCGAGTTGTTTCCAAGAGTCCCTGGTTTTGGGATTTCTGACCCTGAAAATCAGATTGTGGTCAATCCGGTCAATGAGTTCATAGGTTTTGGTGGATTTGGGGGCGGCATAAAGGCGGCCGAACTGGAATTTCTGAATCTTTTGCATATCGAAACTGAACTTGATTACGTGAATAATATAGAATCAAGCGCCCCGAAATTCAATCCAAACTTCAAAATTCTTTGAAGTAGATCTGCAAAAGTGCAAAAAATCTCCGCAGAGATCTGCGGAGATTAACTATAGAATCTGTTCGTCTTCTTATTCAATAAGGGTCAGCACTAATGTTCCCAAGGATATGATCTGCGATTATTTCATATACAAGATGATACTTATCGCTAATAAAATGACTTTCGAACTCGCACCACTGCCCATCCTTATAATCATCGTCACCATAAGCATACCATGCCTTGAAGCAAAGCTCTCCTTTTTCATTTAGGCCATACGCATGGAGTTGTATCCTTTCATCATCACCATCATAGCAAAAAAGCCAATACTGTTGCGTGTCGTAAAGCTTGTAATCGGGATCGATACAATGGCCTTCCACTTTATCTCGCAGCAAGGCGATGGCCGCTTCTTTGGCCTCTTTTTGAACTTTCTCAGCGAGTTCAATGAACCGTGACGGATTTAAATCATTCATATTCAACTTGCATTTAATTATTGAGTTTTCTTAAGTTTCTCCCACACCTTCACCATCGCCAGCGTATCTAATTCGCAGTAACGGAGCAGGGCTTCGCGGGCGGCGGCAGCATCGGCCGGAGCCATCTTGGCGATGGAGGGGAAGAGGTTCATGGCGTCGCCGCCGTTCTGGCAGAGGCCGCTGAGGGCGTGGTAGTCAAGTTGAGGATCGCCCGGGAAGAGGGCAGGCAGGACGCTCTTGATGCTGAAGGAACCTCCCATGGCCGGGACGTAATAATCGCCTGCACGGAACGGGTCAATGAGGTCCTGGATGTTGTCGGCGATATTACGAAGATGGTCCGCCAGGGCCGGGAAGGTGTTGGCCAGTTCCCTCAGGCGACCACACTCGAACATCTTGTTGTAGGCCAGCGTGCATACGTCCTTTGGAATGTCCCTGCAGAGGGCTTCGGCTATGTCTCTACGCGGATCTTGCCCACTAATTCCGAGGAACTCCTTGTGCAGCAGCGGACCTCCTTCATATTCAATGATATGGAGAGAATACTGGAAAGGTATCTGCTGATAGGGCTGCGTTCCAGGGTACTGCGGTACGGCGTCCTGCTGCGTCTCGAAATCCAGGAAGTACAACGGGTAGGTCAGTTTGTCAAGGAAGGCCTTGATGCCTGCCGGATTGATATGGTCACAGTCGTTCAACGTGCACTCTATCTGCATATTCTGGATGGGGCCGAGGTCTTCGTTCCTCAGGTCCTCAAAGGTCACCTTTCCGTCGTAGTAGCACTTTAATTTCTTGCCGAAGGTGAAACCGCCACGGCCCTTACCGCCATAGACATTGAAGACCGACGGCTTGGGCAGATGCCGGGAGCAGTACTCCCAGAAGGAGCAATTGTACGGGTCGTGGCATTGCGGGCCGAGGGTTGTGTCCGGCTCATCTCCGGCCAGCGTTTTTTTCGCTGCGGCAATCATCTGCGGAACCACCTGATATTCCTGCTGGACCAGCTCGCTTAAATCGGCCGTATAGAACAAGCCCTTTATATCCAATTCATTTCCACGCACATAGTTCTTGTCAATGCGGACAAGATATGTTCCTGTCACCTTTACGCCACACTGCTCCAAGACATATTTCTGGTAGGCGATGTCCCGGGCATACTTGACATATTCAGGGTCGTCATCGGCCTGATCTATAGTCCCGGAAGAACTCTTGACCTCGTAAATGGCCCATCCGCCAGGCGTTTTGTGAAGGATATCCACGGCGCAATAGTTTCCGTCCCAGGAGAAGGACGCCTCGGCGATGTTCTCAACACCACGCGCCATAGCATCCTGTGTCTTCCGGCACATCGCCGAAAGGTCCAGTCCACCCTCGGGCGTATGGGTAGTCACTTCCTCGTAAGGGCCGAGGTAACCCATGGCCAGGTCTCCGACGACATTTCCAGCCTCGAACCTGGCTTTCAGGGCATCGTCAATCTTAGCCTCTTCGGGCTTATATATGCTCAGCCACAGCGCCTTTGAGCACTGCCGAAAGAGCGTGTAGCGGGATTTAGAGAGGTTTTTCATACGATTTCACCATATAAAAATAATTATGCAGCTCCAACATAATGTTTTTACGGCATTATTCCCAATAATATTACAAAATAAGTCGAATCATTTAACTAATTGAGACAAGATTCTATATCACGTATTCCCGCAATTATCGCCTCCTTTCCGGAAAACGGTAGAATCTATTTATCTTTTTTCATTTTGATTTTCACAACTTTATCGCCATTATTAGGCTTTCTGATAACTTCAGATAAGGTAAGATATGTAGGGCCGGCCATGCCACGAATGGAGTCTTCATACTCAACTGGGAAAGGTAATTCTATTGAACTCTCTTTATCTAAAACAAATACCCACTTCATTCCAGGCTTATACTTCCCATTTTTCGATATACATTCCTTTACCCTTTCCTGAAAATTGGGATATTTCCCTGTCGCTGCTATGCTACGGACGACATCCTCATTTTCAAGATCCATTCTTATGATATCCTGAATCTTGTATAGCATATCTATACGACCGTTTTGTTTCCCTGCTCTAAAAGCAACATATAGCGGATGTTTTTCCCCTCGTGATTTATAGTTACCCGAATCAGGACATTCATAGATAAAGGAGTCCTTAACCGCCGCTAAAGAATCCCCCGCCGGAATGGAAAGAATTTCATTGTCATAATAGTTCATGGCATTATGTAAATTATTAATATAGTTAATGTAATCTGTAATAATTTTATATTGATGATATTCGTGATCACGAGCCTTTTTTACAATATTTGAACTAAATGCATCACGAACGTCTTGCCAAGTTACCGATATAACTCTATCGTTATTATATTCAACGACCGTTGTAAGTGTGACTAATATTATGTTCGTCTGTTTATATTGCTGCTTAAGCTGGATAAAACTAGTATTGTAATTTTGTACCTGACTAGTAGCCTTCTTATTGCTAATGGAAGCATTGGCTGATTTTGCTTCAATAACAATCGCCTTACTAGGTGTAAATCCGTCATAGAATCGGATGATTATATCTGCTCTTAAAGACTTGTGTCCATCGGTGCATTGGATTAATTCGCAGTCAACAACCCACCTTTGCTTCAATAGTGGGCGCAAATCTTCTTTTACTCCTAATAAACCTAGGAATAACTTCATGGCAATTGGAGACTCAGATAGTACATAACCTAGACCTTTTGTTTGATCGGGTTCCGAGTTTCCAATTAAATCAAATATTGAACAGTTAATCCGTGTAGTGGTAATACCCGTTTCAGAGGTTCTGTTATACAGCCTAAATTCCATATGAATTAATATCATTATTGTCCATTAAAATTGTGGACGTTTATAATAAGGTTTAACATAAAACATAAGTAGAATGCATCTATGATATGGAATCAATGATTATTCGGAAGATAAATACTTTTCTACTGCAGCCCAGTCCGGGAACTCCGGAGAGCCGAAATGAATCCATCGGCCAGAGAATTCATCTGCGCCATTGTTGGATCTGTCATCAATCAGGTAATCGCCGTTAAGAAGCTCCTTGTGGTGGCAAAGAATGAGCTTTTTCGTGAAACGGTCGCTTAGATGCATCTTGACCCAATTGAGTTTATCAGACCAGGCGGAAGAATTGTCCCATGGAGCGGTGGAAAGGATGTAGACATCGAACTGACTGTCCAAACGCTCAATGGCTTCTATGGCACCTGGAATTGGATCCATAAGCGCAAAGATTCCGGGCGCATCATCTACATGACCTTTGTACAGGTCATACATGCGAGTACTCAACCTCTTCACTCCGGAGTCAAAGTCAACAAGCACGCCGTCCATATCGACATAGAGTCTTTTATCCGGTGCTACTCGGGAGTTTCTATTGATACGCAGCATTATAATTCGTGGTCTTTAGGTTTGTAAATATAACGATTATGGCTAACAATCGCAAAAGATTATCTTTTACTTTCTCTAGTATAATAGATACATGCGATAAAAAATTCATTTTGAACTTTAAATTTTTTTAAAGTGAATTTGCGAAATCATGAAAAGCTGCAAATATATTCGCATATGCAAGGAGGTGAAGTACTACCGGATGCGACACTATGTAATCGATACGGTATGGGGCAGGTATTTGGCCGACTCAGGTGCAAAAACACCCCCTATTTGCACTTGGGAACACGTTTTTGGCAGGGTCAGGTGCAAAAACACCCCTCTTTTGCACCTGGAGGCAGGTTTTCGGGCAGCTCAGGTGCAAAAACACCCCCTATTTGCACCTGGGGCGAGGGGTGTCACAATCTGTGATACCCCCTTGTTACAATACTGGCTGTGCAGAAATGTTTGCCTTTACAGAACAAGGTGTAGCATCTCGCAGTGTCCCTTATGGAGGCCCAGAATGCCAATGCTATCATTACAAGGCTTCAAGCCGATTCGGTTAACGTATAAAAGCGAGCAATTTTGTGGCGTTTCCGCCCGTGAATCCCGGAGAATAAATTTGTAATATTGTATGCAGAAAAAGAAAATCGCTGAAACTCAATGAGTTCCAGCGATTTCAGTGGAGGTAGTCGGATTCGAATTAAAAGTGCAAAGCCATCTACAGACCCTTGTTATAATGATTTCTATTGCGTATTTTTGCAAGTGGAGTTTTTTGACTCCGCCTGTTTTTGGGATATTTTTGGGATACGATTTTAGTTCGGGAGGAACCGGAATATGAAAATTAAGCGCAATGCGTCGTTCAAGCTTTTTACCTATGGTAAAAACAAAGACAAGTACCAGATTCGTCTGCGAGTAACGTTTAACAGCCAGCGGCTGGATTTGGGCACCAACTGCCAGTTGAACAATCTGGAGGCGTGGGATGTCGGGAATGAATTGGTAAAGGCGGGTTATAAAGGCCCCAAGGGTGAAACGGCCACTACAATCAATGACGAACTGCGCAAATGCAAGGACACCATCGACATGGTATTCCAATACTATGAGGTGAATGACAAGATTCCCACTCCTTCCGAGGTCCAGAAGGCCTTCAAGGAACGAATGTCTGGAATCCTTCCCAAGCGTCCGGAACCTGAAAAGAAGAAACGGGAACAGAAGCTCAAAGAAGCGGATATGTTCGTTGTCTTTGACGAGTTCACCCGCAAATGCGGAGAAAAGAACGCCTGGACCATCGCCACCTTTGAGAAGATGTCGGCGCTCAAGGCCGATTTGCAGAACTTC
>ODAJ014781635.1_pt1 | contig 12048 bp, 8 predicted proteins | sample 1539241 | NCBI WGS metagenome assembly ODAJ01 (sample SAMN02144231, study PRJEB22623) | gut metagenome | biome: sheep rumen | host: Ovis aries | place: New Zealand | reverse complement strand
TGACGCTGAAGCTCCTTTCCGAGCTCCAGCAACGATCTTCCTTGTTTCATTCTTATCTCTTCCTTTCTAATTAAACAACATCCACAAAATCAATATAAGCACCAAAAGACAACCTGATACTTGAAAGCCTATTCTCACAACCAATACAAACATCATAAATTTTAATATCCACATTAAACCGACACTATCAAATAGACTCTCAAAAATGTTTTGAAAAATACAATCGACTATTGCTTGAATTATTGTTTTACCTATAACCTTATCCCTCCTCATATAAATTTAGAATTATATTACCTTGATTAAATCTTTGATAAAAACAAAAGACACAGGCGCATTTCGCGCCTGTGCCTTTTTCATCCTTATAGTATATTATTTAAAAGTAAAACTTATACAAATAAACTTCTGACTACTTGCATTTTAAACCAAACTTGTTATTGCTTCTTTTATTGCTGAAATATCATTTTCCTTAAATATCTTAAAACACTCTTCATCTCGCAATATTTCCTTTAAAAAATTCTTAACTATTTCAAATTCTTCTTTTGTACAATAAATTCCATATTGCTTTTTCTCCGAAACTCTCGGAAAATGCTTATATAATTCCTCTTTATAAAATTTCCGCTCTTCTTCCTGTCCATTCAACTGGAGCACTATTACCTCTTTGCCATTGATTGTCTTCCGTTCTTTAATCTTGTAAAGGTAAGAATGAACCGCTAAACCGTCTATATCTTTCACTTCACTCGTATCAAATTTAAAAAATTTTTTTCCTTTGCGCTCGCCCCAAGTCTCAATCAGCTCATTATTTTTCTGCGACGAATCTTCTATAGGTTCAGACGCATCATTTTCTTGACTATCCGATGTCATATTATCATTTTCTTCAATCACAATTATTGTCTCCTTTTTACACCAACGAATAACCCTATATACGAGCTTTTTTATACTATTTTAATCGCTTTTTGTCAAGAAAATTTTCGCAGTAAAAATACCACCAGTATTTCTCATTCAGCCAAGACGATATTTAAGATTTTAAAATCAAGGTAACGTATAATTTGATATATTTAAACTCTATGATACTTTTATGTGTCTCAGGAGTTTCTACGCAGATACACACTGCGCAACTTTTGAAAATATACTTTTTCCTTGTCGTTTACTTACAAAACTTATTTTGTTACTACCTCAACAAAAAAACGTTGACGGTACATTTTTTTCTATAATAAAAGTTTTCTAATATCTCGAAAAGTACATAATTTGATTAAATATATTTCTTTCGCGATCCATCTTTTTTCTTTATTCGTTTTCGAGCTATTAATGTATCTATCCAGCGATATATAGTTGAACGCGGTACTCCATACCTTTCTGCCAAGCGACTCTTATTCATCCCCAAATTATACAAATACACGAATTCCTCCAGCGGTTTACCGCGCAATTCGATTGAACCTTTCTTACGACCTTTATATTTTCCAGCCGCCTTTGCGATAGCTACTCCCTCCAATGTCCTCTCTCTTATTGTCTGCCGTTCCAGTTGTGCTATCGCTGCCAGTATCGTCAGAAAAAATTCGCCCTGCGGTGTTGACGTATCCACTTTCATGTCCAAAATTTGCAGAGTCGCTTTTTTTCCTTTGATTACTTCTACAAGTTCCAACATATCTTTTGTACTGCGCGATAATCTGTCGAGCGATTTTACCACTACCACATCCTCTGCTTGCAAATCCGACAGCAGTCGTTGTAATTCCGGTCTCTCCTTGCTCCGTCCCGACATTTTGTCAATGTATTGAAAATCTGCTTTTGGATATGCCACCAATTGTCTGTCTATTTTTTGTTCCATCGTTGATACTCTCACATAATAGCGAATCACCATCGACACCTCCGCATTTTTCGTATCATCTAACTTATTTTGGATTTATAATACAAAAAATGATTTGCGGATGTCAATAATGAACACTCTCCAGCAAGAAATTTATGATGAGACAAAAAAAATAGCAGTGTAGCGATTAAACGACCATCTAGACCATACATAATTTGAGAATTCATCAAAATCTTCAGTTTCATAGATTAAGAGCGAAATATTCAACAACGACAAGCAAAATGTAATGCTCTTTGGAAAAAACTGGCAAAATTAAACCGAGACAACTTTAAGGTGTCTCGGCAATTAGTTAGTTAAAGCACATATGGCAGTTTCATAAATTATATAGAAAGAAACTTTTAACAGACGAGGCAGATAAATGAAAAGAAAATTTTTCTATCATCATTTTCTGAAATTACTATAAAATACTCATAGCAATAAGCTCAAAATCTTCTGCATGAAAACGTAACTACAATTTGCCACTCAAATTAGTTACACACTACTTTATGAAACAAAAAAATCATTAAATTCCGTATAACACAAATGCAGCCCATACTGACGGATCTCTATATTTAGGATTACCGCTTTGCAAAAATTCTCGTTTGGTTTCGTTTAACGCGGTAACTTCTGACTTACCTTTGCTAAGTTTTTCAAAAACAGCAGAAGTAAATTCTGCTGTCGCTTCGTCATTTACTTTCCAAAGACTCATTACAGTATCTTTATTTCCTGCAATAGTAAGCGCATAGGGAATTCCAATAATACCTTCACCTTTCTGATAACCACCGAGTCCAGACTCACAAGCAGACAAGTAGACTAAATTACTGTGCAAATCATAACCCATCCATTCGCCAACTGTTATATAACCGTCATCTTTAACATCAACACCTTGACTTAAAACAATGGAACTGTATTCTGGAACTTGTGGTATAAAAATGCCATGAGTAGCAAAAAGAAAATATTTATAATTAGACAGCTGACCACTATCATTTAATGATTTTAATTTGCTTTCTGAAACTTCCTTGCCACGATAAATATCTTTACTTATGAAAATATTTGAAACCTTATCTAATTCCTTAGCAGTTCCAGGTAAATTACCCCACTTAATTTCAGTTAAATTAATATTCTCCTTTAATTCGTGTTCTAGACTCCGTAGAAAATCTATTTTATTGCCTCTTGATTCAATACTATTAATATCTCCATAAATTGCATCACCCATTGCAAAAAGTTCTTTATGATTATTTAATTTATCATCTTCCGCACTACGTGCCTGAAGTAACCTCAAGATGGCAAAGGAAGGAACATAGCTTATATTCACAGATTCAATTGCCTTTCTATTTTTGTAAACTAATGTTTCGAACGGAATGTTATTCAATTCTCCATCGGGAGAAATTATCCAGTTTGAAGTTAAATCTTCTTCAAAAGGTTCTAAAAGAATTTTTCCCAGCTGTAATGACAAATTTTCACGCAAAGCAAAGAATTCTTCATTATCGCGAACGATGCTTGAATTATCAGCTGGTGCTTGTCGTCCAAATGTTATTTTATAGTTTCCATTTGCGAGTTTCCATAGATATTGGTTTTCTGCTCTCATACTCTCAATATTAGAATAGGCGAGCAAATCGTGATAAAGCCTACATTGTTGAACAAAATATTTAAATTTAATCTGAGAATCCTTGCTATTGCCAATAATTAATCTACACGTAACAGTTCCATCAGATTTAGCTACAAATGCAAAAAGCCAACCAAGCGAATAATCTTCAATAAAACTAATGTAACAACTATCCTTTGGTAAACATGAAAAATCTGGTGATGTGTAATGACTCTTTATGTTTAGGAAAGTTTTATATTTAGGATATTTTTCCTGAAGTTCAACCTTAAAAGCTTGATAATCGCTTAAGATTTGATTTTGTTCATTTTCTAAATTTATCAAAATAGAAATATCATTTCTTGATTTGTGGTTCTTAATCAACTGAGAGTACTCATGTAATTTTGTCTGATAGTTTTTCAATTTATTCCTATCTTCATTATTAAATGAACTATTTGCATTAAATAAATTTTCACTGTAACGTTCGACCAGATTTCTCGCCTTACAAAGTTCAGCTGTCTGAAATGCTTCATAAAGTGAATCCTCCAGTAAAAAACTATTCATTGCTAGCTTATAACTTGCCAATCTCGATGAAAACCACTGAGATTTATCTTCCACAGAAATAAGATTATATCTATCCCGAAACTCTTCACAATCAGATATATATTCTCTATAACAGGCAACTGCTTCTTTATTTTGATTATTAAAATAATATGCTAAGGCCAATTTTTCCAGTATATTTATTATACTCTCGTGTATTTCGATAGAATGCTGAATTTCAGTTGAATTTTCTTTCAATAATTTTAAAGCTTCCGTGTTCAATTTAATTGATGAATTAAAATCACTAATGCTCATATAATATCCAGATAAAATCGACATATGAAGTATCGTAGTAATACTATATTCACCGTGAATTTTTTTAGCCTCCTCTATGATAGATTTTTCAATTTTTATTGCTGATTTAAAATCACCTAAACGACTATAAATATCTGCCAATCCAGACATACATCTCATATTTATTTCTCTAGCTTCAATATATTTAGGAGTAACCGTTTTAGAATTATAATCCGGTAAATTTTCTGCCAGCTCACAAATCTCATATAATACTTCTTTAGCTTTTTCAAGTTCTCCAATATGAATGAGACTTTGAGTAAAAAGTGCCATAAAATCCAATGTTCTTACATCTGTATCCCCAAAAAATTTTCGACTAATTATAACAGCTTCTACTGCCAAATCATTTGCCTCATCCCATTTTTGTAAAAATGGATAAATCGTCAATAATGTGTTAATTGTATCCAGAGTATATTCGTTATAATTTCCATAATGTTTATTAGCTAAAGCAAAAGCTTGTTGAGCGTATTGCAAAGCCTCAGAGTAATATCCCATATTTTTTAAATTTAAAGCTGTATCATTTAAACTACTAATTTCTTCATACGGATACCTTTCATTTGAATTTTTTAGCATGGATAATATTTGTTTATCTAACTCTATAGCCTCGCTAAATTTGCCTAAACGATTATAGCAAACACCCATTATTCTCATTGCTACACATTTTTCTGAAATGCTAAGAACTTTATCCATTTTTGGAAAACTATCTTGAATTAATTTTAATGATTCTTTAAATTGTCCATTATCAAACTTCGATATCGCTAAATGAATATTACTCATAACGGCTTCTCGTGAGTTTTCTCCATAAATTTGAGTATTCAAAAATGCTAATTCTTCTAAAATAACCATGCCCTCATTAAAATCTTTGTTAGCATGATATCCACTGACCAACATACGTAGAACAGGTATCATTATTGAATTACTTGGATCCTTTAATTTAACAAAATCCAGCATCTCCTGACGTACTTGTGAACTCTTTTTACGATCCCCCATTCTATAGTAGCCAAAAATTTTATAATACATGGATTCACATATACGATCAGTCCAGTCTAGATTTTTATCATTTTCATCAGTAATATTTGTTTTCAAGTAATGTAATACCTCATCCTCAATAGCTATAGCGTCTGCATATTTTCCCTGCTGATACTTAATACGTGCGTACTTTTGCTTGAGAATAATGTCTAACAAACCAAACTCACTGCCACTATCAAGCATCGCTGTTCTTTTTTTTATCCACTCTTGGTAAATGGCTTCCGCTTCAGAAATATTACCTGACATCAAAACTTTATCAAAACCAACAAAATCAAATTCGTCTTCAGACGTTAGTTCAATTACTTCTTTTTTCGGCGTTTCAGCCCACGAAAAAGAACTGCTACCGCAAATGCAGATAACAATCATCATCGTTATTAAACTTTTTATTATGTGCATAACGACACCTTAAAGAAAAATTTTTACTCTACATTTCTTCGTCCAAATGACGAGCACACTTTTTCAGAAGAACATTTATATCTTCTCTGAGTTTTTCATCAGTCGGAGAAATTTCGGAAAGCCACTGTGCACTTAACCAATATAAATCAACTGTGTCCGAATAAAGGTCGCTGATAAGTTGAACATATGCTGCTTTTTTTAACGTACGCTCTTCATCTGAAATATTTTCTGCGTCTATCCCAGCAAGCTTTTCAAGAATTTCTTTTTCGGTTTGCTCGTCCAAAACAGTAAATTTATATGTGCTTGAGTTATCATCAAGACTCCAAGTATATTTTTGACCAACCTTAAGTTTTGCTATACTTGGCTCAATATCTATTACGCTACCAACACCGACCGCTTTTGCAAAAACTTTCTTCCCTTGCTCATTTTTTATAACGAAATTTTTCGCGGATCCATCCCATGCAAAACGAACCTTTTGACTCATAAGCAACGTAACATCAAAGCCTGGTTGAGGATTTAAATTCAAATCATCTGCTGAGCCGCGACTAGCACCCGTCACGACGTTTTCAACGTTATTCCAGAAAGAGCTAATGGTATCAATAGCATTTTGTGCTACACCTCTAATACCAGATGGTGGATTGTAAAAAATGATGTAAGCTCCATTCCTCGCTTGAAAATCTGCGTAGGGTGCACATTTTATTTTTACATAACCTACGTTGCCGGTAATTGCATCACCTGGATAAAGTAACGCATCCGAACCGCCTGGAGTTCCATTTGCTCGCTGAATTGCGATGCCTCCCGCTACTTCATCATAATTTGTTATAACTGCCACCGGTTTTGGATAAGCAAACGCTATTTGAAAATCACTCCAAGCAAATACCGCAAAAAAAGCCATCAAAACGGCAAATTTCTTTAAATTACTCATTCTATCTTCTCCTTAACAATCCCCTAATTGAAACTCCCCCGACAATAAAAGCTTGAATGTTATTTACGAAATTATACACTCCCACTGCCGTGAATGCAAAGCTCAAGTATATAAATTCGTTAGTAAAGCAAAAATATACGTAAGTAAAAATCCAACATAACGCCGTCAGTACAATAATCAAGCATTTTGCTTTGAAAGGACTCAACCAAAGGAATCCATACGCTGCTATGAAGATAAGAAAAATTTCTATAAACACGTGTTTATAAGGCGAAGTCAAATGCGGCTGAGTTTTTCCCATAATCGTCGCTATGCTGTTCCCATGAATATACATGCCAGGTAAATTTCCGACAGAAGTTCTAAAAAAATCTCCACAATCTTTGTCTGCTCTTCCTATAATCACAATTTTATCTTTGAAATCAACTCTCTTATTATCTACTCCTGTTTTCCGCCAATGTCCAATTTTGCTCTCAGATATATTTCCAAAAGGCAACTGCAAATTTACATCGGGCGGAATCATAACATATTGAATCCTATTATACTGCTGTGCTGAAGAATCTCTTATTAAGTCGCCATTATCCGAGTATTCCTTATAGAAATGAAATTCTTCCGCCTTATCATCACGAGTTATATGTATCGTAAATACATCGGTTTCGCTATCAATAATTTTGGATTCTAAATTTTGTAATTCATTAAAATCACCATATGCAAGCACACAAGTCAATAAAGGAATAGACCAAAGAATTTTTATCGGAGCTTGTAAATCCTCTCTAACTTCCATGTAGGGCATCCAAAATCTCACGGAGCTATCAGCAAATTTACTTGTAGTAAAGGTCGGTGTCACCTCGAAAATCTTTTGATTATCAATCAAAGAATGAAAAACATTATTCTTAAGAGTTCTATCGGAATATGCTGTGACTGGCAATAAAACTTTCGCTTGTGAATCAGAATCCGCTTTTATTTTCTCAAACAATTCAAATAAGGTACGGTCTCGCGATTGTCCGTCCATAGCTAATATATCGCCTGAAAGAATTTTTTCAGGTGAATAATCCGGTTCAGAAAAATCCATATCTAGAATTATTATTTTCGCTCCGCCAATATATGCCAATTCAACAAGTTCTGCTACTTTATTACGCGGCGTTATAGACGGACGTTCCAATTCATACAAAGAGGTGTCATCGAAATCTAAGAAAATTATCTCCTGAGAAACTTTTTTGGTATTTGTATCCGAATCCAAACGAAACTTAATAAAGTAGTCAAAATAAGTATTTATAAAATTTTGACGTACTGCTGAATTCCTCAGAAGCACAAACAAGAACAAGACTGCTAAACCTAAAATTACGTTAAATATAAACTGATTTCGCCGTTCCTTTGAATATTCTTTTATATCAAGATATTTTAGAATGTTTTTCATTTCCTATTACTCGTATACTTGTACATAACATTTGCGAAATATAAATATCCCCAAGTTGACTTCATTAAATCAACAAAAGAATTATGTTTTGATCGCTGACATAGTAATCTTGAGCCTTTGCGAATCAATAAGTGTATAAGAGACCGGTTCGTTGTGTTCCCTTTTTTCTCTCGTTACTTTTACTAGGATATGTTGAATAAGTTTAAAGAAAAACAGCATGCCGCTTACGATGCAATGACCTTTAGAGAGCAAATAGCTCTACTTGGGGTATCGGCTTGCATTAAACCCCGTCGCAATCGTAAGGATAATATTCCTTTTAACAAAAAGTAGCACAAGCAACGCCATAAAGTTGAATGTTTCTTTCAAAAGCTCAAGCGTTATCGCAGAATTGCCACTCGCTACGACAAACTTGCCTTAAGATTTCTTGCCTTTATACATATTGCTTGTATTCTTATTTGCTTATTTTAATTTATTCAACACATCCTAGATATTCAAGAATCCTGTTCCATGCTCGGACAAACGAGCATGGCGATAAAAACTATGCACGGCTGAACATGGCGGAAAGTCGTAGGATAGTTATCTCCATTTACACCCAAATCTACCACAAACAAGGAATTTGTCAATTCTCACTTAATATGCTTATAATCTAGCATTCCGACAAATAAAGACTTAATTACAGCCTATTGGTCATCTGTTTAGCCTGTCAGATAACTTTAACATTGCTCCTAATCTTGTCCCACATTTTAATTATACCACTTTCCTACTGTGAATACATCTTCTTAGAACTTAAGCTACAAAAAAATTTCTGACACCATGAATTTTAGTAGAACTCAGATTCTTAAAAAATGTTTTTATTTTTACTATAAAATTTATACCAGATACTCCTTCGACCATCAACATTCATCAGAACGATAGTACAAATTCCAGATTGTCAAAAGAAATCTTCAAAACTTCTCTCAACGGTTCCGATTTTCTCTTTACCATTTACAAAGACTCTCTTACTCTCAAAAACGCCAAAGGCAAAATTATCAGCTTGATTGATTCGGCTGGCAAGGCTTTCTCTATTGTTTTCGGGGCTCAAGCTCTTATCAACAGCAACAAAGCGAGCGTTACTATCGCGGCTGATATGGGAACTGTTGACGCTTCCTCTTGCACTAAAGCTATCTCGATTACAAGGCAACGTTCTTGCCAATTCTATCAGTGGCGGAATCAAAAACGATTCTATTTTCGGGGCAACTGGCAATGATTCCATTCTTGGTAATGCTGGTAACGACAAACTTTATGGCGGCGCGGGCAATGACACAATGGCAGGTAGCTCCGGAGCTGATACGCTTAGTGGCGACGCGGGCAAAGATACCTTTATTTACACCGCGAACGAAGGCACCGACAAAATTTTTGATTACGAGACTGGTGATATGCTCAAAATCCTAAACGCGGACAGCACCGACGGCTCTTTCAAATCTTCCAAGTACAGCGGCGGCGATTTGACCCTCACCATCAACGGCGGCGGTAAAATTATCTTTGAAGACGTAGCTTCGAGCACTAAATTTAACATCAACGGCTACTCCTACCACATCAGCGGTTCTAAACTCCTAAAAAAATAATTTTCGTAAATAAACATAGCAAATCTGGTCACGGCGTAAGTCGTGGCTTTTTTTGTGCAATCGTCCTAATGCCCGTAACAATGTCATTTCAAAATAAATATTGGGGACAAGCCTCTTTTTTTGCTTGTCGCAACTTTGTCCCCGTTATAAATAGCGTCAGAACGCCATTTATAAGCCCAAAATAAGTATTGGGGACAACGGGGACAAACTTTTCTTTGGTTTTTTATTTTGCATTTCTCATTTTTTGTACCTAGACAAAAATCGTTTATACATCAAATAATCAGTATAACTATTTTCCTGTATAGTAACAAAAAATAAAAATTATAAAAGTCTCTACCATGAAAATCATTGTCCCCATTGTCCCCAGTTTTTTTTTTTGCTTAAAAATAGCGTTCTAACGCGGTTTATCGCACATAAAAACGGGGACAAACATTTTTTCATCATTGTCCCCATTGTCCCCAATATATTAACTTAACTCGTTGTGAGGGTTGAAAAAAGAAACTTCAAACAAAAAATGTTATCCTGCATGTAGCATTACAAGCGGGAGGAACAATCAATGTCGAAGTTTCAAACAGAGTATAGCATAGCGAATCAGTCCTTTGAAGATTTTATTTTGGTCATCTACGTCTTGGTCGACGATCTGTATAAAAAAGTCGCACCGGATTGTGTTAAATGTCGCCGCAACATCGACAAAGCACTCTTGAGCGATTCGGAGATAATCACAATAGGTCTTTGCGGGAAGATTGTCGGAGTAGATTCTGAAAGTTCATGGTACTCCTTCGTCAAGAAAAATTTTCGTCCTCTTTTCCCTCGAATGAGCAACCGAAGTCAATTCAACCGTACTCGTCGATATTTGTCTCAGGTCACCAATTTGATTTTCATTCAGCTTGCAAGTCAGTTTGCGGACAATGTTTTCATCGCGGACAGTTTTCCGCTTGAGGTGTGCAAATTCGGACGCGCTCATTTCTGCAAGGTATTTCGTTCAGACGGAGCGACATACAGTCACAATCCGTCAAAGAAGCAGACTTATTTCGGCTTCAAAGTTCATGTCATTACGACATCCGGCGGTGCAGTCAAAGCCTTTGAGATAACGCCTGCCAACGTCGACGACCGTCGGGGACTGGAAGATTTAAGTTCGACTTTAGGGGACGGTTCTATCATTTTCGCCGACAAAGGTTATGTTTCTCTATCTCTTACTGAGGATTTGAGAGCGCAAGGGAAAATTCTCTTGGCTTTGAAACGCAACAATGCTCGTCAAGCATATTCGCCGACCTTGCAAGAAGAAATATTCAGACGGCGTCGGCGCATCGAAACTACTTTTTCTCAATTGACCGAGCAATTCAATGTTGAGTGCGTCTTGGCTAAATCTTTTGGCGGACTTTGTGTACGATTGTTGACCAAATTTCTTGCGTTCAATCTGTGTTTGTTGCTCGCTCAATCGAGTTGCATTAAATCTTTGATTTTCTAACCCTCACAACGAGTTAACTTAAAGAAATCGCCTTATAGCAATTTCACGAATTAGCGAAAGAGAAATTACTATCAAGCAAGATTAACTGTAGCGAAACGACAATCTTTTTTCTCATCATTTCATGAAATTGCATAACAAAAAATTACTCTCATGGGCTAATATGCCTTGTAAAATTAACATTGAAAAAATCGCTCTCGCAAGGTCAGTAAGATAAAATCCTTAAGTTGATGCCTTTGCCTATTGTTCCTATTTTTTTTGATGTTGAAAATGTCGTAATGATACGATTTATAGCACACAAAAATAGGGACAACAATTTTTCGTTATTGTCCTAAGTTTGTCTATGATTTTAATTTTCTTCACGATAAAAAACTTTTCTTTGTCGGAGATATGCGGGATCAGCTTTTGATATATCGCCGCCTAAGCTCCAGCCGTCAATCCGATTTAAGATTTCGTTAATGCGAGTAGGAGATTTGCGCTTATCGTTACCGAAACACTCGTTGTAAATTTCGACCGCGCAGATATGTTCGCGAAGTTCAGAGCCGTAAAGAATGTATTCGTCAACGTCATTACCTTGAATGATCTTATGTTCAATTCGGAGCCAATGTTTATCTTGTTCGGGTGACAATAAAGAAGTGATTAAGTCGACATCGCGCTGAACGGTATCAGGTCTTCCGCCGCGCGCCCGTCGTCGGTGGTTAAATTCGCTAAGAGCGTCAATCATAACAAGGCGACCGTTCTTGATAAAATCGCGGCGTTCAGCGCGAGTAAGAAGAAACCACAAAATGAGAGGCAGAATCTTTGTATCAAGGTAGGAGCGAATTTCGCTTTCCATGCCGTCATCGCGCAGATAGTCCTCTGCGATTTCGTCGGACTGGATTTGAGAATCGCGACTAAGCACAAGT
>ODAJ011422542.1_pt1 | contig 12048 bp, 7 predicted proteins | sample 1539241 | NCBI WGS metagenome assembly ODAJ01 (sample SAMN02144231, study PRJEB22623) | gut metagenome | biome: sheep rumen | host: Ovis aries | place: New Zealand | reverse complement strand
CGTCAGAAACTCTGGATATACCATTACCGACAGTTGGTGGAAGATAATTGTGGAAGGAGCGACACCAAAAGTTACTACGTCAGCGAGTGAGTCGAGCTCTTTGCCGATGGGAGACGATACTCCCAAGAGACGTGCAGACATCCCGTCGAAGAAATCGAATACTGCTCCAATGATTATCCATAGCAGTGCTAACTCAGGAGAGCCGTTTATAGCACTGACGATAGCGATACAACCAGAAACGAGGTTGCAGCATGTAATGGTATTAGGAATGTGTTTCTTCATGATTATTTTAATTTCGCAATCACTGTCTGGTCACCTGTTGTAGGTTGTCCCATAGTGACCACAGGTTTTGAACCCAATGGCAAATAGACGTCAACACGAGAGCCCAGCTTTATGAAACCCAGATGCTCGTCGATGTAGCATTCCTCGTTAGGCTTTGCATAGGTAACGATGCGTCGTGCCATAGCTCCTGCTATCTGACGTACCAGCACATCCTGACCATCAGGAGTCTCTATCATAATGTCGGCATGCTCGTTCTCTTCGCTTGCTTTAGGAAGCCACGCCTTGTGGTAGTTGCCGTTCTGATGGTGTACGAACTTGATTTTTCCGTCAACAGGGAACCAGTTGGCATGAACATTCAGCGGACTCATAAATATGCTAATCATGAGACGCTTATCGTGAAAATACTCTGTTTCCTCAGTCTCCTCGATAACTACAATCTTGCCGTCAGCAGGAGCTACAACAAGTTTCTCCGTGTCGCCATTAAAGTAACGAATAGGACAGCGGTAGAAGTTGAGCGCCATAAGCCAGGCGGGACCAAAGATTACTACGAAGGCCCAGAACGGAATCTTGTTGTCAACAAAGAACCAAAGTACAAAAGCTATAATACAGAAAGCGATAAGACTTAGTGTAAGCTCGTTGGTTCCTTCACGATGAATTCTTATTTTCTTGAGTTTCTTTATTTTTTCTCCCATAGGGTAGCTTGCGGTATTTAATTCGGATGCAAAAGTAATAATAAATTATTAAATATGAAAGAGTAAAGAAGTAAAAATGTAAAAATAAGATAAAAATAATAGTTGGACAATAATTTTTAATTCTCAATTTTCAATTCTCAATATTATTTCGTACCTTTGTGCCACTTTTACATAGTTATAATATAATGCAAGATTTTGTTCACTTACACGTACACTCGTACTATTCAATACTTGACGGACAGTCGCCAGTGAAGAAACTGGTTGACAAGGCTATTGCTGACGGTATGCGAGGTATGGCTATCACTGACCACGGAGACATGTTCGGTGTAAAAGAACTGTTCGACTATTGCAATAGCGTGAACAAAGGACGAAAAGCCGAAGGTAAGGAACCTTTCAAGCCAATATTCGGATGTGAGATGTATGTAGCACGACGCGGCGACATGCATCTGAAGGAGACAAAGGAAGACCTTGGAGGAAATCATCTCATTGTGTTGGCAAAGAACTTTCAAGGTTACAAGAACCTCATAAAACTGGTGTCTAATTCGTGGGTTGAGGGCTTTTACAACAGACCGCGTACAGACCATAAAGAACTGGAGAAATATCACGAAGGACTCATCGTATGTTCGGCATGTATTGCCGGTGAGGTGCCTTCGAAGATTCTCAACGGAGACATTGCTGGAGCAAGGGAGACAATAGAATGGTATCACAGACTCTTCGGTGATGACTACTACCTGGAGCTGCAGCGCCACGAGGTGAAAGACCCGAATATTCGTGCCAACCGTGAGACCTTCACACTGCAGCAGAAAGCCAACAAAGTCCTGATAGAACTGGCACGCGAGTACGGCATAAAGCTGGTGTGCACCAACGATGCCCACTTCCTGGACAAGGACACGGCGGAGGCACACGACCATCTGTTGTGTTTGTCAACATCAAAGGACCTTGACGATCCGACACGTATGCTTTACAGCAAACAGGAGTGGTTCAAGACAAGGGATGAGATGAACGAAGTGTTCGGTGATATTCCCGAGGCTCTCACGAACACCCTTGAGGTGCTGGACAAGGTTGAATTCTACAACATCAATCATGATCCTATAATGCCATTCTTCCCCATACCGGAATCATTCGGAACAGAGGAGGAAATAAGGAAAAAATATACAGAAGAAGACCTGTATAAAGAATTTACAAGCGACGAGAATGGTGAAAACCAAGTATCGGAAGAGGAAGGAAAGAAAAAGATAGCTCACCTTGGAGGCTATGATAAGTTGTATAGGATAAAGTTCGAGGCCGAATACCTTGCAAAGTTGGCATACGATGGTGCTCATCGCATCTATGGAGACCCACTGCCCGAAGAAGTGGCAGAGCGAATAAAGTTCGAGTTGCACATAATGAAGACGATGGGTTTCCCAGGTTACTTCCTCATTGTGCAGGACTTCATAAATTCGGCACGTAAAGAACTCGGTGTTATGGTGGGTCCGGGTCGTGGTTCGGCAGCAGGCTCTGTTGTGGCTTACTGTCTTGGCATTACGAAGATAGACCCTTTGAAGTATGATCTGCTGTTTGAGCGTTTCCTGAATCCAGACCGTATCTCTCTGCCTGATATCGATACAGACTTCGATGACGATGGTCGTGGTCGTGTGTTGCAATGGGTTGAGGATAAGTACGGACACGAGAACTGTGCACACATTATTACATATAGTACGATGGCTACGAAGCAGTCGTTGAAGGATGTGGCACGAATAGAGAAAGTTCCGCTCGACATATCGAATGCCCTTTGTAAGGCTATTCCTGACCGACTGAAAGATCCTGAGACACAGAAGGATTTGAAGATGAACCTTCCGAACGCGATAAGGGTTACACCTCAGTTGCAGGAAGCGGAAAGTAGTTCGGACCCGAAGTTGCGTAACACTATAAAGTATGCAAAGATGCTCGAGGGAACTATCCGCGGAACGGGTATTCACGCCTGTGGCTTCATCATTTGTCGAGATCCTATCAGCGACTGGGTACCAGTATCGACGGCTGATGACCCGGACTTCAAGGGTAAGAAAGTCAACTGTACGCAGTACGATGGTCATGTGATAGAAGAAACGGGTCTTATAAAGATGGATTTCCTTGGACTGAAGACACTATCGGAGTTGAAGGAGGCTGTGGAGAATGTACGTCTTACTACGGGAAAGGAAATAGACCTTGACAAGATACCTATTGACGACGCAAAAACATTTGAACTGTACCAACAGGGAAAGACTATAGGAACCTTCCAGTTTGAGTCGGGTGGTATGCAGAACTATCTGCGACAGTTGCATCCGACGGTATTCGAAGACCTTATTGCTATGAATGCTTTGTATCGTCCGGGACCTATGGATTATATCCCTTCGTTCATTGCACGTAAGAACGGTCGCGAAGAGATATCGTACGACATTCCCTGTATGGAAAAGTACCTTAAGGATACTTATGGTATCACCGTATATCAGGAGCAGGTGATGTTGCTCAGCAGGCAGCTTGCTGACTTCACCCGTGGTGAGAGTGACGCTCTGCGCAAGGCGATGGGAAAGAAGAAAAAAGACATCGTTGACGCCATGAGACCGAAGTTCATCGAGGGCGGAAAGAAAAACGGACACGACCCTAAGGTGCTGGAGAAGATATGGACCGACTGGGAGAAGTTTGCTTCTTATGCTTTCAATAAGAGTCACGCAGCCTGTTATTCGTGGGTTGCCTACCAGACAGCATATATGAAGGCCAATTATCCTGCGGAGTTTATGGCTGCCATCATGAGTCGTCGTAAGGATCAGATAACGGAAATCACGAAACTCATGGACGAGTGTCGTTCGCTGGGCATAGCTACTCTTGGACCTGATGTTAACGAGAGTCGTATGAAGTTCACCGTTAACAAACACGGTGAGATACGCTTTGGTCTGGCAGGAATAAAAGGAATAGGAGAGGGACCTGCAAATGCTATCATTCAAGAACGTGAAAAAAACGGACCTTATAAGGATATCTACGATTTTATGGAACGTGTTGACCAGAAGATGGTTAACCGTAAGGTTCTTGAGAGTCTTGCATACAGTGGTGGATTCGACGGTTTCGGTATAGAACGAGAACGCTATTTTGTAGAGACAGCAAAAGGTGACACTTTCATAGAAACACTGATACGTTATGGACAGGTGTTCCAACAGGAAAAGGCAATGTCGGTAAATTCATTATTTGGAGATATGAACGACATAGAGATAAGTCGTCCTGTACCTTCAGAATCATTGCCGTGGGCTGCAATAGAGAAACTCAATAAGGAGCGTGAACTCGTTGGCATCTATCTTTCGGCACATCCTTTGGATGAGTATAGCATAGTGATGAACCACATGTGCAACACCCATTGTAACGAGATAGGCAGAGAAGCTAACCTCGTGGAGCTGTCGAAACGTAACGAACTAACCTTTGGAGGTATAGTGACAGGTGTGGTGGAGCGTTTCTCGCAAAAGACAGGAAAGCCCTTCGGATTTATTACTATCGAGGATTTTGAGGGCGCTGGTGAACTAGCTCTCTATGGTGACGACTGGACACGATGGAGCAGTATGATGAAAGAGAACTACACTGTATATGTGACAGCGAAGGTTTCGAAACGTTTCGCCTATGGCGATTCTCTCGAAATAAAGGTACAACAGGTGGACCAGTTATATGACGTCAAGCAGCGTAAACTTGATAAACTTACCATAACGATGAGTGCCGATAAACTTAACGATACCTTTGTATCAGAACTTACGGCTATGGTGAACAATAATCCTGGTGATACACAGTTCTATATACAGTTGAGTGAGCAGGGAGAAGATGGTACAGTATCTCTTACAAGTGCTAACAAGAAGGTTGACGTGAATAGGCAGCTACTGTCGTTTATTCAGTCGAATGAGAATATAGAGTATAAAATCAACTAAACAATACAAATTATTATGGAAGTACAGATTACATCAGAAAACTTTGAGAGTTTAAAGAATGGCGCACAACCATTAGTAGTGGATTTCTGGGCAACATGGTGCGGACCTTGTCGTATGGTAGCTCCTATCATTGCTGAACTGGCTGAGGAGTACGACGGAAAGATCGTTGTAGGCAAGTGCGACGTTGAGGAGAACGACGACATAGCTGCAGAGATGGGCATTCGCAACATCCCTACAATACTCTTCTTCAAGAACGGTCAGTTGGTAGATAAGTTTGTCGGTGCCAGCACAAAGGCTGTTCTCGATGAGAAGTTCAAAGTTCTCCTGTAATTGTCAATAGACAATTTTTCGTGAACCATCAGACTGCTCGATGATGTGTACTTTAGTCACATCGTCGGGCAGTAGTTCTTCTATAAGTTCAGGCCATTCTATAAGACACAGGCTGTCGCTATAGAAATAGTCTTCGTAGCCCATATCGTAAACCTCTTCAAGTTTCTTTATTCTGTAGAAGTCAAAGTGATATATCTTTGATGGGGCATTGGTGCATGTATATTCGTTAACGATGGCGAAAGTGGGTGATGTCACTTCGTCCTCGACACCCAGTTCCTCACACAGCGCCTTTATGAATGTCGTCTTGCCGGCTCCCATATTTCCATAGAAGGCAATGACGTTGCCTTCAGGCATATAATCAATGAATGTTCGCGCTGCCTTGTTGATGTCTTTTATATTGTTGATAACTATTTCCATAATGTTTTTTTAACTGCGTTTACGTGGTGTCAACTGAATTAACGGCACAAGCATTTCCTCCATAGAGATGCCTCCGTGCTGGAACGTGTCTTTGTAGTAGTTGACATAATAATTATAGTTGTTAGGATATGCAAAGAAGGAGTCGCCGGTAGCAAAGACATAACTTGTGCTCAGATTTGGTGCAGGCAGTTGTGCCTTATGAGGCTCCTTGATTACGAACACCTCTTTAGGATTATAGTTGAGGTTCTTTCCTAACTTATACCTCAGATTGGTGTTAGTATTTCTGTCACCGATAATCTTTATCGGATTGTTGGCACGAATGCTTCCGTGGTCTGTCGTGATGATTATCTTATAGTTGCTTTGTGCCAGGAGTTTGAATACGTCGGCAAGCACGCTGTGACGGAACCAGCTTAAAGTGATGGAACGGTAAGCAGATTCGTTATTGGCGAGTTCACGAACCATCTTCGACTCCGTCCTGGCGTGTGATAGCATATCTATGAAGTTCACCACAAGCACATTGAGGTCGTTCTGCTGAAGGTTTTTATATTGCTGCAGGAATTTGTCGGCTCCTGTAGAGTCGTTAATCTTATTATAAGAGAATGTGTCGTGTCTGCGATACCGCTCAATGTGTGTTTTGATGAGTGGACCTTCGTTGAGGTTCTTTCCTTCTTCTTCATCCTCGTCAACCCACAAATCCGGAAACATCTCCGCAATTTTGTTCGGCATCAATCCGCTAAAGATGGCGTTGCGGGCATACTGCGTTGCTGTAGGAAGGATGGTCATATACATATCCTCTTCGATTTCAAACATGTCGCCAATCTCCTGCGCCAGCACCCTCCATTGGTCAAAGCGGAAGTTGTCGATGACAATCATAAACACTTTCTCACCATTGTCGAGTAGGGGGAATACCTTTGTCTTGAAGATATCGGTAGAAAGTACAGGACGCTGCTCGCTTGGCTTTGTGCTACCATTGGGCGCCACCCAATCCATATAGTTTTTCCGTATAAACTTAGCAAATCCGTTGTTGGCATCTTCTTTCTGCATTCGCAGCATCTCGGTCATGTGGCTGTCGGCGCTGCTGAGTTCTAGTTCCCATCGTACTATCAGCTTGTAAACCTCCATCCAGTCCTGCCACGTATCGCAGTTGTCTATCTTTGCAGAAATATTCATAAATTCCTGCTGGTAGCTGCTTTGTGTTACCTCTGTGACAATCTCGCGTTGATGGATGTTCTTTTTAAGTGTAAGCAGTATCTGTGAAGGGTTTACTGGTTTTATGAGGTAGTCGGCAATCTTTCTGCCTATAGCCATATCCATAATGTTTTCTTCCTCGCTTTTCGTACACATCACGACGGGTGTCGTAGGCTGTATCTCTTTAATATACTGCAGAGTCTCGAGACCGCTGATACCAGGCATCATCTCGTCGAGCAGAATGAGGTCGAACGTTGATTTCCGACATTCCTCAATGGCATCGGTACCATTGCTAACGGTTACTACTTCGTAGCCTTTTTTCTCAAGGAAGAGAATGTGTGCTTTGAGTAATTCTATCTCATCGTCAACCCATAATAATCGTCCGTTTGTCATATCTTAAAATCCTTCTAAGTCGTAATATTCGTCTTCCAACTCTGTTGAAGATTGTTTCGGTTTCTCCTGTTTCTTTGGTGTTTCGGGTATAATGTCGTCCGAGAACACTATCGTAGGTTCGTCATTGTTTTGTTGTGCCTGTGGAGCCGGTTCCGGTTGTTGTGCCTGTGGAGCCGGTTTCGGTTGCTGAGGCTGTGGTACAACAGGTTCTTCAACGATGACTGTAGTTGTAGGCTCTTCTACAACAACTGTAGTTGTAGGTTCCTCGACTACCGTTGTTGCAGCAGGCTCTTCAGTGACTACCGTTGTTGCAGCAGGCTCCTCAATAACAGTAGCTGGTGCTGGTTCCTCAGCAGGAATCTCTTCCTCGATGCCGAGGTCGATAAGCGTATTGTTGTCAATGACACCACCGTTATACAGCTCATCCTCATTGATTCCATCACCATAACCTTCTTCGAGTGTCTCTGGTTCTGGCTGCTTTTCATACTCTATCTCGGCAGGTTCTGTAAGTAGTCGGACAGTACTTATCTTCAGCGGAATGAAGTGTTTCTCGTAGAACTTGTCGTAGTCGTCGTAACTATACTGCGTCCCCAAGAGTTCCATATTTTTGCCGCTAATGAGTATTACTTTTGCTTTTTGCAGCAACCGTGCTATGTTTTCCTGCTGATATACGTTGCGTGCATATTGCAGGACCTCGTCATAACTCTTGAATCCAGTTATGAGCATACGTTGTAGTCCGTTGTCCTCTTCGATGTTCATGTCGAAGTTGCGCACCATATAGCTTGTAAAGTTATGACGTGCCATCTCGAAAAGGAGCTTATTCTCATTGACGGAGTCTGGCTGGTAAGCTATGATATAAACGAAATCAGCGTTTCGTTCTGCAGTAAACACACGGGCTGCAATGGAGTCACTGTCGTTAAGGACGACGGAGCGACGGCTCCACACGTCTCCAATGTCGAACTTCCCTCCGTGGAGGCGTCTGCCTGCATTTACTCCGTTGATAATCATTCCGGCCATATTGCTGACGTCACTTTGTGGATATTTGGAAACTATCTCGTTCATATCCTCAAGACATCCCTTGCTATCGCCGTTATTCAGTTTGCTAAGACCTCCAATGAAGATAAATTTGTCAACGTGTGCTCCGAATGGGAATCGCGACTTGCTTATTTCAGTATTAGTCCTTACTTCCTTGTATCTGTCGCCTTTAAAGGCATCGTATGTGGCAGCATAAAGAGAGTCTTCAATGTGTACGCCATAACGTGCATTTTCCTCGTAGAACGGGTCGCTGAGGGTGGTAGTCCAAGGACTTTCTGCAAAGTCGCTTTTCAGTTTGTTGAGGTATATTTCGGCGGTATATTTGTCACCCTTCCTCATATAAAGAAGGTATAGATGATAGAACACGTTATCCATCGTTTCGTATTGTGGATATTGGTCGGAGAGTCGGCGAAGTTGTTTCTCACTAAGGTTCAGGTTGTCCAGTTTATCTTTGAATATAACGCCGCTGTTATACAATCCGTCCATTATGATGACGTTGCTGGCTTCTATCTGTTCCTCCGTAAATGGTATCTGTGCGAGGTAGTATTCGCGTTTGTGGGGATCGTTCTGTGCGCTGTCGGCAACATTCTCCAACGAGTCTTGAGCGGCGGCTTCAATTGCTGCGATAGAGTCGCGCTGCTCATCGGTAAGCTGGTCAAGGTCTGTGTCTTGTTTCACGACGGTTTTGTTTATTCGTTGCCAATCGTCGATGTTTTCGCGCTTTCCCCATAAACGTTGGAAGGTCTGCTTTCCCTGACTGACGGCAATTGGATTATAGAAATACCATGTACCGTCTTTTGACATCATTTGCGATTGTTGCGCTTGTGATGGTGTTGATAGTGTATTACTACGTCCTGTCTGTCCTCCCTGTTGTGCCAGTTGCTGTTCTGCTTCTGCCTCCTGTTGCTTCTTCCGCTCTTCTTTTTCTTTCTTCTTAAGAGCCTCGATAACCCTGTCGATGGCGGCATTACGGTCTGTCTCACTCATCTTAGCGAGTTCTTGAAGGGAGTCCTGCAGGTGTACAGCGTCGGTATAAGGCACCAATTCATCGAGAACCTTTGAACGTTCCGACAGCTGACGATAGTCTTTGCGGTCTTTGTCCAAGAGTCCTATAGCTTCTCCGTAGCAGCGACGTGCGTCGCTATACTGCTCGCGTTCCCAATAAAGGTCACCAAGATGTAGTAGTAGCACGCCTTTCTCTATTCCTGAGCGCGTGGCCTTCTCGTTACCTTTCTCGTAAGCTATTATGGCGTTTGCGGTGTCTTTATCAGAGAGGTATATGTTACCTATGGCGTAGTACACCTGGTCGAGGTAGTCTTTGTTGTTGTCAGAACGTGCCATACGACGTAGTTTACCAATCATCTTCTTTGATTGTCCTTCCGCCATTACCTCGGTCATCGCTATACGGGCATTAAACTCCAACTCGTAGGGCGGGTGCATCCTTATCACGTGTTTAAATGCCTTGTAGGCTTCCTGCTTGTGACCCAGCGCCCCCTGTATTTGTCCCATGAGATACCACTCGCGAGCTTTCTGTTTGCGACGCATCTCGTGCTTTATAACCCTTCTGAGGTATGGTATAGCCTCTTCGTATCTTTTTGTATGAAGATAATAGTCAGCGAGGGTATAGTCCCATTCCTTCTTTGCCCTCCAGTGTATAGAGTCTCTGCGCATCTTGTGTATGATGTCCTCTGCGTCGTATATCCAGTCCTGTTCAACGTAGCATTTTGCCAGCCAAGCTCGTGCTCTTCCGTATATGGCAGGCTGGGTGGCATACATTCGTGACATATATGCAAAGGTACTTGCCGCCTCGTCGAAGTTGCCTTGATGGAACTGTGAACGTCCCATAAGCATCCATGCTTTCCATAGGAAGGGATTATACTCGCGACGGTTAAGCCACTCGATATCTTTCTCTGTCTTCTTGCGCGACTTCGTCCATTCGGGCTTTTTCTTTATGCTATGAAGCTTTATGGCCTTTTTGCTCTTCTCTATGGCACGGTCGAAGTTGGCTTTTCCTAAGTCTTTGCTGTTCTTGTTTGAAACGGTGTAGAGGGGAATTATCTCTGTGTAGTTGTCTTTGTTACCCGTTTCTTTCTCTAGTGAGCCGTCAATATAAGCCATGCTACCGTTATAATAGGTGTTGTAACGAGCATGAAAAGAGTGCCACCAACGTCTCGATGCCGTGTTCTTCTGTGTAGAACACGCCACAACAAATAGCAGTACCAATGCTATAGCAGCAATCTTCCTATATGTCTTATATCTTTTCAATTTTATTCAATTAGCATAAACACCTCGTCCTTTATTTGGTCGGGCAGACTAATGTTTCGCAGTGTCAGACTCCTTGTCCAATCCTTTACTTCGTCCTGTTTCATAGTGTAGAGAACCTCCCTGAATTGTTCGGCCTCGTCATCACTATATTCCGAGGAACTGCGACCTGCAAAACTGTCTAATTCCTCATCGTCAAAGTATTCTATTTCTTTTGTGGCAGCTTCCATCATGCATTCCTGTTCACACTTAGTGTTCACGCCGTCGCATGTGGCACACGAGCCTGAATCCTTCATTATAACGTCGTCGTCGCCCTGTTTATTGTGTAACAGAGCTATTCCCGCCGTTATTATACCTAATATTATAAGTGCTATCAATAAATACAACATACTCACTCTTCACTCTTGACTTCGTCTAACCCCCTCACGCTCGACATAGCTCAAGCAAGCTTGGCTCTGTTCTCGCTTAATCGGGGCTTTCATTCTTCACTCTTCACTCCAAAGTCAGCGTTTTCCAAATGCTCCCAGAAGTCGGGGTATGACTTACTTACTACCTTGGGCTCGTTTATGCGCAGTTTGGGGAACCGCAGGCAGGCGGGGGCGAAAGCGAGTGCCATGCGGTGGTCTTCGTAAGTGTCAATAGCCGGCTCCTCGTCGGGTTCACATCTGTCGCCGTCCCATTTCAGTTCGCTGTCGTTAATGTCTGTTATGATATAGCCCAGTTTTCGCATCTCTTTTTTCAGTGCCTCTATGCGGTCTGTCTCTTTAATCTTCAGTGTAGAGAGTCCAGTGAAATGAAAGGGAACGTTTAACAGGCAGCACGTCACTACAAGTGTCGGCGCAAGGTCGGGCTGGTTCTTAAAGTCATACTCCATTCGCGGAACACAAAAGTCTGTCTTTTTGAGTGTTACGTTCGTGGGTACGCCTTGCTCTGTGGTTTCAAAACGACTCTTTACTCCAAGCATTGAGAACATATACCTTACAGCCGAGTCGCCCTGTCGTGAAGCGTCCATCAGACCCTTCATGGTTATCTCGCTCTGTTTGTCGTTACAGAGCACCAGCATCTCGTACCAGTATGACGCCGCGCTCCAGTCGTTCTCTATGTGGTAGGAGCGGGGAGTATATCCGCAGGGCTGCACACGTATCGTCCTGATGTCTGTCCATTCAGCCTTGGCGCCATAGTCGTGCATGGTGTGCAGCGTCAGGTCTATATAGGGACGCGACATGATGTTGTCTGTCAGTGTCAGTTCCAGTCCTTTCTTCAGTACAGGACCAATCATAAGCAGTGCCGAGATAAACTGGGAACTGACATTCCCAGGAATCTCCAATCTGCCGCCGTCAAGAGTGGTACCCTTAATACGCAACGGCGGAAAACCCTCCTCGCCGAGATATTCTATGTCGGCACCCAGACAGCGCAGTGCGTCAACGAGCACCTTTATAGGACGGTGTTTCATGCGTTCCGTTCCAGTTATGACGTGCTCCTGCCCCTCTTGCGTAGAGAGATAGGCAGTCATAAACCTCATAGCTGTT
>ODAJ012171156.1_pt1 | contig 12051 bp, 10 predicted proteins | sample 1539241 | NCBI WGS metagenome assembly ODAJ01 (sample SAMN02144231, study PRJEB22623) | gut metagenome | biome: sheep rumen | host: Ovis aries | place: New Zealand | reverse complement strand
ATAAAACGAAAAAATGCGTCTACGGAAGGAAATTTGCGAATGAATAAGAAAGAGATCGAACTGCGCTTATCGGATCTGGTCGCTATGCTGCTCAAGGCGGCGAAGCTTATCCTCTGCATGATGCTGATCCTGGCGATCCTCGGCGGCGCGTACGGCGCGTACTGCGTCGTGAAAGCGAAGCCGACCGTTACGGCGGAGGACGTCAAGAAAGCGGAGGATGCCGTGACAGCCGCGCAAAAGGGTGTTACGAAGGCGGAAAAAAGCCTCATTCGCCGCAACGAAACGGAAATCCCCGATGCGGAGCGCAGGATAGAGCGTTCGAGACTCCTCGTGCAGCGGCGCCAGGAGTACATCGACAACAGCATTTATTACGGCATGAATCCGTTCGAGCGCGGCATTTCGCGCCTCACCTTCTATGTGGAAACGGATTTTTCCGTCGACCCGAACGTTGCGGGGCTCGTGGAGGATCCGCGTGACAGCATCGTGCAGGCGTATGCGCAGCTGTGCCCGTTCGACAGTGAGATTTTAGACAACGTCGCTTCTATCATGAATGTCCGGGCGGACCGGCAGTACATCGAGGAACTGATCTCGGTTACCCCGATTTCCGGTCGCTTCGTGCAGATTGTGGCGCTTAACGACAACGCCGAGATCGCGAAGAAGGTCGTCGACTATCTGTATCAGACCATGCAAAACCGCCTGAAGGGCGCCGTTGCGGAACACTCCGCCAACGTGATCAGCACCTTCACCGGCTATGAAGTCGACTGGGCGATGAACGACAGCCACACCGCAAGCGAGGACAGTCTGTTGACCGCGGAGCGCGCGGTTGTCGACGCAGAAGACTCCCTGCTGGACCTGCAGACGGGCGTTGCCGAAAAGGAGCAGGCGATCACGGACGCAAAGGACAAGCTGGAGGATGCACAGAAAAAGCTGAAGGATACCAGAAACGCGTTCGAGAGTTCGCAGCTTACCGCAAAGAACCTGCTGAAGCAGGGCGGCAAATGGGGCGCGATCGGTCTGGTGGCCGGACTGGTGCTGGGCTGCATCATCGCGCTGCTGCGCGGGCTGTTCAACGGCCGGATCCAGAATCAGAGCGAGGTCCAAAACCGCTATGCGTTCCCGCTGATCGGCGTGCTGCCGCGGACCAGAAAGGTCTGGTTCGACAAGGCGATCCGCCGTCTGGAGGGCGAACCGGTGGGCAACTTCGACGCGACGGCGCAGGCGACGGTACAGAGCCTGCTCGCGCGCGCCGGCGAGCGTTCGGTCTGTCTCGTTTCCACGGAGGACCGCGCCGCGGCCGAAAAGCTGGCGTCGTTCACCGACGGCAAGGTCAAGGTGCTCGGCAGCATCATCGACGACGCGCAGTCCGTGCGCGAGCTTGCCGACTTTGACGGCATCGTTCTCGTGGAGCGCCGCGGCAAATCCCGCATCGATCTGGTGGACGCCGAAGTGCTGCGCGCCAAGGCGCTCGATAAGGAGATCCTCGGCATCGTGCTCGCGTAAAAACCGAACAGACAAATCAAAAATCCTCCCGGTTTCCGGGAGGATTTTTAGTTTCGTTTATTTGTCTGCGTTCTTTTTCTTTCCCTTGATCGCCAGCAGGAACACCAGAAGCAGCGCAAGGTAGAGGAACAGCAGTCCGAACGTGACCCACGTCAGGGTCAGCGTCGTCGGAGCAAGCCCGACGAGCAGCAGCATCGGCGCACCGAACACGATCGCGAACGCGCTGCCGGTCAGCAGATTGTTCGCGGCGGGCGTTCTGAAATCGGGATCGATCTCCCTGAGCAGCATGACGCCGGAGCTGATCGTGCCGGTCATCATGCCGTACATCGAAACGAAGCCCTCTTCCGCATAGCCCGCATAGAGCTTCTTCGAAAGCCACTTGAGCCAGAAGAACGTGACCGCGCCGCCGGCGATCGCCATCAGCACGAACGGCACCCAAAGTCCCTTGAGGTCCTCGATGTTGATGCTCGCGATGCCGCAGACGATCATGATGTCGAACGCGAGACCCGAGATGCGGCTCAGAAGATAATTGTTCTGATACTGGCGCGTCATCGTCTTCGTCCTGCGGAACACGCCGAGAAGCTTGCGCACGATCATGGCGAGCAGGGTGCCGATCACGAAGTTGAAGCCCCACAGCAGCGAAGAAACCGTCTTGGCGACGCCCGGCGCGAAGCGCTGCAGCAGCGAGTCGACGCCCCAGGAGAGCAAAAACGTCAGCAGATACACGAGCAGCACGAGCGCGAACTGCACGGAGAACTTGTCGAGCGACTCCGCAATCGGGATCTCGTTCTCATCCTGAAAGTCGGCAACGGTCACGACCGAGCCGGAAAGATCCTCGTGTGCGGCGCGTTCGCGCGTTTTACGCCGCGCGAGCACGTTGATGTAGATCACGCCGACGATGCAGGCGCAAAGGTATCCGGCCGCTGCGATCGCAAGACCGAACGAGCGTCCGCCGGCAAGCCCCAGCGATTCGATCGCGGTGCCGATGTTGTTCGCCTGTCCGGGTCCCTGCCCGTAGCCCATCGGCAGCAGGATGCCGCTTGCCGCGAACACCGTCGTTCCGCTGCGATAGAAGAGATAGAACAGCAGCAGCGAGATCGCAAGCCCCGCGATGCCCTGCACGAGATACGTCGAAACGATCAGCGCGCCCGACTTCGACGCGGTCATGGCGCCCCTTTGCGACGCATCCTTCTTGGTAACGCGCAGCGACAGTGCGATGAAGCCGATCGCGATGCCGTGATAGGTCAGCATTTCGAGGATCGTCGTATCGAACGGATTGTACGGAAGCCGTGCGAGCGTTTCCGCCGGAAAGATGTACAGTCCGGCGGTGCGCAGGATCAGAAAGAGAAAGCCGGCGAGGACCGCGGTCGGCATCAGCGACTTTTTGAAGAACGGCACCTTGCGGCGCAGTACGTTCGCGAGAAGCAGAAACAGCGCGATCAGCCCGATCTGAATGATGATGTTCCACAGCTCGGTGTTCGATGCGGTAAAGTTCATGATTGGGGTACTCCTTTCCAAATGCGGTACAGCAGCATATATTTGCGGGTGTTCAGGACGTCTTTGCCGCTCGCCTGATAGTGCCCGTCATGTGTGGAAAAAACGAGCAGATTCCGCCGGACAAGTTCCATGTCCGAGACGTCCGACAGCAAAAAAGAGCGATCGCCGACCGAGATCGCGTCGCGCGTCATGCAAAGCGTGCCGGAAGCAAGCCGGATCCTGCGGTGCGCGTCGTCGTTCTCCCACAGCGTCACGTCCCCGTCCGAGAACGAAAAGTCCGGATCGTTCGCCGCGGTTTGAAGCCACGCGAGCTGGTCTGCGTCCCAGTCGATCAGCGTGCCGTACGGCATGCCGTGCAGCCGGTAATGCGCGTCGAGCGAAGCGTCGAGCCCGCAATCGCAGCGGATGCGATCTCTCAAAGTACGGATCGTGCCGACGCGGCGGCAGCGCGGACAAAGGAAGAACGCGCTTTCGAGATACTCCGCGCGATGACGGCTCCTGTAGGCGACCGGCTCCTGTTCGATGCGCGCATAGGCGTCTTCCGCAAGGTCGCGCTCGATGTGCGCGTTGATCTCGGCGTCGGTCATGCCTTTCAGCTCCTCCGGTGCGTAGACGCGCACGATGTGCCCGAAATACCTGCCGCGGCGGATGCCTCTGCCCCAGCGCGGCAGCGTAAAGAAGCCGCCCTCGAACCGATAGGTGACGAGCGCGCACTTCGCCGCGCGGGCAAGCTTGCCGATCGTGGGAAGGAACGGGGAGTTTCTGCCGTCAAACGAGCAGGTGCCTTCGGGGAACACGCCGACGTTCAGCCCGGCTTTCAGCGTTGCAAGCATCTCCTTGACCGTGGTGACCGCGGTGTCGCCTTTGCGGCGCACGATCGGGTCGTACAGCAGACGCAGGATCTTCGAACCGAGCCCCTTCTGCATCAGATGCTCGCTCGCAACGAAATACAGCATCTGCTTTTTCAGCGCCAGAGCAAGCAGCACGGGGTCCGCGGCGGTGACGTGATTCGCCACAAGCAAAAACGGCTCCGAGGGGACCTGCTCCTTCGGATCACGGAAGGCGTACAGCGCGCGCAGCACCGGACCCGCCGCGGAGGCGAGCGCTGCGTGGACGTGTTTTTGCATGCGATGTCGTTCGATACGTGTGCTCATTTCATATATTATAACAGAATCCAAATGAATTGAACAGAGTCAATTTGCGCGATTCCGGCAATTTGCGCAAAGAAGAGCGGTCCCTTCCGGGACCGCGTCAGATTACCGTTCCTTGCCGAAGAAGTAGACCGCGACGGTGCCGGGACCGGAGTGGCAGCCGATGGTGGTGCCGATCATATAGACCTCGATCTCGCCGTCGATGTGCGGGAAGCGTTCCTCGACCTGCTGCTTGAGTTCGAGCGCGTCCTCAAGGCAGTCGGAGTGCGAGATGAAGCAGCGTCCGCTGTACTGTTCGCCGCCGTCGGCAAGCTCCGCCATCTGGTCGACGAGCGCGCGCAGCGCGCGCTTCTTGGTGCGCACGCGCGAGTGCACGGCAAGGTGACCCGGATGGTCCATGCGCATGACGGGGCAGATGCCCAGAAGATTGCCGATCTTGCCCGCCGCGGGCGAGATGCGTCCGCCGCGCACGTAATAGGTCAGCGTCGTCGAGCAGAACAGATGATGGATGTGCAGGCGGTTGTTCATCGACCAGTCGTACAGCTCGTCGATCGTCTTGCCCTCGGCGCGAAGCTTTGACAGCGCTTCCATCTGCAGACCGTAGCCGGAGGATGCGCCGCGCGAATCGACGATCAGCAGCTTGCGCTCGGGGTAGCGCTCCTTCAGGTCCTCCGCCGCGGAAAGCGCGGACTGGAAGGTGCTGGAAAGCCCGCTCGAAAGCGTGACGTGCAGCACGTCTTTGCCGTCCTTCAGAAACGGCTCGAAATAGTCGATATAGTCAGCTTCGTTGATCAGACTCGTGACGCCGACTTCACCGTTGCGGATGCGGTCGTAAAACTCCTTGTAGGGGATCGTCTTGCCGAGATCATCCTTGTAGGCGACGCCGTTCATCGTGTAGGTGTTGCAGATGTAGTGCACGTCCATTGCGCGCAGTTTTTCTTCCGTCACGTCTGCGGTCGAGCAGCAGCTTAAAATAAAATCGTTCATGTCGTTCTCCCGTTGTGCCGTACAGGCATATTTCTGAGATTATCATACATGCAAACGGAACGAAAGCCAACCTACCGATCGCGAAGATCGCTCTACCCGAACAAAAACGCACGGTAGAATTGCGGAAAACAACTCTACCGTGCGTGGAATGTGCCGGATTCGGCGGGTTTTCAGAACTTTCCGGAGTGTCCGCCGTGCGATCCGCCGGACGAGGACGTATGCGTCGAACTTCCGCTGTGGAAGCTGCCGCCGCCGCCCGAGCGTCCGCCGGAGGAGCTCTGCGGCGTGACGTGCACCGAGCGCGAGGTGTGCGTGTTCAGAAGCACGTCGCTGTTCTGCGTCAGCAGGAACGAGGACGGCGTCAGATACGCGTCGGCGTCGAACTTCTGATTCACGTCGGTCAGCTGCCGCTTCATCGCCGTCACCGGGATAAAGGCGAACAGCGCGCCCGCGACGATCGCGAGGAAGATCAGAAATCCGTTGAGCGGGTGACGGTTCAGCACCGTCGTGCTGCTGTTCACGAACGTCTGAACGGCGCCGTAGCAGTCGCCGGAGCGAAGAAGCTTCGTAACGTCGTTTGCGATCGCATTCCGGTCTTTTTCAAGGAACTTCGAAACGGCGGCGCTTCCGATCAGCCGGAAGGTGCTGCCCGTTTCGTTCGCACAGAAGACCACCGCGTTCGACTCCTGCAGCCGCTTTTCGCCGATCAGCCGGTCGATCGGAACGGACAGGTCGGTCGCGTCGGGATCATAGAGGAAGTACAGCGCCACATCGCTGCTGTCGTACACGCGCGCGATGGCTTCGTTTGCCGTCAGCCACTGCGAGTCCGTCAGCGCGCCGTCGGGCGTATAGACGCGGTTCAGATCGAACGGGCGTCCGTCGCGCGCCATCTTCAGCAGTTCTTCGCAGCGGTCCGCATAGGCGTTGAACGCGTCGCGGTAGCTGTCGGAACGCAGATACGGCAAAACGGACGGTTCGATGTAGTTCAGAATGCCGTAGTCGGTAAACGCCGTGATGCCGTAGCCCGAGGTGCTGATCGCAAAGTCGCGGTCTTCCATCGAGATCAGCAGCAGGATGCCGTCGCCGTTGACGGTCGTGCCGTTCGCATCGGGCGTCGCGCCGTAGCCGTAGCCGCCGTAGTCAAAATAATCGTCGGCAAACTCCTCGGCGGTCTTGCCGCCGAGCGACGGGACGATCGCGGCGAGCACGTCGCAGCGGTACGTTTCGGAGAGCTCGCAGAGCCGTTCGTCGAGCGCGGCGAGATCGGTCTCGCGCAGCAGCCCCATCTGATCGACCGCGTAATGCTTGACTCCGTCGTTTTCGGTCGGCGCCTGCGTGACCGGCACGGTCGTTTCCGCCTGCAAAGCGGCGTCGACCGCGTCGAGATAGGCAAGGATCTTGCTTGCCGGATCGTCCCGCACCTCGCTGTACGGCGGATAGATCACGTTGTCGCAGACGTCGTCGGTCAGCACGGCGGACGCCGCGTCGCCGATGACGGCAAAGTAATACTGCTTGGCGGAAAGCCCCAGAATGATCGCGTTTTCCTCGGAGACATGCTCGCGGATGAACGTTTCGCAGTAGGGGATCAGCTCGGTTGCATTGAGATCGAAGAAATAGTACGGCGCGACGCCGCGCGATCCGAAAATCTCTTCGGCGCGCTGTTCCAGCCGCGCGTGCTGATCTTCGCTCAGAAGTCCGTCGGGCGTATAGATGCGCTGCGCGTCGTCCGCGCGTGCCGCCGACAGCGGAAGGAGCAGCAGCAGCGCGACGAGAAGCAGGGAAAGCGTACGTTTCACAGACAACCGCCTCCCATCCCGAGAAAATGCAGCAGCACGATCAGCGCGGAAAGCCCGCCGCCGATCGCAAGCGCATACAGCGCCCAGAGTTTCCAGTAGCGCCCCTTGTCGAGCGGCAGATTGCCGACGAACTTGCCGGTCTGTCCGTTCATCGCAAAGGTATACAGCTTGTTCTTCCAGCTGACGTGTAAAAGCCAGACCGGAAGCAGCGCATATTCGCGCTTGTTGTTGTGTTCGGAGGTCGTGCTCGTTTCCATCGAGACGCTCGAGAAGCCCGCGGTGGTGGAGGACATCATCCGGCCGATCGTGTTGCCGAAGCGCGTTCTGGCGCGTTCGACGCTCTTTTCGGCGTCGACGTCGTACCGGTCCGCAAAGTATCCGGAAAGGTACGCCGTCTGAAAATCGACCGCCTTGCTGAAATCGAACGGCTCCAAAGAATCCATCAGCGCGTCGTTCATCTTCATCGAGCCGTCGACCGGGATGCGCTCAAAGTGCGCGTCCGCGCTGCGCAGCAGTGCATAGCGCGAGGTCTCGACGTAGTCGTAGCCGCCGCTGGTCCATGCGCGCGAACGCGTGCCGCTGTAGCGCGCGTTCGTCTGGATGTCGGATGAGAACAGCCAGAACGGTACGTAGATGCCCTTGATCTCCTGCACGTTCGATTCGGAACGGAACGCCTTGTTCAGCAGCTTTTTGCCGAACAGATGCTTGCGAAAACCCTCCATCGCGTGCTCGCGGTCGAGCTGGAACGGCAGCACCAGATCCGGTTTCCATTCGCCGGTGAACTGCCGCTTCATGATGACCGTGTTGTCGCAGAACGGACAGCGCGCCGAGGCGAGCGTATCGTCGCCCAGAACTTCGCCGCCGCATGCGCTGCAGACGTAAATATTCAGTCCGGATGCTTCGTCCTTTTCCCAATGCTCCGGATCTTTGTCCCATGTTTCGCTGTTCGCGTTTGCGGCGTCCTGCTTGAGGAACGCGTCGTAATCGATCAGCGACTGCGGGGAAAACGACGAATCGCAGTACGGACAGACGACCTGCTGCGAGCCGCTGTCAAACTGCAGCGAAGCACCGCAGGCCGGACATTTGTATTCCAGTAATTGTGCCATCGATCGCTCCTGTTTGTTGATGATGGGAAAAGGGGTGCGGCAACCCGCACCCCTCGCGTTCGCGGATTATTTTACGATGTCCTTCTCCTCGAAGCGGTTGCCGCACTCGGGGCAGAACTTCGGCGGGTTCGCCGGATTCTCGGGCGTGAAGCCGCACTTGGAGCAGCGATAGCTCACCGCTTCGGGCTTCTTCGCGCCGCACTGCGTGCAGAATCTGCCGGTGTTCACCGCACCGCAGCTGCAGGTCCAGCTGTCGGGCGCTGCGGGCTTTTTCGTGCCGCATTCGGGGCAGAAGTTTCCGCTCGCCTTTGCGCCGCACTGCGGGCAGGTCCAGCCGTTTGCCGGCGCTGCGGGCGCCGCCTGCTGTGCCGCCTGCTGCTGCTGGGCGATCGTGAAGAGGTTCGCCGCGCTGTTGCCCATCGCGCCGCCTGCCTGACCGACCATGCCCATGCCCATGAAGCCGGTCATCGCGCCGTTCGCATTGCCCGCCGCGGTCTTCATCGCGTCCACGGTGCCCTGCGTATAGGTTGCCGCCGCCATGAGCGGATCGCGGTTGATCGCAGCGCGCTGCGCGCTCTTGATCAGCTCCGCGTCCTCTTCGGTCAGCGTGATCGGGTTCATCGCGATGGAGACGACTTCAAGACCTCTCTTTTCGCCCCAAAGCTTCGAAAGCTCGACGTTCATCGCGTCGCACAGCTCGGTGGTGTGCGCCGGGACCTGGTTCGGACGGACTTCGAGGTCGGAGATCTTTGCAAGCGCCGGCTGCAGCGCGTTGACGAACTCGGTCTTCAGCTGCGAGTCGATCTCGCTGCGCAGATAATCCTGCGTGACGTTGCCGCACACTTCGGTGTAGAACAGGATCGGGTCGACCATCTTATAGGAGTAGACGCCGTTGCAGCGCAGGCTCACGTCGATGTCGAGGTTGATGTTGCGGTCCACGACGCGGAACATGATCGGGTTGGAGGTGCCGAACTTGTTGTCCATGATCTCCTTGGTATTGAAGTAATACACCCGCTGATCCTTGCCGGTGTCGCCGCCGAACGTGAAGCGGCGGCCGAGCGTCTTAAAGGAGTCGAGAATGCTCTGACCGAGGTTGCCGGCAAAGATGCTCGGCTCGGTCGAAGTGTCGTACACGAATTCGCCGGGCTCTGCGCAGACTTCCACGACCTTGCCCTGCTCGACGATGATCATGCACTGACCGTCCGCGACCGCGATCACGGAGCCGTTCGAAATGATGTTGTCGCTTCCCTTTGTGTTGGAAGAACGCGCACCCGTCCGCTTCTGACCCTTGGTGACCAGAACGTCCTTAGAGAGCGCTTCGCAGTAAAAATACTCTTTCCACTGATCGGCGAGAACGCTGCCCAGCGCGCCGATACCGGCTTTGATAAGACCCATTGTAGTTCTCCTTTCAATTGTTCGGTTCTATCGAAAAAGGTACATTGCCTTGATCGCCGTTTTGTTTCCGCTTTGCCGCATACGGATCGCGCACCGTGTTCGAATACGGATTCTTGTTTTCCGGAACGGGCGTATGATGCCGCACGCAGAAGCGCGTCCAAAGGATCAGAAGCGAGCGCAGCAGAAGCACAAGCGCCCAGACGCCGAGCGCAAGCCAAAACCACACGATCGGCAGCCCGATCGCAAAGTGCAGCGCAAGCAGGATCCATGCCGGAACCGTCCACAGCGCGTACAGCGCCGCGTGCCAGAACAGCAGCAGGAAAAAGCCCTTGACGTCGTGCGTATGCATCGTACCGCTCCTTTGCTTCCTCTCCGACATTAATTATAACGAACGCGTCCGTAAAATGCAACGAATATTTGCCGCCTGCGGCGCGTGCGCGCAAAAGGACGGTGTTTCGGAAGATCTTACGGCTGCCACACGAACAGTCCTTCCGCCGCGGCGAGCGGACGGAGCAGCGACAGCAGCGTTTCGTCCGCGTTGTATACGGTCATGCAGGCGTCATCCGGTTCGGAAACGATCAGCGCGCCGCCGATGCGGATGCAAAGATGATCGCGGCGCATCCGCTCCGCAATCTCTGCGGGCGGCGGATTCGGCCGGTCCTCCTCGTCGAGAAAGAGGCGCATGTAACAGTTGAGCTTCAGAACGACGTCGATGTGCTTCCGCTTGAGCTCGGCAAACCGTGCGGGCTCGAGATAATACCGCTCCACGGCAAAGTACTGCCCGTCGCTGTCCGCTTTGACCTGCTCGGGCAGAGCGTCGACCACCCAATACGGGTCCCGCAGCAATTCTTCGATCGTTTTCATATCCGCACTCCTTTCGCTCCCGCGCCCAGCGCATCGAAAAGTCCGCGTCGTCCGAGAGATAAAAGCCCTGTCCGAAATCCGCGTTTGCCCTGCCGTGCCGAAGATCCGGCGAACGGATCTCCGAGAATCCCATGTGATAGACGATCATGACGGCTGCTCCGTTTTCTTCGTCTTCCGGAACATGAATCTGCGCACGATGTTGATGCCGATCCTGTACGGAAGCGGGCGCAGCGCCCGGTCCGCTTCCTTCAGCTTTTCGCGGATCGGGATCTGCTGCGGACAGTGTTTTTCGCACTTGCCGCATCGGATGCACTGCGAGGCGAACGCCGGTTCCTTCGTCAGCCCGACGGTCTGCGCATACTGGAACCGTCCCTGATGCGGCGATTCGATGAACATGGCGTTGTAGCAGCGGAACGCGCCGGGAATATCGACGCCCTTCGGACACGGCATGCAGTAGCGGCAGCCGGTGCAGCCCACCCGGTCGGACGCGCGGATCGCATCCGTCACGCGCTTCAGAACCTCCCGGTCCGCCTGCGTGAGCGTGCCGACGCGCGCCTCGTCCGCGGTGCGGCAGTTTTCGCGCACCATCTCCTGCGAGTTCATGCCCGAGAGCACCACCGTGACCTCCGGCTGATCGTACAGCCAGCGGAAGCTCCATTCGGCGGGCGACCAGCCGCGTCCGCTCTCCCGCATGATCTCTTTCGCGCGTTCGGGCAGCATGTTGACGAGCTTTCCGCCGCGCAGCGGTTCCATGATGACGACCGGCACGCCCTTTTGCGCCGCCGCCTTGAGCCCGTCGACGCCCGCCTGCGCGTATTCGTCGAAGTAATTGTACTGGATCTGACAGATGTCCCAGTCGTAATCGTTCAGGATCTTCAGAAAGCCGTCCGTGCCGCCGTGATACGAGAAGCCCACGTTCCGGATCGCGCCGCTCTTCTTTTTCTCCTCGATCCATTCGACTGCGCCGACCGCCTTCAGCTTTTCCCACATGGCGACGTCCGTCAGATGGTGCATCAGATAATAATCGATGTGATCGGTGCGCAGCCGCGAAAGCTGCTCGTCGAAATACCGGTCCAGCGCCGCACGGCTGCCGACCAGATACTGCGGCAGCTTCGTTGCAAGGTACACCTTTTCGCGCAGACCGTCGCGCGCAAGGATCTCGCCGAGCGCCGCTTCGCTTCCGCCGTAGATATACGCCGTGTCGAAATAATTGACGCCGGCGTCGATCGCCTCGCGGATCTCGCGCGCGGTCTCCTCGATATCGATGCTCCTGCCCTTCTGCGGGAATCTCATGCATCCGAAACCGAGCACGGACAGCCGCGTTCCGCTTTTGTCTTCTCTGTACTGCATACGGTCTCCTTTCGCCCTCGCGGATCAGTACGATTATATAAGATATAACCCACGCAGTCAATACGCACATGCCCCTCCGAAGACCCGCCGAACAAGGGAACGGAGCGACATAAAGGCGCGTATTCCGCTGCAGGCGCGATCCGTCAGATCGACTGCGGGATTCGTTTTTTCGCAAAGCGCCGCGGAATGCAATGCGGCCTTACCTCCTGCTTATACCGGAAGTAAGGCCGCATCGTGTGATCCGTAAAAACGAGGATCGGGATCTTTGATTCATGCGTTTCAGTTGATCGGCAGAGATATGATCAGTCCGACCGTATACCGGAGAATGGCCGACGCGTCTGCCGCCGTGATCTCTCCGTCGCCGTTGCGGTCCGCTGAATGCTTCGACCGGCATATCACGGTTCG
>ODAJ012013420.1_pt1 | contig 12055 bp, 11 predicted proteins | sample 1539241 | NCBI WGS metagenome assembly ODAJ01 (sample SAMN02144231, study PRJEB22623) | gut metagenome | biome: sheep rumen | host: Ovis aries | place: New Zealand | reverse complement strand
CCATTTCTGGAGATAATATTTCTGGCGACCAGCCTTCTTCGTCGTTAAAATACACCTGATAATATATCTTGTGACCAGGATAATTAACTTCAATAGCCAAGACCTCAAGTTTTTGATCAAGTGGATTGCTAGGTTGATCTTCAATTTTCCAGCCATCTCCCCAACCTTTCATATATACATGCGTTTGATAAATAACTTGCGGATGAAAAGCATCCCAATCAGACGGCATATTGTAAGTAGCTATCAAATCCTTGTGCTGTTTAAGCTGAGCCATGAAGTCTGTAAAAACCGAGCCGAGTAATTGCTCTTCGTGGAGATTAATTGCTCTACCTTTTCTGACGGGACTGTTCACGTAATCCAGAAAAGATTTAAAATCTCCTTCTTCATAGCCGTCAAATTTGTCGCCGAAGAATCTTTTTAACTGCTCACTGATTATAAAACAGAATGAATCATGATTTGAATTAAAAATAGATAGCGTGGAATCGATGTAATTCGCATTCAAAGAATTCATTTGGTCGATTATCTTCTGATGATGAAATAAAAATTTACCAGTAGAACGCGGAATAAAAATTGCTTCGGTGCCTTCGCGCAGAAAAACGGAATTGTGAGCAACAGAACCTAAAGGAGAGGCAAAACTGTCACAATTTATAAGGCGATTAAGTTGTTCGTCGAAATTTAATCTTTGTTTATGAGTGATGATCTCATATCCTTTAGATTTAAAGTATTCTGCAACCCGCTCTTCACCAACTTGATTACTACCGTAAAAAAAGTAAAACTTCTTATTTGAGGTTGGCGTACGATTTTTCCGTGCGAAGTTCCTTAAAATGTCAATGGTCTCGCGATATTCATTGGTAAAGAAGCCGGGAGGACGGCTTTCAAGAGAACTATCAGGAATAATGATTCTATTAAACTGTGTAGGTTGAGTGATGGGATGGATTCGGTCAAGTTTTAAATCTAGGATTTCCAATAACCTTTTCATATCTTGTATTTTTTCAAGCGACCTTCCAAACCAAGGATTGTATACAAGACGACATTTTTTAAACTGATTAAAATCATCACTATTTAAAAACCACATAAAACGAAGGGAATCGGTTATAAAATGTCCCCATACATTAATGAATGTTCCAAGGTAAATGACAGTCTCGGAAATGTGCTGAATTGATTCTGGGGGGGGGGTATAAATTGCACCAGAGTTAGTTATTGGAAAAGCATTGCTGACAGCTTTACCATTGCTGTCGATAACGCCGCCGAATCCTGGCCAAGTAGTGCTTAAACCTTCAACTGCACCTTTATGAGGTAAAATAGTGCCATTCTCGATGACTTTGAAACTCAATTTCTTATCTAAGAAACAATTTTGAGGTCTCGTAATGTTCGGGTTGTAGAGATTGTTAAAGTTTATTGCATTAATAAAGTTTCTGTCCTTTATAAAAGGATTTTTACTAAAATAATCTCTTGTATAGTCCTGATTATAAGGAAGATTAAAGTTCAGCATAAATAAACCTCCTTAAAATTTAAATATAAACTTAGCGTTCTTGGCGGCAGATAAACTCGATGAAACTTCTTCAGTGCAGTTAAGTTATTCTCGAAGGTGTCAGTTAAAATCCTCTCGACGCGCCCGCCCAAAAAACCAGTTGCTTGTTTGAAGACCAAATGATAATCGGGATTAGACTACACCAAGACATAACTTTCGTTGAGCTTGTCGCGCAGAGTCGGTAGCTCTACCTTTCTATCTTCAAGCATTAAATCGCTTACTTTTTAGGTTCCAATTTTATTTGAATAGCATTAAGCTTGATACCTTGCGAAAGAAGTTCTTCGCCGTTTTTAGCCAACGGAGTCCACGTGCCATCGAATTTGTGCATGCGATAAAGAACATCAAATTCTCTTGCGCTCGTCTCGTCAAGGCGAATCTTCATGCCGTAAATTGATTTTCCTACGCCGATTGTGCCTGCTATTTCAGGAGATACGACTTCTTTAGACCAACCTTCTTTTTCATTGAAATACACGGAGTAATAAATTTTATGACCAGGATAATTTAATTTAATCGCCTGAATGTCCAGCTGTCTGTCGATATTGTTGCTGACTTGTTCCTCGTTTTTCCACATGCCCCAACCATTTTTACGAATATGGGTTTGATAAGCCAGCCTCGGTTGAAAATTTTCCCAGTGAGGTGGCATTTTATAAATTGCTATCAAGTTCTTTTGTTGTTTAAGTTGCCTCATGAATTCGGAAAGAATCCCTTTGTAATAATTCGTTATGAAACGGATTTCACAGCCTTTGCTCGTGGCGTATTTTACATATTGCAGAAAGTTTTTTAAGTCGTCTTCTTCGTAACCTTTCCATTTGTCCCCGAAAAATCTTTTTAACGGCTCACTGATTATGTAGCAAAATGGACCACTATTTCTTACGTTGAAAATAGACAATGATGCGTCCACGTAATTTACGTTCAGGGGATGAACTTGATTTAGGGCATCTTGATAGGCCGTGAAACCATAAGATTTGCGGGGAATAAAAATTGCTTCCGCACCGTCACGCATAAACATAGAATTATGCGAAGCAGAGCCAAGAGTGGAGGCAAAACTTTCCGCATTAATCAGCAGATTCAACTGCTCGTCTAGTGTAAGCTTTTCTGGGCTAACAATCTCGTAACCTTTGGTTTTAAAGTATTGCGCGAGCCGATCTTCACCTATCTGCGCTCTTTTGCCGTGAAAGTAGTAAATCTTTTTGCTTGAGACGGGCGAACTGTTTTTTAATGCAAAATACCTAACGCGCTCAATGGTTTCTCGATATTCGTTTGTAAATCTTCTAAAGACATCAGATCCTAACTTTTCTCCATAAAATGATTCGTCGGGAAGAATAATTTTTTCAAAGCGCGTCGGTTGAGTTATTGGTCGAATCTTCTCAACGTCTAAGCCTAGAATTTCCAGAAGCCGCCTAAAGTTTGGTTTATTTTCCAGTGAGTAGAAGCCTTCTCCATGTGGAACATACACCCACGAACAATTTTTGAAGTCATTAAATTCGTTGCTTTTCAGGAACCATACGCGGCTAAGGTGGTCGGTTATATCGTGCCCCCAAAGGCGATAAAGTACGTCAAGGTAAATGACAGTTTCAGAGCTACATTGCATTGATTCTGGAGCAGGAGTATAAGCCCCGCCGCAACCGTAGTGGATAAAAGTATTTTCAATATATCTTCCGTTACTGTCGACAATACCCCCAAACCCTAAACCTTCCTTGCCAGATTGACCATTAAACATCTTTTTATGTGGAAGAATGGTGCCATGCTCTATGACTTGAAATCCGAGCTTTTTGTCGACAAAGTGATTCTTACCGAGAATACCTTTGGCGTCGTCAGGATTATAGAGATAATCCAAGTTATCCATAAATAAAATCCTCCCAACTTTAGACGTAAGCTTAAAATTTCCCCAAGCTTTATGAGTCTAACGAAAATTTTTTCAACGCAGTCAAAGACCTTAATTAAACTCAACTAAAAATTATTGGTATTGTATATCATAGGCAAGAAGTAATTGCAAGGAAAAGTTTTGGTGCGGCGGGCGTTGCGTTCGGGTCGATTGAAGGTTACAATCTTTGCGAGGTGAAAACATTTGACGGACGAAAAATTTATGTACGAGGCTTTGAGGATAGCACGCAACGCACAAGGTCGCACGTCGCCCAATCCATTAGTCGGCGCAGTCATCGTCAAGGACGGCAAGATAATCGCGGAGGGCTGGCACAGGCAAGCGGGCACTCCTCACGCCGAGATACACGCGCTGAACATGGCGGGCGACCTTGCGCGGGGGGCGACGCTTTATGTGACGTTGGAGCCGTGTTCGCACTTCGGACGGACGCCGCCTTGCACGCAAGCAATTATCAACGCGGGGATAAGTCGAGTGGTCGCCGCGATGAGTGACCCAAATCCTAAAGTTGCGGGGCGGGGCTTTGAACTCCTTCGGGCGGCGGGCGTTGAAGTCGAAGTCGGCTTGCTTGAGGCGGAGGCGCGACGCCTTAACGAAGTCTTTATCAAGTGGATAACGCGTCGGCTATCGTTCGTGACGATGAAATTTGCTTGCACCCTCGACGGCAAGATTGCAACGGTAGCAGGCGAATCACAATGGATAAGCTCAGAGGCGTCGCGGCGGTTCACTCATCACCTACGCGACATAAACGACGCAATCTTAGTGGGCGTGGGCACTGTGCTTGCCGATAATCCTAGCCTGACGACGCGGCTTGTTGAGGGGAAAAATCCTGTGCGGGTAATTGTCGACAGCAACGCCCGCACGCCGCTTGAATCAAAGGTCGTGGCCGATAACTCTGCGCACACGATTGTAGCTGTGACTGCGAACGCGCCGGCGGATAAAGTTTCCGCGCTTAAGGCTCGTGGCGTAGAAGTCATTACGGCTGGCAACTCTGAACGCGTCGATTTGGAAGAATTAATGCACGCACTCGCCGAACGGGAAATAACTTCTGTCTTAGTCGAGGGCGGCGGCACGATTCATTTCTCCCTGCTTAGGGCGCAGCTCGTCGATAAGGTGTTTGCGTTCATTGCCCCGAAAATTATCGGCGGGTCGTGTGCACTGACGGCGGTCGAGGGCGCGGGCTTTGCTAAGTTGTCCGAGGCGGTGGAGCTGAACGACATCACGGCTACGAAACTCGGCGAGGACATTTTGATTAGCGGCTACGTCAAGGAGGCTTGAACTTGGACACGAGGAAAGAACTGCCGCATTTCTACATTGGCTCATCACTCGGCGGGCAACAGAAATGGTATTCGCGGCTTACGGATTTTGCCATGAACGTCGGCGGGTGTGCGGCGGTTTCGGCGTGCGATTGCGCTATCTGCTTTGAAAAATACTTCGGATTGCGCGGCTTGTACCCATTCGACTTGCAAAACCTCACGCGGGAAGATTACTTGCGGTTCGGCAAGACAATGGAGCCTTACCTTTATCCGCGATGGTCGGGCGTCGACAGACTGGACATTTACCTTGACGGCTTCGGGCGTTTCTTGAAGGACAGAGGCGCGGACATAAAGCTTGCAGGTTGGTCGGGCGATAATAGTTTGTCGGACACGTGGCAAATCATCTGCAAGCAAATCGACGCGGGCTATCCAATCCCTTGCTTAGTGCTAAAACATCAGGCGGCGGAGTTCAGCGATTACACTTGGCATTGGTTCATCTTGAATGGCTACGAGGAGCGCGGCGGAAAATTTTTTGTTCAGGCGGTGTCGTATGGCGTGGGGCGTTGGTTTGACTTCGCGACGCTGTGGGATACGGGCTACAAGAGGAAAGGCGGACTGATTCTCTTTGAGCTTTGACTGTGACAGGTGCGGCGCGTGCTGCAGAAATATTCGGCTGTCGGTGTTCTATGATGAGGAACTTGACCGCGGCGACGGCGTGTGCAAACATTTGACGGAGGACAACCTCTGCGACATCTATAAGACGCGTCCGCTTTTCTGCAACATCGATGCTTACTACGAAGACTATCTGACGGACAAGATAAGCCGCGAGGACTTCTACAAGATTAATCGCGAGGCTTGCGAACGATTAAAAAATTTGACAGGGCAAGGCAATCGTGGTATTTTTAGGCGCGTAAAACTTGGGGCGGAGTGAAAGTCTCCACCGGCGGTAAAAGTCCGCGAGCTTCGGCAGATTCGGTGAAATTCCGAGACCGACGGTAAAAGTCCGGACGAGAAAGTTTGACGCAAAGAATTTGAATTACCCCGCCTGAAGTTTGCAAGGCGGTTTAATTTTTTACGGAGGAGAAAATGTTCACTGGGATAATCGAAGAGGTCGGAAGGCTAAAGAGCTTGGACGGCGGACGAATTGAGATTGTTTGCGAGAAGATTTTATCGGACATGACGATTGGTGACAGCATTGCCACGAACGGTATCTGCCTAACGGTCGTTGACTTCGGGGCGGATTACTTCGCGGCGGACGTAATGCCGGAGACTTTAAGGCGGACTTCGCTTGCCGATAAAAATTTCAATCTTGAACGCGCCGTTAAAGTCGGCGACAGGCTCGGCGGGCATATCGTCAACGGGCATATCGACGGCGTAGGAAAAGTCATGAGCATTCGTCCCGAAGGCAACGCATTATTAATCGACGTGGCGGCGGAAAGGTCGTTGCTTCGTCAAATCGCGGGTAAAGGTTCGGTTGCCCTCGACGGGATAAGCTTAACGGTCGTGGAGGCGGGCGCACAAAGTTTCTCCGTGTCGATGATTCCGCACACCCGCGAAGTCACGAACTTTAAATTCAAGCGCGTCGGCTCACTCGTCAACATTGAAACGGACATCTTAGCCAAATACGTCGAACGACTGCTGAACTTCAAAGAGACGCCTGACTTGACACGCGAGCTATTGGAGGCGAACGGATTTATATGAGCGACTTTGCGACGATTGAGCAGGCGATTGACGACATACGCCGCGGCAAGATGATTGTCGTTGTGGACGACGAAGACCGCGAGAACGAAGGCGACCTAATCATTGCCGCCGAGACCGTCACGCCAGCCGATATAAACTTCATGGCAACGCACGCCAAAGGACTAATCTGCACGCCGATTGACGGTAAACGCCTAGACGAGCTGGAGATTGGGCAGATGGTTGCCAACAACACCGACAATCACGAGACGGCTTTTACGGTGTCGATTGACGCTTACGACACGGACACGGGCATTTCGGCTTATGAACGATGCCGCACGATAAAATTGCTCCTCGACCCTGCCGCGAAGTCAACGAGTTTTCGCAAGCCTGGTCACGTGTTCCCGTTGCGTTCTGTGGAAGGCGGCGTTCTTCGCAGAGCAGGTCACACTGAAACGACTACGGACTTGGCGAGGCTTGCGGGGTTTTATCCGGCGGGGCTGTGTTGCGAGATAATGGACGACGATGGGCACATGATGCGCACGGAAGGTCTTAAAAAGTTCGCGGCGCGGCATGGGCTTAATATCATCACCGTTCGGGCTTTGATTGAGTATCGCAAACGCACGGAGAAATTCGTTAGGCAAATCGCTGACGTGGACTTTCCGAGCAAATACGGACGCTTCAGGCTAAAGGCTTACGAGAGCACGCTTGACGGCAAATGCCACTTGGCGATTGTCAAAGGCGACGTGGCGGGCAAGGCAAATGTTCTGGTTCGTGTTCACTCGGAATGCCTTACGGGTGATGCGTTGGGTTCGTTGCGTTGCGATTGCGGCGACCAACTCGCAACGGCTTTAAGGAAGATTGAGGCGGCGGGCGAAGGTGTCTTGCTTTACATGCGGCAAGAGGGGCGCGGCATTGGTCTGGCAAATAAGATTCGGGCATATGCTCTGCAGGACGCTGGCAACGATACTGTCGAGGCAAATATCTTGCTAGGCTTCAAGCCTGACTTGCGCGACTATGGAATCGGGGCGCAAATCCTTTCGGACTTGGGCTTGACGACGATTAGACTGCTAACGAATAATCCTTCCAAACGCGCAGGGCTTGAGGGGCACGGCTTGACGATAACCGAACGAGTCCCGATTGTCATTGCGCCGACGAAGTTTGATAAAAAATATCTCACCGTCAAAAAAGTTAAAATGGGTCATGTATTCGAGGAGGAGACAAAATGAAAGTTTACGAAGGCAACATCAGCGGCAGGGATTCAAAGTTCGCAATCGTGGTGGCGCGTTTCAACGAGTTTATCACGAGCAAACTTTTGAGCGGGGCACTCGACGCCCTTAAACGTCACGAGACGCCCGACGAAAATATTTCCGTGGTTTGGGTGCCGGGCGCGTTCGAGATTCCGTCCGTGGCAAAAAAATTAGCGTCGACTGGTAAATTTGACGCTGTGATTTGCTTGGGTGCGGTGATTCGCGGGGCTACGACCCACTATGATTACGTTTGCAACGAGGTTTCAAAGGGCGTGGCGGCGGTTGCTCTTCAAAGCGGCGTCCCGACGATTTTCGGCGTAGTCACCACGGAAAACATTCAGCAGGCGATTGAACGTGCCGGCACTAAGTCTGGCAACAAGGGCTTCGACGCGGCGATTTCGGCAATGGAGATGGCGAACCTCTCGAAAGCATTGGTAACTGTTGGAGAGCCTGAACGTAAAAAGCGCGGTCGCAAGAAAAAAGTTCAAGCTCCCGCGCCCGCTGAAGTCATCAGCTAAGCTTTATAATCGAACCAGTAAAGATTCTGTCGTTGAAGTTGCTTAGGAATTCTTCGCCTGAACAATGACACGGCAGAATTTTTTTTACGCCCAAAAGCTTAAGTTCGTCAAGCGTGCGGGCAATCCGTTCATGCGTCGCGCCAGACAAGTGCAAGCCGCCAATCACGCTGACTATCGGCAAGGCAAATCGTTCGCGAACGTCAGCAACGATATTCAAAACGCCAACGTGCGCACAAGCCGTCACAACCGCTAGCCCGTCATCCTCCCGCAGGACTAAAGCTATCTCGTCGCTGAAGTCGTCGGGTGTCTTCTTATCGCCGCGCAGAAATTTTTTCGGTATCGTCTCGAAGTCGTAACGCCGTTTGAAGTTTCCGACAAGCCACGCCGTATCGTCAAGGGTAATCACGTCGCGGCAAATCTTCTGCTCAATGCCTCGTGTCGTCAATAAAGTTTCGTCGAAGCCGCAACCGCGATAGCTATCCAAAGAAAACTTCGGCTCCCAAAAATTTTCGCCAGTGTAAAGCGTTTCAATCGGTGCCGCGTCCAAAAGTTTAGGAAAGCCGCCCGCGTGGTCGTAGTGCGAATGACTTAGCACAGCCAACTTTATCCCGCGCAGGTCGACGCCCAAAAGTTTTGCGTTATCGAACGCCGCGCCCGTGTGCCCGCAGTCGAAAATAAATTTAGTCTGTGAAGTCTCGACCAGAAAGCTCAGCCCATGCTCCGCGACTAGCCTTGAACCTTCGGGCTTGGTGTTCTCAATTAGAATCGTCAGCCTTGCCAATGATAAAGCTCATCTCCGTTTCAAACTTCGCGCCAGCGGCAAGCTTGATGATTCCTTCCTTGTCCTTAAGCTCGCCTTGGAAGTCTTCGTAGTCAGCGTGCCCGTGCCAAGGTTCAATGCAGATAAACGGAGCACCGCCTTGACTGGGCGTCCAAAAGCCCCAATACGGGAAACCCTTTGCACGAACGGTAATCGACTTTGAACTCTTGCGCGAACAAACGGAAACTTCGTCCGACTTCAAATCATCGAAGACAAGCGCATCACCCTTGAACAAGTCGTAAGTCAAGGCAAGTTCCGTGCCGTCAAGCGTCGGAATTCTGTCACGGGAAAGGGTGCCGCTCGCCGTAAGCGGAATTCGCGAAGACTTCTCCGCCCTATTGAACTTAAGGTAGCAGTCCTCGAAACTTTCTCTGTAGTTAATGGGGCAACTAAGCGCGGGGTGTGCGCCGATAGAAAAATAAATGTCCTTGTCGTCGACGTTGACAACCTTCCAGCCGACTTTGACTTCATTGCCCGTCAGTTTGAACGAAATCTCCAGGCGGAATTCGTAAGGATAAACTTTAAAGGTTGCGGCGTTGGATTCAAGCGCGAAGGTCAAAGCGTCGTCTGTGGCGTCGACGAGCCAAAAGTCAGTCGTGCGTGCGAAGCCATGCCCCGGTAAAGTAAATTCTCTGCCCTCGGCGCGATACTTGTTGCCCTTGACCTTGCCGACAATCGGGAAGAGCACCGGCGAAGAGAACTTCCACCAGGTCGGGTCGCCGTCGAAAAGATACTCCGTGCCGTCGGCAAGATCGGTTATCGACTTGAGCTCCGCGCCGCGCTCGGCAACTGTAATCCTAAGCAAATCGTTTTGAAGTGTGTACATACTGATTCCCCTTTGCAAAATTTTTATCGACTGTGCCGCGTAATCTCGACGAGACCAAGCGGCGTCATGTCTACGATTTTAGTTTTGTTCCTGTCTAGGGCGGCTCGTTCCCTAAGGAAGCTCATCAAAGTATTTTTGTGGGCGGTGCTGTCCATGTCAATGAAGTCGACGACGATAATCCCGCCTATGTCGCGGAGCCTCAGTTGCTTGAGAATCTCCGCCGCCGCCTCAAGGTTCGTCTTTAGTATCGTCTCGTCGAAGTCGTCGCGCCCGATGAATTTGCCGGTATTCACGTCGATAGCCGTCAATGCTTCGGTCTTGTCTATTACGATTTGCCCGCCGCTCGGCAAGGAAAGTTCACGCTGATTAATACTTGCAAGCTCATCTGACACGCCGAACGCCTCGAAAATATTTGCGGAGCCGTCATAGAGTTTCACGCCGTCGACCAGACCGACGAGCCGCCGATAAAGTTTCAAGTTGTCAACGATAAGTTCAGTGCCTGCCGCGTACTCGTTGCGCAGGAGCCTGTCAATCAAGTCGTTGTCGCTGTGCAGGAGGGCGGGCGGTTTGCGTTTGGCGTGGCGTTCTTGAATCCTTGACCAGAGTTTTTGAAGCTTAGCGAGGTCGCTGAGCAAATCTTCTTCGGAGCAACCTTGAGCCGCCGTCCGAATGATTAAGCCAGAGTCTTTCGGGCGAATCTTCCTTGCCAGCTGATGAAGTCTCAAGCGTTCATCGCCGCCAATCTTATTCGATACGCCTATATAACCGACCGTCGGCAGGAAAATCATTAGCCGCCCCGCCAGACTTATGTTAAGCGTCGCACGTGCTCCCTTAGTCAAGCCCTCGTCCTTGTCGATTTGGATTAGCACGCTCTGCCCCACGGAAAGTCTTTGCTTGCGATTGAACTGGAGGAAAACATTTCTATCGCGCCCGATGTCCACAAACGCCGCCTGCATTCCTGGCAGAAAATTTTTCACGCGCCCCTTGTAGATGTTGCCGACGAGTTGCGGCTGTGTGTCTTGTGCTGAATAAATCGCGCTGACCTCGTCGCCTTGAATCACTACCGCGATTGTCGAGCCGAGTCTTTGACTTATAACTATCTTCTTCATTGAATCACCGCCGATATTTTACCGCAAGGCGTAGCATTTGCAAAGAAAATTTTTAACTTGACAAGCCGTCGTATAATTTACGCAGGATTGATAACTGAATATCGGGGAGCTTGCAGACAGGCTGAGAGGAAGTTAGGCACTTCGACCCGCGAACCTGATTCGGATAATGCCGACGTAGGAAAAACGATTGACGCAACGAGGAGACCTCCGAATCGGGGGTCTTCTCTTTTTGGTTAAGGAGGTAACGTGATGAATGAGACGAAACGATTGACATTGGCGGCGGCACTTACGGCTGTGGCTGTGGTCGGGAGCGTTTTATCCTTCCCGATTTTGGGCAGTCGATGTGCGCCGGTTCAACACATGGTCAACGTCTTCTGCGCGGTGCTTTTGGGTTGGCGATATGGTGTCGGCTCTGCGTTCGTGGCGAGCGTGCTTAGGAACTTGTTCGGGCTAGGAAGTCTGCTTGCGTTCCCTGGCAGTATGTGCGGAGCGTTCCTAAGCGGCGTCGTCTATTCGCGGACGAAAAACATTTGGCTGACGGTCGCGGCGGAGGCATTGGGCACGGGGATAATCGGCGGGCTTGCGGCTTACCCGATAGCAATCCTGTTCATGGGCAAGGAGGCAGGCGACGTGGCGTTTTATGTCTACGTGGTGCCGTTCCTAATCTCGACGGTTTGCGGGGCGGTGCTAGCGGGTCTGGTCGTCAATCGGTTTAAAAAATATTTGAATTGGGATGATAACGGTGCTTGAAAACATTTTGACGTTGCAACAAAACCCGACAAGCATTTTTGCATTACTCGGAGTGTTGATTTTAATTGTTGCGGGCATTCAAGCGCGAAAAATCAAACTCACGACGAAAATTTTGGTGAACGTCTCTTTAATGTTAGCGTTAGCGGTGATTCTGCATTTTTTGCGGCTATATCACTTCCCGCAGGGCGGAAGCGTCACACTCGGCGCAATGATTCCGTTACTTTTGATTTCATTTCGTTACGGAGCAGGCATCGGGACGTTAGCGGGCTTCGCGTTCGGATTGCTGAACATTTTACAAGACCCGTTCATAGTCCACCCGATACAAGTTTTGTTTGATTATCCGTTGCCATATATGGCGATAGGCTTAGCGGGATTATTTCCGCGTCATATGTTCGCAGGAGTTTTCGCGGCATTCGCAGGGCGATTCATTTGCCATTTC
>ODAJ012116856.1_pt1 | contig 12060 bp, 3 predicted proteins | sample 1539241 | NCBI WGS metagenome assembly ODAJ01 (sample SAMN02144231, study PRJEB22623) | gut metagenome | biome: sheep rumen | host: Ovis aries | place: New Zealand | reverse complement strand
CCCATCCGCAGAGATAGAACAACGCATCGAGCAAGAACCATATCGTTTCCTGATTGTGGCCGATAAGTTCCAGACAGGTTACGACCAACCACTGCTGCATACTATGTATGTGGATAAGCAGATTAGTGACCTGAAGGCTGTGCAGACCCTTTCACGTCTTAACCGCTGCCACCCAAAGAAGCAAGACACCTTTGTGCTTGACTTTGCCAATGACCCGGAGATGATTCGTCAGGCGTTCCAGCGGTACTACAAGACGACGATCCTTGCAGGCGAGTCGGATGTCAACAAACTGAATGACCTTACTGAAACCATTGAGGGCTTCAACTTCTATACCCAGAATGACGTTGATACCGTGGCAACCCTCAAACTGACGGGGACGGATGAAGACCGTCCGAAGATAGACGCTGTTATCGATGGCGTTGTCGTGCGCTTTAAGGAAGAACTGAATGATGATGAACAAATCAAGTGTAAGAGTGCCGTCAAGAACTTCAACCGTTGCTACCCGTACTTCTCTGCTATCATGCCCTATGAGAGTCCGGAATGGGAGAAGCAATATGTCTTCTATTCGCTTTTGGTCAAGAAACTGCCAAAGCTAAAGATTGATGACTATACAGATGGACTACTTGACAACATTGACTTTGACAAGTATCGCATCGTCAAGGAAGAAGAACGGTCTATCGCTCTCGAAAATGAGGATACTTTCGTCAATCCTATTCCTATAGGTACAGGTGGTGGTAAGCCACAGCCGGAAATGGATGCATTGTCAAGCATTGTAAAAGACTTCAACGACACTTACGGCAATATTGAATGGAAGAATCGTGACGAAGTGCAACGTCAGATTGAGGAACTGCCAGCTCGCATTGCTACCAGTGTTGATTTCGTCAACGCTGTCCGCAATGGTGACAAGCAAGTAGCACAGATAACTTTCAATGATGACATCATTAACATTGTTGCTGGAATGCTTGAAGAGAAGACGGAGTTTGTTCAGACATACTTCGCAAACCAAGACTTCCAGAACTTTGTGAATGCAAGGGTATTTCAGGCCGCAGTGAGCCGGCTGTCAGGACAAAGAATCTGAAGAAAAGACTATTAATCAAATAAAACAAGACCACAGATTATGGCAAGGCATATAGATTTGGAAGTTGCAACGAACAAAGAACGCGAGGCGTTTCTTCTTGATTACTGGCATATAGACAGTCTTTCATTTGTTGCTGAATATCACTATGATGAAGTGAAGCAGATGGGCATTATTGACAATGTCTATTCTAAAAATGGAAAAAGGGTGTTGAAATATCCAATTATTAATAATAGACCTGTCCGTTTTAAGTTCCCCCAAAAGTTTAGTAGTTCGTGGTGTAGTTTCAATTGCGTTATTGCTCCCAAAAAAATCAGAGAGGCAACTCATAATCCATTCGCTTTATCTGTAGTGGCTCTATCACCTATAAATAAACCTGATTTTATCGAGCTGAACGCTGAAAATAATAATAAACAAACAAAAAATCAAACACGAGTACCCAAAACTAATGATTACTCAAATGAAGTAGATTTGCCAATTAACAATAAAGACAAAACTGAGTTGGGCACTATTCGTTGGAGGTTAAATCTTCGCAATTTAAGATTTATTGCACAGTTTAAAGCTTGTGGTGATGAATACGAAATATCAGATGTTAGACGGTCGGATTTTTCGAAGTTAATCATGCACAATATGGAGCAGTTGCCCCCATTTAAAGCCACGATTGGGAAAAAAATCCGTGATGGCTACTATGAATTTACTTGGAAAATTCTACATTGTGACTTGGCGACGAATGAATATTTATTTACAGTAGATGAGAACTTTCCAATTGTTGGGGTTTCCCCTATTGAAATTGTAGAAAAACTTCATGAAAATATCATGGGAGAAGGCGCACCTTCTGCCCAAAGAACAGTCCGTTCAATCGATACGCTAAAAACACAGCTCATTGCGAGTGGAAAGGAAATATTTATATACGAGTTGTTACAGAACGCTAATGACTATCCACAAATTATAGACAGTATTAAACAACCTGTTGATGTTGAATTTCATATAACTGATAAGTACCTGATCTTTATGCATACAGGTGCTGTCTTCTCGGAAAGAAATATCGCAGCAATATGTGACATCAATGATAAAGACAAAACAGACAACACCGATACCATAGGCTATAAAGGAATCGGTTTTAAGACTGTATTTGTCGACAACAACTATGTATATTTGTCAACAGGCCGTTTTCACCTTCGTTTTGATTGGGAGTATTCTAAGAATCGTGTATCAACACCATGGCAGCTCTTGCCAATTTGGACAGATATTTCAGAGGTTGATGATGAGGTGTTAGAAATTTTCAAAAAGACGTATAAAAGATTCCCTGTTCAGTTTGCTTTGCGTCCGACGAATGAAACAACTCTTCGGCAGTCTGAACAAAATTTTGTTAGGCTATTTAAGGATGTGTTTGCAAATGAAAGAGTTATCCTTTTTATTCCTTATATTAATTCGGTAAAAGTCTTTTTCCATGATGATGTAAACAAAGACATTGTAAAGGAAAAAAATAACGACCAATGGGTTGTAAATACATACAAGGATAAAATAAAAGAAGAAACCAGAAAGGCCATTAATAAGGAGATTGATGATCAAAAAGAAAATGGGACACTAAAGATTCCTACAAAATACTATAATTTTAAGGAGACGTCAGTGTCTTTTGCATGTGCAAGAAATGGAGTAGAATTGTGTCCTGTTGAAGATGCCTTGCTTTATTGCTATCTGCCAGCCAAAAAAGCATCATGGGGATTGAAGTTTTTAATGAATACAGATATGATTCCTACTGGTCCTCGTGATGATATTGCAATGGATCTCGATGTAAATAAAGAAATCGCAAAAATTGCTGGTGAAAAGTTTTTCGAGTGGATTCTCGAATTATGTCGCGAACAAAAATATAAAATTGATACTATTTATCAACTTATTCCGAACTTTGATGACTGTAAGAATGGAGTAGGGAAAAATTACAAAGACCTGATTGAGCAATTTGAAAAGGGATTTGAGGATAGACTCTTGAATGAAGAGTTCATTCCTATTGGCGGTGGAATTTTCAAAAAGATTTCTGATATTATTCTCGATGAAACAGGTTTCTCGTCTAAAGGAGCAATTAAAGATTCAGATTTTATTAGAATTGCATCTGCAGATAAATTCCTGCCTATGGGGTTGTTGCGTTCAAACAAAGATTTCAATGTTTTTTTGAAGAGGTACTTGATAAAATTTGGGTTTTCATCAAATATATGGAGCAAAGCGAATCTTGTTCAAGCAATCACTTTAAAAGACATGGTTGATTGGCTAAAGATACAAGAAAATAATAATGCTTTCTTGAAATTCCTACTTGATAAGAAATGGTTAGCTGATGTTAGCACTTCTGCTATATTTGTTTGTGCCGATGGCAACCTTCATCCTGCAAGTACTATATATAATGATCAAAACATTTTTAACAAAATAAACTACCTGAAATGTTTTGAATCGTTAATTCCGCATTTGACAACTCAAACCGTGGAATACTTCAAAGATGATGAAGAATGGAAAGAGCAGACAAAAGGGTTATTTACAGCACTTAAAAGCAAATCTTTTGTAACGGGAGTTTTGCTTAACGCTGAGAACAAGGAGAATACGATTAAAGAGCTGAAAGTGAAATCAAATTCACTGTCATTCTATTCTTTTCTTGCCAAGTATGTAAATTTGGTAAAAGATGACGAACAAAAAACAAAAGATGAATCTACCATTAATATTCTAAAAGAACTACCATTCTTTGGATTTATCCATTCAAATGGCGATGACAATGACGTAGTAATAGATACGTTCAACAAATTTATTTTGTTATATTCTCCAGAAGCGAAAGCTTTTGTAGAACGGATATGGGTAAATAACAGCTGGATTACATTTGTTTCAAAAGACTATAACAAGGAGGTTATAGACTACTTGAAAAATTTCTTCGGCGTTAAATCATATAGCGATTCGCTTGTTGTGTGTCATTTTATTCGTCCATACATTTCAACTAAGAGCGTAGTCAGGAATGGATATCTAGTTGATGAGAAAAGCCATGTAAAATCACCTTTCTGTGATCAAATTATTGCCAATATTCAAAATAAAGAAGCAAGCATAGATTTCTTTTCTTTTTGCTTTGCATGTAAAACAGTATTTGAGAAAAGAGATTTGTATGAATATCCCCTTCTTGTTAAAGATAGAGATGATGAGGAGATTTATCTGCATAGAACAGAACAGCGCCGTTATTTCGATGTTCCAGAGTTCTCTATTTATTCTAATAAAGAATGGATTGAGAAAGGATGGATGTACAAATTAGATAATTGTTATTTTGATATTGTTGATTGCAATGATAAAGAACAGTTTGAAGCTGTTCATGCATTTTATCAAGACATTTGTGGAGTGGTCTGTTTGACAGCCAGGAGTTTCTGTTTTTTAATCAGTTCGGTATATTTCAAGGAGATATTGAAGATAACTACTATTCCGTCATTTGATGAATCTCAAAAGGAGGATATTGAGTATATAAATGAATACGAACAGTTAAGAACAAAAGCAATTAATGCCAATGTTGATTTCATTCGATTTGTCGATGATAATATTGATATTTTCAAGGACAAAGAGACAAATGCTTTGCCTTTAAAATTTGAATCTATAGTCATAAATGATGGACTTAAGAATATCCCGCTAAATAAAAACACCTACTTCACAAACACAGAACTACAAAATATTATCAAGATGAATTGGTTCCCACCAACACTGGTGGTTAATATTGCCAACGATAAATATGGTTCTTCATCTTTGTTGACAGCACTTGGTGTAAAAGATTATACCTTTAGTGATTTTTACGAAGAGTTTATTTGCACATGTGCTAAAACAATAAGTAGCTATATTAACGACTTTGAAAGGAACAAGGATTTCCATAAGTTTATGATGGAGCATGTTACAAGCATCACACCAGAAAAATTGACTTTATTGTCTCAATTCCCAATTTATGTAATTGGTGATGACTCACAAGAATCTGGTACGACAGGCTCCACGTTAAATATCCCTGCTGTTGTAAAAGCATCCATGTCAGGACACAAAATACTCAGTTCTACAGTTACCGAATTGTTTGAGAAAAAACTTGTGAAAGCATCGGATTTAGACATAATACATCCAGATTATAGGCCTGATGAAAATTTTGATTCATACTGGTCTAAGTTCGACAATGTACGCTTTGAATCCTCGCATTTTGTTGAATGGTTATTTAGTCATAAACAGACATTCTCTACAACTGTATCTAAAACAAATGAGAATATAGAATTCTGGCGATGGGCAAAAGTTAATATTGCAGATAACGAAAGGTTGGGTGAGTTGAACTTCCTACCTGTAATTGTTTTGCCTTTGCCATCTGAGTCCAGTAATACTGATACTGCTAATACTACACAAGATACATTCAAAGCACTAACAAATACAATATATGCTTCAAACCACTATATGGTAAATGAGGATATAGAGTCGTTTGTTAAACTAAATGACACAAACGCATTATTTGTTAGCGATAAATACCTGACTAATCAGGAACCCCCAGAAAGTATTACTGCATGGATGGAATTTTGGAAGAAAGTGGGTGTGAAGAATGACTATCTCTCAATTATAATCAAGACAATTATTCCAAAACTATCTTCAATTAAAAACGAAAAATTGCCAGACCTCTTTGCTCAATACGAAACAGAACTTAGAAAGCAATATACAAATCTGCCATCAACATTGAGTTCAATGCTCGTGAAAACAGCAGATGGGATCTATAGAAAATTGTCGTCAACGGTGTATATCAATACCAATACGAGTGAACCATTTTCCTATATAGCAATACCTAACTCTATCTCATTTGTCGGAAAGGAACACAATGTAAGCGCTTTAATGCTTCAAATTGCGACCGCGGCGAATGCTACCGTTGTAAATACTCCTTTAGATTGGCGAAAAGCAAAGTTAAAGAGATATTCAGAATTGCAAACAATAAAGGAGAAAATTGAAGGCTCTCTCTCTAATGCGAACATTGTTGTGACAGAAGAAGAGAAGGCTTCTGTAGAGTCTTTCGATTCTATTCACTTTGCATTACTCAAAGACCTTGCTTCTATTAAGGCAAACAAGAATGACTCAATAACAGACTTGGAGACTTCAATTTCTTCTCTAAAATTATATTCAAACGCCGGTGTGCTTACATTACCTAAGGCATTAACAGTTGGCTCTGTATACAATCCACTTTGTGATTATCAGTTATGTGGTATTACAGAAGGAATTACTTATATATCGGACAAATATGCTGACATAGATAATATCAACAGTCTCATAGATGGCACTCTTCGTGTGCGTAGCGGTTTTGGTGAGAAAGAGATACCCCTTCTTGAAAAGTATCCAAAATTTGCAAGATATTTTTGGGAAACCTTCTTGGCCAAAAATATTGCAGGTTATCCAAATGCTCAAAAGACAATATTAGGGTATTTCCGGGACAGGATGTTCTCCTCTGTTGCCTGCATACCTACCGAGAAATCGGTTAAGAAGCCAGAAGAATTGTATTATGGCAAAGATGTAGATGAATTCGTTGATAGACTTCCTAACTATAAAGAAAAGATTCCCGATGTTGCCAATATTGTGTTTGAAGAGAATGGACAGAAGGTGTCGTTGTTCAGTTTACTCCCATTTAAGTCTGACAAACTGACTTTGCAAGATTGCTTCGATGCCCTCGTTTGCTACAATGACCAGAAACGCAGGCCGAAACTATTGTCTTGGATTGTCGCCCAATTCAACAATGAAGACTCAAAGCATATCGCTATCCGTGGCGCATATAGAAATAATTCTGAAGCAAAATGGATTAGCGGAGATAATGAAACGAAACGTATTGACGAGTTGTATGCTTTGGACGAACCAAATGGAAAATTAAGTTTCTATTTTGGATCTCATCCCAAAGTGTTCAACACCAATTATTTCCCTAAGGGAGAAGAATATTTGAAGGCTTGTGAATGTTTGGCAATAAGAGTCATCCACGATAACACCGCTGACATGGAAACTGTTCATATCAAGTCAAACACGCCAGATATGACAGAAGAATCGTTGAAACAATATCTTCAGATGGCAGTCCTTATACTTGCAGGTATTGAATCCGCTCCAGACTGGGAACCTGCATATAATGCTTATTTAGAAGAAATTTCTAGAATGAAGTTCGTTTGTTGTGAGTCTATCATCCTACGATACAAAAATGACAATAGCATTTCTACAGATTCTAAGAGATTCTATCATCAGTCTGGTACTGATACTTTTATGTACGTTGATAACTATAAAGACCCACGATTGTTTACTGACTTTGTTGGAGAACTCATGCTTTATCTCAAAATAAAAGCTGATAAAGATATAGTTCTTAATCTACTTTATGATAAGAAATCCGCTTTAGCTGAAATAGAGAAGCGTAATCAGTTGAAAAGTGACGAGAGATTTATGCAATTTATGGAGGCATACGACAGTGGTATTAGTTCTCGGTTTAAAGGCAGAAAAGCAGATGAAACGCCAATAGAACCAAAGATAGAGAACAAAACAATAGAAGTAGCAAAACAAGATTCTGAAGCTCCTATTGAGAATGAATATACCCCTCATGATGAAAATACCAATAATTCTCATGAGCAAACATCAGAGACAGAATCAACAAAAGAAACGTCACAAAAAGAGAATGTTTCAGCAAATGAGAAAGCTTCTACCGAGAGTCAACAGGACGCTGATAGAAAAGCTGAGACTGCATCGAAATCAAATCAACAATCTACCAAGTCGAAGCCTTCTTATGAGCGTTTGGATCCTAATAAGTATAAGCGTAGAGAGATGAAAGTTGGTACTCAAAATCCTAAAACTATGGGGATTAACAGAATTATTAGTGATGAAGAGAAACGCCAGCTTTCAGATATTTTAGGTAGAGCAATGGAAGTTGACACCATTATGAATGAAAACTACATTGTTCGATTACGTTTCTATAATGAAGTTGTCAAGAAGTATGGCGATGCCAAAATGGATATTCAAGAGTTTGTTCTGAACAAGCATAGCGTACTTGAAAGTGGAAACAAGTTTATTCATCGTTGCAGCGCTCGTGGTGGTACTCTCTATATATCACCAAGCATTTGGAATTTGCTTGCTAAGGATGAATGCGTCGTTTGCATGTACTATGGAAAATATGCCGATGACTTCATCTTTATTGAGTCCCAGGAAGAATTGATGCAGATGATTGATCAAGATGCAATTGTTATACAAGTAACAGGGAATGATAAGAAGAACATTGTCAACAAGGTGTACGAAGACGATATCTTGTCAGAACTGAATACGAATGGTAATGTATATACACTTATCAGGACAGTAAAAGAAGACAATTCTCAATTAGTTTATACTTCTCCTGATGATATTCCTATTAATAGCTATTCCGATGAAGACGTTGACCCTGATATGTTTTAAGTTATGGCTACAGTAATAGATAACTATGTAAAATTTTTCCTGCATCAAAAACAGGAAATTATAAAAGATTACAATAAGATTAAAGATGTTTCCCTAAAGCAGTTGTTTAGGGAAAGTAAAATCATTATTGGTCGTGTTGATAGAGTGAATTCAACTAATGGACATGTTGTCATTGAGATTGATAGGCATTTATCTGTTCGTCTCAAAACAATGATGAACTGTACATTGCTTTCTAAGAAATGCTTTGAGGCACTTGGCGATAACTATTCAGGTTGGAATATCACATTTGGTGAATTCAACAAGCCAGAGCATTCCATTTGGCATCAAGGTTTATCAGACATTATGCCTATGTACTTTATGGAAAGTAATAACCGGGAGAAAGCATATGTTGGTTGTTCCTCTTTATCCGTGAAGATGTACAATGATATTGAGAGGCTCTTGGATATGGGAAAAACACTTAATGTCCTTCTATTCGACCCATTTCCTCCTACGGAATATCTGGAGAATCTTGCTGTATATACTAAATACCATCAGGATAACGAATACTTCAATATCAATGAGGAAAAGCAATATGAGGATTGGCACCCCATAGAGTTGGAGTTCAATCCTCAGAATACTTTAGCCATTCCAGAAACCATCCAAAAAGTACTTGAAGTAGAGGATCGTTGTATTCTTCAAGGGCCTCCAGGCACTGGAAAAAGTTTCACGATAGCCAATATTGTGAAAAATTACATGGATAATGGAAAATCAGTATGTGTCACTACAATGGCTAATAAGGGGTTAATTGAACTTGTAAAGCAGTCTCCTCTAAAGCAATATTTGATAGATCAAAAGGTTTACAAAACAAATCTATCATCGGATGAAGCCAAAACAGTTCCAGGATTGCAATATATCAAGCGTGACTTATTAGCTCCTAAAGGGTCGTTAGTGTGTTCCACATATTATGTGCTGTCTAAACTCTTTAATGTGGAAAAAGAACCAGCATTTGTAATGCCATCATTCGACCTAATTGTCATTGAGGAAGCATCGCAGGCTTTTTTATCAACATTAGCGGCATTCTGTTCTTTGGGAACAAAATGTCTGATTGTTGGTGATCCTATGCAGTTGTCACCGATTGTTATAAATCTGTCCAAAAATTCGGTAGAATATAAAATTTGGAAAGTGCAGCAACAATGCGATGGATTAATGAATATTGCATTGAATCAGTCAATACCGAGTTATCGTATAACAACAACTTTTCGCTTGACGAAAAAGAGTGCAAATTTGACGAAGGAGTTCTATGGTAATAATTTCAGATCCGTTCAACCTAAGCCTGTGGATTTCTCAAACATCAAGAGTCCTTATTTCCCTAAAGAAGGTCAGCCAATTGTTGTTTTCACGGAAGATGGTAAAGATGGTATCTGCTCAGATAAAGCTATTACAATAATAAACGATGTACTGGGTAATCTGAAGGAATCATATCCTGATTCTGAAATTGCAATTATATCACCTTTTAAAGATACGGTAAAGTTACTCCAGAAAAGATTCTATACAGAGAATCAAGATTTAGATTTGACAATAGATACTATAGACCGTATTCAAGGTATGAATGTAGACTATGCAATAGTTTATTTTCCACTAGCAGCGGTATCGTTCGCTTTTGCGGAAAATCGTTTTAATGTGGCAACGAGTCGTTCAAAGAACACTACGCTAATTATCTCTGATGGAGACTTTCGTGATTTTCCAGCACTTCCACCAAGAAGCAAAGCCTTTTTGTCAAGATGCGCTGTGGTCAATTCGGAAGAAATAGAAGCCCCCACCACAATAGCAGAGTTTAATGCTAAAAATCATTCTTCTGAAAAGATTGAATCAATTTCGAGAAATAGCATACAACTACACGTGAAGGGGAAAATCGATTTGTCACGATTTGAAAGAAAAAAAGTCGAGATCAAGACAGGTGTTCAAAATTATTACGTAATTGACACAAATGTGTTTGTTAACTGTCCAGACATTATCTCTCGCATAGATAAACAATATCCCATTATCATGGCAGCAAAAGTTGTTGACGAACTCGACAAGATGAAGATAAAACTTGATGCTAAAGGTAAGCAGAATGCAGAGAATGCGATTAGGTCTATCAATCGTCAAATGGAATTAAGAGATATTAGAATGGAACTTTCTGACGTGTCTTTACTTCCTGAAGATTTTGATAAACGTTCACCAGACAATATGATATTGAGTGTTGCCATGAAATATAAATCAGGGAATCCAATATTGCTCACGTCTGATAATGGTTTGCAGTTAAAAGCTAAGGGATTGGGATTAACAACAATATCCTTAAAGGCTTATTTGTCTAAGCCCAAATAGTGACAAGCCAATGAGGTAGTTCTTCTGCCACATAGACAAGGGGTAGGACGTCAGGACTTGGCTGATGCAGAGTTGGCACAGGTAGAAGTGTTGGAGAGTTATCTGCCGAAACCACTTTCCCAAGAGGAGATTGAGGCAGAGGTGAAGAAGATTATTGCTGAAGTGTGATGTGAATGGCAAACAACTTCACACGTTTAGCACTGGTGTTGTTGGAGATATCCTTTCTGTTAGTGGTGACACTTTTACTAGCCGTAAAGATTCCTGGATATATACGTGGTCAAAAGACGGGAAGATTATTAGTACGAAATCCAGGTAATGTGAATGTTATCTTTCTCTTGTCCAAGTCATACCCACTCGAAGTTATCTTTTCCAGCTCCAATCTCGAAGTGATATTTTGCTATGCCCAAATCCATCTGAGTATAGCCGATGATGGAGAATCCTTTCTTAGCGTGTACCTGATGATGACCATTCTTCATTCCGACATACTCAAATGAGAACTTCTGCTGGTTTACAGCGGTGGGGGCTAATAACGCTGCTTCAACTCCTTTGCGAAACCAAGACGGAGTGACATCGCTTGAATTGCTCACTTGTTCGACAGTCTTAATCTTATGGCTGACTCCTTGTGTCTCGCCATAGCCAAGAGCAATGTAACAAGCAATCTTTTCACCTTCGTCAAGCACATACGTCCCTGGGACCTTCGAGTAGCTGAGTCCAACCCAGCAGGTGTTCAGACCAAGCGTCTGAGCAAGCAGCACAAGATGTTCGCCGTAGTATCCAATACGCTCATCAAGATCATCTGCTTTCTTTCCGGTCATAACGATGTAGTTGCTGACATTACGGAACTTGCCGTACTTTGCCATCGTTCCTTGGAAAGCCTTAGGCTCGTTTAGGATTAACTGAATATGCAAGTTACCCTCATGGTTCAAAACAGCAATCTGCTCTTTTAGCACCTTTACTATGTCATCAGCCAAAGGCAGTTCCTTGTATGCCCTTACACTATGGCGGGCTTCTATTGCTTCTTGTAGGGTCATTTCACAAAAACAAATACCAAACTTAAATTCCTTTTTTAAATTCTATCTCAATGAGAACTAAGTATTCTCTTGACGATTTCCAAGTCAACATCACGATTTCGTAGTAACCGTTTGTGAGAGTCATGCGGAAAATCTGAAAATGAGATTTCTACAAGTCTTATGCCATGTTTAGGAAGT
>ODAJ012157209.1_pt1 | contig 12062 bp, 15 predicted proteins | sample 1539241 | NCBI WGS metagenome assembly ODAJ01 (sample SAMN02144231, study PRJEB22623) | gut metagenome | biome: sheep rumen | host: Ovis aries | place: New Zealand | reverse complement strand
TTTTTTATTATTTTCTGTATATACTATATTTTTATCCTTATCTAAACCGGCTATATATGGACTCCACATATTTAAATAATTATATTCCATTGATTTATAATATAACAGATCATAATTTTTAATTTCTGTTAAAATATATTTAAACTTATTATCAAATATAGAATTACTAATATTTTCCCATAAATAATATTCTTTATTATTCCATGTAAATTTTTCTTCTGTATATTTAAATTTAGTAGAACCCATATTATCTATATTAGATATATAGTTTTTTATATAAGTTTCAAAATTTATATAATTATTTTTTGAATCTTTATTTTCAAAAAAAAGTTCAATAGGATTATCACTAATAAAATCATCAATATACATTTTTAATGTTGTTGCTAACTTTTTATATTGATGTATTTTTGAATCTTCTATACAATATGATATATTAGGTATTCTAAAATGATCTTTACCTAATATACTTGCATCACTTAATATATTACTGTACTAATTATGTGTCTAATATATTTTTAAATATTTCATATTATTTAAATTCTATTTTATTATTTTATGTTTATATTATTAATTATACATTTGTATAAGATACTGTCCACCCTATTGGAACACCATTAACACCTGTAGCTGCCCATGTTGCAGCACTGTTCTTTACAAATGTACCCGTTGCTGATACACCGTATACCCAATTGGATGTATAAGTTCCGCTTGGTGTTGTGGTAAACATTGCCTTGATATAGTTAAGACTTGTGCAACCTTTGAATATATAATTATAACAACTACTTTCCAATGTTGTAGCAGGTAATACAGGTGCCGTTGTAAGACTTGTGCAACCATTAAACATATTACTATAACAATAACTTTCCAATGTTGTAGCAGGTAATTCAGGTGCTGTTGTAAGACTTGTACAACCATTAAACATACTGTAATAGCATCTAGTTGCCAATGTTGTAGCAGGTAATTCAGGTGCTGTTGTAAGACTTGTACAATCTTGGAACATACCACCATAACAACTATCTGTTAATGTAGTGGCTGGTAATTCAGGTGCTGTTGTAAGACCCGTACAACCATAGAACATATAATAATAACAATTACTTGCCAATGTAGTAGCAGGTAATACAGGTGCTGTTGTAAGACCTATACATCCAAAGAACATACTTTGATAGCAACTACTTGCCAATATTGTAGCAGGTAACTCAGGTGCTGTCGTAAGACTTGTACAACCATAGAACATTTCATTATAACACCTTTCTGTCAATGTAGTAGCGGGTAATGAAAGATTTTTTGCATTTACAACCAAACACTCATTTTCCTCATCATAGTCACTGAACAAACGGCAAAATGTATAATCTTTTCCTGTAAGGTCTGTCTGACCTATGAAATCATCACCATACAATAACGACATTGGATTGCCTTGAACGTCAAACCTACAATCGGAAGAGAAAAATGAACCCACATCATCACTATAATCATCATCATAGTATCCCGTTTGTATTGCAGTACCTTTCCACAACACCTTATCACCCTCATTCACATTAACGTTTATTACAAGATGTTCACTTTTATTATTTTGGTTGGCAGTTGTTGTCCATGTTTCACCGTTATCCAATGAATAACTGATAGATGTTATCATATCAGTACCCATTGATTCCCAGATATTAAATGATATTGTACCAGATTCAAGAGCAACTGTTGTTAAATATTTTCTAGAATATGTATAAGATTTATCTTTATGTATAATTTTATTTTCATATTGTTTTGATAAACATATATATTTAGAATTAAAATTATAAATATCATTATCTAAAAAATCATATGCTTCATCAATACTAGAAGACATGTGTAAATATTTCATTAAAATTATTAAATAAATTTTAATATTTATTTAATAATTAAAAAAATAAACTATTAAATTTTTATTGTCTTAATTTTTATAAATAAATATAAAAAATTTATTTTTATTTTTTATGTCAAAAAAAGAAAATATACAAAAAATGAATAAAAATACATTATATGGTGCACCAGCTGATAAATCAGAAATAATAGGTAAAGAAATATAGTTTGGTTTTGGCGATGTAAGTGCTATATTACAAAAAACAGAAGCAAGTACAGGATTAATTGCATTTGGTTTCGATGATACATTAAATTCCGGAGCAGTTGCAGTAGGAGGTCATTTAGTTTCATCTAAAGTATTAGATGTAAGTTTAAATAAGCAAAATTCTGGTAATGAAACTAAATTACAAATTACAACATTAAATGGAAGTAATAAAGAAACAGTTAATATAAATTTATTAGATGCATCTGCTATTAATAATACATATGTATCTGAAATAACTGCTGTTAATCCTATTACTGTAACACAAACAGGTAATAAAACATATGAAATAGATATAACTGTTGATGATAATGTTATAAAAATTGATGATGATAAATTAACCGGTTATTATTATAAGATTAAACCTGCAACTACTACAGAAGGAGCATTAAAAACATATCAATTATATAAAGTTTTAGGAACTGATACAGAAAGTACAGAAATTCCTGTAGAAGGTTCAACAATAGATATTCCTAAAGATTTTGTATTAAAAGAAGTACATCTTTGTAAAGCAACTACTACAGAAGAACAAGGTGTTATAACATATGAAGAAACAGCTAAACAAGGTGATGCAGATTTTGATAATGCAGATGGTGAATTATATTTACATTTTACATGGACAACTAAAGCCGATGTTGAAGGAACTGTAGAAAGTGAAACATATTTATTAGTTACATCTTTTGCACCGGTTTATACAGGAGATGCAAATACAGGACCTGATTCATCAGTAAATAAATTTGTAACAGTATCACAAGATCATGTAATATCTATAGACAGTTCTAAATTATTAGAACCTGTTTATAAAACAATAGAAGATAATGAATTAGTTCTTGTTAAATATTTAGAATATGCAGATACATCTATAAATAAAAATGCTCAAGATATAGCAACATTAAATGCATCAGTTAATGCTATAGAAAATAGATTAAACTGGATTTTAATTTGATAATAAAATATGTCAGACCTTTAAGAAGATCTGACATATTTTTATTTATGTGTTTTATAGTATTCTGTTATTTCATTATATATTTTTTTTAAATGTTGAACATGATTATATAATGAATAAGCTTTATTGGCATCTCCACCATTAGGGTCATTCATTAATTTATAATATTCATATTGTTTTTCATAATAATCTGCTCTTGCTCTTTGATATTCTAACTCTACATATGAATCATATAAATCTTTATCATATATTTTTAAATCATCTCCAAAATATTGTTCTTCACCAACTTCTGTAATTATGTTCTGTCGTATTTTATTTATAAAATCAACATAATCTATATTTGATAATTTTAAAGATGGTACAGACGATTCTATGAGCTCTATTTGCTAATTATTATCTTTTATTAGAATACTATATTTTTTATTTTTTATCTTTTTATATATATTATAAATTGTTTTAAAATTCATAATTATAAAATATAATTTTTAAATATTTTATTTAATTAGATATAGATGTATTTGTTCTCTAATCATAGTTTCAATATTTTTACTTAATTGTTTAAAAACATTGTTTTTTAAATTATTTATATATAACTTTGCATTTTTATCATTTTTATCTATAGAAACTAAAATTTTATAAACCTCATCTGCATCATGATACTTATTTAATGATAAAATAGCATTATTTATTAATTCTTGTATAAATTCTTGATTCATATATATCTATATTTTAATCAGTTATTATTTGCTTCTTTTTTGTATTTTTTTATAAATTCATTACGACATTTATCACATAATGTTATTATCCATCCATAAATTGGCTCCGTCTTTACATTTTCAGATGATCCACAATATTCACAAATATTATAAGATTTATCTTCTAATTCTTTAATTTTATGATTTATTTCTGGGACATAAAAATTCAAATATAAACATAAACCACCAAATTTTTCTTTTATTTGAACGAACTCTAACGGTGTCTCTAATTCTGGATGTTCTAAATTATATTTAGATACTAATGTTTTAGCATTTTCTATTAAAGCTATCCAACCATCTCCACATTCATAATATATATCCATTTTTAATAAGTTAAATTTTATTTAAAACTTTAATTTTTTCTAAACATTGTTTTTCATCATTAGTTAATTTATCAGGAAATTTATAATGAATGCAAACATAATAATCTCCAACTTGATAGTTATTTACTTTTATTCCTTGCTTTGATAATTTAATAAGATCACCTTCTTTAGGACACGGATCAATTTTTATTTTCTTTTTAACTCCATTTGGAATATTAACTGTATATGAACATCCTAATAATAAATCATAATAAGGAATTTCTATATTTTCTATAACATTTAATCCTTGTATAATATATTTGTTTTCATCTATATTATATTCTGTTATAGCTATAAAATTACCATTTTCGCCGTTTCTGCTTTTAGATTCTGAACCTTCTCCTTTATATACAATTCCAACATTATTATTAACTCCTGCAGGAATTTTTATAGTTAATTTAGATTCCTTCGTCATAAAACCAGTTCCATTACAGGTAGGACACTTATGTTCAATAGTAAATCCAGTTCCACCGCATGTAGGACATATAGTTTCTTCTATTCTTGACCAACCTGCTCCATGAGATTCATGTTTTATAATTTTTCCGGCACCATGACAGGTTGGACATGTTTTTTGACCAGAACCGCCAGAACCATGACAATTTACACAGCGAACTTGTTTTGTAAATTTAACTGTTTTTTCAACACCATTAAATAAATCTTTTATAGTTATAGGAATTCTCATTTGTATATCCCTACCAGGCATAACACTACTTCTAAATCCACTACTGCGATGTCCAAACATATTCATAACATCTTCAAATGGATTAAATGGATTTCCCTCACCAAAAGGATTAAAACCACCACCAGACATGTTTCCATTTTCATCACCAAACATATCATAGTTCCTTTTCTTTTCTGGATCACTTAAGACTTCATATGCATGTGAAATCTCTTTAAATTTTTCTTCTGCATTTTTCTTTTCTTGTTCTGATTTTCCAGCTTGTCTGTCAGGATGATATTCTTTAGCTAACTTTCTATATTGTTTTTGTAATTCTTTTTCTGAAAAAGAATCTTTACTTATTCCTAATATATTATATAAATCTTTCATTTTTTAAATAATTTAAATTTTAAAAAAGAGACTTTTCTTTTATTTTATAAATTTCTTATAAGAAAAGTCTCTTTTTATATTAAATTAATTAAGCTTCTTCATATTTAGCTTCTTGTGCATTATCAGTATTATTTGATGTTGTTTGTGTTGTATTATCATTTGAATTAAAACCATTAAATCCATTAAAACCTGCTTGACTGAACATATCAGCTGGATTTCCTTGTGGCTGTTGTGCAGAAGCTTGAGGATTAGCATTTTTATAAATATTTTCTGCTATTGGCTTAAATACTGATTCCAATTCATTTTTAGCAGATTCCGATGCATTAACATCTTTTCTTGATGTTGCTTCAAAAACTTTATTAATCTTTTCTGTTAATTCTGCTCTTTGTGATTCTGTAATAATATTTTTCATATTTTCATTATCTATGGCTTGTTTAACAGAATTAGCATATTGATCTGCTGCATTTATTTTATCTACTTCTTCTTTCTTTTTCTTATCAGCTTCTGCAAATCTTTCTGCATCTTCTTTAATTCTCTTGATTTCTTCATCTGATAATGAATTAGGTGATTGAATAGTTATATTTTGTTCCTTGTTTGTTCCCAAATCTTTTGCAGATACATTTAAGATTCCATCAGCATTAATATCAAATGTAACTTCAATTTGAGGAATTCCACGAGGTGCAGGAGCAATACCTTCAAGATTAAATACACCGATTGTCTTGTTATCTGCTGCCATTGGTCTTTCACCCTGTAAAACCTTAATAGTTACTGCTGGTTGATTATCTACTGCTGTTGTAAATATTTGTGATTTCTTTGTTGGAATTGTAGTATTGGCTTCAATAAGCTTTGCCATTTCACAACCGTTTACTTCAATACCTAAAGAAATAGGTGTAACATCCAACAACAATACAGAATTTTCAACATCATTACCTGCAAGTGTATTTGCTTGTATAGAAGCACCTAATGCTACAGCTTCATCAAAATTACAAGTTTTATTTAATGGTTTATTAAATGCTTTTTGTAATGCTTCTTGAACAGAAGGAATTCTAGATGAACCGCCAACAAGAAGGATTTCATCTAATTCATCAATAGTTCTGTTTGCTTTTTCAAGAGCTCTATGTGCAATTTCAACGACTTTATCTGTCAAATCTTTTGTGATTCTTTCAAATGTTGCACGATTAAGTGTATATAAAAGCATTTGAGGAACACCATCTGCAACAGTAATATAAGGAAGATTTATTTCTGTTTGTGTAGTTGTAGATAATTCACATTTTGCTTTTTCTGCTGCTTCAACAAGACGAGCATATGCCATCTTATCTTTACTTAAATCAATACCATTATCTCTCTTAAACTGCTCAATAAGCCATTGAACAATAGCATTATCATAATTTTGTCCACCAAGGAAAACATCACCGTCAGAAGCAAGAACTTCTACCATACCATCAGAAATTTCAACTATTGATATATCTTCAGTACCACCACCGAGGTCATTAACCATGACGATTTTATCTCCTGATTTAATATCAATATTAGAAGAAAGTACAGCTGCAGTAGGTTCATTAATAATTCTAAGAACATTTAAACCTGCTAATTCGCCAGCAAGCTTAGTTGCATTTCTTTGAATATCATTAAACCATGCAGGAACAGTAATCACTGCATCTTTACAATCTTCACCATAATATTCTTTGGCTACATTATAAAGATACTTAAGAATCATAGAGGAAATTTGTTCTGGTGAATATGTTTTTCCATCAATGGAAATACGAGGTTTACCATTTTCATTAACAACATCATATGTTGCCATCTTCATCATTTTTTGAACATCCGGATCATTCCAATCAGAACCCATAAAACGTTTAATAAAAGAAACTGTGTTTTTTGGATTCATAACCATTCCACGTTTAGCAGAATTACCAATCTTTTGTTCATCACCTTTAATAAAAACTACAGAAGGTGTAGTTTGTGTGCCATCATTATTAGGAATAACTTTTGGCTTGCCGTTTTCAATAATAGAAACAGCACTCATAGAGGTACCTAAATCGATACCTATTACTTTTTTGTTGCTCATAATTAATATGTTTTTTATTTTTTAGTAGCTCGAGAAATATATTATAAATATAAGTCTCGTTGAATATTTATCATTATTATTTTTATTTTTATTATTAAATTTAGAAAAAGTTTATTTTTTATTAATTTTAATATATAAAATAAATAATTAAAGAAAAAAAAAACATAAAATTATGATAAGAAGAAATTTAAGAAGTAAAAATTCTAATAAGAGACTTTATGAGTCAATTATGAGAGATATTACAAAAGTAGTTAAAAGACATTTAAATGAATCTATTGTAGAATAGGATAATTTTTATGATTATTCTATGGAATTTTATAATGATTGGATTAATCATATATCAAGAGACGTTATAGAAAAATTAATATCAAATGGTAGCATTACAGATGGTATGGATTTTGATGATGCATGGCGACAAGTTCAAGAAAAATTTGATGAAGGATTAGATAATGCTGTAAATGGCGATTGGTGGACTGTTGGAAATTCATTAGGTTTTTCTGATTCAGAATTAGAAAACATATATAATGATGATATGCAAGCTAAAACCGATATATTTGCAGAATATTTAGATGAAGATGGTGAATATATTCAACTTGAAGAAGATGATGACGATGACGATGATGATTCATATTCTAATATGTATGCTGATAATATGAATAAAAATATAGATGAAAATGTTTATAATTTATTAATTAATAAAAATATTAAAATTTCTTCTAAAAATAAACAACTTGCATCAACTACAATTAATACTATAGCAAATTTAATGAATCAAATATCTCCATTAGATGTCAATAATTATTTTAATAGCGGAAATTTTGAATTTATGTATATAGATAAATTAGAAAATGCAAAAGTTGATTTATTTGAAGAATATAAGGATTTATTTGGAGATGAATTTCCAAATACAACAAATGTAAATTTAAATAAATTAATAAATTTTATGGCAAAAATTTATGAATTAGCAGATCAAAATTTAATAAAAGCACCAAGAATCGGTTTTTAGATATGTGTAGATGAATATGATGATGAAAATTTAAAACATAGAAAATTTATTCATAAATTTTTCAAAAAATATAAAAAATATTGTGATGATTGGTTTGATGATGATGAAAATTTCTATCATTTTAATCCTGTAGTAAAAACACCAGAAGAAAATTCTAAAATATTAATTAAATTATTTAAAGATGCATTACAGTAGATTAAAAATATAAAATAAATTATAGAATAAAATAATATAATTATGATAAAAAGAAATAACAGAGTTCTTTATGAGTCAATAATGAAAGATATTTCTAAAATTATAAAATAGAAATTAAATAATAATTATTTGACAGAAGGAAAATGGATTCCAAAAGAAGAATGGATTAAACAACAAAGGGAATCAAGAAAAAGGAATACATGTGCATTTAATGATTATGATGAAGTAACCCAAAGTATGGTAGATAGATTTTGGGAAGATGATCGTTATGCTGAAAAATTAATAGATATAAATGATATACGTCCAGAATGGCGAAATGCATATGAAACAGCAAAGAAAAATGTAGCAATGTTGGATTACGCGATGTCAAGTAGCTATACTGTTTATTTTGATAAAAATGCAAATTTAAATATATTGATTAATTCTGGTGCTTCATGGTCTGCTCAAAATCATCTTCATCATTATGCAAATAAATGTAGAGATTATTTTAAATTAGATACTGCAGCATGGAGTGTAATAGATGATAATATATGGGAACCACTATTTAACTATAATAGAAATTAAATATAATTATAACATGATTTAATAGAATATTAGGGATATGAGAAAATCATATCCCTAATATTTTTTAATTTTATTTATTTAATTTAAAATTACTATAGAAAACATCCATCATTAAATTAAATTGTTCAACTGTAGATATATCAGCAGACCCGATAGACATAGCAAAATCATTATCTATATGTAAGTACCAGGAAGCTCCATTATTTGTAAAGCCTTTTTGCATATCTAATTTTAAGAAATGTTCTTTATCATCTTCTTCTGTTGTATAATATCTCCAAGCAGAATAATCATCTATGAACATAGTGGTTTTCATATTTTGACGTTCTTCTTCAGTATCAATACGTTTAAACCCGTTTTTTTGTAATATTTCTTCTGTTAATGGTGTATAGTTATTCATTTTCAGTTTCTTGTTCTTTTTTCAAATATTCTATTTGTTTTTCTAATTCTTTTATTTTCTTTTCTGATTCTTCTTTTTTCTTTCTTTTTTCTTCTTCCCATTCTTTATCAAATTTCTCCCGCCAATTTTCTCCATATTCATATGTCATGACTTCATCTAATTCATCACCATAATAGTCTTCATCCCAGAATAATAAAGGATTTCTTTCTTTTATATCTATATCTATATTTTGTGATTTCCAATAATCTATTACAGTTTGTTTATTAAATGATGGGGAAGGTAAACTTAATGCAATGGCACATCTAAAATCATCTTCATCCCTGTCAAATCTATAAAAGTCTTTACATTCTTTAATATTATTTAAAACTAATTTGGCTATATCATTAGATAATACATCTATATTTCCTATATATTCATCAGATATATTGGTCTCTAAATAATTTTTTATTTGTTTATTTATAGGAAGAACTTTTTCATAACCACGATGACCTGGATGATAATTTCCATTATCATCTGTATATGAATCTATATACTTATCTTTTGTTCCCCCTTTTTCTATATATTTTATAACTACATCAACATACTCATCCCATTTCTTTTCTAAATTATATGCATTAACATATTTGTCAACTACATATTTGTATTCTTCTTGAGAAATGTAATATCTATCATATATGTGTTCATCTTTTTTTATTTTACCTTCTTCTGCATCTTTAAGAATTTTATTCCAGTCTTCTGATGGTTGTGCTCTGAAATATAATTCTTCCATACATGCATGTAATGCTTTATTAAATATTTCATCCTTTGTTAACATAAAATAATAATATATTTTTAATTATAATAAAAAAAGAAAAATTAGTTTCAAATTTTAGAAACTAATTTTTCTGTTATATGTTTAAATAAGCAGTCATTATTATCATTTGGTTTATAATATTTATCTCCTTCTTTAAATGCATCTTTTACTAAAATATCATAAGATACATCATTAGGATTATCATATGTTCCAAATTTATCTATAATCCAGATTTCTCCAGTATATTCTTTATCTTCAAGTTTAAACTTAACAATATCTCCGTAATTAAACTTTGGTTTTCCTTTCATAATTTTATTTTTTATTTTATTTAAATTTTTTTAAATATTATAAAATAATGCGTTTAAATTATTTTTTAGTTTAAATCCAATAAATTCATTATCCAATAAATTTATGTTCTCAATTAAATTATTTTTGTATTTAACAGGATAACAAACTTCTATATTTATTTTTTTATCATTTATATCTATAACTTTACCAATTATAAGATTATAGTTATTTTTATCATTATAAACGATATAATCATTTATAACTATGTCATTATTAAATTGGTCTTTTACAAATAACGGTGTTCTCATTTTTAATAAATAATTTTTATTTTTTAAACTTTTAAATTATTTTATTTTCTTTTGTTTGATCTATTTGTTTTTCCATACAATAACTTGCAAAAAAATCAGCTTGAGCTATTAAAACAGCTAATGGAATTTTTCCAAATGCAATTTGCATGGATGGTTTTTGATAATTAGAAAGCCAATGGCCTATATCAGACATAGCCATATGCCAATTAATAGCACAAAGTTCCTCACCGGTTAATTTAATAAAATTTTGAGCTATAAAAATAGATTTAGATTCGTGACCTAATGGTAGTTTTTCTTCTATTTTATATGTAAAATATTTTATCCATGCACCGTTTTCATCTTTTGTATATTTTTCAACCGGTACATAATAATTAGTTTTACATAAATCATGTAAAAGACCACATATAATAAGATTTTCATCTTTTATATTTTCAATGTTTTTTTCCGGTAATGAACATTCTTTATATGTATTTAAAAAACCTTTTGCTGCATAATATACATTTAAAGAATGTTGACACAAACCACCAGGATAATTACAATGATAAATTGTAGATGAAGGTGCAGTAAAAAAGTCAGATTTATCTAATAGCCAACTAATTAAATTTTCAATTCCATCTCTATTTGTACTTCTTAATAACTCAATAAACTCTTTTTTATTACTTTCTATTTTTTCATTTAAATTCAACATAACTAATAATTTAAGTTAATTTTTAATTTTATAAAATAAATAATAAAAGTTTATTTTTAATTTGCAAATTATGACAAAAAGTGAAATGGTTCAATGGTTAAAAGATGAAGTTACAATGTCTGGAACTATAAATATATCTTTATCTGATAAGGAATATGAACGTGTATTATTAAAAGAAACTAATATGATATATGAATTATATCCAGAAGCTATAAAATATGATTTCTGTATTATACATCATAATGTATTTTATACACCAGAATTCAGAAAAAATCGTTTAATACAATTTCCAGAATGTGTATTATCTGTTATTAAATTTGAAGAAATGAGAAGACGTAATCAAATGTTCGGTATAGCTGATCCGGATTTTTCATTTAACAGAACCTTCCAATCTGATATGTGGATGGGACCACATATGAGTATGGACACTGTTATGTTTAGAACTATTCAATGGTCTGTCTGGGATCAATTAAAACAATTTAATCTTGTAGATATTAAACATAAATGGAATAGGGAAAAACATACATTATTAGTAACAGGACACGATCC
>ODAJ012112685.1_pt1 | contig 12062 bp, 16 predicted proteins | sample 1539241 | NCBI WGS metagenome assembly ODAJ01 (sample SAMN02144231, study PRJEB22623) | gut metagenome | biome: sheep rumen | host: Ovis aries | place: New Zealand | reverse complement strand
GTTTTTCAAAATACATACAAAGTTAGCATTATTTTTCGTTCGTGGGGAGCGTCATGTCCCGCTTTATGGTTATCTTTGTATTTCAGGAATCCAAAAACTATCATAAATTATGAAATCTTTAGGAGCAAAACCTTATCTTTTCCCGATGCCGACCTATATGATCGGCACCTACAACGAGGACGATACCGTGGACGTGATGATGATGGCCTGGGGCGGGATTGTCGATACGAAGATGGTGGCCTTGAATCTCGAAGCCTCCCACAAGACGGTGAAGAACCTGCGAAACCGCATGGCTTTCACCCTCTCCATCCCCGGGACCGATACCCTGAAGGAATCCGATTACCTGGGTACCGCCAGCGGGAACAAGTATCCGGACAAGTTCGCCGTGAGCGGCCTGCATGCCGCCAGGAGTGAGAATGTCGATGCGCCGGTTGTCACCGACTATCCTGTCACGCTCGAGTGCAAGGTGGTGGAATTCCAGGACCAGCCCTACGGACTCCGCGTCCTGGGCGAGATCGTCAATGTCCTGGCCGATGAGAAGGTCCTCGACGAGAAGGGAAAGATCGATGCCGGCAAATTGAACGCCTTCGCGTTCGACCAGATGCGGAATGGCTATTACGCCATCGGCGAGAAGATCGGAACGGCGTGGCATGAAGGCATGTCCCTGATGAAAAAATAGGATTACCATTTATTGTTAACGAATATGAAAACAAGTACTAAAATCTGGCTCTGCATCGCAGGCCTTCTCCTGATCATCCTCGGCGTCGTCTGCATGGCCAAGCCTGACATCACCCTCATCTCCGCCGCCTGGGTGCTCGGCTTCCTGACCCTTTTCGCCGGTATCACCAAAATGGTCTTCACCCTGAGGACGCAGGCGTTCCTTCCGAACAGCGGAACCCGCGCCCTGAGTGCCATGTTTGACATCTTCTTCGGCTGCTTCTTCCTGTTCAACATCCTCGGAACGGCCGTCTCCCTCCCGGTGGTCTTCACCATCTGGGTCATGATTGAAGGCATCATCATCGCCGTCCAGAGCTTCGACTACAAGCAGGTGGGATTCCCTTATTGGTGGGCCCTTCTGTGCCTGGGTATCTGTGGCGCCATCCTCGGCTTCTTCGGCCTGAGAAACCTGAACGTTGCCGCCGGTGCCCTTTCGGCCATCATCGGCCTCGGTATCATCGCCAACGGCCTGGCCTATATCCTGGCCGTAGTTGGTATCAACCGCTTCGAAAAGCAGGTGGACAACAACAAGAGCAAGAATATCGACGTGCAGTAAGACTGCGTGTAAGTATCGAAGAAGGACGTTACCATTCTCAGGCAGCGTCCTTCTTTTACCAGTGAGACGGACGGAGCCTTCGCACAACAGATTCGTAATCCAATCACTTGATGTAAAAATATGAAATGGAAGTTATCCGACTTTTGGAAGCAGGCCTTGAGCAGCACGCTCGGCACCATCATCGGCATCGTCCTGACCTTTGGCACCTCTGCCTGGATTAATCACCGGGAAAAGCAGGAAACGGAGCGGACGGCAGCGCTGATGGTGATCCACAATCTCGACAGCTTCACGGAGGACCTCGGTGAGATGGTCAGGGAACTCCAGGCCATAGACTCGATCAACATGAAGCTGCTGGACGCGAGAGACAGGTTGCATACGGTTTCTGAAGATACGCTGCAATTGTTTGTCAGCGGCATTCTCACCCACAGTTTCAACACGGTCGATGAAACCGCAGAGACCATCTTCAGCAGCAACATCGAGACGTGGAAGAGCATCGGCAACAGCGAATTCATCGAACTGGCCGGCAACTGCTTTTCAGTCAAACGACTGATGGTGAAATTTCAGGAGGGGCTTGAAGCGGAGAAGAACGAATTGAGCGACCTGTACTTGAAGACCATTCTCTACGCCGACCATCCTGCCGAGTCGACACGCGAGATAGCGACAACCCTGCTTCACTCAGCGACGTATTGCAGTCACATCAAAAAGCAACATGATTTCTATTTGTGCGGCATGGAGCAGGGAGTGAAAGTACTGCGTAAGCAGACCGATAAATGCAAGCGGCTGATGAATGTCACCGACGAGGAACTTCTGCAGTTTGGCTTGAATGATTGAGAAAGTCTTGATATTACAGTTCATGACGGTCATCCTACCGCCTTGGCTGAATGCTCAGCCGATACTCACTGGGCGACTGTCCAAGATGCTTGGTGCAGTAGCGGAAATCGATGGAAAAACGGAAACGGGTCTTCATGCCTGTGGTTATCTATGCAAAAATAGAAAGAATTGTGGAAAATGTGAAAAGAGTAGCGTTTTTTGTGAAAGGACGAAAAGAAAAATGCTCCGTAATTTTGTATCGACATAAAATAGCACGACAATCTCTTATGCAGAAGACGACTTCTAAAAACATTTTGGCGACCTTCGCGGCACTGGTACTTCTTTTCCTTTTCCCCTTTGTTTCCTGTGAGAAAGGGAATCCGGACAACTCCGGGACCGGGAATCAGGAGAATACCGAAAACGATCAGAAGCCTGGCGACAATACCGATTCCGGGAAGATATTGATTGTCTATTACAACTACACCGGCCACTGTGGCGAGATTGTCACGGCGCTTTCCTCCAACCTGGAGAAGGCGGACATTCTCCGCATCCGGGAGGTGGATGAGGATGTCGATTACAATGCGAATGGCTATAAACTGGGCAGCGACCTGATCAGCGCCATCAAAAAGGCACCCGGCCAGACATCCAGCTATCCCGTCATCAAGGAAGTGGACAAGAAGGCCGAGGATTACGACACCATCATCGTAGTGACTCCCCTCTGGCACAGTCAGATGGCTGCCATCATGCAGACCTACCTCTTCCAGAACGGCGGCAAGATGAAGGGAAAGAATATCGGCCTGGTGGTATCCAGCGCCTCGTCGGGCATTTCCGGTGTGGAATCCGACGCCAAGCGCCTGATCCCTGACGGCAAATTCTATGGTACCAGCCTCTGGATCAACAGTTCGAATCACGCCAAGCGTGCCAGTCTCGTGAAAGAGTGGCTGGAGAAAAACAAAATCAAATCGTAGAACATCACACGCACCATCTCAATATGAATCTCCGAAAATTATCAATCCTTTTAGCATTACTTGTTATGGCCATCCCTTCCCATGCGCAAATCACCATCAATATCCGCTATTCCGGCAAAAACGGTGGCGCCCAAGGATATGTCAAGGAAATGGAAGAGAGCGGCATCGCCGCCCGTATCCGGGCCGTCGAAGGCTGCCTCCGCTATGATTACTTCTTCCCGGCTGATGACCCGGAAGGCCTTCTTCTGATCGACGAATGGGCTGACCAGGAAGCACTCAACCGATATCACAGCTCGCCCATGATGAAGGAGGCCGCGGCCCTGCGCGAGAAGTACGGATTGGGTAACCGCCGGGTGACCCTGTTAAATCCGGTCGGTGGCCCGTCCTGGCCCAAGGGTGAGCCCAACGATGCCTATGCGCAGTATTTCATCGGACAGAGCTACCTCTATCCCCTGCCGGGCGGCTATGCCAACGTCACCTTCGAGCCCGGCTGCCGCAACAACTGGCACATCCATCACGGGGCCGTGCAGGTGCTCATCTGCGTGTCCGGACGCGGCTGGTACCAGGAGTGGGGCAAGCCGGCCGTGCCGCTGACCCCTGGAACCATCATCGAAATCCCCGAGGGCGTCAAGCACTGGCACGGAGCTGCCGCAGACAGCTGGATGCAGCACCTCGCGCTGCACAAGGACGTGCAGCCCGGATCGACAAACGAGTGGCTGGAGCCTGTATCGGACGAACAGTACAAGAGCGTTCGATAATGCTGAATCAAGTTTTCAACCATACTTACAAATCGACAACCATGAACAAGATCCTTTCTGTTATCACGGCCATCGCCCTGACGGGGCTGGCATTCACCGCCTGCGGGCAGAACAACAACAAGAAATCAAATACGGAAATGAAAACACTGGTAGCCTATTTCTCCGCCACCGGCACCACCAAGGCCGTGGCCGAGGACCTCGCCGAAGTGACGGGGGCAACCCTTTATGAAATCAAACCGGAGGTCAAATACACGGCAGAAGACCTGGACTGGAACGTCAAGACCTCCCGCAGCAGCGTGGAAATGCAGGACCGCAGCTCCCGTCCGGCCATCGTGAAGGACCTGAAGGACGCAGACAGCTATGATGTCATTTATATCGGCTTCCCCGTCTGGTGGTACACCGCACCCACGATCATCAACACCTTCATCGACGCATACGGATTCAAGGGAAAGACCGTCATCTTCTTCGCCACTTCCGGCGGCAGCAGCATCGACAAGGCCAATGCCGAATTCAAGACGCAGTATCCCGAAATCAACTGGAAGGCCGGCAAGACGCTGAACCATGCGACCCAGGCGGAGATCAAGGCCTGGGTCGAGGGACTGAAATAAGAACGCTGGATAAACGGGTTATGCCGTGTATCAATCCAGTTTCAACCCTTCATGCACGGCATAACCGATGTATTCCGCACCTTCATTCCGGCCATTGTACCAGAGCTGCCAACGGTCGTTTTCCTCGTCGCGGAAAACACTGGGCTTATAGCAGGCCAAAGCATCGAAATAGCCCTCGGTCGGTTCAATTAAAGGATTGGAGTCCAACCGCTCCCACTGCCTGATTCCATCCGGGGAAATGGCCGCACCGATACGGGCGGTGTGGATGTCCGAATAACCGATGTAGAACATGATGAACCGTCCGTCAGGAAGGCGATGCACCTCGCAGCCGCCAATCCGGTCCTGCTCCCAGTCTCCGCCTCTGACAAAGATGGGATTCAGGGGCGAACGCTTCCAGCGCAGCCCGTCTTCAGACTCGGCATAGGCGATCATATTCGGCTCATACGTCTCACCACAGGCATACCACATCCTGAACACTCCCCTTTCCTCATCATAAAGGACATACGGGTTCATCACGGAATAGCCCTCATAATTGAACTCGGGAACCATGACGGGATCGGTAGTCACCCGCTCGAAATGCTCTCCATCGTGGGAAACAGCGTACCCGATTTTACTGTAACCCCTGGCCTGTCCGGTGTACCACATGTGATAAACCCCGTTCAGAAACAATGTGCAGGACCGGTTAAGGTCGTCCTCCCAACCGCTCGACTCGTCATACTCCAGAACGATCTTCGGATCAGTCCAAGACACCCCATCCTCACTCCTGGAAAGGGCGATGGCCTTTTTCGGGCGCCAGGAGAAATACATGTTGTATTTGGCCGAGCCGTCCGGGATGACGTTGACATCGAAACAGGTTCCCATTTCAGGGCCGCCCAGTACGGGCCCCTCGCCTCTCTTCAACCAACCGTTTTCATGCGTGGCGGCCGGGATAAACGCAGCGTCCGATGTACCAACCCCAGTCTTCTGCTTCGGAGAAGTAGAACAGGCGACGCACACCATCAGAATGATCGGAAAATAGTATTTCATGGATGATATCGTACGAAGAATTCTACACATAAGACAAAAATACATATTATTCCGCATTGTATTCCAATATTTTATAAAAAATGAAGACGATTCTTCGTAAATTAGTGGCAGATTCCGGAACGAGGCCGGAAGGATAACTTTGAATGGATATAGCTATGGAATTGGAATTCCGAGAGATGAAGCGCAGCGAGATCCGCCAGGCGGCAGAACTCGCCACCCGCTCTTTCGATGATTACGAGTACTTCACGAACTGGTTCCCGGAGAAGGAGGAACGCAACCGGGTCGGCGCCACCAAGGAGCGTCACGTGCTGGAGGCTGCACAGGTGATGGATACCGTCCTCTCCCCCGAAGAAATCACCCGTCTGGAAGCCCTGGCCGATGCCGCCGGCATCGACACCCGAGGCGACTGGGAACATACGATGGAATAACATGGCCAGGAGATTTGCAATCATTGCCGTTCTGATGAGTCTATATTATGCAGGCAGTGCACAAGTTGACGTGCACTGCCATATGATTCCGGGGTCCTATATGGAGGCCGTGAAAGCCCACGGGAAGGAAATGGATGAAGGATTCCCCATCCCTGCATGGAGCGCGGAGGCACATTTGGAATTCATGGACGAGGCCGGCATCCGGACTTCGGTCCTGACGATGCCCGCGCCGCAGCCGTATTTCGGCGACGGGATGGAATCCGCCGCCATTTGCCGCCGGTTCAACGAAGAAGCCGCCGCACTGAAAGCGTCTCATCCGGACCGGTTTATGTTTTGTGCAGCACTTCCCCTGCCGGATGTACCTCGCGCCATCGAAGAAGCGAAGTATGCCCTGGAGGTGCTGGGGGCCAATGGTGTCAAACTTGCCACCAACTGCTATGGACAGTACCTGGGAGACCCGGAACTGGAGCCGCTCATGGCTTATCTCGACAGCCGTGGGGCCGTCATCATCACGCATCCGCACAAGCCCTCGGCGGTCAACGACAAACTGATCGCAGCCGTGCCGCTGGCTTCGTACGAATATCTGGCAGAGACCACCCGGGCCATCCTCAACATGGTGGCGCACGATGTCCTGGTACGTTATTCCAACCTGAAAGTAGTCGTTCCGCATTGCGGATCTTTCCTGCCGAATGCCCTGCCCCGATTCAAGGGACTGCTCCCGGTGATGGTCAAACAAGGATACATGCAGCCGGTGGATGTGGATGCCAACATCTCCCGCCTGTACTTCGACCTGGCCGGCGCCGCAACGGACGAAGCGATCGAATCGCTCTTGACCATAACGGAGGCTTCGCATATTCTCTACGGCTCAGACTATCCGTATGTGGCGGCACCGGCGCTTGTCGGCGCAAAAAAGTCGCTGGGAACTCGCCTGGCCGCGCACGGCCTGGATCCGCAGGATATCTTCACGAATAACGCCGCCCGCCTGTTCGGAGCCGACATCCCGGTCCGGGAGTACGGAGAGCGGATCGTCCGCCTGGCCGAGATCGAAGTCTATCCCGACCGGATCGAAGAGTACCTGTCCTTTGCCCAAGAGGTAGGAGTGGTGTCCATGGCTTCGGAACCCGGCGTCATCGGCCTTTTCTCCATGCAGGACAAGGCCGACCCTGGCAAAGTCTATATCCTGGAGGTCTATGCCGATAAGGCCGCCTATCAAGCCCACCTCCAGACGGCCCATTTCAAAAAGTACAAGGAGGGAACGGCAAACATGGTCAAGTCCCTCAAACTCATCGACACCAATCCATTGGTTACCGCAACCCTGAATAAATCCGCCATCCGATGAGAAGGATTCTTTGGGCAGGACTGTTCTTGTCCTGCATGATCGTAAACGCACAGAATATGGATAACGCACTCACACCCCGCCGGCAGGGACTTGCCGTGATCGCGGCACTGGAAGCAAAGGGCGACCAGGTCGGCCTTGAAAAGGCGATTGCCGAAGCTTTGGACAACGGTTTGACCATCAGCGAAGCCAAGGAAGCACTCTCGCAACTGTACGCCTACACGGGCTTTCCCCGCTCGTTGAATGCCCTGGGGACTCTTCAGCGGGTCTTAGCCCAACGGGAAGCCGCAGGCATCCAGGACGCCCCCGGGAAAGAGGCCGATCCACTTCCTGAAGATTATGATGCCCTGAAACAGGGCACCGCCGTGCAGACGCAACTGTCAGGCCAGCCTTTCAACTACAGTTTCGCCCCCGCCACCGACTATTACCTCAAGGCCCACTTGTTCGGGGATATTTTCGCCCGCAACAATTTGAGTTACGCCGACCGGGAGATCGTAACCGTGAGTGCCATCTCCGCCCTGCCGGGCTGTGAGCCACAACTGGTGGCGCACGTCTCCGGGGCACGGAATATGGGCGTATCCGATGCGGAGCTCCGTGCTTTGCCGGCACTATTGGAAGAAAAAGTCGGGCTCGAAGAAGCAGAAAGGCTCCGAGGGGCGCTCAAGGCTGCTCTCTGAGTGAATTGTATTTCGTATCTTTGTGCTCCGTGAAGCTATTTGTGCTCATATTGTCTTTTCTTCTGTCCTTCCTTTCCGCAGGTCGGACAGAAGTCGTATATTCGGAGCACCCGTCCACGGAAGAAGTGTCAGATTTTACGCAGAACCGGGAAATCTGCATTACCTCGGCGCTGGGATCCACCTTTGCCGGCGACAATAGCACAAATTCCGTTTCCGTCCGATTAACCCAATCCCTCAGGCGGTTAAATCTGCCTGTGCGTTCTACTTTCCGCATCGTAAAAGGCGGGAAAGTCATTGACAACAATCATATGCATCCATTCCTGGCCCAGTCCTTCGTGCACTTGGCAGGATTTTATACTTCAGAACGGTTTCTGTTCTCCATCTGCCGTCTCCGGCTTTAGCAGGCGGATTCTTCGTCGGCCGTAAGGCCCCCTCAGAATGACAGGCACCCTGTCATTCTGAACGAGTGAAGAATCTGTTTACTAATTCATACAACCAAAATGACTATGATTTGGCTGCTGGTCGGCCTGGGACTTATTGTCCTGGGTGCTGACTGGCTTGTTGAAGGTGCGTCCACGCTTGCGAGAAAGACCGGTGTGAGCGAATTCGTAATCGGCCTGACCATCGTAGGCTTCGGCACCTCGTGTCCGGAACTGGTGGTGAGCCTCACAGGGGCCTTGGAGGGAAATGCCGATGTCGCCGTAGGCAATGTCCTGGGCTCGAACATTTTCAATGTCCTGTTCATCCTGGGGCTCACGGCCCTGCTCTGCCCGGTATCCATGACAGCCGACAACAGGAAACGGGACATCCCGGAGACTTTACTGGTGACGCTGCTCTTTCTGGGCTTCGGGAGGTGCCATTCCCTGCTTGGAATCGGAGAGGCCGATGGCCTTTCCCGTTTGGATGGTGCCATTTTCCTTCTTGTGTTCGCCTTGTACCTATTTGCGTCCTTCCGAAGAGGAAAGTCCTCCGAAGAAGATTCCGCCGAGTCAAAGCCTCGCAAGCTCTGGCAAGCCATCCTCCTGGTCCTGACAGGACTGGCCGGGCTTATCTTCGGCGGAAACCTTTTCGTGGATTCAGCTACGGCTCTCGCCCGGATGCTGGGCGTCAGCGACAAGTTCATCGCCGTTACCATCCTGGCAGGCGGGACATCCCTTCCGGAACTGGCCACCAGCCTCGTAGCCGCTCTCAAGGGGCGGAACCAGCTGGCACTGGGCAATATCCTGGGCTCGAACGTCTTCAACATCCTCTTGATCCTGGGCGCATCGGCCCTCATCACTCCCCTTTCCTTTGCATCCGTTACCTACGTCGATGCACTGGTGCTCCTTCTGAGCGTCACACTTCTGCTTCTCTGGGCCTACACCGGCCGGAGAGAGCGGATCGACCGCTGGGAGGGGGCTCTGATGCTTTTGCTCTTCGGAGCGTATTACTATTATCTCTTTATCAATCTATAACTATGGAAATCAAACTCAAAAAGGTCCATACCGTCAAGGACCTCCTCATATCCGCCTTTGTTCTGGCCGCCGGAATCGGCCTGTATTTCGTTCACGCCGGCCTCGGCGCCGTCATAGCTATCTGCGGTCTTCTGATGCTGTTGCTCTATAAAGGGGGCTACAAGCGTGAAGGCGAGAGCATTGTCCTGCAGAAAAAAGCTTTTGACGTATCCCACGCCTGCAGGGATTCCCTGAAGGGTTTCCTGGAAGGAAAAGACGTGGATCCGGAAGTGAAAACAAATCTTAACGGCGGTGTCATCCGCATCGAAGCCTACTACAATACTACGGCTTCCGTTGCATACGTCCAGCTCTTCGACTTCTCCAATTATACCTATGAGCCCGCCACGGAGATGGTCGAGCTGCGCGGTCCCAGGGCGGAAAAGATTATCCGCAAACTCTAAATCGGTACAGCGATGGGTGTAACTCAAAAAATCGAGATCAAGAAAGTGCATTCTTTTCTTGATCTTGCTGTGGCCGCCATCGTATGTGCTGCAGGCGTTGGTGTCTATTTCCTCCTTCCCGGCTGGGGCATTCTGTTCTGCCTGATAGGAGTCTTGCTGTTTGCTTTTTACAAACGTGCATACAAGCGCGTGGGAGAAAGCACACTTCTAAAAGAAGCGTCTCTGGACCTGGCACTGGAATGCAGGACGGGAGTCATCGATTTCCTGGACGGGAAAACAGACAAGCTGGAATCACCCGCCGCTTCTGAGGGAGACCATCTCTATCTGGAGGTCTATTTCAACACGGAGAAGCAACTGGCCTATGCACGTTTATACGACGTAGCGGAAAACCGCTTCGAACCCGCGACCGAAATGAAGGAACTGCGTGGCTCCAGAGCGCAAACCCTGATCTCTAAACTATGAAAGAACAGCAGGTAAAGAAAACGTTCCTGCCGCAGGATATCGCAGTATTGGCTGCCATCTTTGCGGCAGGAGCCGCCTGCTTCCATCCAGGTGAAGGATGGGGCGGACTGGGTGTTATCATCATCCTTTGCGGAGTCCTGATGGTGCCTTTCTACCACCACGGATACAGACTCGAAGGCCAGAAAGGAGTCTTCCGACTCAAAGAAATTGCACTATCCAGGGAAAACAAGGCCGATATACTTGCCTATCTGGAAGGCCGGACGGAAAAAATCGAACTGCATAGCTGGCAGCCTGGCGGCGCGTTGGTAGATGTCTATTACCGGAAAGCGGAAGATAAGCAGTTTGCCAGATATTTCGATTATGCAGATTTCTCAAAGGGTGTCGAATATCCCCTTCACGAAATCACGAAAAGACAAATCGCCACTCTGGAATCCTTGGCCATCGACAAGAAATGATGATAATCTTAAGGCAACGAACAAGATAATCCTGTTCCGGTTATCCGGTGATAAAAACGGGTATGTTTCTTGCTTAACCAAGACTGCCTTCGACTATCCCCTTCGATCATCGAACGTTGCCGGCTGATACCCTGCTTAATTTCCATGAAAGCACCGTGGCCCGCTATTTCACAACCCTCGGGGTGGCGGCGTTCAATGTCCAGAAGGAGGACCGGACATGGGTCATTTCCGAAATCAATCTGGATTTGCCCGCTCCTCCGGTCATGTGGTCGGAGGATGTCGAGTTCACGCTCTGGGTCAGCGAACTGTCTCCCCTCCGTGTCTGGATCGACTTCACGGCGCGGGAGGTCCATTCCGGAGTAATTGCCGCCAGGGGGAACAGTTGCTGGTCGCTGATATCCATGTCCGAGCGCAAACTGGTTTCCTGCGAGGGTTATATTCCTGCCTCGGAGGTCGTGGACGAACTGTCCGTCGGCCCCCATCGGAAACGGCTTCCCCTGAAACTCCAGGATGAGCCGTCGTCCTCCCTCGGACACACCATCAACTTGATCGACCTGGATTTCAACGGCCACACGAACAACCGCCGGTACGTGAGCATGGCACTAATCTGCTTCGACGGGGAATTCCTTTCGACGCACCGGCCGGATTCCTTGAACATCAAGTTCATCAAAGAGTCCAGGATGGGTGACGTAATTGCCAATTACACGTACGGTACCGATCATCCTTCCACTTTCGCCGGCAAAATCATGAACAGCCGAGGAGAGGAACTTTGCCGCGTCGTGAGCCATTGGCGGGACAAGGAACCGCTGGAGGATATCTCCAAAGTCAACCTGATCCGCAATCGGTAACTGTTCGGCTACCGAGCGGCGTTTTCATGGGTATACCTGACGTCAATATTGACGCCGGGTCTAAGTGCATGTCGGCACTGGCTTGCGAACGCCGTGGCTGCTTGTTGTCCAAAAGGAGGAGCTTGTTCCTGAAGAATACCGGCTTGGAGAAGTCATCCGTCACATATTTCTTGTGCGTGATGATAAAATCCACGTCACTCTCCTTCATCATATAACGGATGCGCTCGATGGGGAACGACGGTTCTGCCGGGACATATGCCGCTCCAGTCTTCAGGACTGGACACAAAAAAAGCCGAAATTGTCACTTTTCGGCACTAGCTTATGTGAATGTGGAACGAATGAAGAGGGTTGGATCAACGCATTCCCCGTGAAAACTCAATGATGCCCCGACAACAAATGCGATGCTGCCGGAGCTTGTTTATGCCGATCAATTGGAATTTATTTGATGTTATTCGCGGCGGCCATGCGGAGCCAGAGCATCTCTGTTTGTCAAAGCCCAATCAATAATACCGTTCAAGG
>ODAJ011965858.1_pt1 | contig 12062 bp, 6 predicted proteins | sample 1539241 | NCBI WGS metagenome assembly ODAJ01 (sample SAMN02144231, study PRJEB22623) | gut metagenome | biome: sheep rumen | host: Ovis aries | place: New Zealand | reverse complement strand
CGCAGGCGACCCAGTAAGGAGCCCTGCGGGCGATTTCGTCGCCTCCGCAAGATGCGGATCCCCAGATGGTGCCGAGGAGGAGGTAAGCCTTGCCGGCGAGGGACTCGTCCATCGAAGGAACCTTGCCTGCGGCATCGTAAGCGGTAGCGGAACGGCCGTTCTTGACGCAGTACACTGCGAGCTCGTACAGATAGCCGGCGTCGGCCTTGACATCGGAGTCATCGCGGTCGATGGCCTCGTTCATGTACTTGATGGCCTCGTTGACGTTGCCCTTTGCAGAGTGCAGCTTATACAGGTAGTACGCGGCATCGGCCGAAGGCTCGAGGGTGTACATGGTGGTGACGGCGTTCAGGAAGAGGTCGTTGTCGTTGCAGTCCTCGGCGAGGCTCATCATCTTGACGATGTTGGTCGCAAGCTGGAGGTCGTTGGGATTGGCCTCGTAGCGGGGACCGAAGAGCTTCAGGAGGTCGTCGCAGCTGGCCACCTTGCTGGAGATGAAGAGGTTCTCGATATTGGTGCGGAACTCGTCGATCTGCTTCTTCTCGATCTCGGAAGAGGGCTTGAGCTGGTTCAGCATGTCCAGGTTCCTCTGATAGAGGTTGAGAATCTCCTCGGTGCCGAGCACTCCGTCGGAGTAGAGGTCCACGGACACCTTGAAGTCGTTGAACAGCACGGACGCCTTGGTCTCGGCGCCGTTGGCGGCGATGACTCCCTCATAGATGTCGTAAAGCCTCCTGGGGTCGTTCTTAATGTATTTTGCCGCATAGCTGGCCTTGTTGTTCATTGCCGTGACCGCATACTTGGGGAAGTACTGGGCCCTCTGGTCCTGAAGGGTGAGAAGGGTATCTACCAGACCCTCCACCATGATGGTATTCTTGGAATTCTTGGCAATGAGCCTGGACACGAGCTCGGAGCCCTGGATGAGCAGGTTCTGGCTGCAGCTGGGAGGGCAGAGCTTATATGCCGCGCGCCAGTTGGGGGTGGCGTCGTCATAATTCTTCTGTTTGTAGTACTCCGTGTAGTAGGAAAGGTACTTGACGCATTCAGACGCATTCTCGCCGTACTTGCTCATGTCCTGTGCAAAGAGGCTTGCGCCGGAGAACAGGAGAGTAAGGCTGATCGCTGCTAAAAATACTTTTTTCATATCTTTCGTTGGTTAATTGTTATTCGTACCTGTTTTTGACAAACCATATATCGAACAAATTGAATCCGATGGAGAAATTGGCGTAGGTCTCGCGGATCATGTTGTTCTTTATCGAACCCCTTTGTCCAAAATCCATACCAATCGTTATTCCGTTGTACCAGCGGAACACCGGAAGGGTGGCGCCAAGCGTTATGCCATAAGCATTTACGGGGTTTCCGTCGAGGCTGAAATAATCTTTCTTGAAGTAGGCCCCGGCGCGGTATGCTATCTTGTTGTAGTAGTATCGGATATCGTTTCGGTTGGGCACGTACTCGAAGCCGACGCGCCAGCTCTCGGACACCGCCGCCTTGAACGAAGAGCGGCCGGTTCCGGTGCTCAGGTTGCCCGTCATCCCCTCGCGCACGTCGATGCCGGTGGAGGTCCAGTCGGAACGGGTATAATCGGCCTCAGCCATGAATTTGTCGGCAAAACGGAACGAGAGTCCGACTCCGATCTCGGACGCCAGGCGGACGTTTCCGGGGGCCCCGGTCTTATGGTACAGGGTATCGGAAGCGGCGGTGCCGGTAGAATACCGGTAGCTGTCGATATTGCCTTCAAGATGCGCGGCAGTCTTGTAGGTGGCGCCGAGGGTCAGGGAACTCTTGGCTCCGAGCGGCTGCTCATATTGCAAGCCGAATTTGCCGGCAGGGGCCGTCAGCTGGAGCTTGTGTCCGTTGGATGCGCCGTTGTAGGAAGCGTCGGTGAAAGATTCGGTGAAGGTCTTTTCTATCATTCCGAAGTGATAGATGAACTCGGCGCCGAGAGAGAGCCGCTTCCAGAAGGTGACGCCCGCACCCACGAAAGCCTGGTAGAGGCTTCCGCTGCCCGACGCGGTGTAGCTAACGTTGCCGGTGTGGCCTATTACGTTTGGATCCGTAATCAGGTATCCGTAACTGTAGCCGGTGTCGCTGTAAGGCATGATTCCCACCATCATCGCCGACGAGCGCCAGATGGGGAAGGATATCACGAAGTCGGCCACGTTCATGGTGTTGGACGCAGACAGCATGTCGCCCTGGCGGAAAACCTTATTGTCCTGAAGCAGGGAATAATCGGCCATGAAAGCCAGGGAATCGCGGGCCGTTACGGCCGCCGGATTCATGGGGTTGAGGAAGCGGTTGTTGCGGGTGGCAATTCCCACTCCGCCCATGCTTTTGTTGTAAGCGGAGCCTCCCGGAGCCAGGTCGCCTATGCCGAAAATCGAATAGGGGGTATAGCTGCCGTAAGTCTGGGCTTTCGCGCCCAGGCCGGATACCGTCAGCATTAACAGCGACAGCAGAAGGCTACTGAATGTTTTTCTTGACATACTCATCAGTAATGATAGCCAAACCCATCAATCCGAGATTACAAACGACAAATATGGAGTTTTTCATCCTCTTGGCAAAATAAATTGCGTCTCCGCCTGTGAAAATCACGATATTTCCGGGATTTGACCGGATATACCCTTCCATTTCAAACATTATACCTGAAATGACACCCGTCTCGATCGAAGATGTAATCGGGTCGGCTGAAGGCTTGCCCGCAGCAGGCATATTCACCAGCGGAAGGGCCTTCGAATAACGGTTGACAGCCTTGAACCTGGTGCGGCATCCGAGCGATATGCTGCCTCCTACATAGTGTCCGGCGGCATCAAGACGGTCCACCGTAAGCGTGGTGCCCAGGTCGAAGACGGTGCACGCCTTGCCTTTGAACAGGTGTGTTGCCGCAATCAGCGACGCAGCCCTGTCGGGGCTCAGATAATCAGGCATGTCGTAAGAGGACGTGAGTTCCGGATGCGACGGGTCAAGAAGCAGCAGGTACTGGCACATCCCGGCGAGCGACTCCCTTTCTTCGGGAGTTATGTCCCGCACCGCCGCAACGGTCATCACCAGGGGGCTCTGCCTGTCGATGAGGGAGGATATGAAATCGACCACCCTCTCCCCCTGGTAACGCAACGTCTTACCCAGTACGGAACCCTCCGACCAGGCTGCCTTGACGGCCGTGTTGCCTATCTCTATCAACAGATTTGCCACTTCTATATTATATAACAGACTGCAAAGTTAGGAATTTTATTCCAACTTAGTAAGGATTAAACGGGCTTTTTCCAAACTGTCCACCTTTCTGGTAATCAGTTTGAGCCGGCCTTCGCTCTGTTTGAGTTCCAGATTGCATACCCCGGAATTAACCCTTTCAAGTATCCGGGAGAAGGTATCGGTTCGGAAATACGGCGACATCTGGTTGGAAATGAAGAAGGCTATGAACATGCCGTTCTTTATTATCACTTTCTCGAAACCCAGGGCGCCGCCGGCGTTTCGTATCTTCACCACTTCGAAGAGGTTTTCCACCTCGGGGGTCATCTTGCCGAAACGGTCCTGCAGCTGAATCTTGAAGAGGTCTATCTCCTTGTCCGACAGCATGGAATCGAGCTGCTTGTAGATACGGATCTTCTCGGCGGTGATGTCGATGTAGTCGTCGGGGATCATTGCAGGCTGGTCGGTCTCCACGGTACAGTCGGCGGAGAACTTTTCCCTTCCGCCATGACGCACGATTCCGGTTTCGACTCCGAGTTCCTCCATGGCTTCGGCAAGGATCTTCTGGTATGTTTCGAATCCCATGTCCATGATGAATCCGCTCTGTTCCGCGCCCAGCAGGTTGCCGGCGCCGCGTATGTCGAGGTCCTGCATCGCAATGTTGAATCCGCTGCCCAGGTCGCTGAATTCTTCTATGGCCTTGAGGCGCCTGCGGGCGTCCTCTGTAAGGGTTGTAAGCGGCGGTACGATGAGGTAGCAGAAAGCCTTGCGGTTGGAGCGCCCCACGCGTCCGCGAAGCTGGTGCAGGTCGCTCAGCCCTATGTTCTGCGCCTGGTTTATGATGATGGTGTTGGCGTTGGGAATATCCAGGCCGTTCTCTATGATGGTGGTGCAGAGCAGCATGTCGTAGTCGCCGCGGATAAATTCCAGCATGCGGTTTTCCAGCGTCTTGGACTCCATCTGGCCGTGCGCCACGCATATCTTCATATCCGGAATGAGGCGGTGCAGGATTTCGTGTATCGCAGGGAGTTCCTCAACCTTGTTGTGCAGGAAAAAGAGTTGTCCGCCGCGGTTCAGCTCGTACTCTATGATACTCTTTATTTCGTTTTTGTCGAAGAGTATTATTTCCGTCTGGATGGGGATGCGGTTGGGAGGCGGCGTGTTGATTATGCTGAGGTCGCGCGCGCCCAGCAGGGAGAACTGGAGGGTGCGGGGGATGGGAGTTGCGGTGAGGGTAAGGGTATCCACGGAACTGCGCAGCTTGCGCAGTTTTTCCTTCGCCGCGACGCCGAATTTTTGTTCCTCGTCGATTATCAGCAGCCCGAGATCCTTGAATTCGAATGAATCGGACAGGATTTTGTGAGTGCCTATGAGTATATCTATCTTTCCGGTTTCCAGACGCTTGCGTATATCGGTAAGCTCTTTGGCCGTGCGCAGGCGGCTCACGTAATCTACCGTGCAGGGGAGGTTCTTGAGCCGCTCCGTGAATGTTGTGAAGTGCTGTAGCGCCAGGATGGTGGTCGGCACCAGAACAGCAGTCTGCTTGCCGTCCGCAGCCGCCTTGAAAGCGGCGCGGATGGCTATTTCCGTCTTGCCGAAGCCGACGTCGCCGCAGACCAGGCGGTCCATGGGACAGGTGCCCTCCATATCGTGCTTTACGGCCTTCGACGCCAGTTCCTGGTCGGGTGTGTCCTCATACATGAACGAGGATTCAAGTTCCTCCTGCAGGTAAGTGTCGGGCGAAAAAGCGTACGCCTTGGACGCCTTGCGTTTTGCGTAGAGTTGTATGAGGTCCTTGGCTATGTCCTTTACCCTCGACTTGGCGCTGTTCTTAAGGGTTATCCAGGTTTTGGATCCGAGCTTGTTTATCCTGGGCGCCTCGCCGTCCCTTGAACGGAAACGGGATATCTTGTGCAGTGCATGCACCGACACGAACACCACGTCGCCGTCGCGGTAGGTGATCTTGACCACTTCCTTCATGCGCCCGAAATCGTCGCGCATGCGCACCAGTCCGCCGAACACTCCCACGCCGTGGTCGATGTGCACCACGTAATCACCTATGTTGAACGAATTGAGGTCGTTGATTGTGAGCTGCTCGGTCTTGTCCACGCTGCGGCGTATGCTGACCCTGTGAAAACGGTCGAATATCTCGTGGTCGGTATAGCAGCACTTTTTGTCATCGTGGTCTATGAAACCGTTGTGGATATTCTTATCCTTGACAAAAACGGGGAGTATGCCTCCGTTCTGCGACAGGATGGAGGATATGCGGTTAAGCTGGTTTTCCTTCTCGCCGTAAATATACACCTCATAACCGCCGTTCATCTTTTCACGTATATCCTCGGTAAGCAGTTCGAAGTTCTTGTTGAATACCGGTTGCGGAGCTATATTGAATACTACTGGGTCCGCATCCTGGCGAGCCAGCGGCACATCTGTAAATACTCTCCGGTATTTGGAAACGAGGCCGAAGAAAGGCTCGTCTTTATACATGTCCGAAGAGTCGAGCCAGAGTACTGAATCGCCGGGCAGTATTTCGAGTATGTTGCGGCCGTCGTCCGCACCTTCGCTTACTATGTCGGAAATAATCTCCGCCTGCGGAACTTCCGACACCGACAGCTGCGTATTGCAGTCGAAGAGATGTATCTTTTCTATTTCGTCACCCCAGAAGGATATGCGGTAGGGATTGTTTCTGGAATATGAGAATATATCCACTATGGAACCCCTGATTGCAAACTGGCCGGGGGCCGAAACGAATTCGACCTTCTCAAATCCGAGGGAACCAAGCCTTGAAATGATACTGTCGTGGGATATTTCGTCTCCTGCCTTGACATTGAAAAGGGAATCCCTGATACTCCCGGTGCTCGGCAGGGTTTCCTCCAGGGCTTCAGGATACGTTACGATAAACAGATTTGATCCATCGTAGTTCAGTATCTTCTCAATGGCCGAAGTGCGCTGGACGCTCAAGGAGGATTTGTAATTGCTACGCTCTATGTTCTTACCCGCAGAAGGGAGAAAGAATACCCTGTCACCTTCGGTGAGGCTATACAGGTCTGAAGAACAGTATTCGGCCGCCTCCCTGTTGGGTAATATAATGAAATTCAATCCCTTGTCCGCTACTTGTGAAAGCACGAACCAGCGTGCGGACAGAAAAAGAGAACGACAGAAAACCTCTTTTTGCGAAGATAATCTGTTTCTCAGTTCGGAAGTTGACTTTGTACTTATTAACATCAAAATCCTATTTTACTGTTTAAAAACTGTTGATAAGCCTGTTAATAAAAAGCATTACCTGTTTTTTCACAAAACTCCAACACTGCCTTTACAAAGTTATCAACACTCTTTTATTTTATAAATAATTGATATTCTTATACTTGAATCAATAATAAACAAATTGACAGCAAAAAGAACACAATCAAATTATAAATTAAAAGAACTATATTTGTAATTGTAATAAGGAATCATTGAAATGTCCGATTTTAACCCCCACAATACAAACGAGGGCAAAGATAAGGATTTAGACGGAATAATCCGGCCCCGCGAACTGGAAGATTTCACCGGCCAGGCAGAAATCGTATCCAACCTGCGCATATTCATCCAGGCTGCAAAACTTAGGGGCGAGCCTCTCGACCATACCCTGTTCCACGGGCCTCCCGGTCTGGGAAAAACCACGCTTGCGCATATCATTGCGAATGAGATGGGGGTCAATATGAAAATAACCTCCGGTCCGGTGCTCGACCGTCCGGGCGACCTTGCCGGCCTTTTGACCTCACTTGAACCGGGTGACGTACTTTTTATCGACGAAATCCACCGTCTATCTCCTGAAGTAGAGGAATACCTGTATTCGGCAATGGAAGACTTCGTCATCGATATAATGATAGACAAAGGGCCCGGGGCTCGTTCTGTACGTATTTCTCTCAATCCCTTCACACTGGTTGGCGCAACCACCCGTTCAGGACTGCTTACCGCTCCCCTTAGGGCGCGCTTCGGAATTACCAGCGGCCTCGACTATTACGACACAGAGCAGCTCGTGAAGATAGTAAAGCGCAGCGCTGGTATTCTCAAGATCGGAATAGACGACGACGCAGCTTTCGAAATAGCCCTGCGCAGCCGCGGCACTCCCCGAATTGCAAACGGCCTGCTTCGCCGTGTGCGCGATTTTTCACAGGTGGTTGGAGACGGTCATATAGATCTGAAGATTGCCCGTTACGCCCTGGACAAGCTGAATATCGACACCCGCGGCCTCGATGCCATCGACAATAAGATTCTCCGGACGATCATCAATACTTTCAAGGGCGGTCCCGTCGGCGCCAATACCATCGCCACCGCAATCGGCGAAGACCAGGGAACCTTCGAGGAGGTTTATGAGCCGTTCCTAATCAAGGAGGGCTTCATAGTCCGCACCCAGCGAGGCCGCATCGCTACCGAGAAGTCCTATAAGCACCTTGGACTGGTGAAAGAGCCTGAAGAAGGTACTTTATTCGGGCAGTGATTGCAGTTGTGATGAAAAATGACTAAAATTGTAAGATTTTTAGAATACCAATTAATTTACAATACCAATGGCCGATAAATTTACTTCAAAGATTCCCGAAGGACCTTTAGCCCAGAAATGGACTAAGCGTAAGTCGGAAATTCATCTTGTGAGTCCCAACAACAAGCGAAAACTCGAAATCATCGTGGTCGGCACCGGCCTGGGCGGCGCATCTGCAGCCGCTTCGCTCGGCGAGCTCGGCTACAATGTGAAGATTTTCTGCATCAGCGACTCTCCCCGCCGCGCCCACTCCATCGCGGCACAGGGCGGTATCAACGCTGCCAAGAACTACCAGAACGACAACGACTCCGTGTACCGTCTGTTCTACGACACCATCAAGGGAGGCGACTATCGCGCCCGCGAGGCAAACGTGTACCGTCTGGCCGAGGTGAGCGCCGCAATTATCGACCAGTGCGTCGCACAGGGCATTCCCTTCGCCCGCGAATACGGCGGCTATCTTGCCAACCGCTCCTTCGGTGGCGTGCAGGTGAGCCGTACCTTCTACGCCCGCGGCCAAACCGGCCAGCAGCTGCTTCTGGGCGCTTATGCTTCTCTCAATAAAGAGATTGCGGCAGGCACCGTGAAGGCATATCCCCGCCACGAGATGCTCGACCTGGTGGTCATTAACGGCGAAGCCAAGGGTATCATCACCCGCAACCTGGTGACTGGCCAGCTGGAGCGCTTCGGAGCGCACGCCGTCATCATCGCAACCGGCGGATACGGAAACACCTACTTCCTGTCCACCAACGCCATGAATTCCAACGGATCCGCGGCGCTGCAGTGCTACAAGAAGGGCGCATACTTCGCCAACCCCTGCTTCGCGCAGATCCACCCTACCTGCATCCCCGTCCACGGCGACCAGCAGTGCAAGCTCACGCTCATGAGCGAGAGTCTCCGCAACGACGGCCGTATCTGGGTTCCCAAGAAACTCGAGGACGTGGAGAAGCTCCGCAAGCACCAGATCAAGCCTTCGCAGATTCCGGAGGAAGACCGCGACTACTATCTGGAGCGCCGTTATCCGGCATTCGGTAACCTGGTACCGCGCGACGTGGCTTCCCGTGCCGCCAAGGAGCGCTGCGACGCCGGCTACGGTGTCAACGAGACCGGACTTGCCGTTTTCCTTGACTTTGCCGATGCTATCAAGCGCCTCGGGCACCAGAAGGTCGCCGAGCGTTACGGAAACCTCTTCGAGATGTACGAGAAGATTACCGCTTCGTCTCCCTGGGAGGAGCCTATGATGATTTATCCCGCCATCCATTACACAATGGGTGGTATCTGGGTGGACTACGACCTCCAGACCACCATTCCCGGCCTGTATGCGATAGGAGAGGCCAACTTCTCCGACCACGGCGGCAACCGCCTCGGAGCTTCCGCTCTCATGCAGGGCCTGGCCGACGGTTACTTTATTGTTCCCGTTACTATAGGCGATTACCTGTCCAAAAAGTTCGCCGAGCCCAAGACCGATGTCAACCGTCCCGAGTTTGCAGAAGCCGAAAAGGCGGTGCAGGCACGTATCGACAGGTTGTTTGCCATCAAGGGTACGGAAACGGTGGACTCCATCCACAAGAGACTCGGTCTTATTATGTGGAACTATGTAGGAATGGCCCGCGACAAGGAAGGCCTGGAGAAGGCCATCGGCCTGATCCGCGACCTCCGCAAGGAATTCTACGAGAACGTGAGGGTTCCCGGCATCCAGTACGAGTTTAACCAGGAACTTGAGAAGGCCCTGCGCCTCGAGGATTTCTTCGAAATCGGCGAGCTGATGGCGCGCGACGCACTCAACCGCAACGAGTCCTGCGGTGGCCACTTCCGCGTGGAGAGCCAGACCGAGGAGGGCGAGGCAAAGCGTGACGATGCCAATTATATGTATGTAGCAGCGTGGGAGTACAAGGGAGAAGGTGCTGAGCCCGAGCTTCACAAGGAACCCCTCGTTTACGAGAACATCAAGGTTATTACCAGAAATTACAAAGACTAATATGGAATTCAATTTAAAGATATGGCGTCAGAAGAACGCCAAGGCCAAAGGCCATTTCGAGACCTATCATATTTCTGGTATAGAGGAGGATGCCTCTTTCCTTGAGATGCTTGATATCCTGAACGAGCAGCTGATCCGCGAGGGCTGCGACCCCGTGGCCGTAGAGCGCGGCTGCCAGAGCAGCGGTCCCGTGTCGTTCGACCACGACTGCCGCGAGGGCATCTGCGGCGCCTGCTCGCTGTATATCGACGGCCGCGCACACGGCCCCGACGACCATGTGACCACATGCCAGCTGTTTATGCGTCATTTCAAGGATGGAGCCACCATTACCGTGGAGCCCTGGAGAAGCGCAGCATTCCCCATTATCAAGGACCTTGTGGTTGACCGCAGCGCTTTCGACAAGATTCTGCAGGCCGGCGGATTCATTTCCGTGCGCACCGGATCCGCCCAGGATGCAAACAATATCCTGATTCCCCACGACAAAGCCGAGGAGAGTATGGACGCCGCCGCCTGCGTGGGTTGCGGTGCATGCGTTGCTACATGCAAGAACGGCTCTGCAATGCTGTTTGTGGCCGCCCGCGTGAGTTCGCTCGCGCTGCTGCCTCAGGGCCGCCCCGAGGCCAAGCGCCGCGCAAAGGCCATGGTGGCCAAGATGGACGAACTGGGCTTCGGCAACTGCACCAACACCCGCGCCTGCGAGCTCGAGTGCCCCAAGGGCATCACCGTCGCTCACATAGCCAGGCTTAACCGCGAGTTCCTGAAAGCAAAGTTCTCAGACTAAGAATAGGTTAATACCTAAAGGGGAGTTAACAGTTTTTGTTAGCTCCCCCTTTTTTATTTTCCATTCCAAATAAACTCATTTCCTTTCTTTTTTAGATTATTTCTGGAAAACAAGTCCCCGGAATCTTCAGTTGGTATACTATCAATTTTTGTATGTAAAACTTTACCTGAAAAAACATTTACATAATAACAATCCCATGGTAAGGATAAATTGATATCAATACTCCATGGATTTGGATTAACCATAAACATCCATGCATCATAATCAGGTGAAATACTATCAGTATTCTTTTTTAAGTGATAATTATAAGTTATAAATGGTGTGTTTGAAGGAATAATAGTGTTATACATATAGGAGTCATGATAATTCATACTATATGTATCTAATGTATCTTTCATGATACTTTGAGCCTGTTTCATTGAAACAAGATCTCCATTCTCATTATTGGGTATTTCATTATTACAGGAATACAAGAATACTGATAATACACAAAGAATTACTGAAGAAAAGAATACTTTATTCATGGTAAAAATAGTCATGGTTATATAATAGATGTAAACTACAAGCAAATAGTTGCATATATCCTTTATAAATATATCTATAGTACGGAACAATTCAATGATTTAAAAAGATACCCTCATGGCAAGCCCTCCCGGAACGGCTCCTGCTTTTATGGAGGCAAAGTTCTCGGATTGACGGATATATAAAATACTACTGACTTTCAGAACCGTCTGCGCCCACGCAGCGTGAGTGGGAGGGATAATGGTCTACCAGAGGAAATTGTTGAACGGCCAGCGGCCGGCGTGGATTTCTGCGACCATCTTGTAAATGTCCGAGCGAAGCTTCGGCAGGCCTTCCTTGCTGAGGGCCGACATGAAAATGCACGGCACTTTCTTTTCGTCTATCCACTCGTGGCGGATGTCGTCAAGGGTGCGGTTTTCCTTCCCTTTCGGCGCGAGCGAAAACTCGTCGTAGGGCGTGAATTCGTAATTGTCTGTCTTGTTGAAAATAATGTACTGCGGTTTGTCGCCCGCTCCTATGTCGTCGAGGGTTTTCTGCACAACCTGCATCTGCTCTTCGAAGTCAGGTGCGGAGACGTCGACTACGTGAGCCAGGATATCGGCTTCACGCACCTCGTCGAGGGTGCTTTTGAAGGCCTCTATGAGCTGGGTGGGGAGCTTGCGGATGAATCCCACGGTATCGCTCAGAAGGAAAGGACAGTTCTCGATTACAACCTTTCGGACGGTGGTGTCCAGCGTTGCGAACAGCTTGTTTTCTGCGAATACGCTAGATTTGCTGAGCAGATTCATGAGAGTGCTCTTGCCCACATTGGTGTATCCTACCAGGGACAGGCGGACCAGCTGGCCGCGGTTGCTGCGCTGGGTGGCCATCTGCTTGTCAACCTTCTTCAGTTGTTCCTTCAGGCGTGCGATGCGCTCACGCACGATGCGTCGGTCAACTTCGATCTGGCTTTCTCCCATGCCTCCGCGGGTGCCTATTCCGCCCCGCTGACGCTCAAGGTGCGTCCACATTCCGGCTAGTCGCGGGAGCATATAGTTGTAGCGCGCCAATTCCACCTGCATCTTTGCGTAGGA
>ODAJ014784976.1_pt1 | contig 12065 bp, 8 predicted proteins | sample 1539241 | NCBI WGS metagenome assembly ODAJ01 (sample SAMN02144231, study PRJEB22623) | gut metagenome | biome: sheep rumen | host: Ovis aries | place: New Zealand | reverse complement strand
TCGATAAGAATGCCGAACGAAACGGCCCCCAAGACGATAGCGGCCAGATAGATGAAAAGGGTCTTTGTGCCCAGCACTTTCTTCACCACCAGCATCGACGCTATGTTGCAGGCCGGACCTGCCATTAGTAAAACGAGTCCGGCGCCGGGTGTCAGCCCTTTCATAATCAGCATAACGGCAATCGGAATAGAGCCGGTGGCGCACATGTACATGGGTATAGAGATGCAAAGAACCAGCAGCATAGAGGCCGCCGTATTGTTTTGGAAGGTGGCGAAGGCATCGTTCGGAACCAATACGCCAATTAATCCGGCCACCACTAGTCCCAGCATCAACCATTTGCCGATGTCTCCCATCATTTCCACGTAGGCGTATTCCAAAGCCACCTTTATTTTGTTTCCCCTTTTCACGCTTTCCCGTTGCGACGGTTGGAAGGCCTGTGCCTGTGCGCCGTTGTCGGCTATGCTCGATAAGAACCCGCCAAACAGGGCCGTAACGATGGCGGCAAATGGGCGGACAATAGCGAACGGCCAGCCCATAAGGCTGTAGGTGGCTATAATGGAGTCGACACCCGTCTGTGGGGTGGCAATCAGGAATGAGGTGACTGCCGTTTTCGAGGCTCCCTCCTTGTGTAGCGACATGGCTGTTGGTATAACTCCACAAGAGCACAGTGGCAGCGGTATACCGAAAAGGGTGGCGTAAACCGAAGAGCGGAAAGTGGGTGCCGAAAGGTATTGGTTGAAGTAGTTTGCGGGTAAAAAGGCGTGCATAATGCCTGCCAGGAGAAATCCGAGTAGCAGGTAGGGCGACATTCCGTTAATCAGGTGTATAAGTTCTTCCATCTCTATCTGTTTGGTGTTATAGTGCAAAAGTAACGAAAAAAGGCATACTATAACAACCGTATAGTATGCCTTTAACCTCTTTATAAGAGGAGGGGAGTTACTTGTTATTCTTAGCCTCGGCCTCCTTAATCATCTTGTCAGATTTCTCTTGTGCGTTCGAGATGATGGCGTTACCCTTGCTAGTGGCATCGGAAACCAGTTTAGCCTTCTTTTTCTCGGCTTCCTGAACCAGTTTCTGGGCAGCTTTCTGCTTAGCCTTCTTCTCGATAGGGTTCTTGCTGGAAGAAACCATCTTGTCGCCTTGTGCCTTCGCTTCGGCAACGAGTTTGTCGCCTTGCTTTTCAGCCTCGCTCTTCAGTGCTGAAGCCTGCTTTCTAGCCTCGGCCAGCAGTTTTTGCTGTTTGGCTTTCGCCTCTTCCAATGCCTTGTTCACCGTCTGTTTCACGGTCTCTTTCACCTTTTCGGTTACGACTTCCTTCACGTCGTCGATAGCGCCCTTCGCATCGACTTTAATCTTCGGATTGGTGAAGGTGCCGCCTACAGAGACATTGAACTTGAGCGGAATGTTCGTTTTAGCTGACACGCTGTTAGGTACAGCCATTGTCATTGTGTAGTCTAATGTCTCGTCAAGGCCCGACGAACCGGAAACATCCATCTTCGTGCCCGACATCGAAACATTGAACGGCTCGGTTGTAATGCGTCCGTCTTTGATGGCAAACTTGATCAGCACGTTTTTAAGGGTTGAGCTTTCAGACAGCTTAGAGAAGTTCACTGCCGAAGAAACCTTCTTCATAACGTCAAACTCTTTCAAACCGAGTTCGGCAGTAGAGAAAGAGCCTTTGGCGTTGATTGTGTTCAGAATAGGACTCATCGAAGCGTCGAGCTTAGAATCTAGATCCAACTGCATATTGAACTTACCTGTAGCGTTCGAGAGCAATGGAACGAACTTTTTAGCAGTATTCACCGTTGAGAACACCACTGGAATAGACATCTGTTTGATAGACATGTTGGCCTTGAATGCCGAATTGTCTTTCGCCTTCGAGTTGTAAGAACCCGACATGTTCAACGAACCTTCCATGGTGTTGGTCGAGAGGTTAGAGATGGTAGCCACCCCGTCTTTAACGATGACCGCACCCTTAACCTGGTTCAGCTCGATGTTTGAATAGATGACTTTCTCCATAGCCATGTTCATCGCAAAATCGATGTTAGATGGAATAACGACAGGCTCAGAAGCCGCCGTTTCAGGTTCTTCCACAGTCGACGATGTAGAATCGACAGCAATGAAGTCGTTTACATTGAAGTAGTTAGAAGCTACGTTCAACTTACCTTTAATGGTGCCGTCGCTGAAAATATAAGGCAGGAAGTTTTCGAGCTTACCCTTGAGGGCGAGGTCGTTCTTGCCGATTTTCACGTTGCAGTCGGTCAGGTCGAGCGCTTTGTTCGAGAAGTCGAGGTTGGCTAGCTGCACCTTGATGTTGTAGCCGACCGACTTGCCGTTGATGTCCATATTTTTAACGTTCAAGTTACCGTTCACAGAGAATTTCTCGTAGTCTTCCTTTTCGACATACGACAACCGACCCTGTGCCGATGCGTCGGCCGTAAGCAGACCGCTGAGGTTCAGACCGTCTAATGCGATAACGTCTTTGATGGAGTTGAAATCGATGGTACCCTTCACACCACAGTCGAAGTCAGGATCCGACATTGGGGTCTTCAGCACCATGTGTGCCTCGAACGGATTGCCTGCCATCTTGAACGAGAACTTGTTCACATCGACAACCGTCTTGTCGAGGATGCCGCCCGGATTGTTAACCTCGGCAACCACGTTAATGTTGTCAATCTGCTTAGGAAGGTCAGGATATTTGAACATTGCGTTTTCAACAACCAGCTTCACGTCGAACGCAGGGAAGTTTTCGCCCTGCATACGGCCTTTGGCAGCGGCGTCTAGGGCCACTTTACCGTTTGTCTGAATCTTGGCGAAGTCGCTCTTATAGATAGCCGGAATTAAAGAAAGTATGTCTTTAAACTCTAGCTTAGGTGTGTTGAACTTTAGGTCCATATCGATGGTGGTAGAGTCCACCAACTGAACAAAACCAGTCAGGTTCGCCTTTATTTCGTTAAGCGACAGTGTGTTTTCGCCCAGTGTGTACTTGTTGTTGGCCAAGTCGGCAGCAACATTCATGTCGGCGTCCACCTTCACGTCAGACAAGTATGGGATGTTCTGCATCGAGAAGTCGAGCGCGCTGATACCGAGTTTGCTCTTGAGGTTGGAAACGGCTTCAGACACATCGCCCGAGAAATTGAAGTTGAAGTTTTTCAAACCAGCCGACATTGTGGTGTCGGCGTAGCCGATAGAGTCGGCTTCAACCTCGAAATCGGAAATGTTCGCCAAAATTTGGTCGGTAGAGTTGAATTGGCCAGACAGCACCATATCGAGGTGGTCAACGCGTGCACTGGCGTTGTCTTGCTCGTTGATGTACTGTACGTTCACATTGTCGAAGTTCACCCTTCTGAGCGAGAGTGCGAATGGTTTGGCTGCAGTCGTGTCGATAACCTCTTCTTGAGCGGTCGTGTCGGCCACCAGAATGTCCCAGTTAGCGTTACCGTTCTTGTGGACCACCGCTTTCGCATAGGCGTTTTCGAACTTGAAGGCGTTAACCACATAGTGGTCGGTCAGCAGGCTTCTGGTGCTCACCACCACAATCAGTCTGCCGGCATTCAGTAGCGTGTCGCCCTCGAACTCGCCCTTGCCCGCAACACCGAAATCGTAGAGTGTGATAGAGGCATGTGGAAAATTCTTGAAGAAACTTAACGACACATCGCCGACGTAAGCCTCCGATTTAAGCATTTTGTTTGCTTCTGCCAAGGCGATATCCTTAATCTTTCCTTGAAAAGCAATTGGAATGACAAACAACGCCAATAGAATCAGCGCAAATCCAATTCCAATGAATTTTAGTACCTTTTTCATTGTTTATTATTTTAAACCTTTTTTCTTTCTATAACCAATGCCAAACAGAACCTTAGCATTTAAAATTACAACAATACTATATTATAAACGCAATTATACGACTTTTATGTTGGCATATTTCAAAATTAATTTCTTTTCGCCCACATTTTGGAAGTGGACGCAGATTTTAGCCATAGGCGTACCGGCCCCCTCCAACTTGGTGACAACGCCCATGCCGAACTGTGCATGTATAACCTTGTCGCCCACTTTCACATTGGTGTTGTTGTTAACGTGTAGGTTTCTGATGGAACCCGCCTCGGCGCGTGAGAGCGGAGTGAGGTTGCGTGCTGTATTTGTTGCCGGACTTCCGATTTTCGGCGGTTCGACGTTGAAGTGGTATCTTTGCTGTGGCCTTTCGGCCGTTGGTCTGATGTTGAGCGTGTCGTGCCGTGGCTTCAGCGATTGGAAGTGCAGGTCCATTTCGTCGGAAGATGCAACCCTCGAGTACAGTTTCACGTAGTCTGGAGCCATCGAAAAGTCGAGCATGCTGGCATCAATATCCTTGATGAATCGGCTAGGGTTCGACGGATTGGTGGCACCGTTGCGCATACGGCTTTTCGCATAAGAAATGACGCAGAAGTCTTCGGCACGGGTAATGGCCACGTAAAAGAGTCGGCGCTCTTCCTCAATGCCCTCGGCTGTGCCGGTACTCATAACTGAAGGGAACAGCTCTTCCTCTGCGCCGACAATAAACACGTTTTTGAACTCGAGGCCTTTCGCCGCGTGCACGGTCATCATCGTCACTTTGTCGTCGGTGTCGTTGTCGTCGAGCGAGGTCATCAGCGCCACCTCGGCCATAAAGTCGGCCACCATCAGCGGTTCGCCGTCTTCCTCCAGTTTTTGTGCGGCCGACGAGCTAAGTCCGTTCAGCAACTCCTCCACGTTCTGTAGGCGCGACACGCCTTCGGGGCTGCGGTCGGCATTCAGCGCCGTCCACATACCAGAGTTGTGAACCACCATTTCTACAAACTCGTAGGCGTCTTTCTCTTCTTTGGCAGCAACGAGCGAGTCCATCAGTTTCTTGAACTCGGCCAGTTTGGCCAGTGTGCCCGCGTTAACCGGAAGGGCATAGGTCATAGGGTCGGAGAGGACCGTCCAGCAAGACACGTCGTTGTTGTGCGCCGTTTCCAGAATCTTGCCCACCGTGGTGTCGCCAATACCTCTGGCTGGCGTATTGATGATGCGTTTGAACGCTTCTTCGTCGTTGTTGTTGATGGCCAGGCGGATGTACCCCAGTGTGTCGAGGATTTCCTTGCGCTCGTAGAACGAGGTAGACCCCCACAAACGGTAGGGTATGCCTTTCTGTCGGAGCGTCTTTTCCAAAACGCGCGACTGGGCGTTGGTACGGTAGAGGATGGCGAAATCGGAATAGCGCATACCCGTCTGCCGTTTAATTTTATCTAGCAACTGCGAGACCTTCAAACTCTCGTCGGTCTCGGAATAGGAGTTCATCACCAAGACCGGGCTGCCTGCCTTGCGTTCCGAGAAGACGTTTTTCGGAATCTGCCCCTCGTTCTTTTTAATCAGGCTGTTGGCCACGCTCACAATATTAGGGGTAGAGCGATAGTTCTGTTCCAGCTTGAAGACTTTGCATTCGGGGTAGTTCTCTTTGAACTTCAAGATGTTCTCGATGCGGGCGCCGCGGAACGAGTAGATGCTCTGCGCGTCGTCGCCCACCACGCACACCTTATGGCTCTTGTTGGCCAGTTTCTGCACAATAAGGAATTGCGAGAAGTTGGTGTCTTGGTACTCGTCGACCAGAATGAACTTGAAGATGTTCTGGTACTTTGCCAAGATGTCGGGGTGGTCTCGGAACAAGATGTTTGTATAGAGCAGCAGGTCGTCGAAGTCCATAGCGTTGGCCTTCTGGCACCTGATGGTGTAATATTTGTAGAGGTCGCCAAACAGCGGCATCCGCTGGTGCAGGTCATAGTCGTGGAACTCCTTTTTCGACCTGTACGCCTCGGCGGTAATCAGGTCGTTCTTCATCTGTGAGATGCGGTTTGCCACCTTTTTAGGTGCATACGTCTTGTCGTCGAGTTTGCGCTCCTTGATGATGGATTTGATCAGGTTGTTCGAGTCGGCAGTATCGTAGATGGTGAAGTCGGAGGTAAAGCCCAGCAGTTCGGATTCTTTCCTTAAAATACGGCTGAAAATAGAGTGGAAGGTGCCCATCCAAAGTCTTTTGGAATTTTCGTCCCCCACCAGTTTGCCGATACGGTCCTTCATTTCGCGTGCGGCCTTGTTGGTAAAGGTCAGTGCAAGGATAGAAGACGGCCTGATGCCCTCCTCAATCAGTTGCGCTATCTTGTAGGTCAGCACCCTGGTCTTGCCAGAGCCTGCCCCCGCCACAACTAGCGACGGACCACTGTTGAAGCATACAGCCTCACGCTGTATGCCGCTAAGTTCATCTAAAAAATTTCCCATGTATTTCAATTATATCATTTCTCCAGAGATTCCAGCATTCTCAAATACTTAATGCAACCCTTGTTGTATAAATAGTTAAACTTGTTTTTGAAAGCCTTCTCCGTAATCGATTCGTTCTCGTTTTTCCATGACGAGATGATGCGGAACGTCAGTGCCTCCAGAATGTTAGGGTCGGAATACTGTTTGTAGTACACATCGAAATCAGCAAAATGCGACTTGTTTTGGAAGTGTTCGAAAAGGAAGTCGCCAATCTGGTCGTCGAACGCCTCGTTCTGGTGGTCCTGCAAATAGTTAAACAGCACAATGTATTGTTGTTTGGTCAGCGTATCGGCCTTCCAGAACTCCGCATCGGCCAAAAGTTTGATGCGTTGGTCGTCGGTCATCTCCTTCGAGTTCGATTTGAGTTCGTTGCAAAAATCGGACTGGCAGTCGAATTCGGCAGAATCGGACACCGCAATGGTGTTTTCTTCATCAACAACCGTCAGGCTGTCGTCTTCGCAGGGTTGGACTTTCGAGGTAGAATCGGCACCGCACGATGCCAAAAACACCATTATTGCTATAATAAGATATTTACTCATTTGTTGCTAGTATTTTCATTAAAAGTATTTCTCAGTTGTGCCAGAAACGGGTATTTGTTATAGTGTTTGTGCACAATAACACCGTCAACCTCCACAATGTCTAGGTCTAAAACCACATTCCGTGAGTTCTTTTTCCGTCCGGCCTGTTTTTCCAGTTCCTTCAGGGCGAACTCCATTTTCTGGTAGTCTAAAGGCGATTGAATCCTGACCATCTGGTTCAGATACCAGCACTGGTAGGGTAGTCCGATGCCTTCGGTTCGTAGAACTTCAGAGAAAGAGGCCGTAGCGAAGCAGGCCGACAGCAAAGTGTTAGCGGCGCGGATGTTGACCTCTGGATTAAAGTTCGAACCTATACTCACATAATATGTATAGCATACATCCATACCGTTCAGAACCCGTTTATAACCTTAACCGCATCGTTGTAGGCAGTCCATTCCGGGTCATCCATGCTGTAAATGGTAAGCGGTAAAACAGGGAAGAAGCCCAGCACATGGTTGAGTTTCACGGTAAAGTTTTGAATGTTGCGCGCATACCAAGAGAAAAGGTATTCGGTTTTATCTTCTTTCATCAAGACCAGGAAAGCGTCTCGTTCTTTTTCCATGACGTACATCAGCTGTTCTTCAGCTTTCGCCGTCAGGTCTTCATCAGAAACCTTGTCGTCCGATTTTTTCCAATGAATATCAATACGGAAAGGGTACATTCCCGATTTGGAATGCTCTTCCATTCGTAAACGGCCCTTTAACCGGCTGTCATCAACAAGTTCTGCCACGAACCAATCGCCATTCATACGCTATCGTCATTATACAATATTCAACAAAATTAAAAATAAAAACTGACACTAGGAACACACATTCCACAAACATTCTTTTCATTTTGTGGGGCTCATACCTTGTGTGGCGTAGTGCCGAACTTTCAGGGCTACCAAAGTGTGTTTAAAATTAGAGCCAGCTTCTGCACCGAACATAAGAAGCTGACCGAGTGGGGTGTGGAAGAGCAGATGGTGGTGGAATTTTGTTCTACAGTCGTAGGTTTTGCGATGATAAATCTCCTCAAATAAGATTTAAGCCAACGGTTTGGGCTCTAAGAAGGTGCTAAAAGAGAAGTCTCAGTGTTAATAGAAGGTTTGGAGTTATGAAAATTGGATTATATGGTTTAACTTTATAAGTGAGAATAAGGCTTTAATTTTTAATAGCGTATTGTACTCAATAGTAAGCAAAGAAATTATAAAAGTCTATTATCAGATATCATAACAAATTATATGTTTTGAAATCTCTTTACGTATATAAGTTTAATACTGTTTTTAATGCAAATACCACAATCTGACCTATTGACAACAAACCGTCTTGGAAAAATATTTTCAAAAACGGTCGCTACGTACAAGTATTTTTGGTTCTTGTCGATTATGCAAATTCATGCAAAATCGGACAATTTAAAAATTAGTGTATGGGATGTTGTGACAAGAATGGTGGCTAATGCATGGTATCCTATCCATTATTTTCGTTTGTCGTTTGGCAAAAGTGATTCACTTTTTGACATTGTTGTTGAGTTACAGCAAATCACACAAATTTCAATAGATGCTAATATTGATTCTATAATAAATGGTATTAAAGAAAGGTCAGAGGATAAAGAAATAAAAAAGTTATTGAATATCCTTACTTTGAATGTGCCATATCGCTTCCTTCGTCCTTGGATAGACACGTCAGATGACAAAGAAATGGTGCAACGTTCACAAACTTTGGAGAACAATTGTTTGTATTCATTACATAAAAATGGGAATGAGTTTTATATAGTATTGAATCCTAAGTGGGATCAGTATCTGCATAACAACTATAATATATTAGTTGATTTTGCCTATTGGAATCTAACACAGTTTTTGCAAGTCCGAAATCCGAATGTACCTGCGATTACTAGCAAACTGATTCGTCCAGAAATAAGAAACTCTCTACAAAGGCAGCATGATTATTGGGATATGGTGATGAAAATAGGAGGACCGATTCATTGTATATACACAAATAAAGAACTTCATCTCAAGGATTATGATTTGGATCATTTTATACCATGGAGTTTTGTATCTCATGATTTACTTTGGAATCTAATACCTTCGGATGGTAGCATTAACTCTTCAAAGAGTAACAAACTTCCTGATTTAAATTTCTATCTACCCAAAATGGCAGAAATGCAGTATCATGCTTTGCAAATAATGATTAATGCTAATAAGGACCTTAAAGTGATGGAGGACTTTATTTCATTGGGGTATACAGTACAAGAATTAGTAAATATGAACAATGTGCAATTTCTTGAACTATATAAAAGGACGTTTAATCCCATCAGTCAAATTGCTCTCAATATGGGTTTCGAAACATGGAAGTATTAAAAGCTATGGAATTAGAGAAAATCAATCATCCTTACTTGACGGCTATCAATCGAACGGAATTGTCCGTGCCGACTCGCTTCCTTTTGCAACATAATTTGTTGAGAGGAAGAATATTAGATTTTGGCTGTGGCTATGGTTTCGATACTGATGAGTTAAAACGACAAGGTTATGACATCATTGGCTACGACTATTATTATCGTCCAAATTTTCCTGATGGAAAGTTTGATACAATCATTTGCAACTATGTGTTGAATGTATTGGAGCCATACGCGCAGGCTGAAGTTTTGATGAATGTTTCTAACTTATTGTCTCCCAATGGGGTTGCTTTTTTTGCTGTACGTAGAGACCTAAGGGAAGAAGGTTTTAGGCTGCATGCCATTCACAAACAATATACCTACCAATGTAATGTTAAATTGCCTTACGAAAGTCTTGTCGCCAATAAAAGTTACGAAATCTATCAATATAATCATTTCAATAAACTTCCGCGAACCGAAGGTGAAAACTGCCCTTTCTGCAAACTATCAAGTAAGGTTGAAATTATATGCGAGACCGTTACTTGTGTTGCATTCTATGACGGATACCCTGTTTCTCCTGGCCATGCTCTCATTATTCCAAAGCGTCATGTCTCTTCATATTTCGATCTTACGAACCATGAACGTGAGGCAATGAACATCGTTTTGCAATATGTCAAGCAGAAGGTGGATGAACGTTTCCATCCTAATGGATATAATGTTGGCATAAATATTGGAGAATATGCTGGGCAAAGTGTATTTCATTGTCATATGCATTTAATTCCTCGTTACAAAGGTGATGTTGAGAATCCTAAAGGTGGAGTCCGGGGTGTTATTCCTAGTAAGCAGAAGTATTAAAATATAGATATTAAAGATTTAGAACGTTAACATATCGGATGTATCTACCATTGTATGCTATTTGAGTTAGTCAAGGACTTTGTTCCCATAAACAGTCGGAGGTCGAAGAGAGAAAACGATACGAAATAACGACTTAAATGCATAATAGAATGTAATTTGTCTTATTTTTGTGTTTGGAGAAAAGACGCGCCTATGACGACGATAATAGCCAACCCGATATACGATTCGGTCTTCAAATATCTGATGGAGGACCAGAAGGCGGCCAAGATCATCCTGTCCGCACTTCTTCAAAAGCCAGTGGTGGAATTGACGATGAAGCGGAACGAGTATACGCAGGCCCATGTGGAGGGTGTCTCTGTCTTCCGCATGGACTTTGCTGCGGCTATTGTCGACAGGGATGAGGACGGTAACGAGAAAAGGGAGTTGGTGACCATCGAACTCCAAAAGGCATGGATTCCGAGGGAGATCTTCCGCTTCCGCAAGTATCTGGGCAACCAGTACAGCGACGAGGAGAACAGTTTTGTGGTGTCGGAAAAACCTTTGCGTAAAAGTCCGACGCACATCATAACCATCTACCTGCTGGGGCACTCTTTGCACGAGCTGGAGATACCTGTAGCCTATATCTACCCGAAAATCTACGACCAGTTCAGCAACAAACTGGATATGGAGGTCCGTAAAATACCATTCGCCGATGCGCTGGTGCACGACATGATAATCGTTCAGATTCCACGGCTGACTAATATGAGAGTGGTGTCGCATCTGGACAAACTGCTGAGTATTTTTGACCAGAGCCGGAAATCGCTGTCCAAACAGCAGCAGATTAATATCGATAACGACTTCTACAGCAACGATAGCGATATAAAAACGGTGGTATCGAGGCTGGAACACGCATTCCATGACGACGAGACCCGAAAGACCATGGATATGGAGGATGAACTGAGCGCGATGTTCGACGATTTTGAACAGACCATTAAGGAAAAGGAGCACGAACTGAAGGAAAAGGACGATGCTCTGAAGAAGAAGGACGATCAACTGCTTACTGCCATCAGCTTGTTGCGGTCTTTGGGACTGGATGACAAAAGCATTGCCGAGAAGTTGAACATCGACGTGAAAGACCTTTAAACTGCTTTCGTTTCAGGTCAAAGAGGTAAGAATAAGATAGAACAAAAAAAAGGATGCCCATTAGCGGAGCATCCTTTTCTTGTATATAAACACGTATGTTTAGTCGAAATAGCTAGAACCGTCGAAACAGTGGGTGCACACCTGCTCTTTAGGCAAGCCGATGGCTTCAACCAAATCTTCGATGGTGCTGAATTTTAAAGAACTCAGGTTGAACGACTGGCGGATTTCTTCGACCAGACGGTTGTATTCAGGAGAGTTTGTTGTCTTGTACTTGTCTAAGTTCTTATCGTGACTGCCTTCGAACTTCTGGATGATTCGACGGGTAATCAAGTCCAGGTCGCTGTTTTTCGAGGCGAAGTTCAAAAATTCGCAAGGGTAGATGAGGGGAGGGCAAGAGATACGCATATGTACTTTCTTCGCACCATAGCGGAAGAGCGCTTCAACATTGTCTTGCAACTGAGTGCCTCTGACGATAGAGTCGTCGCAGAAGATAACCTCGCTGCCCTTCAGCAGTTGTTTGTTCGGAATAAGTTTCATTTTGGCGATGAAGCTTCTCTTCTCTTGTGTTGAAGGGGTGAAGCTGCGTGGCCAAGTTGGCGTATATTTGATGATGGCGCGTTTGTAAGGAACGCCTTTACCGGCAGCGTATCCGATAGCGAAACCGACACCCGAGTCAGGAATACCGGCAACGAAATCGGCCTTGCAGTCGTCTTTTTTACCCATCAGGCAGCCAGCGCAATAGCGCGAGCAGTCGACGTTGACATTCTCGTAGGTAGAGACAGGGTAGCCGTAGTATACCCAGAGGAAAGAGCAGATCTGCATCTTCTTGTTAGGAGCGCGCATCTGCTTGTA
>ODAJ011529211.1_pt1 | contig 12068 bp, 24 predicted proteins | sample 1539241 | NCBI WGS metagenome assembly ODAJ01 (sample SAMN02144231, study PRJEB22623) | gut metagenome | biome: sheep rumen | host: Ovis aries | place: New Zealand | reverse complement strand
ACGGCGAGATAGCACGTCAGGCCTACGGGCGGTGGGTAAGAGCACAGACGGCATACAAGAACCTTCAATAACTGAATAATATGAAGAAAAAAATCGTCATCATACTGCTGATAGCATTGGTCGGAATAAAGGGATATGCTCAGTGGCCCTATGCTGACCCTACACGAGCTGCAACTATATTGCTCTTTACAGATCAGGCGAAGAAAACGTTGAACGCACAGGAACGCGCACAACTGGTGATGTCAGGCATGCACGTCTATGTCAAAGAGGAGGTAGAGGCAACGGCTAACTTCCAAAGGGAGTTCAATGAATACCTTGATCAATTTAATGAGGTTATCCAAATTGCTGCTGAGACATACGGCATATTCAATGAGGTGAAGATGGTATCTAAAAATATCAAAAGCTTTATTGACGTACTGGATGAAGGCAGAAACATGGATAATGTGGTGGCGGTGGCGGCATACCCAAGACGAAACAAGGTTTTCACTGATCTTGTGAAGACAAGCCTTGACCTGGCTAAAGACATTCATACGGTCTGCTTCTCGAAAACAAAAATGACTCAGAAGGAGCGACTGAAGATAGTGCTTGGCATGAGACCAAAACTAAGGAAGGTGAATGACCAGCTTCGACGGATGACACTCTATATTAAATATACCAATCTCATTGATGTTTGGAATAAGCTTATAGATAAAAAATATAAGCCTGTTAACAGGAAGGATATTATTGAGAGATGCAAAATGCGCTGGAAAGGTGCATGGGTAGGAAGATAATCATTTAAATAAGATCAGAAAATATGGCACTTTCGGAAAATCAGAAAAGACAAGCAGAACTACGGGAAAAACTGGACGCAGTAATCGGTGGACGGTACGTAGAAGTGATGGAGAAAGCAGAGGGTATTGCTGTTATCACAGCTGACCGCTATACTCCAGAGGACATCAAGAATATAACAAACGTCATCAACCAAACCGTCAGAGAAGGGGAAGGTTATAAGGAACTGTCACCCGAGAGGTGGAAAATAAAGCCTATTGACTATGAGGCATACCGGCATATCATAGACCAGGCTCCTTTGACACGGCGACGCTTCATCAGTAAGGCAACACCTCTCATGGAGGTGAGAATACTTCATGCTTAATCGTCAGTAATATCAGTAAATTATGGAAGAATCAAAGAACCTACAGGGCTTATACACTGCTTTCCGGTTTATTGTCTATGTCTCTCTCATAGTAGAGTTTTTTGAATATGCAGTATCTCCGCAAATGCTGGAACCGCTCGGACAGTGGTTGATAGATGTACAGGAGCGTATCGGTAGATGGTCGATATATCAGTCGGGACACATGCCTTATAGTAAGCTAACGACACTTTTATTGGTCATCATCTGCTGCATTGGCACAAAGAATAAAAAACAACTGGAGTTTGATGCCCGGAAAATGGTGTTCTGGCCGATTGCCATAGGACTGGTGTTGATGGCTCTGTCCGTATGGCTGTTTGATACGGACTTCATGAACTTCCCCATAGCAGGGTTTGCTCTCCATATCTGGCTATATGCCATAGCGTCCATCGTAGGTACGGTATCTGTGCATGTGGCACTGGATAACGTCTCGAAATACCTGAAGGACGGAATGCTGAAAGACCGGTTCAACTTTGAGAATGAGTCATTTGAGCAGAATGAGGAATATGAGTCGGATAAATATTCTGTGAATATCCCCATGCGTTACTACTATAAGCATAAGTTCCGTCATGGATGGATCAACATTACTAACCCGTTCCGTGGAACATTCGTTGTGGGTACTCCCGGATCTGGTAAGACATTCTCCGTCATCGAGCCGTTTATCCGTCAGCATAGTGCGAAGGGGTTTGCAATGGTAGTCTATGACTACAAATTTCCGACACTGGCCACTAAGCTGTACTATCATTACCGGAAAAACAAGAAATTAGGAAAGACTCCTCCGGGATGTAAGTTTAACATCATCAACTTCGTGGATGTGGAATATTCCAGACGGGTGAATCCTATCCAGCATAAATATATTGACTCCCTGGCAGCAGCTCAGGAGACCGCCGAGACACTGGTAGAGTCTCTTCAAAGAGGAAAAAAGGAGGGTGGGGGTGGATCTGACCAGTTCTTCCAGACTTCTGCCGTCAACTTCCTGGCAGCATGTATTTTCTTCTTTGTCAACTATAAGCGTATGCCATATCGTGCCGACGGTACCAAACTGTACCCGGATTATTACATCGATAAAGATACAGGACACGCTAAATTGTCAGGACGTGCCTATGCTGATAAGGCTCATACCATACCTGAGACTCCTGCCTATTGGCTGGGCAAGTACTCAGACATGCCGCATGTGTTGTCATTCCTGAACAAGGACTACGAGACAATCTTTAATACCTTGGAGACTGACCCGGAATGTCTGCCTCTGCTTGGCCCGTTCATGACGGCATTTCACAATAAGGCCATGGAACAGCTGGAAGGTATGATCGGTACACTACGTGTACAAATATCCCGTCTGGCAACGAAAGAGGCGTACTGGGTATTCCATAAGGATGGGGATGACTTTGACCTGAAGGTGTCAGACCCTAAGAATCCATCTTACCTGCTGATTGCAAATGATCCGGAAAAGGAGTCAATCATTGGTGCCCTGAACGCAATGATCCTTAACCGTCTGGTGACACGCGTCAACAGCGGACAGGGTAAAAATGTACCGGTTGACATCTGTGTGGATGAGGTGCCGACACTGTACTTCCATAAGATCGACCGACTGATAGGTACAGCACGTAGTAACAAGGTTGCAGTCATCCTGGGCTTCCAGGAACTTCCTCAGCTGGAGGCTGACTACGGCAAGGTGGGTATGCAGAAAATTATTACTACCATCGGTAACGTGGTGTCTGGAGCTGCACGCTCTAAAGAAACGTTGGAATGGCTGTCTAATGACATCTTCGGTAAGACGGTACAGCTGAAGAAAGGTGTTACCATCGATCGTGACCGTACCAGCATCAACTTAAATGAAAACATGGACTCAATGGTACAGGCATCAAAGATATCAGACATGCCTTCTGGTTGGGTGTGCGGACAGGTAGCACGAGACTTTACACCAACAATAACAGGACGCGGTGGCTCTATGAATATACAGGAGTCAAAAGAATTTAAAACTTCAAAATTCTTCTGTAAAACAAACTTCGATATGGCTGAGATTAAAGCAGAAGAGGAGGATTATAAAAACTATCCACTTCCCGTGTTCTATAACTTTGGTACCAAGGAAGATCGCGAGAGGGCACTCTACGAGATTTATAACCGCGTCAATAAAGATATAGATGACATGATAGACGAAATAAAAAAACAATTCGTAAAAGATGAGGGCGACAAGACGGAAGATAGACAAAAACCAAGGGGTGGAAAGAAAACATCGTAATAATACCTATATATTATTATGAACAGGTACATTTATATTTATTAAAAAATATTTTTGAAAATAAATATTAAAATATTTGCGTATTTCAAATAATATTTATATCTTTGTAGACAGAAAGAGTAATATAAACAAAAAATTGAAACTATGACAAAAAAAGATGCAGAATATCTTTATGGAAGTATTGAAACATATTACTGGATTGCTGCTGCTGGATCAGTACTGATTGGTGTGATTTGCTTTTTGCTTCAAATTTACATCAACGGAACTGATGATATACTTGAAAAGGCTGCATATTGCTGCTTTTATGCAGTAGTTATCTTCCTACTTGCGACTTTTGAAGTAACATTAGATAAGGAAAAGGAGGAATGATTATGACTGAATTTAATGAAGGTTGGTGGAACTGCTTCTGTTCCTTTGTAAATGAGCTGGCAAACGTCAGCAGTAACGCAGATATGGTAATACGTGCCGTACTGGACGGTGCCGGTGTGACAAAGAAAGAGATAGACGATATCATCAAATCCCAACACCTCGATAAACGGGTGATTGAGGAACTGAAAGTTAATCATGCACAACATCCCTGGAGTGTCATACATATTATTGACGGTGCCATGGCTGGAGATACGGATAAGGTAAAACGGTATGCACGCCGTCTGGCAGACACCTATATCAAGGATGATGACCAAAAATTTGCAGATTGCATATTATCTGCCATCGGCGAGAAAAAGGTAGCAATGGCTACCATGGACGGAGATGAGAAAAAAATGAAGGTGATAACACTTTGCGGCAGCACCCGCTTTAAGGAACAGTTCTTGGAACAGCAGAAGCGGTTGACCCTCGAAGGAAATGTAGTTGTCAGTGTTGGCCAATTCGGACACTCTGGAGATGAAGAGGTGTGGAAACCTGGTATGAAAGAAATGCTGGATAAGATGCACCTCCAGAAAATAGATATGGCCGACGAGATCTTTGTTATTAATGTCGGTGGTTATATTGGTGAGAGTACTAAGCGCGAAATTGCATACGCTGAGAGTTTGGGTAAGAAAGTTAATTTTTTGGAGGGATAAATATGGATAGTTTATTGTTTATAATATCTATATTAGCGGTCATCTATTTAGCCAGTGTCGCATGGCATGTTGGTGGAGAAAAGACAGCCCCAAAAACATGTGTTGAAAATCAAGAAAAAATGTATTTTTCAGTATTGGAAAAACATGAAGACGGCTCATGGTGGTGGCATCCTTGGTTAAACAGACAACCTTACTCTACACCACAAGAAGCAGAGGAATGTTTTCGGAGGATGTTTCCCGAAGAAAAACGTGTACATGTGGTTTTTGCACATCAGAAGCCGTTCAACCTTAAAATATCTGTCTGCACTCTCGACTTCATAAATTTTCATTTTGGTGGATATATACACTGGTCATCCGAAGGGCACGAGGACACACTAATACCGAAAGAGTCGTGGATTTCAGATAAGAACAAAAATACTATTATCATTGTTAATACAATTAAAAGTGATTATTGTGAGTAAGGGTGAAAAGATAAGAAAGTGGCTTATACGGTTAATTGAGACTGCTGGCTATCGCGAACTTGAAACCGATCCAATGCCGTGTACCAGGCGAGAAATCGCCTATGCTGAAAGTAAGGGTGAAATTATTAAGTACTTGGAATGATTATGGCAAACAAAGACAATAAAAAATTGTTGATAGCCCTGAGCGGCTATTATCCCCATGGGGTGATTGTGGAGATTGAAGGATATGGTATTCACAAGCTCAAAGGGATTGACAATGGTACTATATCGACAGATAGAGGTATAAACTACCCTCTGAGACTGGTTAAGCCATTCCTTCGTCCAATGTCTTCAATGACTGAGAAAGAAAAAGAAAGGTATCATGAATTATGTGATAGTTATTATGGCATCTATTTTGATTCTATAAATAGTATTGATTGGCTTAATGCCCGTAAGCTCGATTATCGCCATCTTACCGATGACGGTCTGGCCAAGGTAGCCAAAGAAGGAATGTATAAAACAGAAGATTTATGAGAATATAAATGGAGGGTAAAATATGACTGAACAGATGAAACGAGCTTTGATAAAGGAAACTGAAAGGCATATCGCTCAGGACATACTTTATGATGATGTATATGTAGGGCCGTTTACCGAAAAGGATGGTGTCGATTGTGCCGTTCATGCCGTGGACTGGTATCGTAACAACGTGTGGCATCCAGCCAGTGAAAAACCTGCTGGTGTTGATAAAGCAGACCGTGATATTCTCATTGTAACTATGGGGCCGGAATATTACGGTAACAAACTACAAACATGGCATATTTTCTCATATATGACATGGGATTGGGTTAAATTACATGCTGGAGAATTTGATAAATGGGCATATCTGGAAGATCTGTTACCAGACAACAGTACAAAAAAATAGAAGTTATGAAAAAAATCATCTTATTTGTATTAATTGTAATCTTTACAACCTGTTGTGAAGAACCACAAGACCACACCTATCGTGTTATTACAAACAATAATGATACATTGTTTGTAAAAGCAAACAAATGGAATCGGGAGGAATTAGGCGCTGGCGTATATTTCTATTCTAACAATGGAATACAATACATACAAGGAGTCAGACATATCATTTTGGAAAAGTAAACAATATTTTTAATAGAGATTTTATGAATAACCACATCACAGTTGAAAAGTATTCATTCCTGAAGGAAAATAGAATATCATTAATAATAATTGTATTATGCTTGATTGCAAGCATCTGTAGTTTTGTTATTGAATCTTACAGTGGGGCCATATTAAACGCTTTCGCTGTTATTTTAAATATAGTAATAGTTTATAAAAACCTTCCTCCCAAATGGGTGCGCAAGGTTCTTAATGACACGAAAGATATTGGCGGAGGCATCAAAAGGAAGATAATTTATCCTTTGATTGGAATGTCTATATTAACTATAATAGCATCATCAATACGGGTAGAAGACTCTCCTTCTTGTTGGTGGAAAGCTGAAGTTAACAGCCTTGGACATAAAGCGACAATGTCTTTTGAACTTACTGAAGATACAGATTATATTCACTGGGGTGACTGTGTTTATTTTATTTCATACGGTAAAAATATTTTTGGTTATAGGTGTCTGTTTCCCAAAATCATTGATCGTATGTACTACTCAGAAGTATATAATATGCAAAAAATAAAATGCTATGAAAACTGAGGATATTTCAAATGGCAGTTTGGTCATCATCAAACACTCGAAAGAGGGTGGTGAGGTTATCGAAACAAACCGCACAGACGGGAGGTTTCTCATAAAAGTTGCAAGGATGAAAGTCAATGTAACTGGGGTTAAGACGCAGATAGTAAATGTTCTGGTCGATGCGGACGATCTGGAACCAATCAAGAAATAGAAAGGTGTTGTTATTTTGTAATATAAGGAGGACTGAATATGAAGAAACATTACCATAATATGACAAAGATAGGTATTGTTATAGGACTTTTAAGCATACCTGTTGCTTCTATGACAAATAGGTTTGGTTTCGGGCAAATACCGCAGTTGTTAGGCGGAATTATGGCTATTGGAGGTGCTTTGATGGTTATTTATTACGAATTTAATATTTTTGATGATAGATGATACGCGACAAAGGTTTCAAAACCGACGTGGTGACAGTTATCATAGCGGAGATTGCAGCACGTCACGGACAGGAAGAGACGATAGCTTTCATAGAGAAAGCCGAAGCCGCCGGTGCAGAAGCCATCGAAAATCAAGAATAGGAGGACTGTGCATGAATATGACATTGGACGAACTTATCAACCTGGAGGTTGAAAAACTAATAGCATTAAGAAATATAATCCAGATTGCTTTTGGTTTTATTGCCGTTGTTGGTGTTGGAGGTGTTGTATATGAGATTGCCAGATTCTGTTGGAAATCGTATGTTAATATTGATTTTTGGGCTGTTAAGTTATTTTATTGGCTTTGTGTCTTAATCGTGGGTGCTTTTATAGTTTGTTGTGCCGGAATTGGAGTTTATTGTATTTTGGATTTATTGCTTGATATGGGGAAATCTGCATTAAAATGTATTTATCAATGACACAAAACAAAAAGTGAAGGGCAGAGTATGAACGAAAAATAGTATATGACTAACAAGAAAAAGTATATCAAAAATGAAAAATGTAATCCAAAATACATGGATTGGGTGGTATTCGTTTTGTCAGTGTTGTTCACAATTCTTACTTGTGACAATATAACAAAATGTATTGGAGAATGGTTCAAAATTATGTCTTGCATCATTGTTCTTCTCGGTGCCTTTTATTTTATCACCAGATTATTTTGCTTTTGGGTAAAGAAAATGACATCATAACATATGACTGACGAGAGCTGCTTATATTGCAACAGAGAAGGGGAGTGTGAAAAAGGACTGCCCGGTACTCCCTGTGAGGTGGCAGGGTGTGTGGCACACAGTCCTGTCGGCTATCTGTCATGGTCTGATATGACTGAGAACGAAAGTAGACTGAAAGAACTTTGATTATATGAGAAATATCTGGATTGCAAGAGACAATGACGGCACGGCATGGGTTCACTTCAAAGAACCAAAGCTGGAGGGTGACGGCGTTTTCCGAGACGGCGGTAAGACGATGATCTGCAGACTGGCACCGGAAGAGGATTTGTTTCCTGAGATTCAGAAAGGCCAGTGTGTCAGATTCCGGGCTGATATCAGACGGAAGCAGAGACTTGAAATGCTGGAGCAGTTCAATATAGTGGACTACTGTATTGGAAATCATTGGGAATATGAACTAAGATCTGTTGACTTGGCCACCGCTTTTAAGACGCTCCATGACAGTTACGGCTGGAAATATAATGAGATACACGAAAAATTCAAACGGGAGATAGATGCCCGTGAGGATGTGTATATTACCCGTACCAGCGATATCTTTGTTAGAGGCGCTGAACGGAAACAATATCCCATCTATAATAATCAGTGGTATTCACATATGCTTAAACGAAAATAGGTATAAATATGAAAGAACTTTGTGAGGAACTGAATAAATATATTCCCTGTAAGTCGCAGGATGATGTGGATGCACTAACAAAGCTGCTGCAGGAGAATATCGACGCTTATCCTGAGAGACATATCTACTGGAGCAGGGAGATATACATTGATGCCGGACTCAAAGAGGATCAATGTCTGAACATTCTTATCCATTCGGATAATGTTCTGTTTGTTCCATCGGAAGATCCTGTAGAGCATGAGGGTATCGTTGTCAGGTATAAACATGAGGTTGACCAGATCCACATACCTCCTGGAGTATGTATAAATTAGTTAGGATTTTGATATACACCTTTACCGGTGGTCAAAAAGGTGGTCAAAAGTGTATAAAAACGACGGAATATTGAAGTAGGACTTAAATATACATTATATGACAGAGAAGATAAAAAATTACCAAAGGAGGAATAACATGAAGAAAAAGAAGTCAGACCTTCGGCAGATAGCCGATGAGCTGGCGAATCTCTCCCCCGCAGAGATAGAAATTCTTCGGTTTGCCTGTGATCACGACAACCCGCTGGTTTGTAAAAAGTAATAATTTTATAAATATATGTATTAATATGAAACATCAAGAGTACATAAAGGCCATCGAGCATGAGCAGACGCTTATCCGTCGTCTGTTTGTCTGCAGAAAGAAACGTGCAGAGGCAATAGAGAATATTACCGCTGAGCGTTACGCCCATCTGATTGGTAAGTTCTTTACTGAGAAGAAAGATCCGGATATTGTTTGGCGTATAAATAAGGTGTTCACCAGAGCAAATTTTCTTAGGAGTAACCAGGTAGATGTAGTGTTATACTGTAGCTGTATAGGAACATCGTTCCGTCCTGACGAAGAAAAGACACTCATTGGGATAGATATCTATAATAGGCAGTTCACAATGCGTCTGTCTGATGACATAGATGAACTCTTAACCGGTCGGTTTGTGGATAAAGAAATAGCTTTGGAGAGATTTAATAATCTCACTGAGCAATTAAAAAATAATTTGGGATTATAAGGAGAACGAAGTTATGGAAGCACTGGTCAATAACAATGAACTACCTTCTGTCCGCAGAAGTTGTGGGGACTGTGTATATTGTAGAGGATACATTTCCCTATGGTGTATGAATCCAGAGGCAGTTAAAGTTCGTGGCACACATCTACCCGGTATATGTCACTGTCCATATTGGCACCGCAGCCGTTGGTATGATGATGGCTGGCTTTTTGACATACCAGAACAGCCCCACAGATTATTAAGATTAATCTGTCTTTTCCCCTATCTCATAAAAAGAAAAATCAAAGCGTATATGAGTGAACGCCAAACAAAAGCACTTTTTTTGACCGAAATAAATAATATATAATATGAAACAGGCACTTATAATTTTAATTGGGTTTATCATTCCGATTGTTATTATCTTACAGATGTTTTTAATTTTCCATAATATTGAAACATCATCCAAGGAAGAGGAGAAACCTATTTTCACGGATTCCTCGACTTCTGGTTATTATTCAACCATCGTAATTGATTCGTGTGAATTACATTGAAGCCTTCAATAGACTTGCCAACAAGGGTAACTGTAGGTTCTGCGCGGAACGTCACAGAAGGAAGATAGGCGAATATGTTCAACAACTGAAAAACATTATTGTAGTTTGTTGCTAAAAAAATAATAGCCGCGTTAAGTTACGCGACTATTTTTTATGGATTTATTTTTTTATACTCACGGATATATTTCTCTGAAAAACAAACAAGGCTTTTGACATTGAATTTTAATACTTGCTTATACTGTCTCAATACGACCTCATAGTTGGTAGTGTTTGCAGGAATACCATACATGTTCTCACCAAACAATGTTTTATGGTCTTTTTCCCATTCTGTTATAGGAAAAGTCCATAGACCAAAAATATTGCCTAAGAATACCTCGTTAGGTGTCATATTTGGAATATAATCAGTCCGAAACATGCCATGCGGATTTGGGCCAAGATTCTGATTCCGATAGCCATCAACCCATAACTCCTTATGTATATTCAATAGTTCAAGTAAACTTTGACAGTCTGTTAGGCGTTTTATATACGCCTCAGACTTTTCAATCAGCCCCTTGTGGAAATTAAACATCTTGCGTTGCTGTTCAATGGCAGCACCTTTCATTAGCTTATTCCAAAAATTTTCTTTGATAAATTTCATTTTTTACAAATAGAAATGTATAACTTTTCTTTCAAAACTTATTCGCCAGAATATCATACTTGTGAAGATTATACTGTTTGATAATCTTCTCACAACTGGCTACGTAGCCTTTTCCGCTGGCATAACCAGCTTTTATGAGGCCTCTAAGCCAATTCTGGTAATCTGTAGCAGGAAAAGAACAGAAACGCTGGTAGCGTTTACTCGTGAGCAGCTTGGAATGATGTTCAACGCTTTCCTCGACTGAAGCGTAATTACAGAATTTCTCGTTACGCTTCTCATCATCATGTTCACTATAGGGCTTGCCATCAGCAACCCATTTTCTGGTGGCCTTGATACCAAAATAGTTATTCCCATTGGTAGCCAGTTCTGACTGGCCCCAATCACTCTCTAAGGCCATCTGCGCAAGCGTAACAGAAGCAGGAATGCCATAACGACGCTGGTGATCCATGGCCATAGCTGCATAACGCGATATAAAATCGCTGCAGCTCCATGGCTCTGATACATAACTTTCACCACCAAGTGCTGCAACACACTCTTTTTTCACCTTCTTTATATATAATAATAAGGTATGAGGATTATATAGTTTCCCATTCTTTTTTACCGTAAGATGTAAATGCGGACCAGTAGAGCGACCAGTATTGCCGCTTACGGCAATGGGATCGCCAGCCCAAACCGTATCTCCTACATTCACATACTTCCTCGACAGGTGACAATAGCTGACTGTAAAAGCGCCATAGCGCATAGTTACATAATTTCCAGAGCGATTGTCACTGCCTATCTTCTCGACAGTTCCATCAAACATTGAATAGACGTTCTCGTAGTTAGCCTTTAAGTCCAATCCATTATGATTGGCCTTCTTTTTCGAGAACGGATCTTTTCTTATTCCATAAGTAGAACTTACCTTTAGGGTCTTAACGGGAAAACTGACACTGGAGTATCGGTTTATCCAATAATCTCTGTCCTTTTCTGAAGACAGACTATCCGGAGAACTTCCGGAAGCGGTCAAAGCGAAGACCGACATACAAAAAACAGATAGAATCTTCTTTGAAAACATAACTTTTTACTATTAAATTTTTGCAAAAATAAAACCACCGTTTTAGGTGGCAAAAATCCAACGTTTTTATTTCTTGATTTAACGCTTTTAAGACACGAAAAATCGTAAATGTGTTAAATCAAGACAAAGTTTTGCATTTTTCTGATTATTTTGAAAGCATTTCCGACCTTTGCAAACAGAATTTTAATATTATATAATATGGTTGAATTTGAAAGATTTACAGAAGGGGAAATCCCCTACGAAAAACTGGCTCAGTTTGGTTTGACACGAGAAATGGTTGACGACCTTCCAACGGTCATTCAGCAACGTATGTTGGCATCACGCGAGACTCCTGTACTTCCAATCATTACCATCAACCAGGATGGGGAGAAAATCAAGTCGGAAGCTCGAATCTCTCTGGTGCGTATGCCGGA
>ODAJ012192356.1_pt1 | contig 12070 bp, 8 predicted proteins | sample 1539241 | NCBI WGS metagenome assembly ODAJ01 (sample SAMN02144231, study PRJEB22623) | gut metagenome | biome: sheep rumen | host: Ovis aries | place: New Zealand | reverse complement strand
AGCAATAGAAGCAATCATCGTTGCCATAGACGCCATGCTGGTACCAATGGCAAGCCACTGTGTGAGGCTTGAAGTATCTTTCTTTGCCTTGGTAGGAACGATGACCTCGCAACCGGGTTCAATCTTACCCTTCTTCGCCATAGCCATCGTACCGTTCTGGTAGACAATATACGTACCTTTCTTCTTGGCACGGTCACCAAAGCCACCACCCTGTTCGATGTAGTACTTCCAACTCTTACCCTCTTCGAAGGCCACCGTATTCGGCGTGTTGACGTCACCCGAGATACGTACGGTGTGGTTGAAGCGCGGTACCACGAGTTCGTCACCATCCATCAACTCGACATCCTTCGTACTGCCCGGGTTAGCCAATGCCTCATCGAGGTGGATACCCACAGGATACGTGGTGCGCAGGGCCAGTTTCTGCAACGAGATAGAGTCGCCCGCATCACCGGAGGTCTGACGCGCCATACGAATGACCGAGCGGATACGTGCCTTCTCATCTTCGTTCATCTTACGCATCAGTCGGGCACCACGGATGTCGGCACCTTCCACGATACCACCCGCCGCCTTAATCAGGTCTGTGAGGCGCATATTCTTACGTTCCATGGTATAATCGCCGCGGAACATCACCTCGCCATCGACAGAAACGGTGATGGGATCCTGATAGGTAGGACTGCGACGAACCTGAACGATGTCGAACGGTTTAAGGATGAAGTTCTTATCGTTAGAGAACTGGAAGTTCTCGTCAATAGTGAATGAGTAAGTCTTCTTCAGATCCATGCCAGCTTTCGTAGCCCCTGGATTGTGATAGGTACGAGAAACATCGACCTTGGCGGTAGAAGCCGCATAGGTTAAGCCGCCCGCCTGTAGGATGAAGTTCTCGATGGTCATGCTGTCCGCATACTCGTAAGTACCCGGGAAGACGACCTCGCCCAGGATCGTTACCGTACGCTCGTACTGGTGTTCAGGGATGGTGGGGATATAGATGATGTCCTCGTTCTGCAGGGGCATGTCTGGTTCTGTACCACCCATGATACCCTCCAGATTAACGGAGAGCACCTCCTGGGTGCGGTTCGGTTTCAGACGGCGCAGTACGGCACGGTTAGGCATCGCCGTAGAGAGCAATCCCTCTGCGCGCTCTATCAGACTCTTGACGCTGAACACCTTCTCGCCCAAACGGTACATACCCGGACGCGACACAGCACCCGTCACCTGTACCATATTCTCATAAAGGTCGAAGTTAGACTCTACTTCCACATTATCGCCATCAAACAACTTGAAAGAAGAGAAGTCGAACTCGTCGACATTAAACACATTACGCATCTCGCCCGTCTGGCGTAACACGCGAATGGTATTCTGGTGAGCATCACTGGCGAAGCCGCCTGAATAGCGGAGCAGCGTCTCTAAACTCTCGCCATCGCGCAACTCATAAGACATGGGGCGTTTCACCTTACCCGATATGCTGACCAATCGCTCATAGGGACCTACCTGGATGACATCATTGTCCTCCAGACGGACGTTACCAGCCAGTCGGCCGCTGAGGATGAACTGATAAACATCGACCACCGTCACCAGTTTACCCTGACGATAGAGCTTGATGTTACGCAGTGTTCCCAAGTCATTGATGCCACCAGCCAGATAAAGTGCATGATAGACGGTAGACAGCGAGCTCAGCGTATAGGTACCCGGCACACGCACCTCACCCAGCACGTTAATCTGGATAGAGCGTGTCTGGCCCAGTGTGACACGGATGTCAGAGCTCTGATAGAACTTGCCCAACTTAGAACGGATGCGGTTCTTGGCAGCACTAATCTGCAGACCACTAACCTGAATAGGTCCGACCTCAGGAACATAGACATCGCCCTCGGGACTTACCGTGAGAGAGAGATTATCCCTGGAGGCGCCATAGACGTCGACTACCAGCACATCGCCAGGACCCAGGACATAGTTCTGAGGCGTGGCAATATTCATATTGGGTGCAAAGGTCAGTCGTGGGTTATTGAAGATGTTGCGGCCAAAAACCTGATTAGCTGTAGCTCCTGCATCGCCACCACGTGCGCCAGTCTCGTCAACCAATTCCTCTTCGTCATACAGCAGTTCATCATCTTCGTCTGACAACTGCGAAGTAGGGTTGTCGGAAGACTTTTTGTTGACACGCTGGCGATTGACAGCCTCACGCAGTCCGTTATCTACAGCGGCATCCATGCCCGCCTTGTTAATCTGCTTGGCATACTGTCCACGAAGGCGCTGCAACTGTTGGGGAGTAGCACCCTGCTGAAGCAAGGACGAAGCAATCTGTGCCTCTGACTTTCCCGAGCGTTTCAGACTGGCGGCACTACGTACTGCCTGGCCGTCGCTGACGCCACCACCACGGGAACTACCGCCAGCGGCACCACCACCAGCACTCTGTGCGTAGTTGACCATCACGGAACAAACGCACAGGAACAATATAAGAAATAATCGTTTCATACTATCAAGTTATTGTCTTTGAAAAAGCAACCTGTTACACCTTATAATATAAGATGTGGCTGATATCGTGCGACGAGCATGCACTTAGAAAGGCAGGTCGTCAGCACTACCCTCGCCTGCAGGTTCCTGAGCAGGAGGGAAGGGAGAAGTAGCATCAGCAGGCTGAGCAAAGGGAGCGCCCTGAACAGGAGCGGCAGCTACGGGAGCGGCACCACGAACCACATTGAAAGCACGGACATCATTGAACCAACGTCCGTTGAACTCATGAGCATCAATGTCGAAGGACACGGTAAGGTCCTCGCCCATCTGGATATTGAACTGTTTGATGCGGTCCTCACCGAACACACGGAAGACACACTTCTTGGGATACTGTCCAGGAACCTCTATCACATAATCCTGAGACATCCATGAGTTACCCGTGCGCTGAGAGACGCCACTACTTGCTGGCAATACTGCAATAATTTTACCTGTTAAATCCATAATAATTTATTATTTTTTTACGTGTTTTTTCGTTTCAGATTGCGAAATTACGGAAAATATTTTTAAAAACAGCATTTTTCCCAAAATATTTTTGCATTTGACCAACTTATTTTGTATTTTTGTGGTCAATTTACGCAAATACGAACAAAACTAAAATATAAATACTCATGAGATTTACAGTTTCCAGCACTGCGCTTAGCAGCAAACTCAATGCTCTTTCGAGAGTCATCAACAGTAAGAATTCTTTGCCTATTCTGGCCGACTTCCTGTTCGACGTACAGGACAACATGCTCTATCTGACCGCTTCCGACAGCGAGAACGTGATGAAGTCACAGCTGGAGTTGAACGAATCAGACGGCAATGGCCGCTTTGCCATTGGCAACCACGACCTGTTGGAGGCCGTCAAGGGTTTCTCCGAACAGCCCATCACGTTCGACGTAGACCAGACCAGCAACATTGCCAAGATATCCTATCAGAACGGTCTCTTCTCGCTGCCCGTAGAGAATGCCGACGAGTATCCGCAGGCCCAGGGCATCAGCGAAGGAGCCACCGAGATTGTCATCAGCAACGCCCTGCTGGCTGAGAACATCAACCGCTCTCTGTTTGCCACTGCCCAAGATGAGTTGCGCCCCGTGATGAACGGTATCTACTTCGACCTGACCCCCGAATGTCTGGCGATTGTTGCCAGTGACGGTCACAAACTGGTGCGCAACAAGGTGCTGAGCATCCAGAGCGAACAGCCTGCCGCCTTCATTCTGCCCAAGAAGCCCGCATCACTGTTGAAGAACCTGTTAGGCAAGGACGGTGGCGATGTCGTTATCCGCTTCGACGAGCGCAACGCCCAGATTAGCTATGGCGACGGCGAGATTATCTGTCGACTGATTGAGGGCCGCTATCCTAACTATAACAGTGTCATCCCACAAAACAACCCCAACCAGCTGACGGTAGACCGCCAGACGCTGTTGGCTGCGCTGCGCCGTGTACAGCCCTTCGCCAACGACTCCAGCAACCTCATCCGCTTCCATGTAGAAGGCGGTACGTTGCAGTTGGATGCCGAGGACTACGACTTCTCAAAGACCGCTACCGAGCGCATGTCGTGCTCCTATAATGGTACCCCGATGAGCATCGGTTTCAAGGGTTCGTCATTCATCGAGATTCTGAGCAACTTCGACTGTCAGGATGTCATCCTGCAGTTGGCTGACCCCAGCCGTGCCGGACTGGTGCTGCCCTCTGAGCAGCCTGAGAACCAGGATGTGCTGATGCTGATGATGCCGATGCTGATCAACGATTAAGGACCCACCCCCAGCCCCTCCCGGCTGGGAGGGGAGCTTTAATCGTTGAAATGAAGAATGAAGAATGAAGAATGAAGAATCGGCTAACGCCGGTGAAGAGTGAAAAATGAAACTGAATTTACAGAAACCACTGGTAATTTTTGACCTGGAGACGACGGGCCTTGACTTGGTGAAGGACCGCGTCATCCAGCTATCATATATTAAGGTATACCCCGATGGCAGAGAAGTGAGGGGCGACGAACTCGTCAATCCGGAGAAGCCCATACCCGACGAGGTCGTCGCACTGACGGGTATCTCTAACGAGGACGTGAAAGACAAGCCCACCTTCAAACAGCTGGCCAGCAAGATTTACGAGGTGTTTGCGGGTTCCGATATTGCGGGCTATAACAGCAACCATTTTGACGTACCCCTGTTGGCAGAGGAATTCCTGCGTGCCGGCATCGACTTCGACTTCTCGAAGTGCAGACTCATCGACGCCTGCACCATCTTCAAGAAGATGGAGAAGCGCAATCTGGCGGCCGCCTACAAGTTCTACTGCGGTCGTCACATGGAGGACGACTTCGAGGCGCATCGTGCCGACCAGGACACGGAGGCCACCTACCGTGTGCTGATGGGTGAGTTGGACTACTATACAGAGGAGCACCAGCGTGCCATCGGGGAAGACCCCACAGAGCGCACGCTGCCCAATGACATGCAGGCACTGGCCGACTTCTCGAAGATCAACGACAACGTAGACTTTGCAGGGCGCATCGTGTGGGCAGAGGTAAATGGCAAGCGCACGGAGGTGTTTAACTTCGGTAAGCATAAGGGACTGCCCGTAGCTGATGTGCTGCGCATGGACCCGGGCTACTACAGTTGGATACTGGGCGGCGACTTCACCTATAACACCAAGCAGGTGCTGACAAGAATCAGGCTGAGAGAGGCGCAAAGGTAAAAGCCTACCCCTATCCCCTCCCTAAAGGGAGGGGAACAATAACGAAGAAATAAAAGAATTGAGATGTTGAAGGGAAAGAAAATCGTATTAGGTATCACAGGGTCGATAGCGGCGTATAAGGCATGCCTGATTATCCGTGGACTCATCAAGGCGGGTGCCGAGGTGCAGGTGGTAATTACACCGGCGGGTAAGGAGTTTATCACGCCGATTACCCTGTCGGCACTGACGCACAAGCCCGTCATCAGCGAGTTTTTCTCGCAGCGTGACGGTACCTGGAACTCGCATGTGGACCTGGGGTTGTGGGCCGACGCCATGTTGATTGCCCCCTGCACGGCATCGACCTTAGGGAAGATGGCGAACGGTATTGCTGACAACATGCTCATCACAACCTACCTATCGATGAAGGCTCCCGTATTCATTGCTCCCGCCATGGACTTGGACATGTACCAGCATCCCAGCACCCAGCAGAATATGGAACGGCTGAAAAGCTTCGGCAATCACATCATAGAGCCAGCCAGCGGTTTTCTGGCCTCTGGACTGGAGGGCAAGGGACGCATGGAAGAGCCAGAGATCATTATTGAAAAACTCGATAAGTTTTTCAGAGGTGAAAGGTTAAAGGTTAAAGGTGAGAGGATAGACCTAAAGGGGAAGAAGGTCCTGATTACGGCAGGACCGACGTACGAGAAGATAGACCCGGTGCGGTTTATCGGGAACTATAGCAGTGGGAAGATGGGCTTTGCGCTCGCTGAGGAGTGCGCGCGCAGAGGTGCTGAGGTGACCCTGGTCGCTGGACCTGTAGCCCTGCCAACCCCTACCACAGAGGAGGGGGCTGGTACCATCCATCGCATCGATGTAGAAAGCTGCGAAGAGATGTACCAAGCATCAACGGAGGCCTTTAAGAATAGTGATGCCGCCATTCTCTGTGCTGCTGTTGCAGATTTCCGCCCAGCAACACAGGCAACGCAGAAAATCAAACGAGAGAAGGACGACTTGGTAATACGCCTTGAGCCCACTCACGACATTGCTGCAGCCTTAGGACAGATGAAGCGCAAGAATCAGGTAATGGTTGGATTTGCTTTGGAGACCAACGATGAGGAAACCAATGCCAAGAAGAAGCTGGAGAAAAAAAAACTTGACTTTATCGTCTTGAACTCCCTGCAGAACAAAGGCACTTGTTTCCAGTCCGACGAGAACCAGATAAGTATTATCTCACCTAATGGTCAACGTGACTATGAGAAAAAATCCAAGCAGGATGTAGCACGTGATATCATTGACGAACTTGCTGTACGCCTATGAGACTTCTCATCACATTTCTCCTATTGCTCTGTGGGTTTAGTATTCACTCACAAGAGTTGCAGGTGAAGATCAACATCAACAGTTCGCAGGTGGAGGGTTCTGACAAGAGCGTCTTTGAGAATCTGCAACAGACGCTGGAGCAGTGGATGAACGACAAGCAATGGACGGAGTTGCAGTTTCAGAAGAACGAGCGCATCTCGTGCAGTTTCAATATCACCGTGAACAAATACGACAAGGGTAACAACCGCTTTGAGTGTACGGCCATGATTCAAGCCAACCGTCCGGTATATAACTCAGCATATACTTCCACCTTATATAATAATAAGGATGGCGAATTCAATTTCGACTTCGCACAGTTTGACCAGCTGAACTTCAACGAAGAGATGATAGACAACCAGTTGACAGCACTGATGGCCTACTATGCCTACCTCATTATCGGTCTGGACCTCGACAGCTTTGGACCGTTGGCAGGTACGGAAGTGCTTCAGCGCTGTATGAATCTGACAAATAACGCCCAAGACTTAGGATTTACGGGATGGAAGGCCTTTGAGGACAGCCGTAACCGTTTTGCACTCATCAACGATTACCTGGACGAGGCGATGAAGCCGTTCCGTCAGATGCAGTACGACTACTATCGCAAGGGACTTGACGAGATGGTTAACAATGCCGAGCGCGGTCGCACGAATGTGTCGGAGGCGCTGGAACTGCTGAAGCAAGCCCATCAGGACAAACCGCTGAGTCTGTTGCCCCAGATATGGACGGACTACAAGCGCGACGAGTTGGCAAACATCTACAAGGGTAAGGGTACGCAGAAGGAAAAGGAGGCGGTGTATGACCTGCTGTTTAATATCAATGCTGCGCAGAGCAACAGTTGGGAGAAGATTAAGATGTAACAACCCACCCCCTGCCCCTCCCTGCTGGGAGGGGAGTGAGGGAAGATAGAAGAAGGATGATGGATGATGGATGATGGATGATGGATGATGGAAGATGTAAGAAGTAAGATGTAAGATGCTGAAGAAATTATATATAAAGAACTTTACGCTCATTGACGAGCTGGATATTGAGCTGTTTCCGGGCTTCTCGGTACTGACGGGTGAGACTGGAGCGGGAAAGAGTATTATTCTCGGAGCGATAGGGCTGCTGTTAGGTCAGCGTGCCGACTCGAAGAGTATAAAGACGGGGGCTGACCGATGTGTCATTGAGGCCCATTTCGACCTGTCACGGTATGATTTGCAGTCGTTCTTTACGGACAACGACATCGACTATGATGCCGAGGATACCATTATCCGTCGTGAGATAACGGCGACGAAGAGTCGGGCATTTATCAACGACACCCCCGTAGCGCTGTCTATGCTGAAAGAGCTCGGTGATCAACTTGTCGACATCCATTCGCAACACCAGAACCTGTTGCTGAACAAGCAGGATTTTCAGTTGAGTGTGGTGGATATCATTGCGCAAAACCAGACGCTGCTGGCAGACTATCAGCATATTTACAGTCAGCTGCAAACAGCCAATAGTCAACTGCAAGCATTAAAGGACGACATTGAGCGTAATCGCCAGCAGGCAGACTTCATGCAGTTCCAGTATGAAGAGTTGCAGCAAGCACAGCTGGTTGACGGAGAACAGGAAGAGTTGGAGCAGCAAAGCGAACTGCTGTCGCACGCAGAGGAGGTGAAAGGAGCTCTTTATGAAGCAGACAACCACCTGAATGCCGACCAACAAGGTGCTGTGAGCAGTGTGAGGCAGTCCTTTCAGACTTTGCGCAATATTGCCCGTGTGCTGCCTGCCGCCAATGAGTTGGCCGAACGCTTGGAGAGCTGTCATATTGAACTGAAAGACATTGCCGACGAGGTGGGCAGTCTGTTGGAGCGTACCGATTTCGACCCCGCAGAACTGGACCGCTTAAACAATCGTCTGGATTTGCTTTACGATTTAGAGAAGAAATACCATGTAGACAGCGTAGAGGCACTGATTGCGCAACGTGACCTGTTGGGACGACAGTTGGCAGCCATCGAGAACAGCGACGAGGCCGTGGGAGAGTTGGAGGCCAAATGCCAACAGCTAACAGCCAAATGTCAACAGACGGCAGACAAGTTGACGAAGCAGCGCGAGAAGGCAGCGAAAGCCATCGAACAGCAGATGCAGCAGCGCCTGGTACCATTAGGAATGCCCCATGTGCGTTTCTCTGTGAGTATCACGACGGTAGCCCTCGGCAAGAGTGGTCAAGACCAGGTAGCCTTCCTCTTCTCCGCCAACACCTCCACCCCACTACAGCCTGTCAGTCAGGTGGCGTCGGGTGGTGAGATAGCCCGTGTGATGCTCTCGCTGAAGGCGATGATTAGTGGTGCGGTGAAGTTGCCGACCATCATCTTTGACGAGATAGATACGGGTGTCAGTGGCAAGATTGCTGAGAAGATGGCGGAGATGATGCGTGAGATGGGCCTTGCCGAGCGTCAGGTGATATCCATCACCCACCTGCCCCAGATAGCGGCTATGGGTAGCCACCACTACCGTGTCTCGAAAGAAGAGACTGCTGCGGGAACCACCAGCAGCATGCACCTGCTCAGCGACGAGGAGCGCATCCGAGAAATTGCGCAGATGCTGAGCGGCAGTGATATCACTGAGGCAGCCATCAGCAACGCCAAAGCGCTGCTGAAGCAATAAAGCAGCGGGAAACCCGCTGCGCGCTGGCCAAGAAAGGGGCAAGCGGCGGAAAACCGGAAAGAAGCGGCGGAAAACCGGAAAGAAGCGGCGGGAAACCGGAAAGAAGCGGCGGGAAACCGGAAAGAAGCAGCGGGAAGCAGGAGAGCGGTGCTTAGAAGGGAACGACGGTGCTGGCGTCACCAGGTTCAAAGGGCGACGCGTTAGGATCGGACGGTATGCCACCATTCATCTTGCTACCCAGGATTTCGCCACCACCATCATCGGTATGGCTGTTGCTACGCAGCTGTTTATCCTCCGGATTCTCGAAGCGTGTGAATTCACCACGGAAGGTCAGTAAGACGTCGCCCGTAGCACCCTTACGATGCTTGGCAATAATAATTTGAGCCATGCCGTGCAAGTCACGGCCTTTGTCATCCTCAAAGATATGGTAGTACTCAGGACGGTGCACAAACAGCACCATATCGGCATCCTGCTCGATAGCTCCCGACTCACGGAGGTCAGACAGTTGCGGGCGCTTGCCCTCCAAACCTTCACGTCCCTCAACACCACGGTTCAGCTGTGACAAGGCCAGAATAGGCACATTCAACTCCTTAGCCAGTCCCTTCAGTGAACGCGAGATGACCGACACCTCTTCCTGACGTGAGGAGAAACGCATGCCGTTGGCATTCATCAACTGCAGGTAGTCTATCATGATAATTTTCACATCATGTTCACGAACGAGACGGCGTGCCTTGGTACGCAGTTCAAAGACCGAGAGACCTGGCGTATCATCGACATAGAGTGGAGCACCCAACAGATGGTTCAGTCGCTTGTCCAAGCGCTCCCACTCATCCTGTTGCAGCTGACCATTCAGAATCTTTGAGCCCTGAATCTCGCAGACGTTCGATATCAGACGGTTTACCAGCTGTACGTTCGACATCTCCAACGAGAAGAAAGCCATCGGCACCTGGTAGTCTGCAGCAATGTTCTTAGCCATAGAGAGCGCAAACGACGTCTTACCCATGGCAGGACGTCCGGCGATAATCACCAAGTCAGAAGGTTGCCAGCCAGAGGTGATATCATCTAACTTATGGTAGCCCGTAGGAACACCCGTCAGACCATCCTTGTTTTCTGCCGCCTTCTGGATGACAGCCACCGCATTCTTCACGACGGGGTCTATCTGCGTATAGTCCTTCTTCATGTTACGCTGACCCAGTTCAAAGAGCGAGCCCTCAGCATCCTGCATGAGTTCGTCCACATCAACCGTATCGTCGAAAGCCTTCGTCTGGATGCTGCTGGCATAGGATATCAGTTGGCGCGCCAGCGACTTCTGTGCGATGATACGTGCATGATACTCGATATTAGCTGACGAAGCCACACGCGACGACAGTTCCGTGACATACCCCGGTCCACCAATCATTTCCAGGTCGCCCTGCTTAGCCAGCTGTTCCGTCACTGTCCAGATGTCTACAGGACGCTCCTTCAGCGACAGTTCCATGATAGCCTGGTAGATTTTCTGGTTGCGGGGTTCATAGAAGCTCTCGGGGGTCAGCATCTCACAGACAACGGCATAAGCGTCCTTGTCTATCATGAGTGCGCCCAGCACTGCACGTTCTATCTCGGTAGCCTGGGGTTGTACGTGTGCGTAGGTATTGTCCACAGGTTGCTGCCTGCGTCTGCTATTGTTTTGTTCAGCCATATCTTGTCGTTATACTTTTCGGTCTTTCAAAAATTCATCTAAGGATGTTCGTGGATGATGGTGCATAAATGTTGATGCCTCATCAACGAAGTCGTTGTCGAACACCGTCTTCTGCATCACACGATTTGTCATCCACATGATGCGTCCCATGTGTCTGTCCCGGTCATGCTGGTTGTGGCCCTTGGGCAACGGGTAGATGCTGAGCAGGTAGAAACACAGACAATCGGGAACGATCATGTCACGGTGCATCAGGCGACGTTCCCGTTCATCATAGTGACTGCGATAGAAAGGATAGTCAGCCCCCAAGTACTTGTCGAGGCTAATGCCCAACGAGCCGCCCGACACGATGATGCTCTGGTCGAAAGAGCCTATCTGTGTATAGACGTTCGGCATAGCGATTTCCGGGATATCCTCTTTCAGTTGTTTGAAAGCGGTAGACAGTTGTTCGTCAATATCGTCCATGTTAGCATATTGCTGCTGTACGTCGTTGAGCATCTGCTGAAGGGTAGAGTCCTGGAAGAAAAACAGGAACTTCGTATTGATGTCGGGGTCGTTAACCTGTCCCAGGTGCAGCATATCCTCTATCAGCATGCGCGTCTCTGTAGGGAAGTAGGTATTCATCTGTTGTAAGGCAGAATAGTCGCCCGTAGTGAGATAGAGCATCTCAATACGGTCGAAGCGCTGGATACCGATACGTTTGCCTGCAGCATCCGTATCAGTTGGCTTGAGGTGCCACTGACAACCAATACATACAAGCATCAGCGCGAGCAATATACCATAAACTTTCTGCACGTTACGAACGGGGAATCATTAATTTTCTTAAAAATACGATGCAAAATTACTAAAAAATATTTTTTATGCCAAATTTTTTGCTAAAAAGATAAAAAATAGAATTGGAAATGAGTAAATTTGTGGCAGATAATGACTAACAGCTGTATGAAAAGAGTGTTTTTCCTGCTTCTCTTTGGATGCCCAGCACTGCCTATGATGGCCCAGAAAACCATCGAAGTCAGTGTTACGAATCCGTCGTCCCAAGTACGGAGCGATCAGTCCGTTGTCATACAGCTCGGTCGTTATGGTAAGGATTTCCGCTCTGCGCTGGTTACCTGTGAGGGAAAGGAGATAGCGTGTCAGTTAGACGACCTGGACCAGGACGAGTGTTATGATGAGCTCTGTTTTCTTGCCGACCTTGACAAGAAAGAGCAGAAGCGCTATCACGTGACCCTCTATACCGAGGGGGAGCCCCGTCCCTACCCT